>Ga0209540_10000193_pt1 | contig 73976 bp, 93 predicted proteins | sample BarGraIncu01121A_FD_184501 | JGI IMG/M metagenome (GOLD analysis project Ga0209540, IMG submission 184501) | Arctic peat soil microbial communities from Barrow, Alaska - Barrow Graham LP Incubations 011-21A (SPAdes) (version 2) | ecosystem: Environmental > Terrestrial > Soil > Wetlands > Peat... | reverse complement strand
TGCCGGAGCTTTCAGCAAGAATAGAGGGTGCAGCCGGTGCAGGACTCAAAGGACCCTTTGAATATCTGGTGATTTATCTGACTGAGATCGGCCGCGCGGAACCGGATGAAGAGATTTTTCAATGCCTCAAAAAGGCTTTCCGGAACATGGAACATAAGGTCATTGCTGCTATCTGCCTCGGAGATTACGGCGACGGACGTGCGGTTCCTCTCCTTAAAAGTTATCTTGACCGTCATGTCAGGGAGATCGACAGACAGTTCTTCTACGAGACGGTATCAGCTATTAAGCGGCTAGGCGGAGATATTTCCGACATTCAGGATCCATTCCGCGATTTCAGCAAAAAGAAATAGTGATAATGTGCGGCAGCCATATACTGATGCGGGCTATGACCGATAATCGTATTATCATCTATATGAAAGGATGCATATGAGCAGTTGTGAAAACCAAGCCGAAAACGGCACAATACGAACGGTCTTTCCTTCCGGCAAGCAGCCGCTGGCTGATCCGGACACCTGTGCCTGCGTGAAATACTCGCTTGTACCGGCGGATCCCGATGCAGCGGAAAGCACCAGGGAACTCATGCGATCCCTCTATGATATGTCAAAAAGTAAGGCAGTAATGTTCGGTCAGCAGAACGCAGGTCACATCGGCATTTCCATTGGCCGTTTCGATGGCACTGACTCAGACATCAAGCGTATTTCCGGGACACATCCTGCTGTGGTCGGTATCGATACCCTCTCATTTACCGGCTATGAAGGAACATTCAGTCAGGCTGTTGCAGTAACCAAACAGCTTCATCGCGAGAATGTGATGGTAACACTATCCATGCATGCTCCCAATTTTGCACTGTGCGACACGGAATTTGCCGGATACTCACCGAACAGCGTTGAGCCGGAAATAGTCACGGAGATCATGCCGGGCGGTAGATACCACGCGGATTTCCTGCGCTATCTGGACATCATTGCAGAATATGCCCAGGCCGTCACGGACGACAGTGGTGAGAATATACCGGTGATTTTCAGGCCTTTTCATGAAAACAACGGGAGCTGGTTCTGGTGGGGTGCGGTTCATTGTACAGCATATGAGTATAAAGACCTGTTCCGATACACCATTCTTTATCTTCAGAAAGAAAAAGGAATCCACAACTTTCTCTATGCCTATTCACCCAATGGTCCGTTTGCAGATGAAGCAGAATATCTGTCGCGGTACCCCGGTGACGACTTTATCGATATTATCGGATTCGACATGTACCATGACCGTCCGTCCGCTTTGGACAATTGGATGGATACATTGACACAGACCTGCCGGCAGGTCTGTGCAGTCGCACGCGACCATCATAAAGTTGCGGCTGTAACGGAAGCAGGACTTCGCATGCTCGACACAGCTGCCGACGGCTGCGAGTATGAAGGGTTGAGCCCCGCCGGCAATCCCCGTCCGGATTGGTTTCTTGAATGCCTCAATGCAATAACCGGAGACCCGCTTGCATGTGAAATTGCCTATTTCCTGACATGGTCGAATTTCAGTAAAACACAATTCTGGGCACCGTATCTAATTGATGAAAATCATGGACACGAGATGATCAATGAATTTGCGGAATTTTTGAACGACCCTCGTGTCATCCTGGCGGGAGAAAGTAATTGCCATTCTATGTTAAGAAGAGCAGAAGAGCACACTTGAGATGCAACGCTCCGACAAACAAAAATGCAAATTTCCCGTTGACAATAAGCACTCCGGTCGATATAATACATCGTGCGTGCGGAATTAACTCAGTGGTAGAGTGTCACCTTGCCAAGGTGAAAGTCGCGAGTCCGAATCTCGTATTCCGCTCCAAAATGCCCCTAGAGCCTGTAGGCTCCGGGGGTTTTTCTTTTTTCCGAGGTACAACGGACGGGACAAGATTTAATAAATTATTGTTTTTTCTGTGTCAAATGTCGCTTAAATGTGATGTCAAGAATCCTCGCAGTCTCCTGCATTTCGCCGTCAACTTCGTGCCCATAGACCCCGAAAGTATCCATGCTGGACGAGTGTCCTACATAATCCTGTATATCCTGTTTTGACAGGCTGCGTTTGGACAATGAGATGAAGGTGTGACGCAGCCCATACGGAGATCCGGAGAGTGATCTTTCTTTTGCTATTCTCCGCCATCCCATATAAGCCCCGTGCTGGGTGCCAGGACCGCCGAAACGATTACAGAAGATCCATTCTGATTCGAGGTCTTTGGATTTTGCCAGCTGCTGTTCTATTTCTATTCTGGCCAGTTTCTGCAGAACCATTGTCCTACGTGCATTTTTATTCTTTCCTGTGGTCTCCCTATTTCGATTATTCCGGGACCGGCGTATCGTAATGACACCATCTATATAATCTTCCTTCTTGAGACCGAGTACTTCACCAGGACGCAAGCCTGTAAAAACCTCAAAGCGTAAGCAGTTGATATACCATTCTTCGCTTGGCTCAAGGAATCGCTTGACCTGATCAGGCTGCAGGATTTCTTTTCCGATTGTCGGGGCATTATCTGGAATATATAATTCATCCGGTATTTCTTCAATCATGTGTCTTGCTTTGGCGAATTTGCAGAAGAGAAGAATAGCACCTTTGAGGTTCATGAGCGATTTTTTTGAGAGTTCTTTTGTTTGATAATATACCGTGTTGTCTTTACGCTTTTTGCCCTTCGGCCTGGCAGTCGATATAACGCGCTGCCACTCATCTAGGGTAATGGAATTGGCTTTATGCTTCCCGAGCATAGGAAGGATATGCAGGCGGCCATACATTTCATTTTGCACGTATGTCTCGCTTTCTTTTCCTCTCCGATCGATAATCATGTCTAAAAACAGCTGCCAACATTTATCCAGTCTTGCATTTTCATGATCAAATTCACCACTCTCCCAGTTATTCCGTTTTCGGTTGACTTCGAGCTTCCCGGGGCGGCCAGATTTTACTGATGTAAATTTTTTAGTCTTTCCGTCTTTTGTGACTCGTAACTCCCAGCGCTTTTCCTTTTCGTTCCAAATTGCATTAGCCATATGATTTTTCCTCCTTATGTTTTAGAGTTCTGGATCAAAGACATGAAGGGAAAGCGGCTCCATCCACAACACATCCCCGTTTTCATTTGTGCAATACACAGGGCCGTACTGCTTCTTCCAGACCTCAACTGCTTTCTGTAAGAAACTTTCAGGTAGATCCAACTCCTCTGAAAGTTCGTACCAGTTCCGGATACCTGATTTAATTGCCTGGATAACATCTTCCGGACAGACCAGCATATCGACTGCAGCACGCATGGCTCGTTCTTCAGCTCGTCGGATCCTGATGTCATCTGATCCGCGGACCGTATCACCGACACTTGTCTTGTAGTGCCCGAACTCTTCTGCCAGGATGGTGGCTCTGTCTCGCCTTGTGGCCTTCGGATCGACAAAGACATAAGAGAGACCATCCTTGCGAACAAGAAGCCCCTTGTAGCCGCCTACGGCTCTATCGACTACTTGCATTCCAACATCTGTCATTTCCTGCTCAAGTATTTCAGATGGTGTCATATTAATCCTCCTGCGTCATGCGATTCAGAACCTTAATAAACAGAACGTAAGTTCGATTATATACGCTTTCATGTGTAAAGCAATACAAAAAAGCACCCTCCAACGTCAGTTAGGGGATGCTGTCCTTGTTGTGGTACTTTAAAGAAAAAAGTATGTTAAGTTTCAGAACCAATATCTTTTCTTTTTTCTCTGAGTTCAACTTTTAGCTTTTCGTGAGCCATGTTTAATGCTTGAAATGCGTTGCGCTTTAATTGATGAAGACTTGTGAAATCTGGTACCGAAACCAAGCTATTTCCAAAAGAATAATTCGCATACACACTAAGTCGTGTCCGAGGCATTTCATGCACGTTGAAATCCATTGGTATTGAGTTTCTATCATATGAAATCAGAATTTCTTTTCTTAACTGTTCAATGAAAAGTTCGGGGAATTGTCGAATATATCTGTTGTTAGTAAAATCAAAATTATTGTGAAATTTTACAAGTTCCTCGGCTGTTATTCCTTGACCGGAGAATGCTTTAACCATTAAAAGAGTGTTAAAACTCATTGTCATCTCATATTCTTTATCCATTGAAAGCAAAAATTCTGTTAATTTATCTGGACGATTATTCAAAATTGCAGACATAACTAAAGCGTTGGCCGAATACTGCTGAAACGATTTATTTGGGTGTACATCCCTAAGTCGCAGTATAAAATTAAAAGCTTCATCAAAGTTACCTTCCAGAAGATGTCGTTCTAAACCGTAATAAAAAATGAAAATGTACCCGATATCAGTAGGTGTAAACGGATTGTGTAAAAAATTCAAATAGACCCAGCGTTGCTGTGAAGTAAGCCCCTCATATGAAGGATAGTACGAAGGAATCGGAATAGTTTGGATATTGCATTTTGTGATGATAGAATTCATTGATATTGCACTTGGTTCAGTACTCGATAGGTATGTATAGGTGACTGAAAACGCGCCAATATTGACTTCCTCGTTTGTCTTTTTTGGAAAATAATTTTTATATTTCCCGTCGGAAAACCATAACAATCGAAAAATTTCTGCGCTAATAAATACATCTTGAATATTGATTCCTTCTCGGATTTCATGTGAAGAATTGCTTGCCACGAGATCGTGACCATTATCCTTGTCATGCGCCGAGGATTCCTTTTTGTCTGGTTTACCCTCCAACGCTTTGTCTGTTTTTACGAGTTTGGAGTAATAGCTCCACGCTTCTATTAAATACGCCTCTACTGATTTTGTTAGTGAGAGTGTGATTGTTTGTGGAAATTTCTCATGAAGCAACTGACAAAATACACTAGGGCTGATTCCTGAATACAAAGATACGAGACAGAAGATGTCAATATCTGGGATCTGTTGCCTTATTGCAGGATCTAAGAAAATTGTTTCAGCCGAAGAACTAATAAATTCAACAGATGCCTTAATATATTTTTCCGGTATACCGTTTTTATAGGCACTTTTCCAATCATAGAGTGAGTGATTCTTGCTTTTTATCCAACAGAGCGCAACCAAACGATATGCGTGATCATACTTTCCTTGTTTAAGAAAGTTGGTAGCTCCTTCAATCATCCTTGCTTCTGGACTTTTTCTTTTCCAGAAAGAAAACATATCGTCACCCCATGTTTCTTTGCTTCAACTTTGCTTGTTCTTCATTGGAGAGGATGTGGGTCGATAGAATACAGTCTAGTTTGTGATCTCAAAACTTTTAGCCGGATTAATTGTTCCCACTTGTCACGGCAGATGGTGTAACTGTGACGGTAAAAGGAATTGAACATCTAACCGTAGGTAACCAAATAGCAAGCGCAATTATTACAAGAATTATTGTCAACAGTACAACAGCGGGATGAGTTCTTCTATACGCTGGTACTGCTCGAGCAGGAACTTGGTTTCTTTGTAGTTGATCAGCCGCTTCTTGAGTCAACGGCTGGCTGCATACCCCACAATACCTTGTGCCAGATGGGTTTGTATTCCCGCACTTCGGGCATCTGATCAATGCAATCGCGTGACTCGGATTGTATTCAATATTTTCTGCTATCTGTAAACCACACTTCTTACAAAAAACAGTATCTGATGAATTTTCAGAATTGCAAGCAGGGCACTGAATAGGGTTAAGTTTGACCCGGCGAGCTGCTTCTAAAGCAGCCGATATTTTGATGCCGCAACCCTTGCAAAACCTTGTATCGTCTGTATTTTCGGTCTGGCATACGGGGCACTTAATCATAAATTTACCCTCTAATAATTTTACTCTTCAATATGGAATATTCTTCGTCTGTCAGCTTACCATCATCATGGAGCTTTGACAACTTTTCCAGCTGAGTAACTAACCCCAGCGCCTGATCCAGATCCATGCCAGTAACGGTAGGGTCTCTATGTGCGTGGATTTCAAAGCCGTCACCGCGGTCGTCGGTCTCACCGCGGAGGTATTCGACGGAGACGTTGAAGAAATCAGCGATTGCTTTTTCGTTTCCTTGCTTTGGTTTTAGCTCTCCATACTCATATCGTTGGTAAGCTCCAATGCTAATTCCAACCGCTTTTGCAACATCCAGCTGCTTTAGTCTTTTTTCTGCTCGCAGCTTTCTTAGGCGTTCATCAAAACTGTCCATAAAACCCTCCAAAATATACACAGAACTGTGTTGACACATACAAACAAGGGTGATAGAGTGTATTTACATACATAAGTGGTTGCGACACAACCAGACCCAACCGAACCAGAAAGGAGAAAGACCATGTCACAACCAAAACAACTAACCATAAAGGACGGACATTTCTTTGTTGGCGATATTGAACTCGAGCATGTCACAAAATATGAGATCACCAACGTTGAAGATCATTTTGCAACATTAATCATAAGGCTCACGATTAATTCAGGCATTACCCTTGATCAATCCGACAACTATCTGTGCGGCGATTCTGATAAGAACATCAAGAGACATCGACCCAACTTTATTCGCCGCCTCTTTCGTTTTCTTCCAAATCGTATCAGATCGAATGTTGGCTAAAAATGCATGAGCCGGCGGCGCTAAGTCCTTCACTTGATAATCACCATTTGCCTGAATGCCATCATCGTATATTTTAACGAACCCATTCCATACGCATTGACGAAGATGATATTCCAGTTTATCCCTTCCATACTTTGGCAACAATTCAGAATCACTCGGAAACATCAGTATATCGCCAACTTTGCTCTTTACTTCAATTTCAATAAGTACGTCACGAACACAATCAGGATCAAGTTTCATACGAACCCCCTTTCAATTCAACTCGCACCTTGACAACTCAGGACCCAGTAATGACAGAAAGGAGATGGACCATGGATATAAGATATTCAACTCTTGATGAAAAAAGTCTTCTGGAGATAAACGGTCAAGAGATTCCCAATGTTTTGGGCTTCAAGCTTATTGCATCTTCAGGAGAAATCGAAATCAGAATAAAATTTCAATCTTCGGTCAATGCAATTGAGTTGTCATCCAACCCATAAGTGTTGATGCTATCGCACTCGATATCCAAGAGTTTCGCTCCATTACAGCAGAGAATTTTGAAAAGAGACCTTTAGAAACGGGAACCTGATTATTTACTACCATTTCAAGAAGTGCGGTTATTTTTTTAAGATCATCTTTATCCGGTGAGTCGGATTTTTCAATTTGATCGTTCATTTGTTGGATCGAGGCGCTGTAATTCAAAGAGAAGTGAGATTGGTTCCCAATCACAGATCCATAAGCATTTTCGATATGAAAAGTGGAGTATTGAGACTTTTGATTATTGTGTTCAACTTCTGTTAAGTAAAAAGCTTGTAATTCGGAAGGTTCGGACTGGAAGTATGTTACATGCGTATCTTCGATGATTAATCGTTCTCCAGTTGAGTTAATAATCCAATCATTTGGCTTAATATCTGTTTCCACCGGAAAACCAACATATCTTCGTTTTGTAGTCGTTTCTCGGTTTTGAAGGCCCCTACATTCCTGAATTGCAATTCCGCCTCTTTCTATTGAATATGGTTGCCCCATACGCTGGAGTAATGCTTTGTATGGACTAAACATTTCAAAATCACCCCCACTTATACATTCAATACTCGTTTACATGTAAACACACATATACACAGAAGCATACCAAAATATGCGCAAATACGCAATGAAGGGAGGTGAGAAGTATGTCTGAAAAATTATATACAACTGGCGAGGTTGCCGAGCATTTGAAAGTCGAGGACGCAACTGTCAGATCGTGGCTGCGAACCGGCAAAATCGCCGGTATTAAGCTGCCGAACGGATTTTACCGGATCACAGAGTCCGCGCTGACTGCCCTTTTGGGCAAAGACCAATCTGCTTAATCCCCTTATTAAATTTTCAAGGTCCGCGAATATCCGGTGTGGATATACGCATATTGTACGTAAAAATGGAGGAATAAATGTGAGCATCACAAGCAAGAACACACATATTAATGTGTACAGAAACGCACGAATACGTGCATCGGCATACAATTCATTGTTTTCCAGTATGGATACGACCTTTGATCTGTTGTTCATTGGTCGAAGAACGCTCTGGGAAATTGAGACGGGAGTTTCTACTCCGGACAGTAACACAGTCCTTTCAATGGCTGAACTCTACAACGCGCCGGAGCTTATCACGCATTACTGTTCGACTGACTGCCCTCTTGGCAAGGCTCGCGGCGTGCAGCCGGTACAGAACATGTGCATAGAGGGGATCGCCCTTAATACTGTGAGCCTCTTGTCCAAATCAGAGGAATATGCAAAGAACCTTATCGAAGCAGCAAAAGATGGTGTCCTTTCAGGCGAGGATGTACCGGATGCTGTAGAAGTCATTAAATGGCTCGATCAGCTTGCTCACTTACGTGACGAGCTGGTTGTTGCACTAGATAGAAAGACGCCCTGAAGAGGGCAGGAAGGAGAAAGACCATGCCAAAAGAAATATCGGAAGAAAAATTAAACATTACAAATGCCCTTGTCGATTTTGTGAACAGAATCGCAAAAAAGGAAAACGCAACACCCGCAGAGTTGGTAGCTATGGCAAGCGTTGCATCCTCGATTTTCAGTAACCGCGTTTAAATGACTCTGCTTGGTGGAAAGCTATCACGGATCTGAGACATGGCTTCTTCATATTTCTGACAATACTCCGTCGCTGTCATTTTCGAAGCATCGTAATTGCCTTTCATCCACTGTAAGACGATATAAGGCAATTCCTGAGAGTTTGGCAGATAACGCTGAATCGCATCTTTCATGAGCAGTATCTCCTTTCGCATTAATAAGGAGAGTATATCACGAAGCATAAAAAACAAATCAGCCTAACTAAAATGCCGTCCCGATACCGGGACAGAAGGGAGGAAAGAATATGAAATTCGGTATAGAACGAGACCTCATAGATAAAGTTATTGTCAGTGACATTAAAAGGCTCCTGACGCAATACGGAGTCCCAGCAGATAAAGCGTTTGCCGCATATGATGCGATCCGCTTCCAGGCGGAAGCGAGAGCCGTCCTGCTCAACCGGGTGCAGGATAGAAAAATGCCCACAGCAGGTATCAACTACTACGGGCAATATCTCGACGAAGTTGCCGAGGGTGTTGGTATGAAGTACGACCCATTTCAGCCTGAGTAACCTTACTTGTTACAACAATCACATCCGTTCGGTCCATCCAGCAGCATCGTCTGGTAAATTATCCCCTCTGTCTCTGCATCAAACGTCTTAATGTGCTCTTTCTTAATTTCGCTTATCTGACAGTTTACGTGTTCATTGTCCAGATCGTGAAGTTCGTTGGAGTTCTTGTTTAACAGATATCTTTTCCCATCATAGGGATGCCCGTATCTTCTCAAAATATCACCTCCTCTCTATGAGGAGATTATAACACTCAAAGCAATACATGAATGAAATATAGAAAGGAGAAAAATAACATGAGAGATTGTCGCAAGATGGAACTCTTCCCCAAACTCTGCAGGGCATTCGAATCAGAGGATGAACTGGGAGAAGCGATCAACAAAGGCAGGACATACATATCCCAACGACTAAACGGGAAAGCGGAATTTACATTCCGTGACAAGAAACTGGCTCTGGCCTATATCCATGAACCTATCGAGCAAATGAGTCGGTACTTCCCTGAACGGGAAGAAGGAGAATCAGCATGAGTATCATCCGCCAGATCATAACCATAATCCTGACGAACAAGCGTCACAAAGCCTATGAGAACAGGCTGGCCATTACACAGACTCGCGGCGCCTCGATCGGTACGCCGATCAAGCCGGAGAACGACTTTAGTCCGATGTTTCACGGATTTTGAAAGGAAGTATTTGAAATGAGTGGCGAATGGAAAGTAACAAGTCAGATGATAGGAGATGTGCGCATGTATGCCGCGGTCAGAATAATTGACACATCCAAAGTCGACCACAGCGGAAATCGTGAGTATTTCGGAGGCTATAAAGAGAATCGAGAGGAGGTCGAAGCAACAGTTGAGCATCTCAACAAAGCAAAAGAAAAGACCGCTGATGCACTAACACCAACGGCCTAAGCCAAACTAACTACACCACAAGATTATCACAAGATGGAGGGAAAATCAAAATGATCACAATTTCTATTCATGATTCCGACAATCCCAACAACAACCAGATTTTCGAGGGCGACCTCTTGCTCTTTTCCATGGCTAGAGTTTCGGAAGAAAAATGCGGAATCAACGTTGATTCCGAGGTTATTGGCAATGGCGGACACGAGGATTTTATATCGGTATTGTCCGGGTCTGCTACGGCGGTTACAGAAGCACTCAAGGATTGTCAGCCTTGTCGCATGCGAGCCGCTCGTAAATGCCAGGAGATTCTTGTACCGGAAGCCATAGAGTTTGCCAAGAAAATGATGGTAGACGTTTTTGGAGGAAACCGCGATGAGAATTGAACTGCTTTCTCTGATACTCAATAATTTCAAGGGCGTTCAGCACTTTGAGCTGAACGCCAACGGTCACGATGCTGTTATATCCGGCTCGAACGGATCCGGCAAGACCTCTCTCTTTGACGCATGGCTCTGGTTACTATTTGACATGGACAGCCGCGGATCCAAGGGCGCAGATGCTTCCAAGACAACCAAAGGCACAGATTTTGTACATAATCTCGTTCACGAGGTCGTTGCCACTATCTCGGTCGACGGAAAAACAGTCACTCTCCGCAAGACCCTTACTGAAAATTGGGTCAAGAAACGCGGGGAAGAAACACAGACCTTTTCCGGCAATGTGTCGAACTATTGGATCGACGATGTACCGACACAGCTCAAAGATTATTCAGCATATATCAACGCACTCATTCCGGCAGACCTCTTTAAGATTATCAGTGATCCTTTGTACTTCTCGGAACAGATGAAGTGGCAGGATCGCCTGAGTATGCTGGTCGAAATCTCCGGTGGAATATCCGAGGAAGATGTTGCCAGAGGCGACAGAGCTCTCGAATCTTTACTGGTCAAGATGGGCGACAAAAATTTCTCTGATTTCAAAAAAATGACACAGGAGAAGATCCGTCTCATTAATAACGAGATCGACAGTATTCCGGCCAGAATCGACGAGCAGAAGCGATCAATCCCGCAAGCTGCTGATTATTGCCAGACAGAGAAAGACCTTAAGGCCGCTGAATCCGCAATGGAAACATTGAACGCGGAGGAGATGTCAGTCAAAGACGCCATGAAGCCGCTAATGGAGATGCACGACAAGGTGTTCCGCCTCACCAGAGAAAAGGATGCCATGATCGACCTGGTACTCAAGGAGGGCAATGCGAGTCGTACCGCCAAATCCGAAAAGCTTCAGCTACTTGTCGCAGAGAAGAGACAGTCCGGATCGAACAAGGAATCTCTGCAGTACGGAATTGATGCATCTGGAAAGCGAATTGAGAAGCTTAATGCGGATAATCAAAAGCTGCGCACTGCCTTTTCTGATATCCAAACTCAAGTGCGTGATCTTTCTTCTGAAGAGTTTGTCGTTGGAACCGGCGCCGGGGAAGAGGTTTGCCCTACTTGTGGGCAAAAACTTTCAGACGAGTGGGTTAACGGGAAAATCGAAGATTGCCGCGCGGGTTTTGAACAGAGAAAAGCCGAAGACATCCTTGCTCTGCAGAAAAGCCTCGAGGCTCTCAATCGCGAAGGTAAAAACAACGCTATTGAAATCCAGACACTGCAATCACAAATCGACTCAGATACCGCTCTTTTACGCCAGGCAGACGAACATGACGCCGCCGTATCCGCACAAATCGAACTGCTTCAAAAGGAAACCCTTGAAACGCCCGTCATGCTGCCGGCACAGGCCGAACAGGATCTACGTGTACAGATAATCGATCAACAGATCCTTGATCTCAACATTAAGCTGTCTGCCACGTCTGAAGATCGCTCCGAAGAACTCGCTCTGAGCAAGAAGACCATCCAATCCGAGATTGACCGTTGCAAGACGATACTTTTTGCCAGAGAAATGACGGTCAAGGCACAGCAGCGCATTGCTGATCTTGAGATCGATCTCAAGGCAAAGGGTACAACAAAAACCGCACTTGAGGGTGACATCTTTCAGTGCGAGAGATTCGTGCGCGCCCGGACCGAAAAACTCGAGGGCAAGATCAACGGCATGTTTACGAAGGTCGGTTTCAAACTCTTTGCCGAACAGGTCAATGGCGGTCTTTCCGAGACATGCGAGGCGGTTGTCAACAACACGACATTTTCAAAGGCCAACACAGCCGGGCAGATCAACGCCGGTATGGATATCATCCGCACGATCAGCAGATACAAGGGATTATATGTTCCGGTTTTTGTTGATCACCTTGAATCAATCAACGATCTTCTTCCGCTTCCCAGTCAGGTTATCAGCCTGCTAGTGAGCCGAGATGCAGATCTACAGGTATTGGTAAGTCAGTCAAGTAAGCAGGAGGTAGATTAATGTCAACTAAACCAAATAACACCCCGGCAACTACGCCGGTAGTACAAGCAACGCAGCCCGATTTCAAGACCGGACTTGTCAAGGCACAGGACACATATCTTAAGATGATCGACGATCAGTTTTTGAGCCATGGTATGCGCATGTCAGAGTATCAGAAGACCTGCGCGATGAATGCTATTTATGCCATACAGAGCGTACTCGATAAGACCGGTGGGAAATTCAGTGATCCGGACTTTGATCAGACCTCTTTGACCGGAATTCTCAAAACAACGGCCGCTCTTGAGCTTAACGCCTCCGCAACACCCAGAGAAGTTTATTTCTCTATCCGTAAAGAAAACCGTAAGGTGGGTAACCAGGATAACTGGGTCAAGAAGCTTGAGATGGGCATTGAGGGCGACGGCAACGATGCGTTGCTTCGCCGGTTCGGTGTTGATGTCAAAAAAGTCGGGCGTCCGTGGCTTGTCCGCGAAGGGGATGACTTTACATTCCCAACTCATAACGGTTTTGAGGTTACTCCGCCTGTGTGGGTTGAAAGCGGTAACGGTCCTATCATCCGCGTTGTGTACCCGGTGCTGCTTTCTGATGGATCTGCAGAGTTCCTCATTCAGGAACGCGAAGATGTCCGTGCAAATCTCTTGGCACATCTGAGCAACAATCTTATGAATGAGACCTTCGGGGTTGCCGAAAGCCGCTACAAGGCAACAGTCGAGCAGAAGAAGCAGATCGATGCAAAGAAGAAAGAACTTCTTACCGTCGCCAAGGGCTTGACGATGGAGGGGATCCTCGACAATGAGGCTCTGCAGGAATTCATCAGTCCGGCATGGACAGAGCCACAGTCCCGGGAACAGATGATCATCCGGAAGATGCGCAATAATGCCGTGAAGAAGTACCCGAAAGACTTTGGCAGCTCCTTTGTATCCGAATCATACAACGGCATGGATGAATCATTCAGGGAGGCCCAGAGCGAGATTGATGCAAACGCGAATAAGGAATTGAAAGACATTACTCCTCCGGAAGATGTCACGGGGCAGGTGCCTCTGATTGAGGCCACAGTGACCGCAGAAGTGGAGCAGCCTGCAAAGGGAAAAACTACATCAATCCCACAGTCGCATCCTCAGGCATATCAGCCAAGCTTTGAAGAACCGGGGTTTTGAGTATGAGAGGAACGGCTTGGAAAAGACTCGACATAAAGCCCGGAGATGTATTTTCTTCTCTTACCATTGTTAGTGAGTCTGACGCCGAGTATTGGGGGAAATTCAGAAAAAGAGTGTTTGTGTGCCGGTGCAAGTGCGGAGAACTTACTGTCGTGCGACTCGAAAACATTACAAATGGTCACACTAAAAGCTGCGGATGTGAAAAGAAGTCAATCAACTCATCCACTCACGCAACTCATAGGCTCACAGATACAAGGGTTCACGGGATATGGTCTGGAATGTTGACACGATGCCGAAACCCTAATGTCAAATGTTACAAAAACTATGGAGGCCGTGGTATATCCGCCTGTCAGGAATGGGTAGATGATTTCAAGAAATTCTATGATTGGTCGATGTCCAACGGTTATCAGGACGGGCTCACCATCGACAGAATCGACAATAACGGGAACTATGAGCCGAATAATTGCCGTTGGGCTACGAGACTTGAGCAAGCAAAAAACAAAAGGAGGACAGCATGAACCTTAAAGTTTTTGGCACCGGTTCAAGTGGGAACTGTTATGCGTTGCAAGACAATACAGGAAACACACTTCTTTTAGATGCTGGTATCCGGTTTTCTGAAATTTGCAAAGGTCTCGATTTTGACATATCAAAGGTTTTCGGAGCTCTCTGCACCCACGAACACGGTGATCATAGTAAGGCTGTTAGAGAATTATTGAAGTCAGGAATACCTGTCTACATGTCTCAGGGAACATCTGAAGCAATTGGAGGAACGGGCAGTACGCTGCCCGTCACCTCTGACGGAAGATTTGACGTGTTTAAGGTTGGACCATGGTATGTTCAACCGTTCTCGACTCAACATGATGCGGCGGATCCTACCGGATTTCTTCTTTCTGATTTTAGTGGGAACAAGCTCATCTATGCCACGGACACCTACTACCTCAAATACAATTTTACCGGACTCAATTTCATAATCATCGAGTGCAATTACTGCACGGACATCCTGATGCACAACATCGAAGCCGGAAACATCTCCGGCGCCCGTAAGGATCGATTGCTTCATAGCCATTTCAGCCTTGAGAACGTCCTTAAGTTTTTGAAGGCTACCGACCTTACACACTGTCTCAAGATCGTCCTGGTGCATCTGAGCGACGTCAACAGCAACGCTAAGCAGATGGTTAATGCAGTCTTTAAGCAGACTGGCATTGAGACGATAGCAGCGGAAGACGGCATGGATATTAATTTTGATCTGTTTCCATTTTGAAAGGAGGACACCATGAGTGAAATCATTTCTTTCACATTCTCAGATACGAAAATCAGAACACTAATCCTCGGTGGAGAACCCTGCTTTGTGGCTAGTGACGTCTGCAGGATATTAGATATCACGAACAGCAGGGATGCTGTGGCAAGGCTTCCGGACAAAATGAAGGGAGTCGGTATTGCCGACACCCTTGGTGGAAAGCAACAAGTGACCTGCATATCAGAAGCCGGATTATATAAGCTCGCATTTACAAGCCGTAAGGAAGAGGCCGAGAAGTTTACCGACTGGGTAGCAACTGAAGTTATCCCTTCAATTCGTCAGCACGGCGCCTATATGACACCCGAGACAATCGAAAAGGTATTAGCCGATCCTGATACTATCATCCAGCTTGCAACCCGTTTAAAGGCACATCAGGCAGAGCTTGCAGCACAGGATTCATACATCAAAACACTGGAGCCTAAAGCTGAATTCTTCGACGCCGTGGCAGGATCCAGAGACGCAATCAGTATCGGTGACGCTGCCAAAGTGCTCGATATGGGCGTTGGTCAGAATAAGCTTTTTGATGTACTTCGCCGGGAGCAGATTCTTAAGGACAATAACGTTCCCTATCAGGAGTACATAGACCGTGGTTATTTCCGCGTCATCGAACAGAAATTCGTTGTCAAGGGAGAGACTCGCATCAGTATCAAGACCTTGGTGAGTCAGCGGGGTCTTGATTACATCCGGAAGATGCTCCAAAAGAGGGCGGTGAGCTGATGCCAACTAGAATTCTTTACTCACAACTTCTCACGAGCGAAAAAATAAATCAGCTCAAGCCGCAAGAATTTGAATTATATGTGAGACTTTTGCTCGTCGCTGATGATTTTGGAAGATTTTCCGCGTCTCCGATACGAATTGCTCGTTCTTGCTGGCCGAATCGAGAAAATATTACGAGCAAACAAGTCTTGCCGTGTCTTAAAAGACTCTTCGAACTTGGGTTAATTATCATCTACACGGTTGAAAACGATCAATTTGTCGAAATCACAAACTGGAAGCAGCGGACAAGGGCAAAAAGCAGTAAGTTTCCTGCTCCGGATGATGGTTTTTACAGTTATCTGACACATGACCGTCAATTGACTGACACATGCGGGGGATGTGCGCACGGAGACGGAGACGGAGACGGAGACGGAGACGGAGACGGAGACGGTAAACGACAGCAAGCTGTCAAACACGCGCACGGCACTCAAAATAATGTGAGTTTGTCGGATGACGAATACAAAACCCTTTTGACCGACTTTCCGGAAGAGGCAGAGGAAGCAATTACTTTTTTGTCCGACTACATTGCCGAAAAGGGGTATAAGTCAAAGTCTCACTATTTGGCTATTCGGAGATGGGTTATCGACGCGGTCAAGGAACGGAAGCAACGGAGTGGCAAGAAAACCGAGAAGCCAAAACAGAACTTCGAGGGTGTCACATACACCGAAGAGCAGCGCATTGAGAACCAAAAGAAACAGGAAGAGCTCGAGGAAATGAAACGGAGGGCAATGAATTTATGAACAAAGTAATTTTGACAGAAAAATGGAAACCGGTAGCAGGGTACGAAGAATACTACGAGGTTTCAAGCGAGGGCAGAATTCGGAGTCTCACGAGGGGAAATGGGCACGGAGACAGAATAATACTGGATACGCCTAAGTATCTTAAGCTTTCAAAGGCTACAACGGGTTGCTTAAAGATAAAACTCATGAAGCCAGGAGAAAGAAAAGATTTCAAAGTACACAGGCTCGTAGCTGCGGCCTTTATTCCAAATCCCCTTAAGCTTCCCTGCGTAAATCACATTGATGAAAATCCACATAATAACAACACGAACAATCTTGAGTGGTGCACGCAGTCCGAAAATGTACGACACAGTGAACTCTTTAGCCGAAACCATAAAAAACTTAGCGTAGAGCAAGAACTCGACGTAATCTCCTCCTACAAGTCAGGGGAACACGGAACAAGACTTGCGAGACAATATGGAGTTTCGACAATGGTGATTTATGGAACGCTGCGCAGGTTTGACATAAGAAGGAGATGTGGAAGTGCGGTACGGGACAAATACGGCATCGACATGGATTATTTCAAAAGGCTGGTTGACTCCGGGGTGAGAAACAGAGATATAGCATTAAAACTTGGCTGCCCCACAGACTTAGTGGCAACGAGAAAATATCAATATAAAAAAGGGGTGATTTGATTGAATCGTACAATTTTGATCGGGAGATTGGTTAAGGATCCCGAAGTCAAGACAACACAGTCTCAAATAGCTTTCTGCGGATTCACAATCGCCGTTGACAGGAAAACCAAAAAGGACGCAGAGAAACAAGCAGACTTTATCAGCTGCGTAGCATGGCGCCAACAGGCTGAATTCCTCGGGAAGTATTTCCAGAAGGGTTCCCGTGTAGCAGTTACAGGCAATCTTCAGAGCCGGTCGTATGACGACAAGGAAGGGAAGAAAGTTTATATCACTGAAGTTGTCGTGGACGAAATTGAATTTGTAGACAGCAAAAAGGAAGGGCAGCCAAACGACAACTGGAAGCCATCAGAGAGTCAGTCGGCTCCTGCTGTTACAAATGGGAATTACCCTTCTTTTGATGATGATGAAGCAGGACTACCTCCGTTCGATCTTTGAGGTTGAATCATGGAACAGCAATCATTTATTGAAGGATACGCCTTCGAGCCAGAGCCTCCACAATCCGGAAGAAATAAATTCAAAACCATGATCCAACTTCACGGATCCGCACCAGAAGGAAAGAAGTGCAAAACCTGCGAACATCTTATGCCATGCGGGTACCACGGTAAAAGTTTTTACAAGTGCGAATTATGGAGATTAAGTCACAGCATAGCAACCGACATAAGGCTCAAACAACAGGCCTGCGGGCAATATAACGAGGTTCCGGCAGGGTCACAAGGGGTTAGGTGGATTGGATGAAAGAATGCGAATACTGTGAGCACCAGGGCGGTTGTAGTCTTTGTGAAATCTGCAAGGCCGGTGACGTGTCGCCAGAGAGGGAACAGACGCTATGAGCACATTTTGGATTGACGGAGCGCCGACAGGAAAAGCAAGACCAAGGGTTACACGGTTCGGAACGTTCAACACTGAAGCGACAACGCTGTATGAAAATCTCGTGAAGATATCGTATCGGCAACAGTGCAAAGAGTTTTTCGAGGGTCCGCTGATCGTAACTATTACCGCCTGTTTTGACATCCCGAAATCAGTATCAAAAAAGCAAAGAGCATTGATGTTGGACGGACATATTTTCCCGACAAAAAAGCCGGATATCGACAACATAGCAAAAATCATCCTCGACGCGCTGAACAAAATTGCCTATGAGGACGATACACAGGTTATCTGGCTGGCAGTGCGGAAAAAGTACGAAGAGCGGGCGCATGTGGATGTCGACATTAAAAGATTCGGAGGCAAACCATGTTAATACACACCCAGAAAGGCGGACGCGGCTCAACAGCCGGACTGATCGCCATAGCGACAGAACTGATCAAGTTGGGTTATACGGTGCGGATCCGGCACGCGATGATTGACGGTAAGTCGGTGCAGGTAGTGGAGATAGTGGAGGCGGCATAGTGGACGATATCGATTTTGAGTTTATCGATCTGCTGATAAACAAAGACGGCATACCTAAAGCAGAGAGGCACAAGCGGCTCGTGGAGATTGCATATGAGATGCAAGGGGCAAGGCAGATGAGTTTGTTTGAAATGGAGGGGTAGAAGTGGAACAGCTTGATTTATTTGGACTGCTTGCAGAAGCCAACCGAGAAGAAACGGAACTGAAACGAGCCGATTACCCGGACATTATGACGATACTCGAAGCGGATCCTCTCCGGAAAGAAGCTCACTTGTGGGCGATTGACTATACCTGGCACGAGCCAGTACATGAATGTCCGGAACTGCTCAAGGCAAGAAAAGAGTATTGTCTGGCAAATATGAAAACGAATCATTGCATCAGACCTGTTGTCTACTGTGACTCATGGGGATCCGAAAGAGCAAAGTCTCAAATATGGAAAGTCATAGCCGACATCGGACACAAGCCAACGTGTATTTGCCCATACTGCAACGCTGACCTGATGAACAGCAAAGGAACAATCATCCTCGAGCGTAGATTCAAGAACAAGCCATACACGTCCGTATTTGAGAGACGGATCGATGGACGGGTACACGACGGTTACGAGGAAGATATGACACTCACGAAGATAGCTGATGCGGTTGCAGTGCTACTCACGCCCGAAGAGATCCAAGAAGTATTACACGGTGAGGCAGAAATCATTATTGACAACGGGATGCGTTGTCGCAAATGCAACGAGATGCCCGAATTCGAGCCGCACGAGAACACTCTTAACGGGCAAACATGGTTTGCGGTGTTCTGCAAATGTAAGGTGCTTCCCAAGGATGGATTTTTGTTTGGGAATATGGAGGACGCGCTTGAAGGGTGGAGAGATGCTAATCAAAACTGAAACAATGCATTACAGCGTAAAGGAGAAAACCACATGAGCAAATGTAAATATCTTAGTGATACCGGAATCTGCAAAGTAACATCGGACGGAGAAGTTTCCGAACCCTGCATCATGGGACCGTGCGGAAAAGAAGAATTCGAACAGCCGCGCTTCACGCCGGAAGAGATTGAAGCAATGGATTTTCTGTGTCGTTACAACTCGTATGAAAGATCAGATGACGAAAAAGTATTGCGTCACATGCGTCTTACCGACTCAATAGCCATAGTCCGGTCAATGCTACAGGAGGTAACCGGACATGACTAAAGACATTGCACGACTGAAAAAGATCACACTATATCTGCTGCTCGTGGCCGTTCTCGTTTTCACCGCCTGGCTGATCTGGATGAGCAGGCTATTCTGGATATTTCTCTGGGTGTTTGCAGGGGGAGGATTATGATAACAAGAGAGCGGATCCGGTTCCTGCTTATTCATCACAAAACTATCCGGTCAAACATCCGGAAGGCCAGAGAGATCGCGATAGAGATGGAAAGCGATTCAGATGTCATCGAGGCCCGCATCATGTCAGCAACAGATTATGCCCGGGATAAGATCCAGATTGGTGGGGAGTCAAACGCACTGACCATGTCCAGTGTCCGCAGGGAGCGATTTGAACAACGCAACGATGTCAGCATGAGGAACTTCATCATAAATGCTCAAGAGGCTGAAATAGAGCATCTGGACTGTGCGGTGTTTAAGCTTCCTCCTGTGTCTCAAAAAATAATCATTCTTCGGTTCTACGACTGCCTTTCAAAAAGAGAAATTGAAGAACGTGAGTTTTACTCACAAACCTCAATTAAGAGAATCACACGAAAGGCCGTACGCGAGCTTGAAGATATATTTAACGGACATAAATTACGAAGCATTGAGACTGATTACAATAACCTGACGGGAGAAAGCGAGGAAGACATGATACAAAAGGAGTATGGCAAGTTCATTCCCACGTGCGAGGTTTGCGGCGAGGAACTCGTTGAAGAAGACAATTTTGATGCTGCTGTCTCTGCAATTAAAGAAGCCGGATGGAAAATTGTAAAAGAAAACGGAGGGTTTTCTGCTTACTGTCCAAATTGCCAATAATAATGGCCCCCCATGGCCCCTTTTCGAGTGATATTCTTAAACTGTGATTTACACAGATGGACCTCCATTCATCAAAGCCCCGATTGTTTAAGCACAGTCGGGGTTTTTCTATGTCAGCATTGTCTATGTTATATGTTAGTGAGACAATGATTTTGTTTGGAGGTGAAAAGGCTGTGGATCTTAAAAAACGGGTAGAAGATATCTTTGACATTGCGGCTATTCCAACGGCAACAATTCTTTCGAGCGTGTTTTTCACTGGAGTGGCCGGTTCGATAGCCCCAGGGGTGGTGAGTGGCGTGCTTGCATATAAACAGAAAAGATCTGAACAGATGTATGAAAAGTTTATGCTTGAAGTTAGGGACAAATCGGATGATTTTGAGAGCAGACTTGAAAAACTAGAAGAAAAACAGCTTGAGTGGTTTCAAGAGGTTGTGTTCCCGCTCGTAAGCGACTACGTTCTTGAAAATAAGCAGGAAGAGAAAATCAAATACCTTGTTAATGGTTTTCTAAATGCTGCATCGATGAAAATCTCTTCAGAAGACATTCTTATGCTGTACTACGATACATTGGATCGGCTTAGTATTTTGGACTTGATAATTTTAAAGAATAAGACTATATGGAAAGATGAGCTTGATGCGCCAATTATTAGCAGAGAACTTGTCCTAGATGGAAGTATAACAACAGCCCATGAGAAATTAAGATCATATGCCTTGCTTGAAACCAGAGCGGACAGGCAAATGGACTCGCTAATTAAGACGGTTGTTTCTATGTCGGAACATCTTAAAGATTCTAAAAAGACATTTAGACCAGAAAGGCTAAATACTAGCTTCTTAACAAGCTATGAGATTACAAAATTTGGAGGAAAATTTCTTCGTTTTTTCTGCGATATAACAGTAGATGAACCAGACAAGGAATAGAAAATCTCTGATTGAAAACAAGCAAGCACCCCCACCGGGTGCTTTTTTAATGCCTTTGTAGCTTAAAAGTAGAGCGACGACATACGTGGTAAGGATCCCGGTTCGAATCCGGGCAGAGGCTAATTTATAAACAGAATAGGAAGGTGAGGTGATGAGCGATCGTGAAGAAGCAAAGAAGCTATTTGATGAAGGCCTGTCACCTGCCGAGATATCTGAGCGGCTAAATATACCGGCAAATAAGATCAGATCATGGAAGTCCCGATATAAATGGGAAGATGTTGCGCAACACAAAACGCAACAGAAAGCGCAACGCAACGAAAAAGCATTTCGACCCGAAGAGAGGATCAGAAGACCCGGAGAAGTCTCCGTTGATGTCGAGACTCCTCTGACCGAAGGTCAGGAGTTGTTTTGTCAGATCTTTGTTAAGCAGCTCAATGCTACAATGGCGTACCTTAGAAGTCATCTGGGCTGTTCGTATAATACAGCCGCAACAGAGGGCAGCGGATACCTTAGAAACCCAAAGATTAGAACTCGAATCGAACAGCTTAAAGCTGAGAAGCTTAAAACTATCATGGTTGGCAAAGAAGACATTATCGAAAAGCACATGCGCATTGCCTTTGCTGATATCACAAACTATGCAACTTGGGGCTTTGACGGCTATGATAATCAATTTGCAGCTACTCCGTCTGAGATGGTGGATGGTGACCTGGTCAAGACAATTTCTAAATCAGATAAGGGATTCAGAATTGAATTGCATGATCCACAGAAGTCTTTGGAGTGGTTATCAAACTACTTCAACATGAACCCCATGGATCAGCACAAGATTGATTTTGATATGCGGAAGTTGGCACTCGAAGAAAATAAACTGGCCATTGAGAAGTCTGTGGCTTCTGCCGGCTCTGTGATCATCCCTGACGCTGTCTGGCGTGGATTGATGAATGAGGTCTATGCTGATCAGCTGACAGCACAGCAAACCACACAGGTTTTTTTCGGAGGATCTTCATCCGGTAAGTCATTTGCTATTCTTGGCCAACGCACTGTCCGGGATGTCATGTCCGGGAAGAGAAACTATCTAATTGTTCGCAAAACTGGACGGACACTTCGAAATTCTTCGTTCAATGAGGTTTGGAAGTGCATAAGTCGCATGGACTTGGAAGGTGAGTTTAACCGCAACAAGACCGACATGGTCATCACACATAAAGCATCCGGTTGCCAGATTCTTTTCTGCGGCCTGGATGATGTCGAGAAGGTCAAGTCAATCACTCCTCAGGTCGGTGTCATAACGGACATCGTAATCGAGGAAGCAACAGAGACCGAGTACAACGACTATAAGAGCCTGAAAAAGCGTCTGCGCGGCGGTGATGAGTCAATCATCAAACGCATGGTGCTACTGTTTAACCCTATCCTGCAGGATCACTGGATCTATACAGAGTTCTTTGCCGGTAAGTGGGATGACACGAAGAACTACTACGCAGATGCGAAGCTGCTGATCCTCCGGACAACCTACAAGGACAATCGCTGGCTCACTGCAGACGATATTACAAAGCTCGAAGATGAGACCGACAAGTACTACTACGACGTATACACACTTGGCAAGTGGGGCGTGCTTGGAAATCTCATTTACACGAACTGGGTGGTTAAGGATCTTGCGGATGTCGCAAAAGAAACAAATCAATTCTACAACGGTCAGGACTTCGGCTTCTATCCGGATCCTGCCGCTTATGTGCGCGTCGGGTACAACCGGGCAAAGAAAGAGGTCTGCATCTTCAAAGAACTGTGCGGGACAGAATATACAAACGATATCCTTGCTGAGTTGTTGAAGCCGATCATCAAGAAAGAAGTATTGACCTGTGACACAGAATCTAAGAGTATTCAAGAGCTGAATAATTTTGGGATTAGGGCGGTACCGGCAATCAAGGGACCCGGATCATTAGAGTTTGGGATCAAGTGGCTGCAGAGGCAGAAGATCTTTGTGGACAAGTCTTGTATTGAGACGCAATTGGAGCTGAAGAAGTACAAATATCGCGAGGATCGCAACGGCAGAGTGCTGCCTGAGCCGGTTGACAGAGATAACCATCTGCTCGACGCATTACGTTATGCGCTAGAGCACATCATGGTAGAAACAAAGGTGGTGTGAGAATGCTGATTACAGAAACCGATCTTATCAACATGAGAATCAGTGCCGGCGCGGCTATGAACAATGCACAGATCCTTGCAGAGTTGATCACAGCTCACGCTACTGACCCGGGGCGGATCAAGGCTCTTGATGCTGATCGATATTACAAATTTGAGCAGGACATCAAGGGATTGGACTTCCAGAAAATCACGGTCATTAATGCCGAGGATGCAGAAGAGGAGTTTACAAACAAGAATCGAAGCAATGTTCGGATCCAGCACCGCTTCCTCTTTAACCAGGTTGAGCAGAAGATTGGCTATATTTCCGGTAAAGAGCCGACGATCGCCGTCGACAACGCGAAGGCTGCTGAGAGCGGGACCGGTGGAAATGAAGAATTCATATTCCAGACCGCACTCACGAATACCACTGATGCTAAGTACCGCAAGGTGCTTCTTCAGTGGCAACGCAAGACCTCGCTGCACGGTGTGTGTTGGTTGCATGAATACAAGGACACGCTAGGAAAACTTCGCCAGGTTATTCTCGGCAGAGACTGCTTCATTCCGATCTATGATACGGCCTATGAGCAGGACCTTCTTGAGGGTATTTACTATTTCCCGATCGAACTTCGTACCGGCACAACAAAGAAGACGATCTTCAAAGCGCAGTGGTGGACAGCTAAGGATGTCACATACTGGGTACAAAGCGGAAAGAGTTATGTACTTGATCCTGACTATCCTGTTAATCCGGCGCCCCATTACTGGGAAGTAACCAAAGTAAACGGTCCGGACGGTGTAACACAAATTGAGAAGTCCAGAACAGGCATATCGTGGGGCAGAATCCCGTTTATCGAACAGGCAAATAACGCTGACAAACTCACGGATCTCGAGCCCATTAAGGATCTGATTGATGCCTATGACCTTGTTTCAAGCAAGGGAACTAATAACCTGATGGATTTTAACGAGTTCTATGCAGTTATCCAGGGCTTTGGCGGAGATACAGCGTCGGCTATCGTGAAGAAGCTTGAAGTCAACAGGGCCGTGTCTGTGGGAGGGGAAAAGGGCGCTATTGAGATGAAGCAGCTGGATCTCCAGATGGCCGGACGTATCAACTGGCTCAAGGAGCTCTGGAAAGCTATTCATGTGTTCGGCCAGGCAGTTGATGTCAGTAATGATCAGATGGGAAGTGCACCTTCTGGTGTATCACTTAAGTTTCAGTACACTCTTCTTGACCTGAAAGCAAATAACATGATCATCGAAGCGGAGACCGCTCTTAAGGATCATCTGGCATTCCTTACCGGGGAGATCAATAAGCGTGACGGCAAGAAGTATGATCCTGAGTTAATCCGCGTTTCTTTCAATAAGTCACAGATCACCAATGATGCAGAGACAGTGCAAATGATCATTGCGTCTGACAATCTGGTACCTGAGAGAATTCTTCTTGCAGCACATCCGCTTGTTACGGATGTTGATCAGGCTTATAAAGATCTGCTTGAACAGCGTAAGCAGAAGCTCGAGGAACAGCGGTCAGCATTCGGTGAGTTCGGAGGTCAGGCAAATACCGGCAACACGGATCCTACCAGCCAGACCGATACAACGACGCAGCAGAAGTGAGGTAGCCTATGAGTAAGCCGCAAGAGTACTGGGATGATAGAGCACTCGAACGGCTTACTTTGATAGAGCGCAACAGCTCCCAGTACTTTGATCAGATCGCAAAGCTGTACACCAATGCAAAGCTGCAGATCTACGCAGACATTGAACGGATCCTCGCGAAGTATATTAAGGATGCAGGGCTCGGCATTGAAGAAGCCAGAGAACTTCTGACAGTAAGAGACTCGCAGGACTTTCTCGACGGCCTTCGTAAGCAGCTCACTACGGTAGAGGATCCGCAGATACGCCGGCAGCTACTCAATCAGTTGAATGCTCCTGCTTATCGCGCCCGTATCAGCCGCCTGCAAGCCGTGGAAGCCTCGATAGACACACACATCAAGATGATTGCTCCGCAGGAGTCGGCTATCTTAAGGGGCAGCCTGATCAGTACTGCGGATCTTTCTTACTATCGCACCTTGTACGACTACCAAAGAGGTACAGGGCTTGGCTTTTCTTTTAACGGACTGTCAGAAGAAGTCTTAAAGCGTGCACTTGATGAGAATTGGAGCGGGCAGGACTTTTCAAAACGGATCTGGACCAATACTGACATTGTGGCATCCAGGACAAAGGACATCGTACAGCAGAACGTAATGACTGGCCGCAGCTGGAGAAGATGTCAACAGGATCTTACTGGATATGTTGATACCAGAAACGCCGGCGCCGAGTATGCCGCTGAAAGGCTGCTTCGGACAGAAACGAATCACATCCACAACGAGATCACAGCCGAAGCACACATGGAGATGGGTGTGAAGAAGTATAAGTATCTAGCCACTCTCGATGGCCGTACTTCTCTTATATGCCAAAAGCACGACGGGATCATTGATCCGGATACCAAGGAGGATTACACATATGAAAATAAGAAGGTAGGAGTCAACTTTCCGCCGTTACATCCTTTCTGTAGGTCAGTCATCAATGCCAGACTGGATCCGGCTATTGAAGCAAGGCTCGTGAGACGGGCAAAAGATCCGATAACCGGGAAGATATCAACAGTGGCGTACAACATGACGTATCCTGAGTGGATCGCAAGCCTGATCCCGACAAAGGCGTCCTCGGCTAATATGAGTGATCACGCCATGCAGCAAGCGGAGAAACGTGGAATATCAAGAAAATCAATTGATGACGCACTGCTAGATCCACTCAGTGTGGGGAAGGTTAAGTATGATGACCAGGGGAGAAAGAGCATCCGTGTTGTTGGAAAAACAGCCGAAGTAGCGTATAATCCAGATACGGGTGTGATTGTTTCTGTGAATCCAACACATTCGAAAAAAGCGAAAAAGCTGCAGGAGGGAAAAGATGGTAATTGATTTTACTGCTGATGAAAAAGAATTAATTAATACATTGGCAAAGATGTATCATCTTATGCTGCCTCCTGATTTCAACTTTAGCTACGAGGAGTCTGAGGAGCTGCGTGATGCTGCCATGGACTTTGAAGTATTGCATGGTCTTGATGAAAATTATAATCCAACTCCTGAAGGTGATTTAGCTATCATTGTTGCCGATAAATTATTGGCCGCATAATCCTAAAAACACATACGAACAAGAGCAATCCTTAACCGGGTTGCTTTTTTTATGCAAAAAAGGAGTTCGCATGAAGTGTCCATACAACACGAAGACCCTTTATATCGAAAGGTCTGTTCCCCGCACTTTCAAGAAAGACTTTTCTGACGATCCCACGGATACCATAGCAGGGATGCGCTGGGATACAACATATTTCACACAGAAGTCATCAACAAACTGTTCAAAGGAAGAATGCGGAGCCTGGCAGAATGGTCACTGCGTAAGAACTGCATAGGAGGGAATATGAACGATGACGAACTCTTATGGCAAGAAATATATTCACTTCGTGAGAAGTTGAAAATAGCGGTTGAAGCAATCAAGTCATATGAACCCGAATTCGATGCACAGTTATTTATGCACAGGCTCAATTCAGTTGACTATGACCAACTTATGGAAGAATTGTCAGGTGAGGAGGTCGGGGAATATGGAATCTAACAAGCAAGGACTATCAGTCAGCATATCCGTTATGGACATCGAGCCTATGAAGGTAGTCCTGGGAGTTATTCACGATATGCTCGAGGATCCCGGCATTCACACTGGTTACAAGCTGCGCTTGTGTGCGGCACTGAATATCGATTATTTACAGACTTCGGAGCCATGACAAGGGGCTTCGCTATCTCAGGAACATCCAAATCGCAGATAGTCGAGAAAGAGGGACACAGATGAAGCAGATGCAGTAAATAATGTGGATAGCCGGCGCCAAAAGTCCGGTATTAATACGACAGAGCACATCTTCGGGTGTGCTTTTTTATGTCCAAAAGAACCTTAAAGGTTCAGCCGGGCAAACATTACAATTTCCGCTGTTCGGGCAGCGATAACAATCCGATTCGCACATCGCAGGGCTTGGCTGCGCTATCAAGGAGCATGCGAACACATGAAAGGAGCCACACATGTTGAAGAAAGAAGACCTAATCGCACTTGGACTCACAGAAGAACAGGCCACAAAGATCATCGAAGACCAGAAGGACTATGTCCCTCGCTCTCGGCTTAAGGAAGAGACTGATACCGTGGCTGCTATTAATAAGCAGCTTGCCGATCGTGATGCAGATATCAAAAAGCTGCAGGGCGAAGCCGGTAAGGGTACAGACCTCGAAACGAAGCTGACAGCTTTACAGGCTCAGTACAAAACCGATACGGAAGCCCTGGGAAAGCAACTTGCTGACCAGAAGCTTGATTCCGCTCTGGATGCAGTCCTTGGTAAAGCCAAGGCCCGAGATCTTACCAGCGTGAAAGCCCATATCAAGCGCGACACCTTGAAGCTAAAGGACGACGGAACGGTTGAAGGACTGGACATCGAGACTCTTGCAAAAGAAAAGCCTTATCTCTTCGAGATTGAGACCAAGCAGGATGAAGGATCTGGATTCGCAGGCGGCTCCGGAGACACAGGTAAAAAAGAACCGGCAACATTGAGGGACGCATTACAGGCGGCCTTCGAAAAAAAGTAATACTTAGGAGGTATTAGATTATGTCAGTAACACTTGCACAGGCAAAAGTTAATGTACAGGATGCTGTACAGAAAATGATCATCGACGAGTTCGCAAAGTCCAGTTTCTTGATGGACAATCTTACATTTGACGATGTCGTATCCCCTACCGGTGGTGGCGCAACCATGACCTATGGTTACACCCGTGTCATCACACAGCCCACAGCCGGATTCAGAGCGGTTAACGCCGAGTATGCCGCGCAGGAAGCCGCAAAGCAGAGATACACCGCGGATCTCAAGATCTTTGGCGGAGCATACGAGATTGACCGTGTTATTGCCAACATGGGCGGTATCGTAAGCGAGGTTGATTTCCAGGCTAAGCAGAAGATCAAAGCAGCAACAGCGTTGTTCAACGACACCGTAATTAACGGTGATTCTGCGGTTGACGCGAATGCTTTCGACGGTCTCGACAAAGCCATTACCGGATCTTCTACTGAGTTCAACACAGCCGCGGCGATTGACCTGTCCACTTCCGCTCTTGTCACTACTAACTACCAGGCATTCCTCGACATGCTCGATGAGTTCCTTGGCGGGCTTGACGGTCCTTCCAGCTTCCTTGGTGGAAACACCAAGATGATCGCCAAGCTGAGAGCTTGTGCAAGACGCGCCGGCATGTACATGATCACAAAGGACACTTTCGGACAGCAGGTCGAAAGATACGGCAACACACCGTTCGTTGATTTCGGAGCAAAAGCCGGTTCGAACGACCCTGTTGTTGCTATCGACGGAGTTACCGGACTTACCTCTCTCTTTGCCGCTCGCCTCGGTCTTGATGGATTCCATGCTGTGTCTATGGCCGGAGTGGCTCCTATTCAGTCATGGCTTCCCGACTACAAGACTGCAGGCGCAGTTAAAAAGGGTGAAGTCGAGATGGTTGCCGCTGTTGTTCTCAAAGCAACAAAGGCTGCCGGCGCATTCCGAAAAATCAAAGTGCAGTAAAGGAGGATCTTCCAAATGGCTAAGAAAATCAAGGTCGAAAAAACAACTGGAATGGTGCAGATCCAAACAAAGGTTCCGGGATATAACGGCGTATCAGCAGGCATCCAATTCCGCGATGGTGTTGGAGAGACGAACGATTCGTGGCGCATCCAGTGGTTCAAGGATCACGGCTACTCCGTCGGTGCAGATAGTACAGATGCTGTCGACCCGGTTGAAGAGGACAAAGCACCGGAAGGAGGAGAGGGCGACGAATAGTCGCTCTTTCCCTTTTCCTGAAAGGAAGTGATCTCATGCCCTGGGACATTTACCGGCCGCCGAAACAACCGGTAGAACCAATACCTGAGATACCCGCTGAGGACAAACCAAAGCGCGGCCGAAAAAAGAAACCGGATAAGGAGGAGTAAAGCAGATGGCATATATACCAACAGCTACAGATCTTTCGGATCTGAAAGCTTCTCTCGAAATTACCGGGACGGATAAGGACGCATTACTGAGTCTGCTGATCAAGCTTACCGGAACAAAGGCTCTCAACAGCATGAATCAGACGGTTATGCCGGATGATTTTCAGCCTGTTTTGATCGAGATGACACATGATGTGTACCGACTCAGAGAAGCTGAAAAAGGTGAGCAGGTGCAGACGGTATCTGCTGTTTCTGATAATGGGCAGTCGGTCAGCTACAAGGACAGCAGCTTTGACAAGGCACTGCAGCAGGTCGTATCTGTCCTGAAAGACTACGAAGGTCAGCTCTCGCGTTTTCGAAAAGTTGGGTGGTGATCACATGATTATTCCACAGAGCTTTAAGGATGCTCAGACAAAGGCATTCCAGGATAAGACGATAGCACATCATGCAAGAGTGGAGACAGCTGGAGCGCTCGGCGGAAAAACCTCGGCGCCGGCTGTTTCTTCGTCCGGATCATACCTGGTTAACCTGCAGGTCATAAAGGATGCTCTTGTGGCGCAGCAGTGGGGGCTCACAGTCAACAAGGACTGCATAATCACTTGTTCTGGAGCCTTGCCTATCCCTGTAGCCGATTATGTCGTCTACGGATCAGATACGTATCGGGTAGTCGATTCAACAGCCTCAGACAGCCACGTAACGCTGTATGGAAAGAAGGTGTGACGTGGGTATTGAGATCAATCTGAACGGCTTGAAGAAGCGCATAGCAGGCATGGAAGCCGCTGTTGAAAGTATTGCAGTTGACATGGTCAACGAACTGTCAGAAATAGGTGCAGCACAAGCGAGAGCACTCGCTCCTGTCGACTCAGGTGAATTGCGAGAGTCTATTCACGAAGGTGTTGGACTGTCAAATAAACCAGAGGACGGCACTATTGTTGGCGGCTATCGAACTAATAGCGATCATGCGGTGTATCCCGAGTATGGAACCGGGCAGGGCGGCATATCCGGAGCAGTAGCAAACGGCCAGGAGAAGGATCCGGAAACGGGCATTACTTATCGTGAGGACTGGAAAGGTATGCCGGCACAGCCGTACATGTATCCATCTGCTAAGGAAGTTGAGAAATCACTTCCGGACGTTTTGAAGAAGTACGGCGAGAAGCTTGTAGGAGGTGATGGTGGTGCTTGATGTTGAAGCCTCCGCTCATGCGATGATCCAAGATGTTGTCGCAAATGTTGCCTGGTCTCCTGGCTGGCCGCAGACCTTTGCAGACCTTACTGCAGCGCAGGGTATTGGTTGTTTTAAGAGCAAGCAGAACTCGAATGCGGGGAATACTTCCACGCGTAGAGAAACCCACGCAAAGATCGCAATCGAGATCCAGACATGGGCAGCAACGCCCGAACTACGGAACACCTACGACCTGGCTATTGATGCTGTATTTGGTCCTGTCCTGACGCGTTCCGGTTCAGGCGGGCATTTGGAAGAAAAACTTACCGGAGAAATCACAGCGTATCGGTCGATCATGCTCTACGAGGGCACTGCGGACACCAGTACGCTGATCGTAATCAAGTAAAGGAGAGAAAGCAATGACAAGATTTACATCAAAAAATACTCAACTCGAATATGAGACAGCAGTACCGGGAACGTTCGCGGTTATCCCGGACGTAAAAAAGTTTCCCAAACTCATGGGGGATATTGGCAAGGTCGATACTTCTTGCGTTTCTGGGGATAAGACATACGGGGAAGGACAGGCGGATCCCGGCGACATGACCTTCCTCATGGCGTACTCGGGGATGGCTGTGGGCACGAACTGGGCACTTCTTCTTGCACTCGCAGGAGATGTGACTGCCTTCCGTGTTCGTTATCCGGACAATTCCGGTTTTTCCTGGTCAGCAACATGCCGCGTCACAGATGAAGGATTTGATGGCGGCGAAGCCCCTATCGATTTCAACTGCCAGATGTTCCCCACAACGGACATCACTCCGGTCGCAACTATTGCGCCAATTGTCTAATTAATTTTAAGGAGGAAATACTTTTATGAACTCTTTTCTTTTGACCGTCGGAGATGACGAATATCGCCTTAAGGCCAACACGCAAAGTAAGATCGAAGCAGAGAAGAAACTGGGCATGTCGCTCTTACGGGCGCAGGTCCGTATTGACGAAGCAGAAGTCTTTGCTGTCGTTCTTTGGGCTGCGTTGCAGTCTCTCAACCATGGAATGTCCATGAAGGACACCTATGACCTGATTGACGACATGGAGGATAAAGGCTGCAAGTACATTGACCCCGTGGAGGACAAGGAAGTAACGATTGACTCTATGGGCATATCCGAAAAGCAGGGCCTTTCCGCAGCCATTCTCACGGTATCCGGTTTTTTTACGAAAGCGGAGATAGAGGAAATGCGCGAGCACAAGGAAGAGGAAAAACCTCGGACTCCTCGGAAGAAAAAGAGTACTCCTCCGCAACAGAACTGATCAAGGATCTTTACCCTGTAGCATTGCGGTCCGGCATCAAGTCGGACCGCTTCGCTACTCTTTCTGTAAAAGAAATCCAGGATGAAATTAAGTCCTATAACGAGAATCACGAAGAACAATCAAAATTACAGATTATTCTTTTATATAAGCAGGCGCAGTGGTTTGCAATTGGTGTGAACAATCCAAAAAAATTTCCAAGCCTGCAAAAAGAATTTCCAGATCTCTTTTTTGATGATCCTAAACCCGAACAGAAAAAGGGTAAGTCAAATCAAAAGAAGCCGGAAAAATGGGAATTTGAAAAGATGCAAATGACTCTTTATGCAGAGGCATTCAACCGAAATCGAAAGGGGACAGGCACATGACAACAGAAGAATTACAGGTCATCATATCTGCTAAGATCAGTGATTTTGAAAAGAAAATGTCCTCTGTCACAAAGAAAATCAATACCGTCCAAAAGGGGAGTACCGTCACTGGAAAAGCAGTTGATAAAATGCTGTCCTCAAAAGGTACGACAACCAATAAAGCCTTTGACTTGATCGACAGAAAGCTTAAACAGGTTAACCGTACGGCTGCCGTCACAAGGAAGGCCCTTGCAAGCAAGATGCCTTTAGGCATAGATAATACAAGCATAGATATCCAAAAAACGAAGCTTGATCAGCTCAGACAGAAGTACAATAATCTGACTTCTGGCATCCAGGTGCCTGCCTCTCTCAAGGGAATGGAAAGAGAATATAGCCTGCTTGGTACAAAGATCGATGCGGCCAAGGCTAAGCAGGCAGCGCTCAATTCCGAGATTGAACAGCTGAAGTGGAATGAACAAGCCTCTGCCGGAGCAGGGAACATCGTAGGGGCAGAAGGATATCATGCGCAGATACTGTCCGCAAAGTCGGAAATGGGTGCTCTGGCCTCCTCTACTGCTGCGCTTGAAGCAAGAGCTGGCGCTCTTAGCAGTAAGATGCAAACTATCCGAATGAATCCGTCAGCATCTCCGGAGGCGCAGCTCTTGGCAGCTCGAATCAGAGAGGCCGATGCAAAGATGCAAAGCCTTGGAAATGACACTTCGAAGACAACCGGAAAGATAGCCGGCTTGCGGTCCGGAGGAGGTGCACTGGATGCAATCAACCGCAAGATCAGCAGTCTCGAAAAGTCCTCCAACAGAACAGCAAATGCTGTAACTCGGTTGGGTCATCGTTTTCTGGTGCTGTTCGTTGGCAAACTGATAACGCAGGCGTTTAAGGGCATACAGGACTCTCTTACCGGCGCAGCTACAAAATCGGACGATCTACAGAACTCTCTTAATACGCTGACATCGGCTGGCCGTACAATCTCAAATTCTGTGGTTGCGGCTCTAGCGCCACTGATCAATGTAGCCGCTCCAATGATCGATTACATCAGTAATAAGATTATGGACTTTGGAAACAGTGTCGCTATGTTCTTCGCGTCTATATCGGGGCAGAGTACTGTCCTTCAGGCCACGAAAGCATATGCGGGCTTTGGGGCCGCAGCGGAGGGCGCAGGCAATAGCGCAGCGGCCGGTGCCGAGAAAGCCAAAAATGCTTTAGCAGGATTTGATCAGATAACAAAGCTTGATACAAGTACTTCCTCGTCCGGATCCGGAGGAACTGGTTTTAAAACAGCCGAAGGAGCGACCTCTTATGTAACGGTGCCGGTCGTACAAAGCGAACTTGCAAAAAAAGTTTCAGATGCCATTGAAAAACTGAAAGGTCCTCTGTCTGATTTCTACGAGAATGTCTTGAAGAAGATAGGCGACTGGGTTATGGGAGAGGGAGTTGACTTACTTGCAACAGGGCTCGAGAATATTGCTCAGTTTTTTGAAGATAATCCGCAACTCATTGATAATCTTGCTTTGTTCTTGGCAACAATCGTACCTTTATCGGCCTTAGGACCACAGGCCGTTGTACTTGGAATAACAGTACAAGCTACGGTTGCTGCGATCGAGTGGGCTACAGGGCACGACCTCGGGCAGGATATCGCTACTTCATTTAACTCCGAGTTATGGAAAAGTGCAGGAGGGGGATCTATTGCTCGAGGAATCTGGGGTTGGATTAGCGACGCTCTTCTGCACGGGGTGCTACAAAAGGATTATTTTAAGGCAGATACGTTTGCTTATGCGGTTATGGACGGAATACAAGAGGCGTTCAACTTAAATACATTTGGACTTGAGGGGTTTGCTCAGCTCGGAGAGAACTGGGCAACGCTCATTATTAACGGACTCATTTGGGGCCTGAACGCACTGAGTTTTCCAATACAGGAAATGATTAATAAGATTCTTGGTGCGCTTAATAAGGATCCAATTAGCTTAGCTATTGATCCGATTGCATACGATCCATTTTATCAACCCGCTAAGGCAGCAAACCAAAAAAGAAACTATACAACCGATGTGGGAACCAATACTCCCGCTCTAAACACTGCATCGCTTACCCTTCCTACCACAGGAGCAGCAAAGTACAGCGAAGCTCTGATCGATGTAGCAACACAGACTAGGAAGACAAATAAGGAAAACGAAGTCTACTCGAACGGGTTCGAAGCAGTTGATGAAGCCCTTTACGGGACTTCTGCAAACATACTCGGCTTAAAGGATTCCGCATCCAGTTCGAGTAAGGGAGTAAGGAGTGCCGTAAACAACATATTAAATCCAGCCATTTCTTCTGCTTCGACATATGTCCGAAACGGAGCATCATCTATTGTGGGTTCATTTGCGGGAATCCCGGCCAGCGTTCTTCCTCATGTAAATGAACTCAATGGCGTAGTGTCGTCCGGAGCTTCTTCGGTCGTGGGTTCATTTGCAGGAATACCAACTAACGTTCTTCCTCACATAAACTCTTTAAACGGAGTTGTTTCTTCGGGAGTATCGGCAACCGCAAATTCCTTGATGAACGGGATATCGGGCGGAGTCAATTCAACCGTGGGAATTTTCAGCGGATTGATGGGTTCGACAAAACCTCACCTTGACAGCTTCGGGAACAGCGTATCCTCTGCATCTATTGGAGCGGCGCAGAGCATGATTAACGAGTCCGCAACGGGCTCTAGGGGCGCTACCGGAGTATATCAGGGCTTCTCCAATCAAGTAACGGCAATCTTCGAAACGCTTGATTCTAACATCAAGAGAATAATGACACACGTCGTACAGATGATGGCGTGGATGCCTAACTCCCTTTCTTCTAACGCGATATGGGAAGCAACCAAAGGGCTTGCCATGTCGAACGTGACAGGCATTAAAATGTTTGCAAGAGGAGGCATCGTGAACTCGGCAACGGCTGCAATCATCGGAGAATCCGGGAAAGAAGCAGTTATGCCTCTTGAAAGAAACACTGGGTGGATTGATCAACTTGCTGACAAGATCAACTCCAGAGGGGGCGGGGGCAGTGGAGACGTATACGTGACCGTCCAAAATATTATTGACGGTGAGATCGTGGAAGAAAAAGTTACTAAGATTCAGAAGCGAGACGCCAGGAGAAGCAATAAACCAGTTTGGGGGAATGCATAATGATTAGCAGTTATCTCAAAATTGATGGTGTGAATATGCCAGAGCCGGGCACTTTCAAAGTGGGCGGGAATGACTTGGACGGAGAAAATACCACACGGCTTGAAAATGGGAACATGCAGCGTGATGTCATTGGCTTCGCTTGGAGGCAACCGGGGTGTACGTGGAATGCAATTCCTCAATCAGAGTCGCAGCTTCTTTTGACAGCAATTAAAAAAAAGGAGTTTACGGTTACTTATGTAGATCCCTGCGAGGGTCTAGTGACAAAGACCTGTTATGCAGGACCGTGGGAAGCGGAACAGGTGCCGAAATCTATGAGCAAGCCCGGTGGGCCTTGGTGGGATGTATCGTTTGATATAACAGAATCGAAGAGGTAATCGACATGCAAAATACAAGTACAGCGTTTAAGACGGCCGTCATCTCTACACAGAGAACATTGAAAGTCCAGGCCGTCCTGCAGACAGCAGATGCAACAATTTACAATCTAGGACCCGGTGACATTGTTGCCGGATCCTTGTCTGTTGACTCTCACTGTTTTGATGATGGCATTGAGCTCGGAGCCACGGTAGCAGCCGACTGCTCCATCTCTCTGAATAACGCAGACGGCGCATGGAATAATATTGATTTGGATGGCGCTACACTCTGGCCTTATTCGGGGCTCGTGCTTCCGGACACGACAACCGAATATGTGAAGCTTGGTACTTTCATCATCGACGAGCCGGGAAGACCATACTCGCAGCTGACGCTTCAGGCATCCGACCGCATGATCCTTTTGGATGAACCATTTTCGGCTGTCGTGCTGGCATTTCCTGCAACGAATGCACAGATCCTCGCAGCGACTTCAGTGCACTGCAATGTGCCCTTAGCAACTTCTATCACTGGCATCTTGAACGCCTCTTATTCAGTCACCACGCGCCCCACAGATGATATCACCTGCAGAGATGTAGTTGGCATGATTGCTTTGATGGCGGCAGGATTTGCCAGGACAAATAGAGACGGAGAGCTTGAGATTGTACAGCTGCCGAATCTGTCTGGGACGATCGCTGTTGAAATGCCTGTCGGATCCAGATACGAAGGGTTCAAACAGACCGCTGATCCAGTAACCGTAACCGGTATTACATATACAGACATAGAGGAGACGGTTCAACTCGGTACGGCGGACTATTCGTTACAGATTGACCTTATCCCTCTGCTGCAGGACAATCGGGATGAGATCCTCCAAAGTATATTTGATGTGATAGGTGGGTACACATATACCGGTTTCACCTGCCCATATCCGGGAAATCCTGCAATAGATCCGGGTGATTCTGTTCGGCACGTCACCATGGACGGAAAGACGATTGTATCTTTGGTAGCCTCGCATAATTTTGCACATGGCGGCAAGTCTACCATGGAAGCTACTGCGAAAAGCCAGAGCAGCATGTCGTACAAAGGCGCCAATGCTCGAAGGCTTTCCACGATCGCAAAGAAGATCCAGGCGGTCGACGCTAATCTGACGACATATCAGCAGACACAGGCACAGTTTACGGATCTCCTGACGCAGGCCATGGGCTACTTTGTGACCGAAGTTCCTCAGCTGGACGGCTCGACAATCCATTATGAGCACGATCACCCGCTTCTGGCAGACTCTGTTGTGATCTACAAAAAGACCTCAACAACAATGTCATGGACATCCGACGCAGGAGCCCATTGGTACGGCATGACTGCAGAAGGCAATATTCTTGCCCGGGTGCTTACAGCTATCGGAATCAATGCAGAATGGGTGCATATAAGCGGAGCATCTACGTATGCCCCCGGGTATGATCCCTCAGCAAAAGAAACCCCTGCCGGAGCGCAAGCGAAAGCCGATGCTGCCTATGCCTCGGCGCAATCTTTTGTCAACAACATCGCCTCGGGCTTGCAAACCCAGATCGACGGTAGTATTACAACATTTTTTTATGCCTATGTACCATTACTGACAAACGTACCGGCAAACGCATGGACGACCACGGCAATTAAAAATCAGCATCTTGGCGATTTGTTCTATGACACGTCGACAGGGTACTCTTACCGGTATCAGCTGGTATCAACCACCTACTCATGGCAAAGAATTACCGACACAGACATAACAACAGCGTTGGCCAATGCGGCCACGGCACAAGATACCGCGGACCATAAACGCAGGGTCTTTGTTGCGACTCCCACGACTCCCTATGATATTGGCGATTTGTGGGCAGGTGGATCGGCCGGAGACTTGAAAAAATGCTCCACCGCACGTGCGTCGGGCGCTTATGTAGCCGGAGACTGGACGCTGGCAAGTAAATACACTGATGATACTACGGCAAATACGGCAGTTACCAATGCAGCAACCGCACAAACTGCTGCCACAAATGCCGCAACAGTAGCCGCCGCGAAAAACAAAACGTTCTATACTCAACCTGTACCACCTTACTATATTGGCGACATTTGGCAGAAACAGCAAGTGCCGACTGCCATTACGGACATAGTAAAATGCACGGTCACGAGGCTTACGGGAGTCTATACTGCGGCTGATTGGGCAAACGCATACACGCTGGCAGAGATTGCCGCAATGGGGTCAACGATCATCAGTGGTGGGTATATCAAGACCTCTCTGCTGGACGTTGTAAATCTGATTGCAGGGACACTTACAAACACAGCCACAAATCCTGAATGTTGGGCAACGATTGGGCAGACCACAATAGGTGGAATAGCGTATTACGGAATTTCTATTTATCGCAGGAGCATTTCAGCCACAGTACCAGTATGCAAATTACACATCGGAGATAATGGCGAACTACGATTGTGTGATAAAAATGATGTAGGAAGATTCTATGCAGACGATGGTAACACTAGATTATATGATGCAAATGCTGTGCCACGTTTTAACGCAGATGCGTCTAGTGTACGATTGTTTGATGAGAATGGTTTTAACAGATTTTATGCGGATGCTGGAACAACGTCGTTAATAGATTCGGCAGGTAAAGCACGATACAGTCTCGTAGCAAATCAAACATTTATTCGTTCTGGGGGAACTGCTGACACATATACTGTTATTGACCCAGAATATACAAAAACATTTATTGCTGGCGTTGAAAATCAAAAAGTACCATTCGTCGGAAATCAGGGGTTTACGTATAAAATAACTGTCGTGTTTGGCAAGAATCCACATGGGGGGTATTATCACTCATCAATGATTCCATTACCCTTTGCAACTTTATATAATATTACCGGTTTAACTGTATATATATTAGACGGTACTGGTAATCAGACGGGAACTACTACCGTATCTGAAATAAGCGATTTAGGTTTTAGTGTAAAAAATGAAAGTAATGTTCTTCCTGGTCAAGTATGCTACGTTGGGTTTACAATCACCAGAATCTAAATAGGAGGTTATACATGATCAAAATTCGAGACGGCCCCAGCGCTTAGGCGCTTTTTTTATGTGAAAAAATAACTAAAGAAGAGAGGAAAGCAGGCATGGGTGACAGCAACTATGAAACAACACAGGAACAGAAAACAGCGGCAATAGTAGCTCAGGCAGCAACAGCAACAGCTAAAGCGGTGTTCGAGGCGGCTAATGCGGCCGCTCTGGTTATCGCAAAAGAAAAAAGCGACAGCCAACTTATTATCGGGATCCTGCAAAACGACGTGAAGTCGCTCAAAGAAGAACACTCCTGCTTTGAGGCGGAGATCAATCGTCGAATGGACGGACTTGAACCGAAGTTTGACAAAATCTACACAAAGCTGGAAGAAATAGCCCTTGGAAGACCAACGTGGGCGATTTTGATGATCATCACGTCCCTGTTTAGTTTATCGGTCGGTCTGATCGTTTATGTAGCATCACACATGTAAAAAGAAGGAGGAAAGAATTATGGAATGGACAGAAATTATCATCTCACTAATCACTTTGGTTTTGGCGCCCTGTATGATCATCCTGGTTAATGCCGGCGTGAAGTACCTGGCATCAAAAACGGATAACGAAAAGCTTGAGCACATGCTGACTGATATCGGATCAGCGGTAGCAACCGCCGTCGACGCGGTCACTCAGACATTTGTAGCTGACCTCAAAGACGCGACAAAAAACGGTAGCTGGTCAAAAGATGAACAGATACAGGCACTAGATAAGGCTCGAACTATTGTGGAAAATCAACTTTCAGCGTCAACTATTACATTTTTATCAGAACACAATATTGATATACAGGCATATTTGAAAGCACAGATTGAGGCGTATATCCAGAGGGGTAAGGCAGTATGAAAAAATCAGCCGAGGGATTAGCAAACTTTGCTGAAAAGATATATGCCGAAAAGTGGCCTTACCGGTTCGGGAGTTATGGCAATATCATAGTTGGAAAAAGGCGGTCGGACTGTTACGGAATTCGAAAAGCGTATTCGTGGGATAGGGGCCCATATTCCGTATACACCGCTGCAGAAGATCAAAACGCAGCGACCGCGTACGCACGGGCGCTTGTTGGCGGCCCCATATCGACCATGCCGGACAAACGCGGAATAATCGTGTGCAAGAAAAATGCACTCGGGAGGATCTACCATGCAGGCGTGTATGTCGGTAATGATATGGTTATTGACATCTATCTTGAGGGCAGACCAGCACGAAAGGACCCCATAACAATGCACGGGTGGACGCTTTGGTTTGAGGACATCTTTATTGATTATACGCATGTCGAAAGTGTTGTATTGCCTACTCCAACAGCACCGACCGTATCGACCTGTCCGTATTTTGAACCGGTTGAATCCGCTATATATAAAAATGGCGTGACGTTCAGGGGCAATGATGCTGGGTGGTATCAATGGCAGCTTAATAAGCGCGGTTATGGTCTTGCTGTTGACAAAATCGCCGGTACTAAAACATGGAAAGCAATCAACGACATGCAGGCAAAAACGGGCGTCGGGGTCGGCAATGCAGGGCCACGAACAAGAAATGTAATCCGCAATTAAATAATTGCAGTCAGATGCAAAAGCTAAGCCGCTCATCTCTCCGGAGGTGGGCGGCTATTTTGTTTTTTTTGGAAGTGTTAGAGGCCGTAATTGCCAAATTTTAAGAAATTAAGCTGCAAAACGTATAGATATCGCGTGCCATCCCGTGTGTTTACGTGTACTTAAAATAGCTTGCGTTAAAAGATTAAAACGAAAACGCGAAAAGCAGAAACGACACGCTTGACAAGACGCGATAACTCTGTTTTAATAATCATATAGAACCCACGCTAGATAAGGGAGGAAAAGGAAATGCAGGAATATAACGCGTTTAAAGTGATATCTGTAGAAATTGAATCGTTAAAGAAGAAAAAGGAATCCGCGCAGAACGATATAAGCTATATGCAATCAAAGATGGAACTGTTGAGCAGGGAGATCCTGGATGCAGAAAATAACATACTGTTTGCTGAACACTTGCTTGAAAAACTGCAGAGCGAACAGCCATCTTCTTCATCTTCGTCAATTCAGAAAAAGGGAATGGAAATTGACCTAGACGATTTACTTAAAGGAGACAAAGATGAATTGAATACCAATCAACCAACAAATGACATGCAGAAGAAACTCAAAAGAACACGTAGGGCGCCAGTTATTAGACGCGAGAGAGGTATCGGAATAAAAATTGCAAATATTACCGCTGAATTTCTGTTTGATAAGGATTCTGTGCCATTCCAAAGCATATATGAAAATGCAAAAAAAATCCTTTCCTTGGAAGAGTTGCCAAGATCTACTGTACGATCTGCAATTAAGGCAGATAAACGATTCGTCAGTGACGTAAATAGAATTGGATATTACTATATGGAGAAATCGGAAGGGGGTATGCCCTATGATAAATAAAATAAAAAACACCAAACATTAATCGCTGCCTGGTGTTTTTTCTTCAAACAAGCCACGAAAGCCCGCTGAATATTATTCACAATATTAGTTTAGCAGGTGTCTACCCGGCTTGCAAGAAGTTTTTGTAAACATTCTATCTGGCGCTTTACCAGGTAGAGTCAAGTGCAGCTCCGACTGAAGCAAGTTTATTGAGGTAAATTTATGAATAATTATGTAGACGACACCGGAAGGTCGTATCATTTAGTCTTTAGTCCTTCTAGAATAGATCCCAAAACAGGAAAAATTATTTGGGCTAGGACATATGGCAAAAAAGTGTGGCCCATGAGAATCTACGATGACAAACCAAAACCTAAACCAACCACTAAATCTAAACCTTAATATGATCTGATCCATTTTGAGTCCTCTACAGGCAGCTGTCCAGTAGGGGACTCTTTTATTTCTCGTATTACTAAATCGCGTATATATCATATAGCAATCAAAGCCCTCTGCAGGTATCATGCCTGTGGAGGGTTTGTTTATGTGTTATGTAATTGCCAAGATAGTAAATCTCATGCAATGCGTCTATGCCGCTTGGCACTGCGCCTGGTGGAACTATCACTGCGGCCGCGCCCGACTACATGATGATAGGATTTGTCGTCTGGATCCGAAATGGAGAGGGAAGATATAGTTGCGTCTCAATCAATCATCATTAAGATACAGACATGGTCGGCATTAATAACAAACAACAGCTGACTATTACGTAAAATGTTGTATTATTGTGCAAATTGATGATATATTTGTAAATAAATAATCCCCAAAGTACAAATTGTGCGAGTCTTTTATTTCACAGGATAAGTCAAATATAGAGGTGAATTGGTGATATGAATATAACCAAGGAATTTGATGTTGCACTCTCATTTGCAGGTGAAGACCGCTTGTATGTGGATCAGGTGGCAAACCTTTTGCGCGACTCAGGTGTGAAAGTTTTTTACGATCTTTTTGAAGAAGCAAATCTCTGGGGTAAAAATCTTTATGAATATCTCATGGATGTATATATGAATAAGGCAGAGTATACGATCATGTTCATTTCTGAAAATTACGCAAAAAAACTTTGGACAACTCATGAGAGAAAGGCTATGCAGTCTCGAGCATTGCAAGAGATTCAAGAGTATATCCTTCCTGCGCGCTTTGATGAAACACCAATTCCAGGTTTATTGCAAACTATTTTCTATATATCTCTTATCAATCGTACGCCAGAAGAATTCGTAAAGATAATTCACCAGAAGCTAATTTTTGCTGGTCACACAATTCCATCGGAGATTTTACGAAAATCACTATTTCCCATTGTTGCTGTTCCGCGAGTAGATCCTATTCAATCAACTATTACTGTTAGAAATGGTAAGAACGAGCCTGTATATGGAGCAACGGTTGTAGCTATCGCAGACAATAACACAACTAAATCAATGAAAACGTCAGATAATGGAAAGGCTCAACTTACAATTCCAACTCGCCGTCTATACCAGCTGTTAGTTGCTCATCCGGATTACTTGGGTGCAATATTCTACAAGTGGGATCCTGGCCATGACATAGATGTGACGTTGGTTAGCAGTAAAAATACAGGTTCAATAGTCTGCTTTAGTACTGTGTATATACCCGGATTGGAGGGGCGTCTCAATCCGATACACGACACAAATAACCGCACCTATCTTTACGCGAATAATATCTCTATTAATGGAGGAGACAAGCAGCCAGCTATTTTTAAAGTTGATATTCCGATTGAACTCGAAGACAGCAATGGTATTGTAATGCAGTTACGTGTGCTATTCATACAAGGCAGAACGTCATTACTTCAATATAATCATCAGTGATTTAGCCAATACAAAAAAGTACCCTCCAACTGTTGTTGTAACACTATGTCCTAATTCGTTTGATCGAGCCTCAAACGGTGTGCGCCAGTCGTTTTATGGGCGGAGTGGAGAGAAAAGATATAAATATGTATTGTAACGCGCGAGACTCGAAAAAAGGTACAAGGTAAAGGTACAAGTGCCTGTATTTTTTGTGGTTAGCCTATGGGTAAAGAAGCTTGAACATCCATTAAATGCATGTCCTGTGTGTGAGCAAAAAAGCGCCTGAGCGAGTCCGAATCTCGTATTCCGCTCCAAAACAGAACCGTTTGAGGGATTTCCCTTGGACGGTTCTCTTTTTATCATACTTGAAGATTATTTCAATAATTCTGATTGCATGGAGGCTGCAGATATGAGCGATTATATAATGGACTTGAGAAAACTGGTCGGCCATATCCCTCTTCTTCAGTGCGGTGCGAGTGTAATTGTCGAGAACACCAAGGGCGAGATCCTTCTCCAGCAAAGAGCGGACAATAACTGCTGGAGTTATTCCGGAGGCTCGGTTGAACTTGATGAAGATGTCGAAGATACTGCAAGACGGGAATTGTATGAAGAGACCGGACTTGCTGCGCATACGCTTGAACTTTTTGGTATATTCTCCGGAAAGGATCTGCATTATGTATATCCCAATGGAGACGAGGTCTCCTGTATAGACATCGTATACATTTGCAGGGACTATAGCGGTGAATTGAATGCGGATTCTGAAGAGGTGAGGGATCTGGCGTTTTTTTCGATTGACTCACTTCCCGCCAATATTTCTCCTCCTAATGTGTGTGTGTTCCGGAAATATTTACAAGCACGTAGAACGGCCGTTAACCCTATATTCCTGTCAGGTCAAACGGCGGAATGAAGCTCTCCGAGTCGGTACCGCTTTCCTGTATAAAAGCATTCACCTGACCAAGCTCCTGCAGGTATCGGACCATCGCTTCGTAGTGATCTTCCCGAAGCGGATGATCAGGTGCGTCTGGCTTTGTGTCAGCCGATGCCGGAGGAGTGTACTGGTTCATCAGGCTGATATATATTTTATTTCCGTACGTATCACATAAATAGGAGAGTAACCGACGTGTATCGAAAAGATGACCGGGCAGCATAAGATGCCGCACGATCATGCCTTTTTGCATGAGTCCGTCTTTGTCAAATTGCGGTTCGCCAGTCTGCCTGAACATCTCCGTCAGTGCTGCACTGGCTTTTTCAAAATAATCCGGTGCGGCGCATAACATCTTTGATATTGCGGACGAATAAAATTTCAGATCAGGCAGATAAATATCAATCAAGCCATCCCAGATGCGAAGGGCTTCGACATTTTCATAACCGCCGCAATTGCAGACGATTGGAAGATCAAGTCCTTTTTCCTTTGCCATTCGAAGTGCTGCGGTAATTTGTGGAATAAAGTGTGTTGGTGTCACCAGATTGATATTGTGCGCTTCCTGTGCCTTGAGCTCGAAAAATATTTCGCACAGCCGCTCGATCGAAATGATCTTTCCGGCCCGTCCGCGGCTGATCGGCTCGTTCTGGCAGAAACTGCAATGGAGACTGCATCCTGAAAAGAAGACTGTTCCTGATCCATTTGTCCCGGAAATACAGGGTTCCTCCCAAAAATGAAGTGCTGCCCGGGCCGCGGTGATCTCTGCTCCCATATCGCACACACCGCGTGCTCCTGCCAGCCGGTTGATGCCGCATTCGCGCGGACAAAGCCTGCAGTTTTCAAGATGCTTCATCAGACAGCTGTAATCCGCCATGAATCAACCTTTCTTCCGATTCCGTACCGGAGAACATTGACCTGTAGGGAACCATACGTTAACATATAGATACATGGGTTTCGATGGTTATTGATAAGGCATTCATTATTATGCAGATATTATGAGGCATATATGAAATTTTCTCATGCAATCAGATCTCTTATTAAGATTGTAGCAGCATCTGCCCTTGCAGGTGTGATTGTTTTTGCCCTTCAGGCCGATTCCCAAATGTTTTTACGAAGCATAACAAAAGATAGTGAAGCAGCTGCTGTCATCCTGAAGGATATGTCCGTATCCTCTTCATCCGAAGCAGAGCAGACACCGACTCCGACACCGGGTCCAAGACCGGATTATATTCCGGGACCGGATGAATTGCAAGTTCTTCCGGATTTGAATACCCTTATTTTCACAAGTGGTTATCTGCAGGGAGAAGTGTCAGGTACGAAGCTGTCACTATCCTGGGATAACGTGGAAGGCGTGTGTTATTATTTGCTTTGCAGTTACGATATGCAGAACAATCTGCTGCAGACTGAAATTTTGAAGACTGACATTTCCTCATGGGAAATTCCGGAATTCTCCGGTTCCTGCGTGATTCTTTTCTGCTATAAAGATAATGGTCAGGACGGCACCGGGGATGACCTGCTTCTTGGAGCATACCGCTATGACGCTGTTATAGCGGCTACCCCGACACCGAAGCCCGCCTCCAAACCAAAACCAGGGTCAACAACAGCTGCCAAGCCTGCGGCAACACCTGTCCCAGTCCCTGTGCCGGCCCCGATCAACAAATATTACATTATTGTGGATAAAGCGGACTATGCCTTTTCAGTTTTCACTTATGATTCAAACAACCAGTATACAAAGCTTGTTGTCACTTTTCCCTGTGCCCTGGGCAGGTCATCCAAAATGACACCTTCAGGTAAGTTTAAGATTGGAAGTAAAGGCGAGTGGAAAACATGGAGTGACGGGGAGTATTCTCCGTTTTACACTTCCTATACAAGCGGACTCTATTTCCACGGACCCATTTATACGGCAAAATCAGGTGACACACTTGTTGCCTCATCCTATAATCAAATCGGTACGCCATCCAGCGCAGGCTGTGTCCGTACAACGTACAGGGGTGCAAGGTGGGTATATTATAATTGCCCGTCCGGTACGGTTGTAGAGGTTGTTGCGAGCAGCGGCATGGTATCCTATCCGGGGAAACCGGACATAGATCCTAACTATCCGACATGGGATCCGACAGATCCCAATAAACCGAATGCCCTGCCGGAACCGACACCGATACCGGAACCGACTGAGATACCAACACCGGTTCCAACAGACACGCCAACACCAACACCAACGCCAACGCCCACGCCAACGTCCACGCCAACGTCCACGCCAACGTCCACGCCAACGTCCACGCCAACGTCCACGCCAACACCAACACCCACGCTAACACTAACACCTACACCCACTGCCACCCCGTCTCCGACTGGTACACCGACAACTACAGGGGGGCCGACGCCATGAAGACGATTGATGATGACTGAAGCCAACGAAGACCGCCGATACCATAACAAGATTCAAGTGCTGCGCAGTAAGAAAAGGAAGGGATTAAGCATATGAAAAGCAGATGGCTCGCACTCCTTTTTCTCATTCCTCTGGTGCTGTGTTCGTGCGGACAGAAAACAGGTGCGGCACAGACAGTAAACACCGGGATATCTACTGGAACCGACGTAATAATTGAGGAAGAGTCCGGAGTACAGACCGCATATTCAGCAAAGGATAAAGCGGCGGGCGAATTCTCCGAGAAGGATCTTGTCTTTATATTTAAAGGAACGCAGTATCCTTTGAATTCAGATGCGGCACCTCTTCTGGAAGCTTTCGGACCGGATTATAAAGTAACGAAGGCGCCGAGCTGTGCTTATGTTGGTGAAGATAAAGTTTTTGAATATGATTTTGCAACCATTTATACATATCCGCTCGAGGGTAAGGACCTGATCGATGAAATTGATTTTTTCAAAGGTGAGTACATGACGAATCGCGGAGTCGGACTTGGCAGTACCCTCGAAGAAATAAAAACCAGATACGGCAGTTCAGGATTTGATATCGACGGTATGTATACATTTGTTTTATCCGGCCAGGCGGATGATCTGAAGAGCCCGAAATTATATTTTGAACTGACGGACGGAATTGTCACAGGAATCAGTTATTATGCGGCAAGCAATGTACAGTAAAAATTAAAGAAGTGCAGGAGCTTATCTTATGGTATTCAGCTCACCCATCTTTCTGTTCATTTTTTTGCCGTTTGTTTTTATAGTCTATAAGACACTTCCTTTTGCACTGAAAAACATCTTCCTGACTTTGGTCAGCCTGGTGTTCTATGCCTGGGGCGAGCCGATATTCATAGTCCTGATGATCGTTTCTGTTTCGATGAACTATATTTTGGCCCGCCTGATCGGGGATAAAGTGGAGGAGAAGCCGTCAGCCAGAACGTGGCTTATACTCAGCGTGATTTTCAATATTGGTATGCTGTTTGTCTTTAAATATTCGAATTTCTTCATAGATAATATGAACGGAATTTTTGGAACATCCCTTCTCATTCCCGTTATCCGCCTTCCCATCGGCATTTCTTTCTACACTTTTCAGGCGATGTCGTACGTGATTGATGTATACCGGGGAGTAACCAGGCCGCAAAAGAACTTTATTTACGTCCTTTTGTATATTTCCTTCTTCCCTCAGCTCATAGCAGGCCCGATCGTCATCTATTCGGACATTGCCCTGCAGATCGAAAAAAGAACGGAAACAGTAGAAAAAACGGTAGCGGGTCTGGAGAGGTTTACGATCGGGCTGGCTAAAAAGCTCCTCCTTGCCAATACTATGGGCAGCGTTGCCGATCAGGTTTTCGGTCTTCTTCCTTCAGAAGTAAATATACCGGTCGCATGGCTCGGCGCCGCCGCCTATTCGCTTCAGATCTATTTTGATTTTTCAGGGTATTCGGATATGGCAATCGGCATGGCAAAGTTATTCGGGTTTGATCTCAAAGAGAACTTTGATTATCCATATATGGCGCGGAGTATAAAGTCGTTCTGGAGGAAATGGCATATTTCACTTTCAACATGGTTTAAGGAATACCTCTATATACCGCTTGGAGGAAACAGAAAAGGAACACTTCGGACGGATTTCAACCTGATTGTTGTATTTTTCCTTACTGGGCTTTGGCATGGGGCGCAGTGGACATTTGTTGTATGGGGTTTCTATCACGGTTTTTTCATCCTGCTTGAAAAAACAGGACTGATATCCCCCGATAAATTCAAACCGAAGTGGCTGGCAAATGCTTACACATTACTTGTCGTAGTAACGGCTTTTGTAATTTTCAGGGCGGACACACTAAGCCAGGGATTTGGCATGATTGCCAAAATGTTCACAGGTTTTGAGATGACACCTGCGATGCAGGGCTTTTTGCAGGAAACTATGACCAGCCCTGTGATTGTCTTTGGAATCCTTGCGGTTATCGGTTCGACAACAATTCCAAAGACAATCTATTTGCGGCTTAAGACCCGCCGCAAAACAAACGGAATCGTTTTTGACGTTATATCAATGGCTGCGACAATTCTGATACTCGGTCTTTGTATTTTGACGCTCGCAAGCCAGACATATAATCCGTTCATCTATTTCCGGTTTTAAAGAGAGGAGAGGCCAATGAAAAAGAGTATTGGAATTGTCTTTGCAGTTTTGTTCTTCGGCTTGTGCCTCTTGCCGTCCCTGGGTATTTTTTCAGGAAAAATAAATGTTAACAGCGAGAAACGAATGTTAGCCGTGATGCCTGACGTGATTACGGATAAGGGGATCAACGGAGGGTTTACCAAACAATATGATGACTATTTTACAGACAATTTCGCCTTCCGGTCGGACCTGATTACACTGGATGCATTTTTGTATGCAGGCGTTTTTGGACAGTCGGTATCTGATCAGGTTATCGTCGGGAAAGACGGGTGGTTGTTTTTTGAACCAACCGTTAACGATTATAAAAAGATAAATGTGTTAAGCGATAACGAGATTTACCGGCTGTACCGGACTCTCTGCATTCAGAAGTCGTATCTTGAAAACAGAGGGATTGGTTTTATTTTCACAGCAGCACCAAACAAAGCATCGATATACGGGGAATATATGCCCGACAGGTATTTGATTGAAGGCAGCCGTAATAATTTCGAAAAACTTTCCGCATTATTTGCAGAAAATAATTTCGATTATGTGAATCTTCACGAAGTACTGCGCAGCGGCAGGGAGGCCGGCAGCTTACAGCTTTACCATAAAATGGATACACATTGGAACAATGCCGGCGCTATACTGGCTTATAATGCCCTGTTAACAAAAGTAGGAACGTTGGACAATTCCTTCCATTTCAATTCTGATATGAACCCAAAACCCCGTATGGAGATTTCCTGGCAGGGGGATTTAAGCGGGATGCTTTACCCGACGGCCAACCTCCCCGATATGCAGTATATATTTGATGTGAAGAAAGAATATAAAGCCCTTCACCCGATAAAATCATGGGAGGACCTGACGATTCAGACAACCTGCCCTGGCGGGAGCCTTGACCTGCTGATGTTCAGGGATTCCTTTGCAAATGCGCTTATACCTCTCCTTTCGAATGCATTTGCCTCCGTGAATTATTCAAGGGCTGTGCCGTATGACTATACACAGATTGATGCCGGCACGGATGTCGTCATTCTGGAAATTGCCGAAAGAAACCTGCCGGATATTATCATGGAGGCTCCTGTTCTTCCGGCAAATCAGATTGACCTGAAAGTTTCCCCTGTTCAAGCCGGTTTGGAGACAAAAGTGAAAACCGGGGATCAGGGCGGCTTTATCAGGATTGCCGGACTTGCTGTTTTGCCGCAGTATAGTCAGGATGCAAATTATGACATATACATCAGACTTCAATCAGGAGAAAAAACGTACACATTTGAGACGTTCCCTATTCTTGAGGATGGGTATTTCCCTGGTGACGAAGACAAAGCAAATGCAGCATTTTCAATGCTTCTTGATAAAAACAGCCTGCCTGAAGGGGAATACCTGATGACTGCGATAGTATACGACCAGACAGGTTACAGTATCGGTCCGGTCAGCGGCGGTGAAGTAACGATCACGCATTCCTAAGGCCGATGCAGGTGATTATGAAAAAATCACCTGCATTACCGTTTTCAGGTCATAGTCCGTACGCAGGTAATTATTATATTCCGTATCGGAAAAATGCCACCATTCGCTGTTTATTGTAGAAAACCCGCAGCTTTTCATGATGCTTGCCATATAATCCATATTTGCTTTTGCCGTGTCGCTCATATTCGGATTATCCCGGTTGGATGATGAATCCAGGGTGTGGATGGGGGATGGCATTTCGAGCGGATTTCCGCTTTTGTCCAGCAGGGACATGTCAATTGCTGCGCCCTTATTGTGTACGGATCCGATTCTCGGACCTGCAACGTATGTACCGTTCTGATACTTTTCGTAAAGAAGCAGGGTTACGCTGTATGGCCGGTAGGCATCATAAATGATAATGGTGTATCCGTCTTCGGCAAATTTTTTCTGGGCATCCATGAGTTTCTCAAGTGTGCCTTTCTGCAGAAAGCAAGCGGCCTTGCCGTAGACATTGGAACCGAGAAAATTATTGTCTGTGGCCAGAAGCAGGTCGATTTTTATATCGGAAGAATAGCGGGCCACATCTACAAGATTGTCCTCGAGGAGCTTAGGCACAAAATAATAATCCGGTTCTATTTCGATTTTTCCGGCAGACGTGTATATGGATCCGTACGTGACTGAAATTACCGCATTTTGAAGAAAAGATCCGTTTCTGGCGATAACGGTGTTGTCTTCGGACAGCACTTGCCCGGAGTCCTCTCCGATAACAAAAGGAGAATTGGCATCGAGTGTAATTCCCTGGCAGGATACAATTCCCCCCTCTTTGATAACAATCCGGATCGGTACAGGTGCCGGTGAAGGGGACGGCTCTGCAGCTGCGGCCGGATCGATTTCGCCGGGTACCGGTTCAGCGGGCGGTATCACGGCAGCGGGCAGGGCAGGTGCGTCGATTACTGCATCATGTAAAACGGGAACAGCATCTTTTGCTATCAGGATTCCGCTCTCCGTGTAGACATCAAGACGGTTATTTGATGCAGTTATAGTCAGCCGATTATTGAATTTGGATCCGACTAACCCAATTTCTTCTTTCTCGGGTAAATAGTAATATGCTTTGTGAACGGCAGGAGGTTCGGCAGTCTGGCTGATATCCAGATATTTTGTCTGGATATAACCTGACTCGTTATCGTCATAAACGACATTGCACCAACCGCCGTACTGTTCCAATATCAGGAACTCAATGCCGATAACAGCACCTCCAACGACTTCAGAGGTGCTGCTTGGGGAAATTCTGACGTATGCATAGATGTCTTCAAGGGAAGATACGGTTCCAATTAAAATGTTGGGATCCGTTGTGGCGGATGCTGCCGGTGAAAGGTCAGCCTGTATTGTGTTTTGCTGCGAAACAATCGAAGAAGCAGTCGTTTCGGCCGGCTTGGGAACACAAGCTGAACAGGATATGAGAAATGATACTGCAAGCAAGCAGCAAAAAGATCTCAATACAATATACCTCCAGGATAGCAGTCACTTTCTGTAAACATGAAGTAATTAGATAGTAGCACGATGGATGTGCAAACTCAACAATTGACACATTACGCATCGATGTTTAAAATAGTAACGTGTTAAAGTAAAAAGCGGCACCAAAGCTTGGGTGCCTATTCTTTTTTTCAGGAAAATATTTTTAGAAACATTTTTGAGCAGCAGAAAGCGGGGGATCCATTTGCCAGAGAAACTGCATGAGGAATGTGGAGTATTCGGCATTTACGACAGAAATAACCTGACACTTGCACCCCTTGTCTATTATGGACTTTTCGCCTTGCAGCATCGGGGACAGGAGAGCTGCGGCATAGCTATAAATGATGACGGTTATATTCACTGCCACAAAGCAATGGGCCTTGTTGGCGAGGTTTTTAAGCCCGAAGTATTACAGAAGCTTTCCGGTACCATAGCAATAGGACACGTACGATATTCTACAACCGGAGGAAGCGTCTATGAGAATGCACAGCCGCTGGTTACCCAATATGTCAAAGGTACTCTTTCCATCGCCCATAACGGCAATCTGACCAACACGGTCAAACTCCGTCAGGAACTTGAAGATGAAGGCGCCATTTTTCAAACAACCATTGATTCAGAAGTGATTGCGTATCAGCTTGCAAGGGAACGTGTGAAAACACATTCGATTGAGGAAGCTGTTGAGGCGGCCATGGGTATTATAGAAGGTGCGTATGCGCTTCTTGTCATGAGTCCCCGAAAGCTTATCGCTGCCCGGGATCCTTATGGGTTTAAGCCTCTCTGCATCGGGAAAATCAAGGACTCTTATATCTTTGCTTCGGAGACCTGTGCTCTCGATGCTGCAGGCGCGGAATTTGTCCGAGATGTTGAACCGGGTGAGATTGTTGTCTGTGATAAGGACGGCCTCCGCTCAATACGTACGCACTGCTCGGGAAAGTGCAGTAAATGTATCTTTGAATATATCTACTTTGCCCGCCCGGACAGCTATATTGACGGGGTGAGTGTTTTTGAAGCACGTCTGGAAGCAGGCCGCCTTCTGGCACGGCAATATCCGGTTGACGCAGATGTGGTGATAGGAGTTCCGGAATCCGGTCTGGATGCAGCTAATGGTTTCAGCCTGGAGTCGGGAATCCCCCTTGTCCGTGGTTTTGTCAAAAATAACTACATAGGCCGGACTTTCATAAAACCGGAACAGTCACAGCGCCAGGAAGCAGTCACAATTAAGCTTAACCCGGTTAAGTCTTCCGTGAACGGAAAACGGGTCGTCATGATTGATGACTCGATTGTGCGCGGTACGACGATTGCAAGGATCGTCGGCATGCTTAAAGCCTGCGGTGCCAAAGAAGTCCATGTGCGCATCAGTGCACCGCCTTTTATGCATCCTTGCTTCTATGGGACGGATGTTCCTTCCGGCGACAGGCTGATCGCACGCCAGCACTCACTTGAAGGTATTTGCCGTGTTATCGGCGCCGACTCTCTCGGATACCTGCGGGCCGACAGTCTTGGTGATATGATAGCAGAACCCGGGCACAGGTTCTGCGATGCATGCTTTACAGGGATTTATCCGAATGCGTTGACGGGCATCGATACGGGCGGCAACGGAAAAGAAGATGAAGATTTTCCGGATGCATGTGCAGGTATCCGGCAGTGAAAATTATGACCGGTCAACAGTAAAGCTCTATGCATAGTATTCGCTCCGGAATTTTCCCGGACAGACAGAAAACAGGAGACAGACATGAAATATTCCTTTTCAACACCGGTTCCGGAGGTCCTTTACCAGGATGAAGACATTCTGGTTGCTGTAAAGCCGGCCGGTATGCCGTCCCAGCCTGACAAATTCGGATTTATGGATATCCAGACTTTCCTTAGGGCATCTTTCGGCAAGACGAAGGCAGAGCCTGACACTTTGATCACACCGATCCATCGTATCGACCGTCCTGTTGGCGGCGTTATGATTTTTTCCCGCTCAGACATAACAGACAAATGGTTTGCCTCGGAAATTCCTGACAGGAAAATCCGTAAAACGTATATTACGATAGTCTGCGGCTATATGCCCGACCTGCGGGGAGAACTTATCGACTATCTCGTTAAGAGCGAGAAGACAAATCTTTCGCGGGTCGTCCCCAAAGAGCGTAAGGGTGCCAAACGTGCAGCTCTCGGGTATGAAGTACTTAAAACAGGATTCATCGAAGGATACGGAGATATATCCTTGGTGAAGGTTACACTGTTCACCGGACGGCACCATCAGGTCCGCGCACAGCTGTCACATTCCGGATGTCCGATTTTCGGAGACAGTAAATACAATAAACTCTTTTCCTCAGCCAAAACCAAGGGCTGGCATAAGCTGGCCCTGTTTTCTTCGGAAATTCACTTCCTGCACCCGAGAACCGGAATCGAGATGACTTTCAGTGCGGATCCTTTCGCGCGGGAGCCGCTGGCTTTTTCGGCATTTTGCCTGGAACCGGAATCAGGGCAGCCGTAATGACAATGAATACACTTTTAACATCAGAACCTAATAAACCAAACCAGGAGGACACAAATGCCTATTAAAGCAGTGCTTTTTGATATGGACGGGGTGCTTTTTGACAGTGAACCCCTGCATGAAATCATCAATACACAAATCTACAGGGAATTGGATATTATCGTCGACAACGCACTTGTCAGCGAATTTGTCGGACGCACGAGCAGCGACAGATGGACAAGAATCATACAGAAGTTCCAGCTTCAGAGTACCGTCGATGAATTGAATGACCGGCAATGGGATGATCTGGTCAACTCACTGCCGGGATCCGGTCTCGGGGCATCAACAGGATTAGACATTCTCTTAACTTTCCTGAAAGAAAACGATATCAGGGCAACCGTTGCCTCTGCATCGCAAAAACGTTTTGTTGAGGCGGTAATTGAACACCTGCTAATTGGACAGAATCTCGAAGGGTATACCTGCGGTGAAGAAGTGGAACGCTGCAAGCCTGCTCCGGATATCTTTCTGCTTGCCGCGAAAAAACTGGGTGTTGCCCCCCCGGAGTGCCTGGTCATTGAAGATTCATCAGCGGGCGTGCGCGCCGGGAAAGCCGCAGGAATGTATACGATCGGGTATGAAAATCCGACATCTCCCGGTCAGGATCTTTCTCCGGCCGATGTGAGGGTCAAAAACCTGGCCGATATTTGCGGAATTCTTAAAGAACTGAACCATTTGTAAATACGTTGCGGAAAATACATGGTTTTCGAAGCGTATAAGCGAGAAAAACGCAGTAATACGGCGAATTTGCTACAAATATTCAGATAAATTGAATTACATGCTTGACAGAACCCCGGCTCCCTATTATGCTAATGAAGCACTTTCACATGGGCAGTCCCTGTTCATGGTTTTACAAAAGAAATAGGAGGACAAATATCCGATATGAAGACGTATGTTGCTAAACCAGCTGAAATCGAGAGAAAATGGTACGTCGTTGATGCCGCAGGCATGACGCTTGGCCGTCTCGCAAGTGAAGTCGCGAAGATTCTCCGCGGCAAGAACAAGCCGACGTATACCCCTTTTGAAGATACAGGCGATTTTGTTATTATTGTCAATGCAGCCAAACTGGTTCTTACCGGCAATAAGCTTGATCAGAAAATGTATCGCTACCACACTCTTTATGCAGGCGGCTTAAGGGAAACCAGCGCCCGCAAAATGATGGCCACAAGACCTGAGAAGGCTTTTGAACTGGCTATCAAGGGAATGCTCCCGAAGAACGCCATGGGCCGCAAGATGTTTAAAAAACTTACGGTTTATGCAGGTCCTGAACATAAGCAGGCCGCACAGAAGCCAGAGCTTCTGATAATTAACGTATAAGAGAGGGAGGACCAAGTCACATGGTTAAGAAATCTGCCAAAGTTTATTTCTACGGTACAGGACGTCGTAAGAATGCAGTTGCATGCGTGCGTATGATTCCCGGTACAGGTATTATTACAGTCAACGATAGAGATATCGACGATTATTTTGGTCTTGAGACCTTAAAGCTTATCGTTCATCAGCCGCTTGTTGCCACAGCAACAGACGGAAAGTTCGATATAATCTGCAAGGCTATCGGCGGCGGTATTTCCGGTCAGGCCGGCGCAATCCGTCACGGCATTTCCAGAGCACTGCTTAAGGCAGACGAGGAAGGCTACCGGGCCATTCTTAAGAAGGCTGGTTTCCTCACACGTGATTCACGTATGAAGGAAAGAAAAAAGCCCGGTCTCAAGAAGGCAAGAAAAGCTTCCCAGTTCTCCAAACGTTAATCGACCTTCGCGCCGTACCTATGGCCAGCTTTTTTGCAAAAACTGGCTGAAGTCAAAGCTGCGGAAACAAAATCTATGTTACATCAGCTTACGCGGCGCATCCGTCATTATATGGCAGGGTGCGCCGCGACTGCGTTTTCCGGAAAGAGAGGCCATACGTGTTAGTTATTACAAATGCCCGCCTGCTGACAATGGAAAAAACAGATTCCCCGGAGGACGCTTCAGAGGAAAATGCCGTAAGCACCTCATCAGGCTTTTCAGAGTGCTTTTCCAGGGGCGTCATTGAGAAGGGTTTCATTGCAGTTGAAGAGAACCGGATTGTGCAAATCGGACCAATGGACAGGATACCTCCCGAACTTCTGACTGATGCAGCGGATCAGACGGACAAAATGAGTCTGGCGAGTGAATTGAATCAGGTGCTTGATGCTAAGGGAGGCTGGATTCTTCCGGGTTTCATCGATGCTCATTCCCATCTGGGACTTTTCGACGACAGCCTCGATTTTGAGGGTAGCGACGGCAACGAGGATACGGACCCGATTACCCCGCAGCTGCGTGCCATCGACGGAATCCACAATGCTGACGTCTGCTTCCGTGAGGCCTATGAAGCCGGTGTGTCCATAGTTATGGCCGGCCCAGGCAGCGGCAATGTAATGGGAGGACAATTTGCACTCCTGCATACATATGAGCGTACAGTCGACCGGGCTGTCATTCAGGCGCCGAGCGCCCAGAAAGTCGCGTTCGGCGAGAACCCCAAGCGGGTATACGGCAAAGATGATAAAGCACCTTCAACACGTATGGGAACGGCCGGCCTGCTGCGGGACACACTCTTTAAGGCGCTTGAGTACAGGGAAAAGTGGGATGAATATACCCATAAAAAAACAGAGTATGATCTGGCTGAGGCACGAAATGATGAGGATATTCCGGATTCTCCGGACCGTCCTGATTTTGACTTTCAGCTCGAATCGCTTTTTCCCGTTCTTTCAGGCAGCATTCCGCTGAAAATTCATGCGCACCGGCAGGATGATATTCTGACAGCTGTAAGAATCTGTAATGAATTCGGTCTTAAATACACAATTGAACACTGCACGGAAGGACATAAAATTGCGGATGTACTGTATGAAGAATACAGTGCCGGCCAGGTTCCCGGCAGGGGAACCGGCAACAAGGAAAGCAAAGGCGGCAAGCTTCTTGGCGTGATTGTCGGGCCTATTATCGGAGACCGTTCCAAGCCGGAGCTTTCGTCCCTGACTACAAAGACAGCCGGGATACTGCATCGTGCAGGACTTCCCGTTGCCATCATGACCGACCATCCCTGCGTACCGCAGCAATATCTTCTTCTTTCAACGGCGCTTGCCGTCAAAGGCGGACTTCCTGACAGTGCTGCTCTATCCTCAATCACACTGACGGCAGCAGAAATATGCGGGATTTCGGACCAGTATGGAAGTTTGACCGTCGGGAAAAAAGCAGATCTTACATTGTTTTCCGGAGACCCGTACGATTACAGGAGCAGAGTGCTCCTTTTCGTCGGTGCCGGGGTTGTCCGGTTTGATCCTGAGAAGATGCTTGAGGAATCGATGGAAAGGCATCTGATATGACATCGATACTTACGCTCCTCTCCCATTCTCCCGAGGCAACGGAGTTCATCGGCCAGGAGATCGCAAAATATCTTCATTCAGGAGATATTCTGACATTGGACGGCGACCTGGGTGCCGGGAAAACGGCGTTTACCAGAGGGATTGCCCGCGGGCTGGGACTAACGTCCCATGTATCAAGTCCGACCTTTACGCTGGTCATGGAGCATCCCGCCGAAAAGGCCGGACAGCTTTCCCTTTTTCATTTCGATGTGTACCGGCTGACCAACGGCGATGATTTTCTTGACTCCGGCCTTGATGAATATTTTGACCAAAAAGGCGTAAGCGTCCTCGAGTGGGGTAAGCTTGTCGCCGACGCACTGCCGGAGGACATACTGCGTATTTCCATGCAGGGCACAGAAGAGGTCCGTACAATTACGATTGCCTTCCCGCAGGCACGCCAAATGGAACTTGACCTACTCCAAAAAGATATTGCCGGTGATCTGCGGATCACATAAATGCGAAAGCAGAATTCCTGCAAAGCCAATGAATATGACCCGGACATAGGAGGATAATCATGCTGATACTTGCCTGTGATACTTCGAATTCAGCCTGCTCAGCCTGTCTTTTTGAAGACGGGCGCGTATTGGCGCAGTCGCTGCTGTCGATGGGACGGACGCACTCCCTGACTTTTATGCCGCTGCTGCATGATTTAATGAAACAGGCCGGACGGGAATACAGGGATCTTGATGCATTTGCATGTGCAGTCGGCCCCGGTTCTTTTACCGGGATACGAATTGGCGTCAGCGCAGTAAAAACAATGGCACTGGTTGCGCAAAAGCCTGCGGTTCCTGTGTCAAGCCTGCAGGCGCTTGCCTTTCCGTTTTTTGATCAGAAGGGTACACTCGTGGTTGCAATGACCGATGCCAGAAACCGGCGGGTTTTTTCGGCCGCATACTTCGAAGGACGGGAAGTGATTTCCGAAAACGCACGGACGATCGACGAACTGATTTCGCTTTGCGGGACGTGGGACGATGTGAGTCCGGTTCCGGCTTCAAATATTCTGTTGTGCGGGGATATAGCCGCAACGTATGTACAGGAAGAATATTTCCGCCAAAAGAACGCACGTATATCACCGTTATTTGGACGTGAGGTGCAGCCTGCATCGGTCGCAGCGCTTGCCTGTGAGATAATCCTTGCCGGTTCTTCCGGTCAGGACGCTGCAGATATATCGGCTTTATACCCTCCGCAGGCCCTGATGCCGGTTTATCGTGCTAAAACATCGGCCGAGCGTAAGTTTTCCCAGGCGGCAAAAGAAAAAAATGCAGTATTGCCGATCCCGGTGCCGGAGCAGATGTACCTGTGTACAAAGGGCGAAAGCCATGACTGATATAACTATTGTTCCCGCAGGTATAGAGGATGCCGACCGGCTTTATGAAATCGAATGCGCCAGTTTTTCGATTCCCTGGAGCAGGGGTTCCTTCATTACCATGATTTCAGACAGGGAACACGCTATGTGCCTTACGGCACGCACAGGCGTTACATTGCCGGGGAAGACAGTCAATGCCGGTACTTCCGGTGCATTGCAGCAGGTTCCGCTCATAGCAGGATATACCGGTGTGCTGTATGTTCTGGATGAGGGCGAAATCACGAATATTGCCGTGCACCCCGACTACCGGGGACGGGGCATCGGATTTGCACTTCTCCGGGCCGCCCAGGATTTTTGCAGGCAGTCAGGTGTCCATACGCTGCATCTGGAGGTAAGGCCCAGCAATACCGGCGCGATCGCATTGTACCGGAAGTGCGGCTTCGTCCGGTCAGGAAAACGACGCGGATATTATGCGGATAACGGGGAGGATGCCTTACTGTATTCATGGAAAGACATGTGAAATTCACAAGAGAATAGGATGTATTTGTATGCGTTTTGTTTGTAAATGCTCAAATATCTTGAGAAACGCTTCGTTTTTATTGACAGGGGCAAACCCAATCCATATACTAATTTTAATAGAAAAGATAAAGTGTAAGTGTACTTCAAGGAGGATGTATCATGGTTTCTCGAACCGTTGTGTTCCAGTGTGATGAAGCTCTTCAAATGAAAGCAGTTGCAGTTTTGATTCAGAAGGCTTCTTCGTTTAGAAGCAGCATCTATCTGAGCCGAAGCGGACGCCGCGCAAACGCCAAGAGTCTTCTTGGTGTTATGTCATTGGGAATAGAGAATAAAGCTGAGATTGAGATTACGGCTGACGGGGAAGATCAGCAGGCGGCTATTGATACTCTTATTGCATATCTGGAGAATCCAAGCGTGCTATGAGCCCGGAGACGGAAGTATTTGATGCCCGTATAGATTTAGTACCAACGAGCCCGGGTGTGTACCTGATGAAGGACGCCTCGGGTTCTGTTATTTATGTCGGAAAAGCCAAGAATCTAAGAAATCGGCTGAAGAGTTATTTCTGCAAAAATCCGGCCGGCAACGATAAAGTACTGGCGATGATTTCCCACATCGCTGATTTTGAATATATTATCGTCTCCAATGAACTGGAATCCCTGCTCCTTGAGTCAAACCTCATCAAAAGATACCAGCCCCACTACAATATTCTGCTGCGCGACGACAGGGGATATCCTTATGTCTGTATAACGATGCAGGATGAGTATCCCAGGATCCAGAAAGTTTTCAGGGTAGGGGCAGACAAGGAAAAAGGAGCCCGTTACTTCGGCCCTTTCCTTGCGGGGGATTTATATCAGGCCCTTGTCACACTCCGTGATATTTTTCCGACAAAAACCTGCCGGCGGGTGCTTCCCAAGGATATCGGAAAAGAAAGACCCTGTCTGAACTATTATATCGGACGGTGCGTCGCTCCCTGCAAGGGTGATGTGCCGGCATCTGCTTACCGTGCGGTTATGGAAGATATCTGCCGGTTTTTCGAAGGCAGGTATGACGGGATTCAGAAGGAGCTTACCGCGCAGATGATATCCGCCTCCGGGAAACAGGATTACGAAAACGCAGTGATATACCGCGACCGCCTTAAGTCCCTCGAAAAAATCATGGAGGCTCAGAAGGTCTCCCTTCCCCATGAGACGGATATGGATGTAATCGGGATAAGCCGCGATGCTGGTGAAATCTGTATCAAAAAACTCGAGGTCCGTGCAGGGCGCATTATCGGATCCCCGACTTTCTTCCTCGCGGACCATCAGGAGGAAGAAAGTGAGATACTGACCGCCTTCATTGAACAGCATTATCCGAATGCACCGCTTATCCCCCCGGAAATTCTGGTGTCTGTCCTTCCGGCGGAAGAAACGGCTTTGTCTGATTTCCTTTACCAGTATTGCGGGCGCAAAACACTTTTGCGGATTCCTCAGCGCGGGAGCGGTGTACAGCTCCTCAAGATGGCTGTCGATAATGCTTCCGAAGCTCTGATGCGGCGGATTCTTCGCGTCGGCGATTCGGAGAAAGCACTTACGAAGGCTCTCAACAGTCTTTCGAAGCACGTCGGGCTTACAAAACCGCTTGAAAGAATAGAAGCGTATGATATTTCCAATATGGGTGCCGACGATCAGGGCGGCGGTATGGTGGTTTTTCAGCAGGGCCGGCCGGACCGTGCCGGTTACCGGCTGTTTAAAATCCGCAGGAAAGAGGGGCAGGACGATTACGGTGCGATGCGTGAAGTCCTGCGAAGACGCTTTTCCCATACCGGCGAAGATGATTTCGCCCGCATGCCGGATCTTGTACTCATGGACGGGGGACTGCAGCACGTCCTACTGGCTCAGGAAATTCTGCGCGAAGAAAATCTTCAGGATAAAGTAAAGGTAGCAGGCATGGTAAAGGACAGTAAACACCGCACCCGCGGACTGGCACTGCCTGACGGCCGGATTCTTGAGCTTTCATCTGAAGCTGCAGATTCCGAGGAAAGTCTGATTTTACTTCGCCTGCTGACGGCTGTCCAGAATGAGGTGCACAGGTTTGCACTTTCATATCAAAGAAAACTTTCTAAAAAGAGGCACCTTTCCTTCAGGCTGGAATCGATTGAAGGCATCGGACCGGCCAAAAGGAAAGCGCTGCTGGCTCATTTTGGATCCGTCGGAAAAATAGCTGCCGCCTCGCCGGAAGAACTAAAAGAAGTCCCGCTCATAACGGATGTCAACGCACAGTCTGTCTACAGGCATTTTCATAAAGAGATCGGAGAATAGCTGATGGCAATTTTTGCAATTGCAGACCTTCATCTTTCACAGGGAACGGATAAGCCGATGCACATTTTCGGACCGCAGTGGCAGGATCACCAGAACCGGCTGCGCGATGCATGGCTGTCTTCGGTCAAAGAAAATGATACGGTCATTATTCCGGGGGATATCTCATGGGGGATGACCCTGGCGGAGGCACTTCCGGATCTGCAGTTTATCGATCAGCTTCCCGGCAGGAAAATCCTTTCGAAGGGAAATCACGATTATTGGTGGGGTACGGTGGGCAAGATCGAAGCTATGGCGGCCGAAAAGGGACTCTCATCCCTGTCATTCATGAAGAATAACGCCTTTCTTGTCGAAGGGCGCGCTGTCTGCGGAACCCGCGGATGGCTGTTGCCGTCGGATCCCGAGTTCAAAACCGCAGACAACGTCATATATGAGCGCGAAATTGCAAGACTGGAAAGATCCCTGATCGCGGGCAGGGCTCTGCTTGAGAATGCAGATGGAAACCCGTCTGGTAAAAAAGAGAATCCGGGGGAGCACCCTGAAGGTGATATCATTGCCGTCATTCATTATCCCCCGCTTTTATTACCCTCGCAAAACTCCGGATTTTGTGTGCTTTTAGAAAAATACCATGTGAAAACATGCATTTACGGGCATTTACACGGCCGGGGACACCATAAAGCCTTCGAAGGGGAGAAAAACGGAGTATATTATTATCTGGTTGCAGGGGATTATATTTCCTTTAAACCATTGCGGCTCTAAGCCAAAATGGTATTTTTCGCAGTTGCGCGATTTTAATGCCTGCGCTATAATAAGACACGCATGTTGAAGCGATGCTTCGGATTATTTGTTCGTGCTCAGAGAGGAGCCACATTTATATGGCAGAGAGCATGACCGGTTACGGTCGGGCAGATTGTATTTTTGATTCGCGAAGGTATCTGATTGAGATCAAGTCCATTAACAATCGTTTCTGCGATGTGCAGGTCCGTATGCCGCGTGCACTTCTTTCTTTGGAGCCGCAAATACGTGAACTAGTTACTTCGTGCCTTCTTCGTGGTAAAATAGATGTCTTCATCACGATTGAAGATCAAGGTGTCGGCAATACGCATGTTTCCGCGAATCTGGCCCTGGCAGGAGCATACTCACAGGCACTTTCAGAAATTGCTGCTTCGACAGGACGTATGGACACAGCCGGAGCCGATTTTATTGCAAGGCTTCCTGACGTTATGATTACGCAGCCGGTTGAGTGGACTCCGGAGATTGTCCGTGAAAGTTTGATGACGGCTCTGCAGACGGCTCTTTTGGAAATATCCGAAATGCGGCGGGTCGAGGGCAAAAAGCTGCTTGCGGATATTCTGGGTAAGACATCGGGTCTTGAGGCTATGCGGGAACAGCTCGTTCTCCGTGCCCCGCTCGTGCCGGTTGAATACCGCACCCGTCTTCAGGCCAGAATGGATGAACTGCTTTCCGATGCGTCCGGAATTGTTTTTGATGAAGGTCGAAGAGAAGCAGAAGTCGCAATTTTTGCGGATAAGTGTGCCATTGACGAAGAACTTGTAAGACTTGAGAGCCATTTTGAACAGCTTAAGAATACACTTGCCGCTGAGGGAAGTATTGGAAAGAAGCTGGACTTTATTTTGCAGGAAGTCAATCGTGAAATTAATACGATCGGCTCGAAAGCAAACGACATAATAACGACGAATCTTGTCCTGGATATGAAGACGGATCTTGAAAAGATCCGTGAGCAGATTCAGAACGTAGCGTAATATAAACGGGGGGTGAGTGACGCCTGTGAGCTTTATACGAATTGGATTCGGCAACTTGATTTCTTCGGAACGACTCATTTCAGTCGTTGGTCCTGATTCGGCACCCGCCCGGAGACTCGTGCAGGATGCACGCGACAGAGGTGCACTCATTGATGCATCCTCCGGGAAAAAATGCAAATCCGTCCTTGTGATGGACAGCGATCATATTGTGCTATCTGCCCTTCCGCTTGAAGAGATTGATGCTCTTTTAGCGAAAACAGCAAATCAGAATACAGATGTCGGGGGTCATTCATTTGGATAATGTATTTTTGCCGGCGGAGCAGACCAGAAAAGGATTGCTTGTTTCGGTCTCCGGACCTTCCGGGGTAGGCAAAGGCTCAGTTATTGATAAAGTCAGGGAGCGCCTGCCGGATATTGCACATTCGGTTTCCGTTACAACGCGGCCCATACGGGAAAATGAAACAGAAGGCGTATCGTACTTTTTCCGCACGGAGCAGCAGTTCAAGAAAATGATGGCCGAGGGTGAGATCCTTGAACACGATATTTACCTGAACAATTACTATGGTACGCCGCTCACACCATTATTGAAGATGATAAACGAGGGCAGGGACGTCCTCTTTGATCTGACCGTATCCGGAAGCCTTGCCCTTATGGAAAACTATGCGGATGCAGTCACAATATTTCTTTTGCCGCCGTCCATGTCCGAGCTCAGGTGCCGCCTTGTAAAACGCGCAACTGAATCGCCGGAAGTCATTGAGAGAAGGCTTCTCGAGGCCAGCGTAGAAATACCGAAAGTAGATCTTTTCAACTATGTCGTCATAAATGACGATTTAGACAGATCGGCCGACCAGATTATTGCGATCATTGAAGCCGAAAAACATAAATACTCCAGACAGATCGGTATTGAAGAGAGAATACTAGGCCGATGATTAACCCTTTTCGCACAGGGCGAAGGCAATGTGCAGTAAGATAAGAACGCAGGAACCATTTTGAAGGAGGCATAATATGCTCGTTAAACCACCGCTCGAACAACTCTTACCCAAGGTTGAAAGCCGTTACACACTTGCTATGCTGGTTGCCAAACGTACCCGTCAGCTTGTAGACGGAGCTCAGCCAATGGTTGAAACAGATTCCCCGAACCTGGTCACCGTTGCATGCGAAGAAATTTCGCAGGATAAAGTAGTATGCGTCGAGGGAATTTTCACTCCTGTCGTACCGCTTCGCCCTGAAATTGAAGAAGCACGCCGGATTGCCCGGGAGCTTGCGGCCAATCAGGCTTCCCTTGATTCGTTCCCTGATCTTATGGATCTCCCGAAAGGGGCGGCTTCCGATGAGGACCTGATTGATAAAGTACTTGCAGATGATACCATCATCGATGACGAACTCGTTGATGATGTCATTGAACTGATTGAGGATCTTTCGGAAGAAGCCGATGAATTAGTAATTACTGATGACATTCTTGATGAGGATTCTTCCGAGTCTTCAGAGACGGAGGAATAAGATGCCAAAGGACAAATCGATGGAGCGCATCGTTGCGCTTGCTAAAACGCGCGGTTTTGTATATCCCGGGTCGGATATTTACGGAGGCCTGGCGAATTCCTGGGATTACGGTCCTCTGGGTGTACAACTCAAGAATAATGTAAAGGCAGCCTGGTGGAGAAAATTTGTGCAGGAGAATCCTTACAACGTCGGAGTCGACTGCGCCATTCTGATGAACCCTCAGGTCTGGGTTGCATCCGGCCACGTCGGAGGATTTTCTGATCCGCTTATCGACTGCCGCCAGTGCAAAGCCAGGAACCGTGCGGATAAGATCATCGAAGACTATAACAGGGACAATAATATTGATATCGGGAACGCCGGCCTGGATGGTTGGACCAATGAACAGCTTGTTGCATATATTGACGAGCACAATGTCCCCTGCCCCCAGTGCGGCGGACACAACTTTACTGATGTCCGCAAGTTCAACCTCATGTTCAAAACATTCATGGGAGTTACCGAAGACAGTAAGAATGAAGTATATCTGCGCCCTGAGACAGCGCAGGGCATTTTTGTCAATTTTAAGAATGTCCAGCGCTCATCAAGAAGAAAAATGCCGTTTGGTATCTGCCAGATCGGAAAAGCATTCAGAAACGAAATTACACCGGGCAACTTCATTTTTCGTACCAGGGAATTTGAGCAGATGGAGCTTGAGTTCTTTTGCGAACCCGGCACCGACATGGAGTGGTTCCTGTACTGGAAAGATTATTGCCATAACTGGCTGAAAAGCCTGGGCCTGAAGGATGATGAGCTAAGAACCAGGGATCATACTCCGGAAGAACTCGCATTCTACTCAAATGCGACAACGGACTTTGAATTCTATTTCCCGTTTGGCTGGGGGGAACTCTGGGGTGTTGCAGATCGTACGGATTATGACTTGAAACAGCATATGACATTCTCTAAAGAAGATCTTACTTATTTTGATCCTGCCAAAAATGAGAAATACATACCATATGTTATTGAACCTTCCCTTGGTGCAGACCGTGCGACACTTGCATTTTTATGCTCTGCTTATGATGAGGAAGATATGGGTGAAGGGGACGTGCGTACAATCATGCGTTTCCATCCTGCCCTTGCACCCATCAAAATCGGCATTCTTCCGCTGTCAGCGAAATTATCCGACAAAGCTGAAGCAATATACCATACACTTTCGGCAGACTATTTCTGCGAGTTTGATGACCGCCAGTCAATAGGGAAACGGTACCGCAGGCAGGATGAGATCGGCACACCGTACTGTGTGGTTTATGATTTTGAATCGGATAATGATAACTGCGTGGAGATCCGGCAACGGGATTCCATGAAGAAGGTCGAGTATGAACATGGGAATGTCCGCTTCCCGATTAACAAACTAAGGGAGTACTTTGCGGACAAGTTCACATTCTAGGTTTTCAATATGTCGGTGGCGCCGGCAAGCTTTCGAGGAGGAGCTTGCCGACGCCATTGCTGCATAGGAAAATAGTTCAAACAATATGATTCAGAAAGCGGAGGATACACGATGACAAAGTATGTGTACATGTTCAAAGAAGGCAATGCGTCCATGAAGAACCTTCTCGGCGGCAAGGGGGCAAACCTTGCTGAGATGACCTGCCTGGGACTTCCTGTTCCACGTGGTTTTACCATTTCTACGGAGGCCTGCAATCGCTATTATGATGATAATGAGATGATTGCACCCGAAGTGGAAAAAGAAATCTTTGACACCCTGGCAATGACAGAAGCTATCGTCGGTAAGAAACTCGGAGACGCAAAAAATCCATATCTCGTTTCCGTCCGCTCCGGAGCCAGAGCATCAATGCCCGGTATGATGGACACTATACTAAATCTCGGCTTAAATGATGAAGTCGTTATCGGACTGGCCCGCCTTACTGATAATGAACGCTTCGCTTATGACAGCTACAGAAGATTTATCACAATGTTCGGTGATGTTGTTATGGAAATCGACAAAAACAAATTCGAGAAAGAATTTGAAGCCGTTAAAGAATCCAGGGGTGTAACTCTTGATACGCAGCTTGATGCAGAGGCAATGAAAGAAGTTGTCAGCCGTTACCTTCGTGTCTATCAGGACAATAAAGGCGAACCTTTTCCGCAGGACCCGAAAATACAGCTTCTTGAAGCAATCAAGGCTGTATTCCGTTCCTGGAATAATGATCGTGCCGTCTATTACCGCCGCATGAACGACATTCCCGGAAGTTGGGGAACTGCAGTAAGCGTACAGGAAATGGTCTATGGCAACATGGGCGATACATCCGGTACCGGCGTAGCTTTTACAAGGGATCCCGCTACCGGTGAAAAGAAACTCTTCGGTGAATTCCTCATGAATGCCCAGGGTGAGGATGTTGTTGCGGGTATCCGTACACCGCAGACCATTGACCAGCTTAAGGATATCATGCCTGAAGTGTACGAGCAGTTTGCAACCATTGCGAATACCCTCGAAAATCATTACAAAGATATGCAGGATATGGAATTCACAATTGAGCGCGGAAAACTCTTCATGCTGCAGACCAGAAACGGAAAGCGCACAGCTGCTGCCGCTATGCGTGTTGCTGTTGAAATGGTTGCTGAAGGTCTTAATACCAAGGAAGAGGCAATCATGAAGATTGATCCCAAGCAGCTCGATGCACTGCTGCACCCGACTTTCGAGGCAAAGGCACTGAAAGCAGCAGAGGTGATAGCGCACGGACTTCCCGCATCTCCCGGAGCGGCAACGGCAAAAGTTTACTTTACGGCGGAAGACGCGAAAACAGCCAGCGATCTCGGTGAAAGCGTAATGCTTGTACGTCTTGAGACTTCCCCCGAGGATCTTGCAGGTATGGATGTTTCCAAGGGTATCCTTACAGGACGCGGCGGGATGACTTCCCATGCTGCTGTAGTAGCCAGGGGAATGGGCAAGTGCTGTGTGTCCGGATGCTCCGAAATTACTATTAAGGAAGAAGATAAATATTTCCAGACCAAAGACGGCAGGAAATTTCATGAGGGCGACTGGATCTCTCTCGACGGTTCCACCGGAAATGTTTATGCAGGAAAAATTCAAACAGAGGAAGCAACTCTCTCCGGCGATTTCAGAACAATCATGGAATGGTCGGACGAATTCCGTACCATGAAGGTTCGTGCCAACGCCGATACAATACGTGATGCAAAAGTCGCATTTGATCTTGGCGCACAGGGCATCGGCCTGTGCCGCACCGAGCATATGTTTTTCGAAACGGAACGTATTTTTGCATTCCGCCAGATGATCGTTGCCAAGGATGAAGCGCAGAGAAGAATTGCCCTTGCTAAAATCCTTCCCTACCAGCAGGCCGACTTTGAAGGACTTTTCCATGCTATGAAGGGCTTCCCGGTTACGATCCGTCTTCTGGATCCGCCGCTTCACGAGTTCCTTCCTCAGTCAGCTGAGGATATCGCCGACCTGGCAGTAGCTCTCAAAATGGATAATGAAGAACTGAAAGATTTTATTGAGAGCCTGCATGAGCTTAACCCCATGCTCGGACACAGGGGATGCCGGCTTGCCGTCACTTATCCTGAAATTGCCGAAATGCAGACCCAGGCCATCATAGCCGCTGCCATTACGGTTAACAGGGAAGGCGGGCCGCAGGTAGTTCCGGAAATCATGGTGCCCCTTGTCTGCGAAGTCAAAGAACTGAAGTTTGTTAAGAACATTATCGTAAGGACAGCAGACCAGATGATTAAGGAGTCCGGAGTACCGCTGGTATATAAGGTTGGAACAATGATTGAGATTCCCCGCGCCGCCCTGACAGCTGATGCCATCGCAGTTGAAGCGGAATTTTTCTCCTTCGGTACGAATGACCTGACACAGATGACATATGGTCTGTCCCGTGATGATGCAGGTAAAATACTTGATGCCTACTATCAGAAGAAGATCTTCGAGAATGATCCTACAGCGCGTCTTGACACCATCGGTGTCGGCAAGCTCATGCAGATTGCGACCGAGGGAGGCCGCGCCACACGTCCCGATATCAAGCTTGGTATCTGCGGCGAACATGGCGGAGACCCGTCCTCCATTGAATTCTGTAACACACTCGGATTTTCCTATGTATCCTGCTCGCCATTTCGAGTTCCGATCGCCCGCCTTGCCGCGGCACAGGCTGCTGTCAGACAGAGAAAATAAGTAAGCTGATCCAATCCATCACATAGAATAGAGGCCTGCTACCGGTGAAAATCGGCGGCAGGCTTTTTAATACCATCAAATTGGACAGGCACGACGGATTATCAACAAACTGTGATATATTGAATTCAGGTAATACTTTTTCGCAGAACCGGAAGAATAAACATCGAATTTGAGCGAATATGGCTTTTCAATTTTGGAGGAAGTAAGTATGGGGTTGATGGATATTTTCAAAAGTGTTTTCAGGGAATCTGAGCCTGAACCGGATTTTTATAGGCAAGAACAGAAGAATGCCGCATATCAGATGGATTCGAGGTTTTTGCATAATCACCTGCGCGAAATTCGGGCACAGAACAATTGGACGCAGGAGGATGTGGCAAAAAAAGTCGGAGTTACACATCAGGCAATTTCTGAAATGGAGAGAGGGCGTTTTTGCCCGAACGAAAGGCTGGCATTATTGATCTGTGCAGCCGTAGGTAAGAGTTGTGAGGAAGTATTTTATTCCTGAAGGATGACAAATCAGCATATCGTTTCAGAGAGGAGTTGTCCGCTTTGTCGGGGCTTCGCTTATGCTATTATCTGTTCCTGTTTTTTTTATCACCTCAGAAGACCTGGGAATTTCAATATATGCAATGATTTTTATCATCATAATGACTGTTTTAATTATTGTTTTGGTTAATACACTCAAATATTTTAAGAAATGAAGAATGATAATCTGCTATAATAAATGTTACATTTGTTGATGTAACTCGTGCTGTAAAAATGAACCAGATGTACAAAAAACGATAGTAAGGAAATAATTTATGAGTGATGTATCTGTAAAGACTTGTCCGTCCTGCGGCGGAAGATTGGTTTATCAGCCCGAATCCAGCCAAATGAAGTGTGATTTTTGCGGATCCTTTCATTCGGTTGAAAGTGTTTCGGCGGACACATATTCAGGGCAGGCACCCAGGCAGGAAGAGAATGCTTTCGAACGGGAACTTGCCGAATGTACCTGCCAGTCATGCGGAGCCAGGGTATGTGCGCAGAATGAAGTTATTTCATTGGGCTGCCCGTACTGCAGTAATCCTCTTATAATAAACAGTCGTGTGTCGAGGCGGTTTAAGCCCGACGGGATTATTCCGTTTGCATTTTCGGCAGATGAAGCAATGCGGCTTTTTAGGAATTATACCCAAAAGCTCTGGTTTGTCCCAAAAGAGCTGAAGCAAAACAGTAAGCCGGATGATTTCAGGGCAATGTATGCACCATTTTTCCTCTTTGATTTTGACGTGAGCGGTGAAGTCGGGAAAAAAGGGCAAATGGGCCAGATGGAGATTAACAAACTTCCGATTGATGCTTCAACTAATTTCCCGGATGACCTGATGGATACAATCAGTCCTTATGATTATCAGAAGATGAGACCTTTTTCCAGCGACTTCCTGCGCGGGTTTCTGGGTGAGACCTACAATGAAAACAGTGAGTCATTCATGTCCCGTGCCAATCAGATGGTACAGGAGACATTTGATTCATATATTGCCCTCCAGCAAAATAAGATGCCCGGACAGGTAAACACCGAAATGTCGTTGAAAACCAGACGTGAATATTATGTGTTATTGCCGGTGTATCTGTTTTCAGTCGTTCATCTTGGTAAAAAATACTATTTTGCGGTAAACGGCCAGACAGGGAAGGTGGCAGGTAATCTGCCTTATGAAAAACAGCTGAAACATATGTCCAAGATCATGGCGTTGATTGCCTGGCTTATTTTCGGCATGCCGGTTCTTGGAGTTGCAATATTTCTTTTGATTGGTGCCATTTTCAGATCATAAGTTTGCAGAACGAATTTGACAGGTTTGTATAATGAAAAATAATCTGTATAAAAGATGGAGAAACATATGGAAAACGGAAATAACAACGGGAATCCTTCAACTATCGATGTAATCAAGGAAAACTATACTACCCGATATGCTGGAATAAAGACCTGCCCCCGATGCGGTACACAAATGCCTTCCTCCTTAATACTCTGCCCGAATTGTTCGGCATATACTTCAGGAACGACAGTTCCTGAATCGAAAAAAAGAGTTGCTGCCAGCGGTAAACAGACGGACAGGGAGCAATTTAAAAAAACTGTTTCAGGCTGTCTTATTCAATTCCTTATTATGGCGGGAATGGCCGTACCGTTTGTCGCTGCTGCTTTATTACCGGAACATATGAGGGTTTACGGGATAGCTATTGCTTTGGCTGCCGTATCAGGTTTTATCTATATACTGGCATATTGGCTGATCGTAAAGCTCTATATGAAGCAGGTTCCTCAAACGGATCGATTGGATAATGCAGATCTCTTTTCCGGGAATTTCAGGATAACCGGCAGTCAGGACTGAATGGGGAGTAGGATGATTCGGACGCTGTACGGTCTATTCGGACCTGTTTGATATTGAATCCCTATCCTTATTGATATATCCTGAAAACAACAATGAATTGAAGAAGCAGGAGGCTTAAGAAATGGCAGTTTCATTTAAATGTCCCAACTGCGCAGCAAATCTTATTTTCGATGCAGACAAGCAAAAAATGACCTGTGATTACTGCGGCAAGGAAATATCCCTGGATGAGGTTGAAGCACTGTCTCCGATCCTGTCGGAAGAGGCTATGCAGAAAGAAGCGGCGGCAGGTGCGTCACCTGCGCCCGGGCAATGGGATAATGATTCGATTCAGTATGTCTGCAACAGCTGCGGCGCGGCCGTAATCACTGACCAGAATACAGCAGCGACTTTCTGTGCATTCTGCGGATCCCCTGCCATTATTCCGGAGCGGCTCGTAAAGGAGAGGACGCCTGATTTTGTACTGCCGTTCCAATATGGCAAAGAGACTGCGATTAACTGCTTTTTTGAATGGTGCAAGGCCGGGCGTTTTACACCCGTCCAATTCATTAAGAAAGAGAACGTCGAAAAAATGACAGGCTTATATGTGCCTTTTTGGCTTTTTGACAGCGAAGCAGAAATGCACATTACAGCTGAAGGCAAAAAAGTTGCTTCGAGTACGACAGGCCGCAACACCTATACAACGACATCCTACTTTCAAATTGTCCGCAGCAGGCATCTGGACTGGGACAAAATTCCGCTGGACGGAGCAACCCGTATCGACGATAAGCTGATGGAAATTATAGAGCCATATAATTATGAAGATATTGAACCGTTCGATATGAAGTATCTTGCAGGATTTTTTGCCGATAAATACGATCTGCCGGCTGATAAGCTCACGGAAAGGCTGCAAAACAGACTGAACCTGTATGTTGACAGAATTTTCAAGGCTTCTGTGAAATCATATAATTCTGTATCGAAAGTTAATGATGCAACACGTTATCAGAATCCGGTATTTCATTATGCACTTATGCCGGTTTGGATTCTCAACTATAAATATCTTGGAAAGACATATACCTTTGCAATGAACGGGCAGACAGGGAAAGTCGCCGGAGAACCTCCTGTAAGCAGGGTGAAGCTCACAATTCTCGGACTTGCTGTTCTTCCTGTGGCTGCAAGCATCTGTTGGCTGATCGGATATTTTCTTATGGGAGGGATTCTCGGATGAACATTGATTCAACAACAATCCCTGCACGCCGTAAAACGAGTGCGTTGTCCGAATTCTCACTTCTTTCCGTCGGAATCATACTTACAGTAATTCTCCTTGCAGCCGCAGGTACAGCCAGCTATATATTCATGCTGCAGCCGCCTGCAAAAACCTATGCAATGGAGGACAGTGCGGATCTGCTTTCCCCGTCCGATGAGAAACGTATCGCACTCCTTGCAAAAGACCTTTCCTGGAAAAAACAAATCAACGTTATTATTGTTACAACGGCAGATAAGGGAGCTGCATATCCGCAGGACGATGAGGGCAGTGCGGAATTTGCCGGGGACAAATATGCACAACTGGCGCATACTAAATCCTTTAAGGATAACTCGGGTGTTCTTCTGCTGCTTGATATGGAAAATCGTTACGTATATGTATATACATATGGTACGGCCCACGTGGCTGTTACCAACGAAGAATGTATCGAAATGACCGACCTTGTCGTACCTTCACTCCGGAACGAGCAATATGCAGATGCCTTTGAGAGTCTGATATCACATATCTCGTACAATGATTTCTTCAGTGGGACACTTGTGCTTGTATATGCGCTGCGCATTCTCGGGCCTCTTGTAATTATCGCCGTTGTCCTTCTCATTGCGGCACACCGGAAGCGCAATAAAATCACAACAGACTACAACACTTATCTGGATATGTCCCATACAAAAGACACCGGGGACCAGGACGTTTTTGACCACAAGACGGTTACCGTCACTACGACTTCAAGCAGTTCCGGGTTCAGCGGCGGCGGAGGAGGCGGCGGATTCAGCGGAGGCGGCGGAGGAGGAGGACATTCCGGCGGAGGAGGAAGCCATTTCTGAGGCTGGTTATCCGGATTGCTGTAGTACAGCCTGCTAAATCAAAATTTACTGAACATAACTGCCTTTGATCAGGACAACTGAATCAAGAGTAAATAAGACTATTATGAAGCTGCCGTTTTTTTTGAGCGGCAGCTTCATTTTTGGCCTTATACTTTTTCGCAAACAGATAAAAAAGTTCAAATAGAGTTCGTAACCATGTGTATAAAAGCAATATAAAGAGGAGGCTGATAAGCAGACAGTAACACAGCCGGAAAAAAAGAAATGCAAATGCCTGATATGAGGTTGACACATGGTCTTCCTTGTAATAAAATTTATATCCGGTCGGCACATCAGCTGACCGGAAAGCCATAGTTATTAAGCCTCTCCGGAGGCTCCGGCAAGACAGGAACAGACGCAAAAAAAACGTTGACAAACTGAAATGCCGGTGATATCATGGCTAAGCGTTCTTGAGCAAGAGAAACGCATCGGACCTTGAAAATTGAATAGAAGAGCAGAAAATAAGACGAGCCTAAGTTCAATTCAAAATTGAGTTGAGAAAAGTAAAAAGTAAACAAAGAGCCTAACGGCTCTCAAAATTTTTTTGAGAG
>Ga0209540_10000192_pt1 | contig 74329 bp, 75 predicted proteins | sample BarGraIncu01121A_FD_184501 | JGI IMG/M metagenome (GOLD analysis project Ga0209540, IMG submission 184501) | Arctic peat soil microbial communities from Barrow, Alaska - Barrow Graham LP Incubations 011-21A (SPAdes) (version 2) | ecosystem: Environmental > Terrestrial > Soil > Wetlands > Peat... | reverse complement strand
TAATAGGATTTTCCTACTGTATGTTAATAGCTTACTAATGAAAATAGAATTACTTCCATTTTCAAGAGGAAACAACACGCATTAGCGTGCTGCTTCGCAGCTCGCACTATATCTAAATTATATCATTATTGTAAATTGGGTCACTTCCCATTTTATGTAATGGTTTAAGACTTTTTTTATCGGATTATAGTTAACTCTCTTTGTAAAATTTCCACTAAATAATAGTAATATATCGTACATAATGGTATTATTTACTTGTAAGTTAATCCGTAATTGTAAAAATAATGAAAAAAATAAGGATTATTTTAGGAGTGATTCTATGAAGAAATGTATTGTAATAATAGGATAGTCAAAAATTTAACATAATACAAAGGAGAGAGTTAAACATGACTATTCCAAATACAAATAAAGTATATCCAAGAATTAACGATTACCAAACAATATATCTTAAAAATGTAATTACAAGTGATTATATAAAAGTTGGAGATTATACAATATATAATGATTATTATAATGATCCAAGGGATTTCGAAAAAAACAATGTATTATATCAGTATCCTATAAACAATGATAAATTAATAATTGGGAAATTTTGTTCAATTGCATGTAAAACGAAGTTTCTCATGACAAGTGGAAATCACACAATGAAATCACTATCTACTTATACATTTCCAATATTTTATGAGGAATGGGGTTTAGACGTCGGCCATATAATAGATGCTTGGGATAATAAGGGAGATATTGTAATTGGAAATGATGTGTGGATAGGTTATGATGCTATAATTATGTCAGGTGTGAAAATTGGTGATGGTGCAATTATTGGAACCAGAGCAATAGTTACTAATGATGTTCCACCTTATACTATTGTTGGAGGTATACCTGCAAAAATTATAAATAAAAGATTTAGTGATGATATAATTTTAAAATTATTGAAAATTAAGTGGTGGGATTGGTCATATGAAAAAATCCAAGCAAATATTAAACACATTCAATCAGGAAATATTGATAATTTAGTTTAAGGTTTTGTGGCTAATTATTCTTATTTCCTGAATCAACAATAAAAACGGAATAATAGATATAAACTCCATAATATTCAATGATGAATATTATGGCGTTTTTAGTTCGAAATACAAAGATATTTAAAATAAACTATATTCCAAAATATCAAACTTTGTTTTAGATTATAAATCTTTTATTCATCAATAAGGATAGAAATATGCTCTTGTTTTATTTTTTTGTGAAAGAACTACAAACGACCGTTTGTGATGCTTGTTTAAAAGTGAAAATAACACTTCTCATCATTACTATTAAGATTATACCAATTTTTATATAACCTATTTTACATTATATGTATCCTTTTGATAAGTGATTTTAACATGGACAATTATCAAGTCAATTTTACATTCAAGAACTCAAAAAAAATTCTGCAACAAAATTCAACCCTAATTACTTAACCATCATATTTAATATTTTCACAATCACTTCTTTTTTTAGAACTGTATTATGTCCTGATATGCATATATCAAAATCTATTTTCTCATATTTTTTAATTGTATTTTTATAAATTTCCTTATCGCAGTCAAGACTTGGGATAATATCTTTCATATTTTCACCCACATTATCTGCAACTATAAGTACCTTTTCTTTTTCATCAAGTACACTTATTGAATCAATTGTATGCCCAGGAGTATAAAATAATCTAATTTTATCTTCTATAAAATAAAGTTCCTTCTCAAAGACTAAAGTTGGCAACTTCATTTTCACTTCACCATAACAACGGTGATTGTTCTTCTGTATCATATCGTCCCATTCTGATTGAATCATTTCTCTACACAATTTGTGAGATATAATCATACAATTTTCAAATGAACCATTTCCCCAAATATGGTCCCAGTGATAGTGTGTATTTATCACAATTATTTGTTTTGCATCATTTTTTATGTATTCTTTAATTGGGTCAACACTTAAAGAACCTAATCCTGTATCAATGATGTAATTATATTTTTCGCCCTTGATTAAATAAAGATTCAAGTCACATACTGAAGGACTTTCGTACGTGAATAATACTCCTCTATTTTTTATTTTTTTAATATTCATAATTTATTCATCCTCCTCCAATTAATAGTATGATATCATGTTATTATTTAACAGTAAAATTGATAATTTCGAATTAATTATTCGATAAAATTGATATCAGGAGTGTGAAATAGTTGGATAATAAGCAATTAAGAACCTTCTTAACTATCGCAAGATTACAAAGTTTCACTTTAACAGCACAAAATCTCAATTATGCCCAATCTACTATAACCTCACAAATTCAATCATTAGAAAAAGAATTTGGTGTAAAGTTATTTGAACGATTAGGTCATCGTATTACATTAACATCAGCAGGTAAACGGCTTCTACCATTTGCAGAACAAATATTAAAGCTTTCAAATGATGCTAAAAGTGCTATAAAAAATTCAGAAGTACCAAGTGGAACTTTATCCATTGGTGCTGTTGAATCATTATGTGTACTGCGATTGCCAAAAATTCTGAAAGAATATCGAATACGATACCCAAATGTTGAGATTGCATTAAAGTTTGGTAATTGTACTGATTTTCTTCGTTTTCTCAAAGAAAATACAATTGATATAGCATTTTTCTTAGAGAAAAAAATAAACGAAGAAGATTTTATTACAGAAATAGAGTTTCCGGAACCATTGGTACTTTTGTCTTTGCCAAAACATCCTCTTGCTCAAAAGGAAAGTGTCTACCCAGAAGATTTAGCTGGTGAACCACTTATTTTAACAGAAATAGGTTGTAGTTATAGAGCACTTTTTGAGAATATATTGGCTCAATATGGAATAAAACCTAATGCTGTAATTGAAACCGAAAATGTTCAATCAATTAGACAATTTGCGATGAGTGGATTAGGTATAACATTATTACCGCTCGTTGCAGTAGAAGAAGAGTGTCTTAATAAACGATTGGTAAAATTGAAATGGAAAGGGCCAGCTTTTGAAATGCTGACACAAGTGATCTATCATAAAAACAAATGGATTTCATCGCCATTAAAAGCATTCATAGAATTATTGCATGAAATGGATCTGTAAGCTTACATAATGCAAGTCTAAATTAAATTGAAGTTGTTCTTTAGAGTTGTTAAAAATGAATTTATATATGAATTTATGCCTTAGCGTTTTTACACTTTATCTATACTAAGAAAGCATGAAATGTTGGCGCGACCCATAATACATTCAATGTAACAAGTTAATACATTATGTTACATTGAAAATATAATTTTTGAGGAATAGGCAATAGCCACAATATGAAAGTAACCCTACATCTAATGATTGTTAACCATATGAAATAGCGATATTTCTCCTAACTGTACATTGAGATTTTATGAGAATTTTTTTTTCTTGCTTTCTTCTCTTCTTAATTTCCTCTCTTCTCTCTGTGAATGAATAACATTCCAAAAATCAGGTACTCTCATGTATATAACTATAGCTCTTCCTATAAATAAAAAAGTTAGCCTTACAAGATAAGCTGTTGCATAATCTAGGCCTATTTCTTGAGGTAAATTTATAATTAACTGGCTCAAAATCGTTCTTATAGGAAGTGATATAATGAGAAAAAGAAGCATTTGCCAGCCACCTTTTATATAAAGATTTCCGTCTTCTTTTCGGTATATTTTTGTAATGAAGCCAGCAATAACACCACACATTAATCCAATTACTATAAGCATTAATATTCCTGGAACTGCTTGTTCAATACCACCTTTGATTTTTTCAATCACTGAAATTGTAATCCATATAAAAACTATTGGTAAAACAATGTATTTTTTTGCTTTAAAGCTCCTTTCAGCAACTTGAATATATATAATATATATAATTAAAGCGATTACAATTATAATATTTGTTAATGATGTTACTTGAAAATTACCCATGCTGAAATCTCCTTTTTAGATCATAAAAAAAATATACAGCATAGAAAAATTAATGTAAATAGCAAAATAGGTATGTCGTCATAGGGTATAAGTAACTGGTCAAAAAAGGGCAGCAAGCTGTAGCTTCCACCCCAAATATTCATTCATTTACTCCTTATCGGAATGACTAGTCACCTTTTTCATGTTTTCCAATTTTACGTTAATTTCTTTTGCATCCTTTTTATATACCTGCCAACTTAAAAAGCGGAGTACTAAATAGATAACTGCTATTTCAACCGCAAATTTGGCTAATTGGATGTATCCCGCGGCAATCCCTAATATATGTGCTAATAATAAAAGAATTACCTCAAGTATAATGAAGTGAATGCAAATTCTGACACGTGTCTCTTTCCCACTCATTTTATTTGGAGAATAAAGAATAAAACTCGCCAGATCACCTGCTAATGCGCCAATCATAACTGTATATAAGTCTTTTATGTTTAATGCAAATTTCGATCCACTGTTTAATGCTGTGACCACAAAAATAACTACCCCAAATATGATAAAGTATTCCTTTATAAACTTTTTTATAAATTCTGATATCTTCATGTTTTCTTCCTCCTACAATCCTAATCTTTTTTTAAGAACCGACACATATTGCCTAGATATGATAACTCTTTCACCATTATCTAGAGTTGCCTCAAACCTGCCGCTCAGTGAGGGCTGTACAGAAGAAATTTTTGCAATATTTACAATTGTTGACTTAGATGCACGAAAGAAATTTCCGAATTCAAATATTTCTTCCAATTCATACAATTTTTGTTTTGATTCAAATACCTTTTCTTTACAGTATACAAATACCTTATTGTCTACTGCCTCAAAATAAAATATATTTTCCCGCCTAATTCTATGTATAGTCGCTCCATCATAACCAATTAATACATCATTATTTGTCTGTAGTTGCTTTATAATCTGCAAAACTTCGTCATCTAGTTCATGACATTTAATAATAATTTCCTCTTGCTTATTCTTATCAATTTCTTCAATAGATATTTTCATGGTTACCTCTTTCTTTATATTTATTAAATATAAATAACTTTTACATCGCTGTTTAATACAATTTTCACTAATGATCTATATTTAATCATACCATAATCACCATAAATTAAGTATATTTACATTTTTTTAAAATGAGTAATAGTCTCAACGTGAATGTAACTCAATTGCTATTCTGTTACATACGGAATATCTTAAACCTGTATTGAGCTATCTTGAATAGGTTCTATTTATGCATAATATGTTACAAAGGATGGAAGAAAAAATTATCATATATGTACTCCTCAATAATATTAGCTTGTTGGGTTTGAGTTAATTTTTAGCATTAACCATAATAATTACTTCAATTTTTTCTATCATAGAGTAATTTAACAGGTGGAAATATCTGAAACTGATGTTTATCAATATGTTCAATATCAAATCCTTGGCTTGACAGAATACTTTTCTAACTAGTACGACATAAATTCTCCGCCAGGAGAAATAAATAAAATAGCATAAAGTCTTTATTTAGGGGTGGGGGAAATTACGTATATTTTTAGTAGACAATCTAAAATAATAAGAATTATGGATGCAATTATGGAAATTACAGTTAATAGTCTTAAGGTGATAGCTTTTTCCGGCCCAACCTCTGAATCCGAACCTGTTCAATTACCGTACTCTAGCTATATTACTGCCTTTTATTGCCTTCTATAAAACAAACGAACTTTAAGTTGATATTTAACGAACTTTTCTAAATAAATATGTTTGCAATAACAATAAGTATAGCTAGAAAAAGTAATGGTTTATAAATTATTATATAATTTAAGAAAAATATGTAATATAATATAATTAATAACTATACTATATGTTTCAATTTTATTGAATTCATATGAGGAATCAATGTAACAGGAGGTAACAGTGTGATAATAAAATCAGAAACAAAAATAACCGGAGTCGGTGGTTATGTTCCAGAACATATTCTTACCAATTGTGATTTGCAAAAGTTGGTAGATACAAGTGATGAATGGATTAGAAGGCGAACAGGTATAAGAAAAAGACATATAAGTAGTGAAACTGAAACTGCAAGCAACTTAGCTATCAAAGCTGTTGAAAATTTAATTGAAGTTTACGGAGCTAATGTGTCCGATGTAGACATGATAGTGGTTTCGACAACTAGCCCAGACCATATTGTCCCGAATGTAGCCTCATTAATTCAGGGTCATTTTGGTATTAAAAAAACTGGTGTTATGGATATCAATGTAGCTTGCACAGGATATGTCTACGCCTTATCAGTAGCAAACGCATTTATTTCAATTGGGCAAAATAGAAAAATTCTAGTTATAGCAACTGAGACAATATCTAAACTTATTGATTATACAGATAGAAACACATGCATACTTTTTGGTGACGGGGCGTCAGTATTTTTATTAGAAAAAACTGATGGAAAAGGCGCCTTCATTGCTACGAATTTCGAAACAAACGGCAGTGGGGCTGATAATATCTATTGTAGCAATCTTTCAAAAAATATTGGGCAATTATCTGTTATAAAGGAACATCATATTGTTCAAAATGGTGGCGAAGTATATAGATATGTTATGAAAAATGTGGTAGATGGTATTAGAACACTTCTAGAAACCTCTCAGCTATCACTTTCAGATATTAAGTGGTTTGTACCTCACAGTGCAAATTTGCGTTTGATTGAAGGTATATGCAAACGTCTTGAGTATCCTATTGAAAAAACTTTAGTTAGTGTAACAGAATTCGGAAATACTTCAAGTGCGTCTATTCCTCTAGCTATTTGGATAGCATTAAAAGAAAGCAAAATAGCAACAGGTGATAAGATACTACTTTATGGATTCGGTGGGGGACTTACTCATGGTGGAATTATTATTGAATGGTAATAAGTTTGTTTTCAAAGGCAATTCTTATAAAGAAGACTATGCAAAGTATGATGCCAGTGATAAAAAAATAGGTTTCTTTCATTTTTCACTTGATGGTATTTATGCTCTTAAAAATGATAATACATATAATCAGCTAAAGTAAAACTATTAAAAATAAGATTATCATTTTTTCAACCTAAAAATGTACTTATAATTGCAATCGCAATGTATAGATAAGGTTCTAATTTAATAATCATACTATCATTAGAAGAAATTTGAACTACTGTATTATTAGCAAGTTTATGAAAAATCTTGCTAATAATATTGAAAATAATCCAACCACAAATAGTTCCTATGGTATTCATTATTAAATCATTAATATCTGATGCACGATGTGGAACAAACAATTGACCAATTTCAATAATAATTGAAAATAATATTCCATTACATAATGTCGGTAATAATCTTCTATACTTTTTCCATAATGTTGGCAATAAAAATCCAAAAGGTATAAAAAATATTATATTAAGTATAGATGAAATTTCAAATCCATCGTTAAAAGGTACTAAATTTATAATGGGATTAAATATTGGCTCGTTTAACCTTGAAAGTCTTTGCCATTCGCTCAAAGAAGGAAATCCTACTACTTCTGTTAACGAAATCATAAGATATAATATAAAAAGATATCCAAAACAGTAATGTTGCCATACTATTTTATTTTTAAGGCTCTTACTATTTTTGTTTAAGAAAATATTTAAAATAGTTATTAGAAAAATTGATATTATCATTGATATTATAAAACTTTTTATCATAAAAATCTCTTGCCCCCGTTTTAATCTTAATATTTACTATTCCATACAATGAAAATTATCTGGTATGCCTTTTACTATTTATTTTAAGACTATATTTTATAAATAAAAATATTTAAATAAATACCAACTATGGTTTACTCTTGTTTTAAAAGAATTATTGTGATGAAAAGCGCTAATAAATATTCGATTGAGAGTTAAAATTCCATTAGATTTATTTGCCCATCTTCCATTAGTTGTAAATGCCATTTTATAACCTGCAGCATTTAGTGCTTTTAATGTATATAAATTATAGTTGCCCTGAGGATAGGCCAAATATCTAACAGATTTATGTAAAGTCTTTTCTATATATTCCTTAGATATTTTTAAAGTTTTCAGTTGCGTAGCATAAGTACATGTCCCTAATTTTTCATGTAAATTAGTATGACTTTCTATATCTATTCCGTTCCTATGCATTTCTTTTAGCTGCGCTGAAGTTAGAAACTGCTTCCCTTTATCCACAAAGTCTGTGATTACAAAAATGGTTGCTTTAAAATTATATTTCTTTAAAATAGGAAATGCATTAGTGTAGTTATCCTCATAGCCGTCATCAAAGGTAATAAGAACTGATTTTTTAGGAACTGGCTTATTTTTAACCATAAAATCATAAAATTCATCAGTACTTAATGATTTAAATCCATTCTCCTTAAGATACTTCATGTCCATATTTAACCTATTAGTACTAACAACCCATGGGTTTAACTTTGCTGGTCCAATGGAGTGATAATTCAAAACAGGTATACTTTCATTATTATATTTTAAAGATAAATTTTCAGATAATTTATTTATACTTTTACCCTTAGCTACAAAGGGTTTTGATATTATATTATAAAATCTAGTATTATAATTCTTAATTTTCAACTCATTATTATAATGACCAATTACAAACCAGGCAATCATTATAACTATAACTACAGCAAAGACTTTTAAAAACGTTTTTTTTATTTTAGGCATATTTATTCAGTATCCCTTCTAATTGGTGTATGAAAAACATAGCTATAACCAGAAACAATAACTTCATTAGAAATCTCTTCAGTTTCGGCAATTGATATATTTCAACTCTTTTTCATTTATATATTATCTTATTGAAAGTTACATTACAACGCAATTGTCTTTAAACGCCATTTTTATGTCATAAACGGTATTTATAGACACTTTTTTTGCGTTTCAACTTATTCCATCCTACTATTTTACCTACTACTACAGATATTATGGACTTTATTACAACATAAACCATTATTAATCTATATACGATTCTTTGAATTAAAATCCATTTAAGTGGTTCCTTTTTCTCATTTTCAAGGTTAAAGGCAAATGTTGCTGCCGTACAGTCAACAATCAAAAATATTAAATAAAATGCGAGCAACTTATTTGCTTGATTTGTAAATATACCAAATATAAAATATATATCTCCAATAGGTGAAAGTGTAAGAAAAATGTATTGGAATAGCACCATACTTGGCAAAGCAAAAAAGCCAAGGGACTTATGCTTTGAATTAAAGAAAGCATTTTTATGTTTCCACATACACTGCAGGATTCCATAACACCACCTATGCCTTTGTTTTACTAAACTTTTTATATCTTCTGGTGCCTCTGTGTAAGCTTTTGCTTTTTCTTCTAACCTAATTTTATATCCCTTTTGTAGTAGCGTTAGAGTCATGTCCGTATCTTCTGCTAGTGTATCATCACTGAAGTAACCACATTCTTCAACAACACTCTTTCTCCAAGCGCTAATAGCACCTGGTACTACAGTAATACAATTAAGTAATGCAAACGCTCGTTTTTCTAAATTAAAGCCAGTTACATATTCAATATGCTGCCATACCGTTAGTAGATTATTAATATTTCCAACTTTAATATTACCTGATACAGCTGCTACTTTGATGTTATTAAAATGTCTTGCTAATAAATCTATAGTATCTTCTTCGAGTATAGTGTCAGCGTCAATAGTTACTATTACATCATGTGAAGCTTTTTTTAACCCTAAATTTAAAGCTGATGTTTTACCACCATTAGCCTTAGTAAATATTTTAACATTAGATATATTCCCATATTTATTTCTTAGGATATCTAATGTTTGATCCTTTGAACCATCATCCACAACTACAATTTCCAAGTTTCCAAAATTACTTTGGAGCACAGAATCTAAAGTTTTAGAAATAACCTCATCTTCATTATAAGCTGTTATTAACACACTTACACCATCTTCGAACTTTTTCATTGGTTTATAAGTATTTTTTTTCTTTTGTAAATTTGAAAAATATACTAGTAAGAACATTCTTAATATACCAAGTACACAGGATGAACAGAAAATCACTACTACGATATTATTCCAATCATAGATAGTATCAAAGAACGTTTTGTTAAATGTAATAAATTGCTTGTCATCAGCTTTAACCTGAGGCATGACCTCATCCCTACTTTTATTCATAAGTTCACTAACAGTTACAAATTTATAACCATCCTTTTTTAATTTTTCAATAATTTTAGGTAGTATCTTTAGCGTACTATCTCTGTTTCCACCTGAATCATGAAGTAGAATTATGTTCCCTCCCGTAATATTATTCATTATCCTTTTATATAATTCAGCTGGTTTAGGTGATTGCCAATCTTCGGGATCTATCAGTTCCCCTATCATAACATATCCAAGGTCTTGAGCTCTGATAATAGGTGTTATTTCGTCAGGTTTAGAAGGCTCAGCATCAGCTGCATATGGTGGTCTAAAAAGTATTGTTGAGTGTCCTGTAATCTCTTGGATTAATCTCTGTGTTGCATTTAGTTCCAACGTTGTCCGACGAGCACTTGTATCAGCTATATTAGGGTGTGTATATGTATGATTACCAATATCATTACCCTCATTATACATTCTTTGCACTATATCTGGATTATCAGCAGCATTTTGACCAATAAGAAAAAATGAGGCTTTAACATTGTACTTTTTAAGTATATCTAATATTTGTGGAGTATAATATGCATCTGGACCATCGTCAAATGTTAGTGCAATAGTTTTTCCATTAGCCTTGCCAAACCGTTTTATTTGATAAGTAGATGGCATTGAAACATACTTTACATTCTTTATATATCCTTTAGGATCTAGTGTTATATCTCTTTCACCATTTCTTCCTCTAGCTTGTACGTAAAGAATCTCCCCTGTACCAGTATAATTTACAGTAGATGAGCAATAAATATTTTTAATTTTTTCCAAACTATGCTGTGGATTGCTTATATTTTTAATAACATTCCATATAGTTGGATCTTCTCCACCAAGTTTCCAAATTGCTACTCCAGCTGAACCTTTTTCAAGAGTGGCTTTCACCTGGTTATAGAAAGTAGTTCCATCTAAAAACCATGCTATATGATCCACACCATCTTTTTTAAAACAGATGTAAGGATTTTGGCTCTCCTTGTCCCACTTGATTGAAATGTTTCCTAACCCTACATCCTCTATAATATTCGAGTAGCTTATAGCCTCAGCAGGTTTTTTACTATTAACCGTCCAATCATACCCATAATCACCCACGCCTACAATTAATTTGTTAGAGGGTATATCTGCGAAATTTAAAGCTTCAGAACTCCAATTTAATGAAGCTATCGGACCAGGTTCACCAGTATCATAATGTTCATCATATACCATTATAACTACATAATCACAATACTTAGAAAGTTCCTTATAGTCTAAAGTTTCATCTTCTGCTGATAAATCAATAGTAAGTTTTATTTTATTTTTGTTTAATTCCTGATAAAGTTCTTTTACAAAACTAACATATGGTTTTTTATCCTTTTCATTTATGTTTTCTATGTCCAGATTAATTCCAGAATAGTTATGTAATTTTAATTCTTTTACGATGCTATTAATAACTTTTTTACTGTTTTTTACATTTACCATATCATGTACTATACTAGAATCGAAGTCGTTGTTTACATAGTTGTTAATTAAGGGCATCTCCTCAATACCCTTGGATTTTACGAACTTATCAACTTCTAGCTGTATATTGGAGTCTATTCCTAGCTTTCCATTTATTGTATACCAATTAGGTACAACGATATTAATAGAAGAATAATTGGATTTAAGTGATTTTAAACTTTCGTCATCCCAACTTGTATAAAATGCAATAACTTTTTTATTAGTATTTTTAAGTTTGGATTTTGTTGTAATAGTTTTATAATCTTTGTTTTTCCGTCTTTTTGCTGTACTTTCATTTTTATAGTCAATTTTTTTTTGAATATAGCCGTTCTCTGTTAGACCTTTCAAACCTTTAAATCCTAAATTTGGAAGAAAAGGGTTTACACTTATGCTTATACCAAACATAGTTACTGCCGTTAACGAAACAATAGCAATTACTATAATAAATATCTTTACAATTGAGAAACGTTTGCCACTTTTGTCTTGGAATACAAAGATCTTATCATTTACTAACTTACTTGCATGTCTCTTCATATAAAACCTATATGCATTGTAAAAAATAGGATATAATAGTATTGAGAAAATTAATCCTGAGATAGTGGTAGAAATAATACTGATTTTTTCGATATGAGAAAAGTTTAAGCTATGTGGCATATATAAAAATCTCAGTGTAAAAAAGGGTATCTGATAATGACCAATTTGTTGATATATAAACATAGAAAGAATGTGTACAACAGGAAAAATAATAGTAGTAAGTAGACCTATTTCAAGTGCAACAATATTTAATCCAAAGATTAATGATATAGCTAGTATAACAGGTATCCTTAAACCTATTAAGGGTAGCATGCCAATCAACACACCTATTGATGATGAAATTGCCATAGCTTTAAGGCTATTAGTTTTAAAAATACGGCGAACCATCTTTCTAATCACTGTTCTTACCATATAAGTTCTTCCTCCAAGTAGGACATAATGCTTGTCCTGTTTTATTTATATATTTTTGAAATAATGTATATTATGTACTTTTATACTATATCATACATTAAGAATATAATTAATTAATATTGTAAGAACAATTTAACATAATATCTTTGGAATTAAATCTATGAATAGTTACTATTCCTTATGTTAGTTAAACAATTCAGTAGGACTAACACAATGTTCACATAATAATTTGATAATTCTTATACATTGTTTTGTTAACATTTAATTATAGAAATTTATAAGCAGCTAACCTTTTAGAAAAAGGAGATGTTTTATATGAAAGTTAAAAAAGCTATTATACCTGCAGCGGGACTTGGAACAAGGTTTTTACCTGCTACAAAAGCACTCCCTAAAGAGATGTTACCTATAGTTGATAAACCTACACTTCAATATATTATAGAGGAAGCTGTTAGCTCAGGAATCGAGGAAATATTAATTATTACAGGAAGAAATAAAAGGTCTATTGAAGATCACTTTGATAAATCAGTGGAACTTGAGCTAGAACTAGTGAATAAACATAAAGATGCTCTTCTTAAACAGGTTAAAGATATATCAAACATGGTAAACTTATATTTTATAAGACAAAAGGAACCTAGAGGGCTTGGGCATGCTATTAATTGTGCACGATCTTTTGTTGGCAATGAACCTTTTGCTGTTATGCTAGGTGATGATATAGTTGATTCTAAGACTCCCTGTTTAAAACAACTTATGAAGCAATATGACGAAAAACAAGTATCCATTTTAGGGGTTCAAAGGGTAGCTAGAAAAAATGTAGATAAGTATGGCATAGTTGACGGAGTTCAAATTAGTGATAGATTATATAAGGTAAATAATCTTATTGAAAAACCATGCGTTGATTTGGCACCATCAAATGTAGCTATACTTGGTAGATACATAATAACTCCTGAGATATTTGATATATTAGATCAAACTCCACCTGGTAATGGGGGAGAAATTCAGTTAACTGATGCTTTAAAGACATTAATATCAAAGCAAGATATGTATGCATATGAATTTTCCGGACGTAGATATGACGTAGGTGATAAATTAGGATTTTTGCAAGCCACTGTTGAGTTTGCTTTAAAAAGAGCCGAGTTAAGGGTTCCATTTATGAAATATCTTCAAACTTTAAAATATAATAACTTTAGTGACCTATATGAAGAAATTAATTGCAGTAATGAAAATAATTATAAATAAGATTAAAAAATATCGAATAAATAGTTATTTCAAACTATCCATTCGATATCTATTATATTATATATAAGTAACCTCTAATGGATTTCTATCCACTAACTTGTTATAGCTATACTTAGGATATCCAACCATAACCGCAGCTGTTATGACTTTGCCTTCTGGAATATTAAATAACTTAAGTAATGGTGATTTCCTAAGGGATGCACAATACTCAAAAAATCCAGCCCAACAAGTTCCAAGTCCTAGTGAAGGAGCAAATAATTCTAGATAAGTAAGGCAAGAAATAGAGTTAGCCCTCCTGCTTGCAAAATCTTTATCCGCAGTAGCCAAAATTAAATTTGGTGCCCCTCTCAAAATTGTATCAACTCCACCTTCCCTGAACATACTGATTAATCCTTTTAATGAATTCTTTAGTGGAGATTTCTCTATCATCGCAATAGTAAGTTCAGCCGCTTTTTTAACTAATTCCCTATCCTCAACTACCACAAATGATATCCCTTGACTATTGCTTCCAGTAGGAGCTAACCTTGCAATGTCAACTAATTTCGTTAAGTTTTCTCTTGATACAGACTTGTCTTGATAACTTCTTATAGATCGACGCGCTCTTAGAAAATGCTCCGCTTGCTCTGCATTTAATTTAGGAAAATCTTTTGCATCAACTTGTTTATCTAATGGTGTTTTTTTATTATCTATAGCGTCACTCGGGCATATAGCAACACAATGTCCACAGGCAATGCAATTGGTGTTTTCTACTTCTTCTGGTCCTTTTTTCCCCATCTTTAAAACATATACTGGACATTCCTTAATGCATTGTCCGCATTTAATACATTTCTCTTCATTTACAGTTATAAGATCCATTTTGTTCATCCCCTTGTAATAATTCACTCTACTAATTTCTCAATATTAGTCCATAAATCTGATAATAATTATATGTATTGATTTATATTTACTGTTAGCTATTATATATTACAAAAAAAGGCCCCCAAATGCTCTAGAGGTTTTTACTATTTCGCTTTTTTAATATCTTTAGATATTTCTATAATCCTACTATCATTATAAGACACTTTCATGCTTATACTATTTACATCCATTTGTAATCTGTCAATTTTATCATCACTCATATTATCACCTCGTTTTTATATTATAAATTACCCCACTATACTAACTATTTAAATTGTACCATGGTAAGTAAATTACTTCAACATACAAATACTAAGGCAAACATAATTGTCTAATTTCCAAATAATTCAACTGCTTGTTTCATTTTATTAATAATATCCACACCAAATGGACAGTTAGCCATACCTGGTAGCACTTGAAACATTACAATGGTACCTGACACCGCATTTGCTGCAATTGCTGCCGTACCAAAAGTAGCAACAAGACTGAGTACAATAATTCTTCCCAGATAAAACAAACCATTTTCCAACCCAAATGGAACACCGATACTTAAGATTTTTTTAATCATTGGCCAGTTAAATTTGTGCTTTAAACTTTTCTTTATATATATTGAATTCCTTTTGTTTAAAGCTAAGGTGATAATAATAACTGCAATTTGTTGCCATTGCCGCTATTGCTTTGGAGGCATCCAAAAACATTAATTTATATCTTGTTTATAAACTGCCTTATATACCTTAAGTATAGATATATTTTTTTCTTTTGCTATAACCTTGCATTCTTCATATTCTGGTTTATATTTCACTAGCTTCCCTTTATAATAAGATTTCTTAATTGTAATATCTCCATACTCTGTTTTCACTTTTGAAAAATCTCTATTAAGCATTATTTTTTCAACTTTATATTTTCTAACACCTATTGAAGTAGTCTCTTCAAAAATAACATCTAAAGCATCCTTTTCAACTTTTTCATTAGTTAACACACTTAATTTTATCCCTGGTCTTCCCTTTTTCATAAATATAGGTGTTTTAAATACGTCTAAGGCTCCTGCTTCAAAAAGTTTTTCTTCTACATATCCATAAAGTTCTGGATTCATATCATCTATATTAGTTTCAAGTATATAATGCTCTCCTACTTTTTCAGAACTTTCCTTCTCACCTAAATATACTCTTAAGACATTTGGAATTTCTAAATCTCTATGACCTATTCCATATGCTATCTTTTTAATTGAGAAATCAACCTTTTGAGTAAATTCTTCAACATTTGCCGCAAGTATTGCTGCCCCAGTAGGAGTGGTTGTTTCAAATTGAACTATTCCAGCTTTTATAGGAATATTCTTTAAGATTTCTACTGTTGCAGGAGCTGGTACTGGCATAATACCATGAGCACATTTAACAAATCCTCCTCCAACTTGAACTGGAGATGCGATAATTTTATCAACTTTTAGATATTCTAAACAAATAGCTGCTCCTACCATATCTACAATTGAATCAATGGCTCCTACCTCATGAAAATGTACTTCATATAAGGATTTTCCATGAACCTTTGCTTCCGCTTTCGCAACCTTCATAAACATATCTAAACTAAGTTTTTTAACCTTATCACTTAAATCACTTGAATTTATTATTCCCTCTATATCCTTCAAGTTTCTATGGTGATGTTCGTGACTATGTTTATTTTCAGCATGATGCTGCTCTTTATCACTATTATGATGAGAATGTTCATGGTTATGTTCATGAGTATGTCCATGTAAATCTTGCTGTGAAATATGTGTCTTATTCTCAAATTTATCTTTTAATATAACGTCTACCCTAGTTCCTGTTATTCCAAGTTTTGCAGAACTTTCAATTTTTATTTCGTATTCAGAATTTAAGTTTATTTTTGAAAGTTCTTGTATTAAATATTCTTTAGGAATTCCTAAATCTATTAGTGCCGCTAAATTCATATCGCCACTTATTCCACAGAAACAATCGTAATATAAAATCTTCATGTTTATCACTCCTTCTACTCGTTCACTTTTAAATTTTAAATGTTATATATAACCTATCACGTGGAGTCTACTCCAAGTCAATACCTTTTAACCTTTTTGCCAAAGAAAATCTCCATACTTTTGATGTACGGAGATTTCTTTTAATACTATAAAATAATTGTTTTATTTATCCCAGGACAAAACGCCTGTCACTTCTGCCTTTTCATATCTATCTATTTTATAATCCAATCTGTCTAACGTTTTTACGGTATCTTCCATTTTTTTCACAAGCTTCTTATGCACTTCCAATAAAAGTTCTTTTCTTACTGTTATGGTCGAGTCTCCCTGCTGCGTTAGTGCGCAATATTCAATTAGGGTTTCTATTGGCACTCCAGCCAAACGCATGCATTTTGCGAGTTCAATCCATTTGCAGGATTCTTCTGTATAATCCCTGATACCACTTTTCGTACGGTTTACCTGTGGTATAAGTCCGATACGCTCATAATAACGCAATGTATCCTGAGAAAGGTCAAATTTTCTACTTACTTCAGTAATAGTCATCTTTGCTTTCCTCCAATCTGCTATTTGTAACTACTCAAATGTATTTGCCACTTCCTTTAAAAATTTTGTGATTTCAATATGCTGTGGGCAGCTTCTTTCACACTTTTTACATTCAATGCAATCCGATGCTTTCCCGTATTTCTTTATATAGTTTGCATAATATACGCTCTGCGTTGAAAACATTTGATTTAACGCTTGTTTTTCAGAATTGTACAATGCAAAATATTTTGGAATCGCTATGTTTTTGGGACAGTCATCAACACAGTATTGACATGCTGTACAAGGAATTGCGATTGCCTCATTTATGATTTTTACTGCACCATGAATTATATCATATTCTTCCTGCATAAGTGGTTTAAAATTCTGCATATATCCGGTATTATCAAGTACCTGCTGCATATTAGACATACCACTTAATACCATCATAACATTTTCCTGGCTTGCTGCGAATCTGATTGCCCAGGTCGCTACAGACATATCTGGATGATATCCCTTCATTGATTCTTCTACGTTGCCTGGAACGTTTGCAAGCGTACCGCCTTTGATTGGTTCCATGGCAATGACCGGTTTTCCATGTTTTTTAGCAACTTCATAACATTTTCCTGACTGAATGCTTTCATTATCCCAATCCAAATAATTGAGCTGCAACTGTACAAAATCCACTTCTGGGTGTGCTGTTAATATTTCATCCAGCAAGTCTGCTGTATCATGATAAGAAAATCCAATATTTCTAATTTTTCCTTCTTCTTTCTTCTTCTGAATAAATGCAAAACTATCCATTTTTTTTGCTATTTCATAATGAGAAACTCCAAGGTTATGAAGAAGATAATAATCAAAATACTCTACACCACACTTTTCCAACTGTTCGTTAAAAATTCTTTCCTGATCCTCTTTGATTTTCAAAAACATTGTTGGCATTTTTGTAGCTACGATATAGCTATTCCTATCATGACGCTTAACCAAAGCTTCTCTGAGAGCAATTTCACTTTTAAAATCATGATACATATATGCTGTATCAAAGTAGGTAAATCCTCTTTCTAAAAAAGTGTCTACCATCTGATTTAACATTTCCTCATCAATACTTGTTGGATCATCCTGATTCTTTACAGGTAAACGCATAAATCCAAATCCCAATTTTTTCTGCTTCATGTCTGCACTTCCTCCTTATATTGTCCTAACTTATTTTTTTACAAATTCATACTCACGCGTATCCGCTATTATATTATATCTTTACTTATTTTTCTTTGTTCAATATATATCCTATCACTTGAAGTGCACTCCAAGTCAAGTAGTTTTGCTAAAAAATTAAAATTAACACCATCAACTCTACGTTACTATGATAAACAAGCCTTATAATTTATTTTTGCCACAAATTCTGCTTCTGAAATTCAATCATCATCTGCCTGCAGAAGTTTATATGTAAAATTATTTTTTGGTTTTTCTTTATGACAATAAATATATAATAAATTAAAAATGTTCTGTAACATTAATATTATGTTACAGATATGATAAATATTTTAGTCCTAGAGGATGATGAAAAACTGAATTATATTGTATGTTTATATTTAAATGACAATGGCTATCATGCCATCAGTTGTAAGAATGCTGTGGAGGCATTTGATAAGATGCTGGAAGAAACAGTTAACATCATTATTTCAGATATTATGATGCCCGAAATGGATGAATTGATATTGCTCGTGTCGGCACTTTTAAGACGTGCTAGCATTGCAAATGAGAGAAAGTTAGAGACAAAATTTCAGATTGCAGTAATGTTGAAATTGTCACAGTTCGAGGCCTTGGGTATAAGGTGGTAATTAAGGAATGAAGGTGCAATATGAAGAAGAAAATGACAATAGGATTAATTCAAAACGTTCATTTGTAAAAGAATATCTGATTGTTTTTGCGGTGGTTTTGTGGTGTTGTTCTGGTCCAGTATTAATATTTAATAAACAGATGAGCCAAAATGCAAATCCATGGTTTATGGCTCTTATAGGTAGTTCATATGTATTATTTATAGGAGTGGTTGTATATGTTGCCATTAGAATTGTAATTCGTACTAGTTTTACAAAGCCAATACATGAAATAAGAAAAGTGGCAGAGGGCGATTTTACCGTTAGGGTACATTCACAACGCACGGATGACAAGAAAGATGAAGTAGAGATACTGATAGATGATTTTAATAAAATGATAGAAGAACTCGCAACCATAGAAACCTTGAAAGGAAATTTTATTGCGAATATATCTCATGAGATTAAGACCCCACTTGCAATAATACACAGTTATGCTTTTGCTATGCAAAAAGTTTCATTACCAATGGATAAACGGATGGAATATACGGATACCATATTGGAAGCATCTAAAAAACTTTCCACATTAGTAACTACAGTTCTTAAATTAAATAAATTGGATAATCAGGAAATTATTCAAAAACATACATATTCATTGGACGAGCTGCTGCGTTGCAGCATTTTGGCATTAGAAGAAAATTTCGAAAAAAAATACATTATGGTTGATGTGGAATTAGATGAAGTAATGATTACGACAGATGAGAATCTAATGGAAATAGTATGGAATAATTTATTGACTAATGCAATTAAGTTCACACAAACTAAAGGGAGAGTGACGATAAAGCTAAAAAAAGAAAAAGACAAAATAACTGTATCAATAAGTGATACTGGATGCGGAATGAGCACAAAAACCATTGAGCATGTGTTTGATAGGTTTTACCAAGGAGATACTTCTCATTCGTCACTTGGAAATGGACTAGGCCTATCCTTGGTAAAACGCGTTATAGACTTAGTTGAAGGGGAAATTAAGGTTAACAGCAAGAGCGGCATCGGGACAGAATTTACAGTAATATTTAAAGGAAATTAAAGATAGATATTTGCATAATAAGAAAAGCTCTTGATAATAATGAATATCTTTCAGTAATTGATAGCTTAACTGAAAGAATTAAGAGTATTAAAGGGGTTAAGCAGGTATCTTCAGTAACACAACCTCAGGCTAAGCAAATTGATAACTTTTATACAAATAAAACCTTTTTTATTCCAGAGGAAGCATTGACCAGCGGTAGCTTTAAACCGGTTTTAAGCATGTACATGTCTAGCGATAGAACTATCACAAAGCTGAATATTGTTTTGGATGATGATCCTTATTCAAAGAATGCTTTAAATACTATAAAACAAATAAATGAAATTGTTCCTACTGGACTTAAAGGCACAGTTCTTTCAAATGCCAAGTTTAGAACAGCAGGACCAACTGCCACAACTTATGATATGAATAATATATTGACAAATGATCTTAATAGATTAACAGTAATAGTAATTATAGGAGTATTCCTAGTGCTGCTTCTTATAATAAAATCCTTCTGGACACCAGTTTTTATAACTGCATCCCTTTTGGGATCATACTACTGCGCTATGTTCATGCTAAACTTTATCTTACAGCCGTAAATATTTTCTGGGAAATGAACAGTTATTGCTGTCCTCCTCTCTTTTTCCCACAGTTAATAATGTTGTTAAATTTGATTTAATTTAGCAACATTATTAACTAATACTTAACTCCATTGAAGTCAATGATTTCAGCATGTTATTAGATACTTTAGTTAATGAGAAATTAAATTCATGTTAAATTTAATAAGATTTTAATTAATTAAATTGCTCACATACTAATCTAGATTAAATATTCTGAATTATTTTCTAATCATAAATTCACCAAATTCTTCTTAAATTAACCTTTTCTTAATATAAACTTAACTTTAATTATGTATCATATAAGTGTATTCAATTTAATTTTAGTTTAGGTACAAATAATGGTAAGTATTTTGGGAGGATATATTAAAACATAATCTTTACATAAATACTTGATATTTTCCCTACAATTATTTATTATAATTTAAACATAGAAATCCGGTAAATAAAAAAAAATACAGGAGGTTTTAATATGTATAAAATGGAACTTAAAACAAATGCAAAAATACTGCTAATAAATATGAATGGGTTTATGACACAAGAAGAAATTATATCTTTTATAGAAGAATTTAAAAAAAATTTAAGAGATATAAACTCTAATCAATATAGTATAGTTGTTGATTCAAGAGAATTGAAAGCTTTTCCGCAACAATTACTAGGTAATATGAAAGAAGCCATGTCATTAATTACTATTACTCCATTTAAAAAACTATATAGTATTATGCCTAAAAGTCTTATTACCACTATGCAGATTAAGAGGGTAGGCATGGGAGTTAAGAAACTTAATAATATTATTAATGTAGAATCTTATGAAGAAATACTTGAATCAATAGCTTAGTAGATGTGATTCCAGCTGAAACATGTATTATGAAACCTCTTTTTTCTTATATCTTAAATTGTTGAACTATTTCATTTAATTTTTGAGCAAGTTCTGCTTGTGCTGACTGCTCTTGCTGCTTCTATTGCAGCATTTAAATCTACAGCTGTTTCTCCAAATTCATCTTTGTAACACTTGCCTTCTTTTTTCATAATATATTCTTCGATATCCTTGGTAGAAAGTGGTTTGCTATAATAAATGTATTTCTTAATAAATTTATTATTTTTTCTGCATAGTCATTAATACTTTCTCCTTTAAACGTAATTATTATAAATCCATCAGAGCCAGAATGCATAACTATAGATTTATTCTTAAAGGAATTCGATAAAATTCTACCCACTTCATATAGCAACTTATTACCAAAATCATATCCCCAAATATCATTAAATATTTTAAAGTCATCAATATCTATAAGAATAACTTGGTAATTACTTCCCTATGCCGCATTACTTCAGGAAGTATAGAAACTATGTAGTTTTTATTTTTTAAACCCGTTGTTAAATCAATATAAGCTTTTTCATGTTCTATATTTTCCATTAAATTGATATTTTCTTTATCCATACCCTTCCTCCTCTCTACATTTTTTACTCTGTTTCACATATAATAAATTTTAATGAAAATTAGTATAATTACTGACAAAAATAAAATTTCATGATAACTGTAATGGTTTTCATTTCATATTGTGTTATAGTTGTATTGTACTACTCGTTTTGTAATTTTTGTAAACATAATTTTCCTAAAATCTCAAAATTATTTTATTTATTGGATTTTATAGTATTTTGTGTCAATGTATAGCTCAAAGGTAGGTGAGTAACATTAAGAGTTTTTGTAATAGACTAAAAAATCTTTGCGCGGAAAATAATTTACTTCAGAAGGATTTAGCTGAAATTCTTGGTTTAGCTCAAACAACTATAGCCAATTATGAGCAAGGTAAGCGCTTCCCGAATGAAGAAACTCTGCTAAAAATAGCAGACTTTTTTAATGTTTCTACGGATTACTTATTTGGAAGATCAGAAATAAAGAGTTGTAATGAAAATTTTTCACTAAGAGATTCAATGCAATTATCTAAGCGTTCCAACGGATATTCATCAAATGCAGATGGGGCTGTTAAGATAGCTAATAAGTTTATGCTAAATAGAGTTTTAGAATAACCTAAAAGCAGTAAAACAGAAAAGCTAAAACATTAATTTAAAAAAGCTGCTACATTATGAGTGAAATAAGCATCCACGGGCTAAATCCTGGACTTACAATTGAATATACCATGTTAGTCACTTCAGCAATGAAATAGATATATATTCCTAATTTCCTTTTCATTAAATCATCTCCTGGGTCGCTGCAGTATTAACGATGTCTAAAATAATTATAATTGTTATTACCAAATAATAATTATAGATGAGGTAGGTTACTTATGATTTCACTTAAATTTTCCTAGGCTCCAATTATACCCTTTTTTATTAATCGCTGATTTTTCTAAACATTTCAGAATATTATTAGAATTAATATAGTAATTTAATATAAGGCATATTTAATCACCAGAGGGGGATAAATCATGAGAACATCTCTTAAGAAAAGAAATCCAATAAGACTTTGGTTTTTAACCTTAATCCTTATAATAGCAACACTAATATACATGGTTTTTGCTATATTCTCCAATTTTGAAACTCCAATAAGCAATCCTCAAAATATTTCAAATGATAAGCAATCAGGTAAATAAGGGTGCATCTGTTAATATAAATAATAATAAATAGATATTAATGCCTCTATGCTGTTTTAAATTATTAAAAGGCTTTACATGTATAAAAGTAGATTTATATTACTAAAAAATGCCCTATAGAATAGACTTTCTTCATATGTCTATTCTATAGGTTATCTTGATTTAAAATATTCTTTTGTCAAAGATAATTATTGATAAAAAGAATCTGAAAACTATGCATTTGGATACTTTTTAACAATGCTTTCATGTATGTTTTTTATTTTCCCACTACCAATTATAACCTCACTTCTAATGTATTCATTTTTTTTTCTTTTATAGCAATGTAAAACATCAGTTATGTAAATAAATATAATATCAAAAGTATATTTATAATTATATATTAGTTTATTAATTTCAGTTAAGACTTCCCTATGATCGTCAATACTAGATAAACAATAGCCATTTGGTGCTAGCATAAGGGTGTTTTTATCAGAAAATTCATATTTTTCGTTTAGTTCTTCTGTTTTTTTTTCAATATATTTTATCATTTCTACTCTCATTATCTTTGTGTTAATACGTCCTTTATTAGGAGAATAGCATTCAACATCTTCCTCTTTTATAATACCAGCCGGTTTTAAAAACCCTGATTCTTTTTTCGAACTATTGATTTGGTTTTTTATTGCTGAAACCGTTAACCCCCTATTACCATACTTATTAAAAATGCTACTCATTCTACCATAGGTTTGTAACATACTCTCCGTTATCTCCAAACCTATTAATTTACAATTAACATCAGTGCATATAAAGTGTAAACTTTCAGTTTTTTTGACGTCGGCAATATCAAATTCATGACAATATGTTTTAAAGATTTCATATAAAAACCATTCATACTGAAGACTAGATAATCTCATAAAATCAACTCCTCTATAATACTGGTATCAATTATTTTCTGAATATTTTATATAATTCTATATAAGTGAATTTAATTCCTTTGTAAAATAATTACAATTCATGTTTTTCCTACAATTTACGGCACATAATTAATAAAAAATAGATATAGTCATTTTATCAATTCAGTGTTACTAAAGAATGCTCTATTATCAGAAGTGAGTTTAAATTCATAATATTTAACTATAACTTTATCTAATTGCTGACTGCAAGATATAACTATTTTATCTGTAGGTTTTTTAAATTTTAGTAAGATATGCATTATATTTCTTAGTGATTCCAGTTGTATCTTTATAATTTTAAGTTTAATATTCATGTATTACAACTCCTTTTATTGTACAGTATTTTATTTTTTGTGAACAAAAATATAATACCATATTATCTAAGTTATGTTAGATAATATGGTAGCCATTAAAATACAAAAAATTACAATATACGCTATGATTTAGCAAAGTAAAAAATACGCTTATGGTAAAGTATTATAAATTATACATTGAAGTTGTTTAACTACAACGTTTGTAATAATATGCAAGCGTCGAAAAAAGTCTTAATTTTATGATCCACAAGCGCATTCAATTTACAGATCATGTGCAATTTTATTTAATTCTTCCGACATAGAAGTTAGTTCTTCAACACTTGCTGTAATTTCCTCGGAAGCTGCTGCTTGTTCCTGACTTGAAGCCAATGAGCTCTGACTTCTTTCACTTGCGTCATTAACTTTTGATTTTATGCTATCCGTTAACTGCTTGATTTTAGGAACTGTACTCTTAGATTGTTCAGATAATTTTCTTATCTCATCTGCAACAACGCCAAAACCTCTGCCTGCATCTCCAGCCCTTGCTGCTTCTATAGCTGCATTTAGCCCAAGCATCTTTGTTTTATCTGCAATTTCTTTAATAAAAGAAGATACTTCATTAATTTCTTCCGACAGGTTAGTTATTTTTTTAATCTCATTATTGAGTTCCATTTCATTAGTATGTATGTTAGATGCTGATGCTGCCAATTCCTCAATAGCAGAAGCTATTCCTGTAAGACCACTTTCAAGATTTTCTGACATATTACGTAGGTTTGCCGCAACTTCTTTGGGTGTAATTATTGAAAAACATGCCACAACTTCATCTGAATTGTCTTCATCAAATAATGGATAACATGCTTCAAGGACAGGCATTCCATATATTGAAGCATCCTGTTCCTGTATAATAGCTTGTTTTGATCTTATCGTTCTTGATGCAATAGACTCTTCAGAAAGAATATTACTAATTTGCAAGGTCGATACGTCAAATTTTTTTGAAGATTGTTTACTCACTATTCTTTGTAAATCACTTATAAAAATAGTGGCTCCTTCTGGAAACATCTCAGCTACGATTGGTGCAAAATCAGGGAATGCTTTAACTATAGGGTGTAATCTCGGAATCAAAATAGAAAAAGCCCCAACAACCTCATCGTTATCATTAATCAAAGGAACTGCAACAGTCCTTAATCTTGTACCATAAAGAGAACGAGGTATATTCTCGGTTAACGTCTTTTTATCCTTCATTGCCCTACTAACTATACTGGTACTTTTCCTTACTTCTCCAACATTGAAAAAATCTAAGTCAAATATTTTAGATGGTTTCCTCCATGTTATTGCGTCACCTTCAATAATCAAAAACAAAATACCTCCAGGTATAATATCGGCTTGAAGCTCAGCAATTGCCTTTAAATAATCCAATCCATTTATTGAAATCATGATACCAACTCCTCTTCTAAATCATTTTTTAAATTTCTAACATCTAGTTTAAATCCTTAAATATTATAATTATTAATTATCCTAAGCTCAAAAGTACTTCTTCTTTACTATCGAGATTGAAAGATAAAACCTTTAGTTTTTTATAGAAATTAGTACCATAAAAGTATAATTTTTAGCTTATATTTTTGTAATATACTAAAATATAACAAAATTCATCCTTATTTTAAAATTACTGCAGTTCCGGAACTTATCGTAGTTACCTTCCATAAATTATCTGATTTTACTATTGTAGCATTTAAAGAAGTCCATTTTACAGCTTTGTTTATTGCATTAGTAATGCCACCTACATTTATTTATAAAGGAATTTAAAACTATATGTCGAATAACTGCTTTTATATAGGATCGTAAATTATGGGTATAAATAATTTATCTGTAGTAAAATGAGATCAAAGAGATTTCTCACGAGCTAACTAAGAAGAAAGAGTTTATTTTTTAACCTATTTCATACTAACAGCTTTTATATGTATTAGAAATTGTCATTCTCATATGTTATACCAATATTATACTAATAAACATTCAAAAGAATCTATATATCTATCACAAAGTAGCTGCATTTCTTCTTTTGATTTATCTACTGATTCATCATATACTCCAATGGTATAAAAGCCTGCTTTTTTTGCCGTTTTCATTGCATAATCGGCATCTTCATATACCACAGCATCTGATACATCTGCTCTCATTTTCTTTGCAGCAAGATAATAGCTATCAGGTTCACTTTTGCCAACTCCAACCTCATCACAACATACCACAAAAGAAAAATATTGTAACACTTCAAGACGTTCTAGTGCTTCCTCTGCTAGTTGTCTTGGTGCAGCTGTGACCACACACATAACTATACCATCTCTTTTTAATTTTGATAGATATTCCCTCACATACGGTTTTAATGGCATCTCATACCTGTACTTATCCTCAATTAATCCATTCACATCAGAAATAATCTGTTCCATACAATCTATGATTCCAAATTCTTTTCTAAAATAATTTGCGGACTCTGTCATGGACATTGCACTTATGATTTCGCTTAAGTTTTCCGGAACTCTAATTCCTTTTCCTATCAAATAATCATTTCCAAGATTTTTCCATGCAGGCATAGAATCCATGATGGTACCATCCATATCAAAAATAGCATGTCCATATTTTTTCAATATTTTTTCCTCCATTTATAATATTCATCTTTCAATGTCCAAGAATTACCTTTAGTAATTGGCTCCTATCTGTATAACAAAAACATCACTGCGCAACAAAGAGTAGTGATGTTTTTGTATTATTTTACGTCGCAGGTATATTTACCTTTTCCATAAACGCTTTCCCAGTCTACAACGAATTGGTTTACGCTCCAGTCAGTTAGTGGGTGTTTTAATAATCCGTCCATTATTTCAGAGTTAACCGTTACAGAATGTGATCCAGCTAGTATAACCTCATGTACCTGCTGTACATTTTTAAAAGAAGCTGCAAGCACTTTTGCATCAATGTGATGAATATTAAATAACTGAACTATTTGTGCAACAACAACCGCACCATTTCCTGTTATATTGTCTATTCTATTTACATATGGTGCAACAAACTCAGCACCTGCAATTGCTGCCATAAGAGCCTGCTCCGCTGTAAAAATGGCCGTAGCAGTTATCTTTATACCTTTTTTCTTTAAAATCTTCATTGCCTTTATTCCTTCAGGAATTACAGGAACTTTTATATAAATATTTCCCCCAATAGTATCCTTTAGGTACTCTGCTTCTTTAACTATATCTTCTGCCTTAAGGCTAACAGCCTGGACATGAAGCATTTTATCTTCACCTATTATTTCTCTTATTTCCTTTAAGATATCTAGGAAATTTCTATTTTCCTTTGATATTATTGTTGGGTTTGTTGTTACCCCACTCATTGGGTATAAATCAAAAGCTCTTTTAATTTGTTCAAGATTTGCTGTATCTAATATATATAACATAATTTTATCACCTTTCTATTTTAGATTATTTTAAATGTTTACCTTACTGTGGTTATTTTCTATAACCCACCTATTACTACCTTAAGACCTCGGGACTCCATTTTAGTTTTTATAGCTTCTACCTCTCGATCCGTTGGTGAATTTATTTGTTTTAATTCATACTCTTTTCCTATATATTCATATTTTTTGCTACCATATTGGTGAAAAGGCAATATGTGAATTTCTTTTAGACCTAACTGTTGTGCGAAGTTAATAATTTCTTCAATGTTTTCGTCATTCATTGTATAGCCGGGAATTAGTGGAATTCTAGGAATAACTTTTTTATTGTTCATGACCAAAGCTTTAATATTACCTTTAATTAAATCTATATCTGCTCCTAGTAATTCCTTAGACCTTTGTTTATTCATTATTTTTAAATCAAACAAAATCAAATCCAAATACTCTGATAGTTCTAGCAAATTATTAGTTGCCACTTGCCCACAGGTTTCCATAGCAGTATTAATACCAAGTTTTTTAAGTTCTTTCAAAAGTTCCAACGCAAATTGCGGCTGAGCTGAGGCCTCCCCACCTGAGAGGGTTACTCCTCCTCCTGAAGTATTATAAAATATCATATCCTTTTGAACCTCAGTCAAAACCGCCTCTACGCTCATATACTTTCCAAATTCAACAATAGCACCAGATGGGCACTCATTAACATCCAAGCTACATGTTTTGCAATGTATACATAGGTTGCTTATTTTTCCTTTTTCTATTCCAAAGCTTTGTGATTCAGGATTACAACACCAGGGGCAATGCATTGGACATCCCTTTAGAAATACAATGGTTCTAATACCATCACCATCATGGAGGGAATACCGCTGAATATTAAAAACCAGTCCTTTCATAATTATCACATCCTATAATAAATGTTCTGTTCTTGCAATTATATCATTTTGTATCTCAATGCTAAGTTCTATGAAGAAAGCACTGTAGCCCGCAACCCTCACTACAAGACCTTTATGACTTTCTGGATGCTTTTGAGCTTCTTTTAAAGTGACTGCTGATATAACATTAAATTGTATATGCTGAAGTTTTAGTTTCATAAAAGCCAAGAGGTAGTCTACCATTTTCTTTACGCCAACATCACCCTCTAATGTCTTTGGACTAAATTTCACATTAAGTAAACTTCCATTAGATGTTAAATAATTATCGAGCTTACTTACACTCTTTAATATGGCAGTAGGCCCTAACCTATCTTTTCCTACCATTGGTGATAATCCTCCGTCAGCTAACTGTTCTCCATCTTTTCTGCCGTCAGGAGTAGCCCCTACTGCAGCACCTAATGGAATATGGGCAGATACTGTATAAGCACCTGGGGTAAAGAATCCCCCTCTAGGGTTTTTATATTTTTCTATTTCCGATTCAAAATGTCTTAAAATGTCTGAACTTAGATAATCAACTTCATCATTATCATTTCCGTATTTATCATACTTATTTATAAGTCTTACCCTTAGCTGCTGACCTTCTTCACCTTCAAAGTTGTTTTTAAGTGCACAAACGAGTTCTTTAAAACTTATTCTCTTGTCGTCAAAAACAATCTTTTTAAGTGCATATAATGAATCACTTAGGTTTGCTATTCCTATTCCCTGAACACCAGAAAAATTATATTTTGCTCCTCCCGAAGTTACATCCAATCCTTTTTCAATGCAACTGTCTATAAAACAGGAAAGCAGAGGAATTGGAGCGTATTCTCTATGTCCTATATCAACTATGTTAGAACCTTCTACTACAAGCTTCACATAACTATCTACCTTAACTTCAATAATTTCTATAATCTTCTCAAAGGTTATATCTTCATTATTTTCATTTTCTTTTAGTGTTATCTCCATTATCTTAAGTAAGTTAAATAATGCTATATCATGCAAACCATAGGTCTTACCTGGTATAGATAACTCAACACATCCAACTATTGCGTAATCTCTAGCATCCTCTAAAGAAATACCCCTGTTTAAGAAGCCTGGAATGATTACCTCATCATTGAAAATCTGAGGAATGCCGGTTCCTAGTCTTATCGTTTCCACAGTTTTATTTAAGAACCTTCTTTGCGTAAATTCATTAATTCTTACAGACAAGTTTGGTTGTGGAAGAAGTATATCATGATAAGTATCTAAACAAAGATACGATAACTCATTCACGGCTGATCGTCCATTTTTAAATACCCCCCCTAAGGCTATAGTGTATCCTGTTGGGAAACCTGCAAAATATTTAGCACTAGATGTACTTCTTATAAGTACTACATCATTTGTTTTAACCCAGAAGCACTCAAGAATTTCTCTAAGTTTCTCATTATCAATGCCCCTTTCTAAGTCCTCTTTATAAAACCTATACATATATTGATCAAATCGTCCAAGAGATAATGAGCTGGCATTAGATTCATACTGCCCTATTATACTAATATACCAAAGAAGTTGTAATGCTTCATGAAAACTTTCAGGCTTCCCACATGCAACCTTCTTAGATATTCTTGCAATCTCTAAAAGCTCATCTTTGCGTAAAACGTTGCTTTCATTATCTGCTTCGCTTTGTGCTAAACTGCAATATCTCAAAATATGTCTTTGAGCTGCCGTAAGTACTATAAGTGATGCCTTATAAAAATCATTTTGAGGGCTTTGTAGTGATTTTTCTCTAACTTTCCTTGCTATAAACCCAATACCATTTTTAAGGAGACCCTCAAAGTCCATGATGATATGACCTTGACCTTTATCTGTTTGGTTAAGTTTTATTACGTCATCACTCACCGCTTCTTTTACATCCATACTTATCTTTGAATTTATAAAATCTTTCATAGACTTACCTACCCAATAAGAGTAAAACTGCTCCTTGTAGATTTTTTTGTCTTCCTCACTTATATAAAAAGTATCCTGAGGCCTATTATGAATAGTATCAAGTTCCTCATATATCCAATATGGATCCATTTCTGGCGATACTATCCCACTTCTTGGTTTTACTGTTCTGTTACCTGCAATTAGTTCTCCCACGCGGATAGAAATCTGAACATTATTAAGAATATGTTCTGTTGCTTTTGCTCTTCTTACAATTATAGGTTCACCTTCAGTTTTCTTATAACTCTCTGTATACAATAAAGCTCTTTCTAAGGAGATTTCTCTTTTATTTTCAAAAAGCTGACTTTTTAGTTTAGTTATTCTTTTATTAACCATTCATCATTCATCCTTTCTCTATAATTGTTTTGTATTGTTTATTATTATTTCATCTTTATCTTTATTGTATAATTAAATTAGAGAAATTTCAATAGAAATAATATTATTACCGAGGAAATTTATAATATAAAGAAAAAAGCTGTCGTTTTCTCCGACAGCTCTATAAAAAATTACTTCTTACTATTTACATGTGCCACAACTTTGTCAATTAATTGATCAGCTTTTTTTACAACATCACTGATAGCAACTTTAACGGTTAATAAACCATTAAATCTTTCAACTTCTTTTATGCCCATATCTTTAGTTAAAATAACTACATCAGCACCTTTAACATCCTCTGCTGTAATTTTATTTTCTACACCAATTGAACCTTGAGTTTCAACCTTAATTTCAATGCCTTTTGCTTTTGCTGCTCTTTCTAATGCTTCCGCAGCCATATATGTGTGTGCAACTCCTGATGGGCATGCTGTTACTGCTAAAATTTTCATATTGTTTCATCTCCTCTATTATATTCCTTAAGAAATAACTTATCACAATAAGCTATTTCTTAAAAACTATTACTATTCAAAATCTATTTCTATTTCCTCATTATCATCGATAACTGTTTTATCCCCTTCACCTTTAATAGTTTTCTTTAAAGCATTAACCATTAAAGCTGTTACTATAATACCTAATAAAGTAGCGATAACATATCCAAGTGCACCTCTAGCAACTGGTAATACTATCCATCCACCCCAAGGTGCTGGATTTCCAGCTCCAAGTAACATTGCTGTAACTGAACCAACCGCTGAACCAACCATTATTGAAGGTATAACCCTAAACGGATCTGCTGCTGCAAAAGGTATAGCTCCTTCTGTTATTCCTATAAGTCCCATTAATATACCGGCTTTTCCAGCTTCTCTTTCTTCTGTAGTGTATTTTTTAGGTGCTAAGAATGTGGCAAAACCCATTCCTATTGGAGGTATACATATAGCTACTCCGATTCCAGCCATTATCTTTAAAGCCATTGGTGTTGCCATTCCTGTAGCGGGATCTATTGTACCAACCATAGCTACTCCAAATGCGTAAGCAACCTTATTTACTGGACCACCCATATCGAATGCAATCATAAGACCTAAAACTATTCCAAGGACTACTAAATTACCAGTGCCTAGTGCTTCAAGCCAAACCTTCATTGCTAACATAACACCTGCTATAGGATTTCCTAGAACCCAAACAATTAATCCACCAACTACAAACGTACCTACAAGTGGAATAACAAATATAGGCATTACTGATCGCATTATTGAAGGAACTTTTATTTTCTTTAAATAGAAAACAACTATACCTGCCAGTAGTCCCGCGATTATTCCGCCTAAGAAACCTGCTCCTATTTGTCCTGCTAAGAATCCACCAATAGCTCCTGGTGCAATACCTGGTCTATCTACCATTGAAAATGCGATAAATCCTGCAAGTATAGGTACCATGAGCCCTAATCCTGCAGCTCCTATATTAAATAGGTCATTAAGTGCAGTTCCTTTTGGTGGTACAGCTGCAGAGCCATATAATAGAACTGAAAGTGCTAATAGAACACCTCCCGCTACAACAAAAGGAATCATATAAGATACCCCGCTCATCAAATGTTGCCTTGTGTTCTTAAGTAGATCCTTTAATTCTCTCACTTTAATCTCCCCTCTAATTTTTATTAGTATTTTTTTAAAATAATATCCAAACCTAAATAACAATTTGATCTTTACAGATTTTTACGCTGTAATAACCTTTAGAATTTCGTCAATTCCTAAGGAAGATTTTAGCTTTTCTCTAAATTCCTCTCTCATTATTTTTCTTGAAAGCTGGGCAAGAATCTGAAGATGACTATCTCCCGCGCCAGTCTCTGGAACTGCAATTAGAAATACATATTTAACTTTTTCCTCATCACTCCATTGAATTTCATTCTTCAATCTAGCAAACGCTAGGGATGCATTTTTAACTGAGTCAGTTTTTCCGTGTGGAATAGCAACTTCAAAACCTATTGATGTGGCAAAGGTTTCTTCTCTTGCAAATACCTGCTTAATATAATTACTATAATCATGTAATCTACCTTGTGATTCAAATAACCTGGCCATCTCTTCAATCACCTCTGCCTTAGAAGTTAAGTCTAAATCTAATATTATAAGTTCTTTTGTTATTAAGTTATCCATATTATTCTGCCTCCCGGTTAAAAATGTGACTTATATCGTCTACATTTTTTATGCTTTTCATTTTTAAAATCATTTTTTATTATTTCCTCAATTGTCTTTTCTATGTAACAGTTTAATATAAATATTTAGCATGTAGTTTCATTGTTTTCTCATATTTCCAACATTAGCAATATCCAAACAATTGACGAAAAAATAGATAGGCACAAAATACCTATCCATTAAATCAGTTGTTCCTAATCTTTATTTATTAAACATATAATGGACAAGAAATTGTTAAGGCTCGCGAAAGATTTTTTATTGATTCGGATCCTTGGTGGAATATATATCTCATCCATTTTTTTAGTTCATTTTTTCTTATAAATTTTTAATATCTCATCATACTTACAAAAATATTTTTCTCCATTATTTCTTTGAATTCCTTCACTCTTTCCCAGTACTAAAAACCCATTGTTATCTAAAGAATTATAGTAGTTTTTTAAGATTCTTTCTTGTAAACTATCATTAAAATAAATAAATACATTTCTACAAAGTATGAGATTAAATTCATTTAACGCTCCATTACTAAGCAGACTATGCTGGAAAAACAATATGTTTTTCTTAAGTTCCTCCTTAACTTTTATGTAGCTATTATTAATATCAAAATACTCAATGAAATTTTTCTCACCTTGTGCATTTCTATAATTATTTATATCTTTATCTAAGGTGATCGAGGAATATATTCCATTTTTAGCCTCTTCTATTACATAAGGATTAATATCTGTAGCATAAATTTGGGTTTTGCTTAATATTCCTGCTTCTTTTAGCATTATTGCTAAAGAATAAACTTCTTTTCCATTGGAACAACCTGCACACCAAATCTTAATATGATTATAGGAATTTAAATAAGGCAATATCTTGGTTTTGATTAAAGCAAACACCTTTGGATCCCTAAAAAACTCCGTAATATTTATTGAGAAATCAAGAAACAAGTTATGAAAAAGAATTTTGTTGTTTATCACTTGTTCTTTAAATGAGCTAAAATTAGAAATACCTTCTTTTATCATAGCTATATTTATTCGCCTCATTATGCTATCTATTTGATACTCTGTGTAATCATAGCCGTACATAATATTTAGTTCATTTAAAAAGTTATAAACTTCTTCTTTATTTAGAATTCCTTTTTTATCAGATAAATTCTTAGTTGATTTTTTTAAAGTGAAATTTTTCTCTATGTGTTTACATTTTATACCTATGTTTTGTAAATATGAGAATAAATATCTCCTTAAAACAAAAATTGTACACTCCCCTAACTGTTGCATGCTAAAAAGTCTCTCTACAACAATTTTGGGAATTACATTAGCTCCAAAAAAAATTATATTAAAATCTTTCATAGCTTGCAAATTCAAAAGTTTTATTAGTTCTTCTACATGCTTTGAGTCCTCGAATTCTCCCATAACAACAACACTTGCTTTTACTTTGTCGTAAATTATTTTAAACTCCAAAATTGTCCTCCATCGCTTCTACTCTTTATTAATCCAAGCTTTTACTAAGGTTATAAGTACATCATAATCAATTGGCTTTGCAATATAATCATTCGCTCCAGCCTCCATACACTTTTCGCTATCACCCTTTAGAGATTTTGCTGTGCTAGCTATAATTGGTATGTGTTTTATTTTTTCAGTATTTCTTATACTTTTAATCGCTTCATATCCATTCATAACAGGCATCATTATATCCATTAAAATTAAATCAACAACTTCATTTTCAAGCTTTTCCAGTGCAATCTTTCCATTTTCAGCTTCGATGATTTCTGCACCGTAATCTTCTAATGCGGCTGCAAGCACAAATATATTTCTTGGATCGTCATCTACAATTAGTATTTTTTTATTATCAAGATTTAATCCTCTATCCTTATTAATTTTAGAAGTAATAATATTTTTATATTCATCTTCACTTTTAACCTTATGAAGTACTAAAGTTAACTCATCCAGTAGCCTTTCATCAGAGTTTCTAGTCTTAATAATTATGATGCCATTATATAACTTTATCTCTTTTTCCTGCTCTTCACTTATTTCCATACCTGTATAAATAATAACAGGTACTCTTAAGTTTTTTAATTTTAGAGCGCTATTAATTTCTTTAAGCAACTCAATTTCACTTTTATATGGCAATCCTAAGTCCAATAAAATGCCATTAAATTCTTTTTCCTTTATAAGCTTAAGCCCGCCAGGTCCACTATTTGATGTTAATGTTGTAAAACCAAGCCCCTCCGCCATTGCTTTAATGGACTGAATTAAATTTATATCATCTTGAATAATTAGCAAGCTTTTGTGTTCTTTATTTTGGACCCTTACTATATTCTGATCTTCATTACTCAAAGTAACTGCTACCTCTTCCTTCGCGATAGCTTGATGCTCAGCTTCACATGGTAAATATAATAAGAAGGTGCTACCCTTACCAATCTCACTGGTTACTTTTATTTCCCCCTTCATAAGCGTACAAAGCCTGTTGCTTATGGATAGACCAAGACCCGTACCACCGTATTTTCTTGATATAGAGCCATCTCCCTGCTGAAACTCTTCAAAAATCGAATCAAAATTTTTTTTAGCTATGCCCATTCCTGTATCCTTCACAGAAAACACCATGTTGTTTTCACCCTGGGTATCCATTTCAATTTTTAATTTTACGCAGCCCTTATCTGTAAATTTAAATGCATTAGATAAAAAGTTTCTTACCACTTGTGAAATTTTCTCTTTATCACCATAGATATTATCTTTAAATTGATCTTCTAATATAAATTGAATATCTTTCTCTTTTGCTGTTCCATTAAACAGGTCACTAAGCTCGCAAATAAGCTCACTTGAATTAAAATATCTGTAGTTTAACTCTGTTTTACCTGCCTCGATTTTTGATAAATCTAAAAAATCATTTATCAGGCTAAGTAAATGTTGCCCTGAGTTAAATATAACTTTTATTTTTTCCTGTGCATCCTCCGTAGTAGTATCTTTACATCTTCTTATTAAAAGATTAGATAATAATATAATAGAATTAAGTGGTGTTTTAAGCTCATGAGAAATATTTGCTAAAAATTGGGTTTTATATGCATTTGCCATTTCATAATCTTTTGAGCGTGCCAAAATCTCTTGTCCAGATTTTATCAATTCTTCATTTTTAATATTTATAAGTTTTGACTGCTCCTCTATGTGCAATTGATCTTCTTCAAGCTGAGTATTAGTTTGTTGTAGTTCTTCACTTTGCTGCTCTAGTATTTGCTTCTGATGCTCAAGCTGCGCATTTGTATGCTTAAGTTCATCAGTTTGAACCTGAAGCTGTCCTTGCTGTTCTTCTAATACTTCATTTGCATTTACTAACTCAAGTGATGTTTCTTGAGAGTCTTTTATCGCTTTTTCACTTACTTCTAATAGTTCTTTAATTCTTTGATTTTGAATTGTAGTATATAGGTTTATAGCAATACTGTTGCTTGCTACTTCTATACATTGCAGTTTTAATTTATTAAAACTTTCAAAGGAGGATAGCTCAATAACTCCAAATAGTTTATCCTCATAAATTAATGGAAATGCATAAACATTAAAAGGAGCTTCATATGTAGTTCCAGTACATATCGCTGCCTCTGATTTACGTACATTTGTAAGAAGTATAGGCTTTTTCTCTAAAGCTACTTGTCCAACTATTCCCTCACCAAGCTCGTATACATTAGATAATCTCTCTCTTTGCGTAAAAGCAAAGGAGGAATTCAACATAATTTTATTTTCTTTATTATTATGTATATAAAATGTTCCATTACCAGCCTCTAAAGATCTAGATAAGGAGCTTATTACCTTTTGCGTCAATTGTTTAACAGATGCGGCACCAACCATTTCTTCATTTAAAGAATTTAGAGTATCATTTATCCAAAATTCATTCTTTAATTTATTTATCAATATATTATAGTCTTCAGCCATTGAACAAATTTCGTTTTTTTGAGTGATTTCAAATTCTTCTAAATTTCCTGAGTTAGTTGTTTTAACCAGATGTTCTTTTAAACTTTTAATAGGATTTAAAATGCTTTTCATCACCATTAAAAATGCTAATGTTAATATGCTTATTAAAATTACTAAAGTTAAAATTAAGGTTATTCTCTGTGAAGATTGCAGTCCATTTGCTTCTTCTATTAAACTGATTTCACTATTTAAAGAAGATAAATATATATTATTAAGATCAAGTTCAAGCAGATCAACAGAATCTGAGCTTATTCCTTCAGATATTTCTAGTGCATCAGCTTTTTTACCTTCTAGAACATCTTTAATAATTTTCTCCCTTTGTGGCTTCCACCATTTCGAAATAAGATCATTAGCGTCTTGCAAATTTCTTTTAGTATTAGAATCCACAGAATATTGTCCTATTGCATCTAGATTTTTTTGCAAATCCACTTCATATTGCGTAACTTTATCTATTTCTCTTTGAATCTCATCACTATTTGATAATAAAATTACACTTTTAAGAGAACTTTTAATTTTAACCAAATTTAATTTCCCTTTGACTGTAGCATCGGAGACATTTGAAGATTGATTATATAAATTTCGAGTTATTTTTTGCAAGTTATTAATTCCAATTAAAGCAAAGGTGCCAAATCCAATAAATGTTATACTACAAATAAGAAACAATATAAAAAATCTTCGCTTTATGCTAAGGTTTTTAAAATTTTTCATTAGGTCTCCCCCTTAATTATCATCTTCGATGCTACAATCTTCTTCTGAAATGTCCTTAAAAGTAGATATCCGAAAATTCTATATCAGTTGTTGAAATTACATTACCTAGATTATTAATGGAATCATCTGGATAAATTTCATCATTACTAATTTCGCTAATAGGAATTTCAACAATAAATTCACTTCCCTTTAGAAGTTCACTATTAACTCCAATAGTTCCGTCATGCATTTCAATTAGAGACTTCACAATGTTAAGTCCAATGCCGCTGCCCTCACAACTTCTTGTAAAGAGGTTGTCCGCTTGTTTGAATCTTTCAAATATCATCTTGTGTTTATCCTTAGAAATCCCTATGCCCGAATCTTTGACCCTAATTTGAATTGAATTATCGCAAATACTAATATTTACAAATATATTTCCATCTAGAGGGGTAAACTTTATAGCATTAGATAAAAGATTTAACATAATTCTTTCAATAGCATCTGAATCACAAACAAGTACTACCTCTTCAACATCCGTATCGAATATTATTTCGATGTTTTTTAATGTAGCATACTTCACTGATGACTTTACAGTATTCTCCACAATCTCAATGATGTTACATGTTGATATATTAAGAGCAAAGTCACCAGAATCTATTTTTGTAACATCTATCAAGTTGTTAACTAGCCTTATAAGCCTATAGCAATTTTGAATCTGTGTAGTTGCTTTCGCATTTATTTTTTCTCTATCTAAAACTTTATCATTTTCAAGATAATATTTTGTTATTTGTGTTGCTCCAAGCAAAATATTTAAAGGAGTTCTAAATTCATGAGATATATTTGCAAGAAACATGTCTTTAGCTTCATTAGCTGCTTCAGCTACATCTTTTGCTCTTTTTAATTCTTTAGCTTGCTCTTGCAGACGTATATTCATTTTTCTTTCTTTTTCAATAAGCTTTAAATATACATTTATTCTGTTTATAAGTAAAAAATCATCAATAGGTTTAGTTAAATAATCTACTGCTCCTATTTCAAAACCTTTTCTCTTAAACTCCTCATTTATACAAGATGCAGTTAGAAATACAATGGGAATATTTTCTGTTTTTTTTCTGCTTTTTATAATTCGAGCTAACTCAAAACCATCCATCTCTCTCTCCATATGAACATCTAAAATAATTAAATCCACGGAATGTTTTAGGAGCGCTTGTAATGCTTTTGTGGAAGTATCTGCAAGCACCACTTTAGCATCTATATACTCTTCAATAAGAGCCTTTGCAGTAAATAAATTATTTGGATAGTCGTCAACTACCAAGATTGTATACAAATTACTTGTTACCATATTTCAAAACCTCACTTAGACTCTTAATAATATTACAAATAAATATCTGAAAGCTCCACTATCTTCATGTTCTTTTAATGTTTTTTGTTACTTCATCGCAAAAAATAAGGCATTACATACAAAATAAATATAGAATTTGTTGTTTCTACATATTACCATATTTTACTGTATATTCACACACCTTTTATTACTCTTTATACGACAATTTATACATTTCAAAATATTAAACCCCACACTTGAAAGAGCAAATATGAATGCCAACATTCCGAAAATCTCCATATAATTACCCACTTCCTATCCTGAAGCGTTTAACCTATATTATAACAAAATATTTACTAATATACATTTTTAACAATATATATATATTATAACATACATTTTTATTGTTAAATTTAATTCGATTTAACAATAAAATTAACTAACCCTTAACACCATAAAAGTCAGTGGTTTCAATAATTATTAGATGCTTACGTTATTTGTTGAATTACTTTTCGTTAAATTTTACAAAATTCTAATTAATTTTAATCGAAATAAATTTAATCCTATATGCTAAGCACATAAAAAATATTTTTATTTACTAATATTATAAAAATATATTATACTAATATTCTAAATATAAAAATAAATAGTTTAAATGAGAGGAAGAATAATATGAATGAAACATTGAAAACTTTATTAAATAGGAGAAGTATAAGAACTTACAAAAACGAACAAATTAAGGACGTAGAATTACAGACAATATTGCAAGCAGGTAAATTTGCCCCTAGTGCTATGAACGAACAATCTTGGCATTTTACAGTAATACAAAATAAGGATGTATTACAGAAAATAAACGATGTAACTAAAACAATTTTTGAAAAGTTTGAAATTGACATATCTTCAAAAAAATCTGAAGCTGAAAATTTCAGTTTATTTTATAATGCGCCTACATACATAATAGTATCCGCATACGAAAAAGCTATTGCACCCCAAGCTGAAAGTGCTCTTGCTTTAGGAAACTTATTTCTTGCTGCAGAATCTTTAGGAATTGCCTCATGTTGGTTACATGCCGTTAAATTTCTTTATACAACCGACGAAGGAAAGACCTTATTTAAAGAATTGGGCATACCTGAAGGGTATACTCCGTATTGTTCAGGAGCTTTTGGCTACAACTCAGCAGAAAAACCTGCGCCAGCTGCCAGAAAAGACGGAACCGTGAATATAATTAAATAAAATATTTTTTATTTTTCTACATGTAGGTACAGCCTACGTGCAAAAATATAGCCACATAATGGAATTAATATCCATTATGTGACTATATAAATGTTTTAATTATGTGATTTTGTTAACTATAACTTCAGTTAAAGAAAGTATTAAATCATCTCCTTCTGAAATGTCGTTAAAGATACTCTATATTCAGTTTTTCAACATATGTACAAATGTTAAATTATCTATTTTTATGGAAACTGGTTGTGGTAAAGTCAATGCTTTAGGTGTGTCGCCACTATAAAAAAACAATGCTTTATTTGTTGGATCATTTCCACTGAGTGCTTCCTTTGCAGCCTTCACAGCATTTGCCTGTGCAGGTTTATTAATGCTACCATTTAGTACTGGGGTAAATTCATAACTACCCTTTGTTTTTTGATTAATAACAGCACTGATTGAATTTGGAAAACTGCTGCTCTTAACTCTATTTACAACTATTGCTCCTACAGCAACCTGAGCATTATAAGATTCTCCTTGCGCTTCGGCAGTTATTAATCTAGATAGCAAGTTAAGGTCGCTTGCTGTATATTTAATTGCCATAAGTCTAGGTCGTGCTGCCGTAGAACTCATTTTTCCAGGAATTTTGAGAACTTGACTTGGAAAAATGAAATCATTCCATTTGTTATTAGCTTTTCTTAAATTATTTAATGATTGTCCATGTTTTTGAGCAATTACAGATAAGCAATCGCCACTTTTCACCGTATAATTGTTAGTTGATAATGTAGACACAAAGAAATCCGGTGATGTAATCACTGTGATACCAATTGTTAAAACTGATGTTAAGACAATAATACCACAATAAAAAATCAATGCAAGTTTATTGAAAATTTATGTCACGTTAGTAACATAATGGGGCTTAAAAAAAGGACCCTAGTACAAATACTGTGATTTTCGCTAAGGTTTATACAGAACTTGGAGTTTGTGGAATGTTAATAGTATATTGTTCCTGTGTAATTTGTTTCTGACTCTTGTTCATACTCTTCATAATCGATATATGCCCCTTTAAAATCTATAACATCTTCTAGTATAGCAAATCCTTCTATACTTATTGTTTCTATTACATTATTCTCATTAACGCATGTAGCCAATGTATAATAAAAATCTTCATCTTCATTATATATAATTGCTGTATTTAATATTCTAAAACTTGCTTTTCTTATAATTTCTCTATTTTCATTTAAAATTTCCACAAACTTGTTTTTTTTCACACTATCATTTTCTTTGTATTTATTTATGAAGCTCATGACTATTACCCCTCTTCATTTTAATTGTATTTTCTTTTTTTCCACTTAATCTTTAATATATAACGCACTTATATCCAAAACTTCTTTATTATTATATTTATTTATATTCATGGATATGTACAATTTAGAAGGGCTTGAGGTTAAGTTTTTGAATTAACTTTATTACTCTTTACCTAAAATGAGTTAATGTGTTAGGGGCCCCTAAGAATCTTATGATCACGGCTGTGATTACAATGATCCCTCCTGTAATATCTAAGTCATAATATGACCCATAATTGGGGAATCACGACCAACAAACATAAGTGTAGTTTTGCCCAAAATATATATCATATAATTTAACATATTATGATTTATTGTGATAATATTAAGATATAAAGTTTGGAAGGATGTTTTGTATGCTAAAGATTAAAAGCCTATACAAAGAGAAAAGAAATATCGCCATAAAAGATATTGATATTGAACTAAACAAAGGTTGTTCCATAAGTATAGAATGCAACAATGATATAAGTGATTTGTTAGTAAACTTAATTTTAGGAAGAGAAACACCAGCAAAAGGTGAAATATATATAGATGGTCTAAAAAATTCAGAGTATAATAAAAAGAATATTGGGAGTATTGGGATTATACCCAGAGAAGATTCTTTTTATGAGAGAATGACGATAGAGGCTTACATGAAGTTCTTTTCAAGTCTTTTAGAATCGCAGGTAGATTATAAAGAGGTAATGATGAAACTAGCACTACTGGACATTGGTAATATAAGAATAAAAAAATTAACTTATTCTCAAAGAAAAAGACTAAGCTTCGCTAGAGAAATATTAAAGCAACCTAAGCTTTTTATATTTCAAGAACCAATTCTTAATATGGATCGCGATGGAGCTAAAATAATAGCAGAAAATATTGAAGCATTAAGTTCTAAGGGAACAGCTATGCTGATTACATCTGTTCTTTTCAAGGACGCTATTATGGTAGGTGAAAGGTCTTATAGTTTAAATGATGATGGATTAGTTCAGCTACATAATAATATAGTAGAAGCTGATAACGAAAGCGATGGAGTAGAGTATAAAAACGAGATATATAAGATTGAGAAAATTTCTGCAAAGGTTGGAGAAAGAATTTTGTTGTTTGATCCTACAGAGATTGATTACGTGGAAAGTGATCAAGGCATTAGCAATTTGTCTATTAGAGGAGATAAATTTCCTTGTAATGTTTCACTTACAGATTTAGAAGAAAGATTAAAATTTTTTGGTTTTTTTAGATGCCATAGATCTTACCTTGTAAATTTACAAAAGGTTAGGGAAGTAATTACATGGACAAGGAATAGTTACAGCTTAGGCCTTGATGATAAAACAAAGAGTTCTCTTCCATTATCAAAAGGAAGATTAGAGGATTTAAAAAAGATACTAAAGTTATAATTCATTTAACTTTACCATAAATGGTGCTCCATTCAGGATAATATATACTCCAATTGCCTATAAGAATGAGCCATTCAACTAATCGAATGATCTTTTCAATGCTATTTTATGCCCTTGATGTTCAATTTCTGTGATAATTGAATTAGGAATAACATAAGGGGGCTTTAAATTGGATAATATTATTTGTGTGAAAAATGTAAGAAAAGACTTTAAAGAAACCAAGGCTTTAAAAAATTTAACTTTTAATGTTGAGAAAGGTGAAATTTTCGGTTTCTTAGGACCAAGCGGAGCAGGAAAAACTACTACTATTAAACTATTAACCTCTCAATTAATACCAACTAGTGGCGAGGTCAAGGTGTTTGGAAAAGATGTATATTCTAATAAAATAGATTTGGTTAAAAATATTGGAGTATTATCTGATAATAGTGGAATGTATGATAGACTATCTGTTTTAGATAATCTGATGCTGTTTGCGAATATAAATTGTGTTCCTAAGAAAAACATCCTCGAAATATTAGAGATTGTAGGCATGAGTGAATCTATAAAAAAGGAAGCTAAGAAACTTTCAAAGGGTATGAAGCAAAGGCTTATGATAGCAAGAGCAGTGCTTCATAAACCAAAATTATTATTTTTAGATGAGCCTACCGCGTCCTTAGATCCAGGAACGACTTTAGAGATTCATAAGCTACTGAGAAAACTAAATAAAGAAGGAACCACCATATTTTTGACCACTCACAACATGCAAGAAGCAGACAAACTATGTGATAGAGTTGCCTTTTTAAATGATGGCGAAATAGTGGAAATAGGAAATCCAAAATCTTTAAAATTAAAATACACCAATGATGATATAAAAGTAATTTTAAGGGATGAAAGTAAAAAAATCATGGTAAAAAATGATACAGAAGGCGCTTGTAAAATTAAAGCTTGGATGGACTCAAGGCAGCTACTAGCAATTCATTCTATGGAGCCAAGTTTAGAAAAAATATTCTTAAACCTTACAGGGAGGGAACTATAATGGAATTTTCAATAAGAAGAGTAAATGCATTGTTTAAGAAAGAAATAAAGGATTTAGGCAAGAATATGAATATTTTGCTGATGTGCACGCTCCCAATTATATTTAGTATTATCTATTCAAAGATGCTCGGAGGAAATACATCAATTGGTCATCCAGAAAAGATAGATATATTAATTATGTGTTTAGGTATGAATCTTGTACTGGTATGTAGCTTTGTTATAGCCATGCTTATTGCTGAAGAAAAGGAAAAAAATACGCTTAGAACTCTTATGCTATCAGCGGTATCACCTTGGGAATTTTTAGCTGGAAAGGCTCTTATAACCCTTTTAGTGTCTGTAATTATAAATGTAGCAATGTTTTTTATAGTTGGGGTTAATATCCAGTATTTAGGTCAATATATATTATTAACTACTTTGGTGATTTTCAGTATGATAGGAATTGGGGCTGTAATTGGCATCATCGCTCCTAATCAAATGGCTACAGGAGTAGTTGGTATGCCTGTATTAATGATTTTTTATATGATGCCACTCTTTGCAGAAATGAATAAAACAATAACTAAAATATCAGAGTTTTTGCCTAATTATAACCTGAGCCTTTTACTGAAAAATGTAGTTAAAGGTACTCCACTTCCCCGTGGATATACCTTTAGCATATCACTAATTTTGCTTTGGATACTAATTGCTGCAATTGCTTTTGCGTATACTTATAATAAAAAGGGATTAGATAGATAATGTTCCTAATGAAAATGTTTTAAAATATACTAAAATTAAATTGAAAACTGTGAGGAGGAAAGATGGATATATGATAAGCATTGATCAACAACTTGATAATGAGTTAGATGAGGCATTTAAAAAATCTGAAATCCCTGGAATGGCCGTTACGATCTTTACAAAAGATAATATTTTATATAAAAAGGAGCTTGGATATGCTAACATAGAAAAAAAGCTTCCTTTTACAGTAAATACTGTTATGAATATAGCTTCTATAAGTAAAACTTTTATAGCAGTAGCGCTTATGAGGGCAGTTGAGGATGGTATTTTAGACTTAGATGAGGATGTTAATAATATACTTCCATTTAAAGTAACAAATCCGTATTTCTCAAATGATAAAATTACACTGCGAAGCCTTGCTACACATGTTTCCGGAATTAAAGATGATACTGAAATATATAATTTAGATTCCTATTGCGGTGCTAATTCCAAAGAAATGTCTCTGAAGGATTTCTTGTATAACTATTTAAGTTTCGACGGTAAATGGTACAAAAAAGAGAATTTCCTAAATAGAAGACAATGTACAAGTTATGAATATAGCAATATAGCCTCCGCACTTGTAGCCTATTGTATTGAAATAAAAAGCAAAATTCCTTATAGTAATTATGTTAGAGAAAATATATTCAAAAAATTAAATATGAATAATTCTGGTTGGACTCAAAATGAATTTAATTCTAAAACTTTAGCTTTAGATTACTCAAAAATAAGAATTAATTTTGAAGAAAATAAATATAATCTTGGATTAAGTAAAAAGGCACTCCCTCCTTATAAGCTTGTAACATATCCTGATGGAGGAGTAATGACAAGTATTAATGATTTATCAAAATTCTTATTGGAAATTTTAAAAAAGGATGAGGCCGAATTTATAAGTCCAAAGAGTATTGACTTAATGCTAAAAAAACAATTTGGGGAAAGCAATATTCCAAATGAATTAAGAGAAAGAAATCATAATATGGGTTTGTTTTGGAAATATACTAAATCAGGTTCATTTGGACATACAGGTGATGATCCAGGAGTGAGTACACTGATGTCTGTTAGAGAAAATGGTGTTGCAGTAATTATGTTTATGAATACTGATGTTACTACTATAGGTAAAGATAACCTTTCTAAGTTTTATAATATATTAGGAAAATACTGCGATAAAGTAAAACCGCATTAAACCATCTCCTTGTGAAATGTCGTTAAAAACATAAATTGAAGGGCTAGGGATTTTTCCCTAGCCTTTATACGTACACTGCAAATATTTCTTTATCATTTACTTTAATAAATTCTTCTTTGTATTCTTTATAATCAAAGCCTACCCCGTTTATTATAGATTTAATAAAAGTTAGAAAAAGTAATATAAATCCTTACATAGGTATATGCACGATATATAAAACATTAATTTCTATTTAAATTTTTTAATGCCTCATTGCTTGAAAATATAATATCTTCTTTAGATTTTATATAATTTTGACATTTTTTTAAAATTTCAATAAGTATATCATAATTCCCATTTAATTGAGATTCATATAGAGCATCCCTATATTCTTTATTGTATTTTTCATCAATAGCTATTAAATCGATATCATTTTCTAAACATTGCTTAAGTAAAAGAAACCTTCCTATTCTACCATTACCATCTTGGAATGGATGTATTTTTTCAAAATTACTATGAAAGTAAGATAATTCATTTAAATTAATACCTGTAGCCTTTTTAGTATTATAAAGCTCAATAAGTCCTAATAATAAAGTTTCAACTTCATGGGGCTCTGCAAGTTTTATTTCATCTAAGCCACTAATCATATTAGGAATCTTTTTAAAGCTACCTGAAAACCCCTTTTTATCATCAGAAGTACCATTTTTTAATAATTGATGATATTCTCTAATTAACTGTAAAGATAATGGTTCACCTAATGTTTCAATTATAAAATCAAAGACATCTAAAGAATTTCTAGTTTCAATAACATCATCTAGGGTATGGATGCCAGAAACTATATTTTTATCTGCCAACTGATTTAATGCATCTCTATTAAAAGTACTCCCCTCTAGTTTATTAGAATGAAATAGAAATTCAATCCTTAAAGCGTAATAAAAAGAGTTTGGTACTTCTTTTAAACCAAGTAAAAACGTTCTAGTTAACTTCATAATATTTCACCTATCTTTCTTGTTATTTTTTTAAAACAACTATTCTTCTATATCTGCATTAGGTTTCACTTGATTTTGGCTTAACTGCTCCTGTTGTTCATTTTGTAGTTTTAATAATGGTTACTGATGTAAAACTTTAATTTTAATATTTACAGATATTACATACCTTTTTCATTATATCTACACTTTTAATCCTCGGAATGATTACTCTTGGACCTTTTTTCGTGTGTCTTTCTACCCTTATCTTCGCCTTTTTCCACCTTTGATTGTGGCAGCGTAACTGGAACTATCTTTTTTCCTTGGCTTATAACTAAATCTATTTTAGCACCTTTTTTATAGGATGTATTTACCACCGGTGATTGACTAATAACTACACCCTTAGCAATACTATTACTATAATTATTTGAAATATTGCCAATCAAAAATCCATTATTAACTATGATCTGCTTTGCAATATCTTGAGTATTTCCAATAAGTGATGGCACAAATTCTTTTTCAACTACAGGTAATTTTTCAACTACTTTTGGAACAGTAGTTTTTACACTGGGAGCCGGAGTACTTGCAGGCGCCCCTTTGGATAGAAATTTTCCTAAAGCAGAAGCAATTATAACTAAAACAATTGATGCAATAATTATCATCACTTTTTTGTTCTTACTGGGCTTCTTATTCCCAAGCACTACGTCTCTATCCTTTTTATTAATTGTTTTTTCCATGACTGCTGCTTGACTCATAACAGTTGTGAAATCATCTCCCGAATCAGGAGCAATTACTGCAGCCCTAATCTTTGTAGCATCATCCGGACCATTATATACTATAACTTTATAATTAGAATTCCCTTTAATTTTCTTTAAAACTTCTCCCATTTCCTTAGCCGTTTGGTATCTTTTAATAGGTTCCTTTTGCAATGCCTTTAAAATTAATTGGTTTATATTTTCTGGTATATCTGCAATTATTTCTTTGGGCGCAGTAACAGGTTCCTGAATATGCATCATAGCTATGGTAATTGCGCTCTCTGCATTATAAGGTACTCTCCCTGTCACCATTTCATACATCACGATACCTAAGGAATATATATCTGTTCTAAAATCCACAAAATTCCCTTTTGCTTGTTCCGGTGAAAAATAATGTACTGTGCCCATAATGTTTTTGGAATTGGTCATGGTTCTTGCATCTGCAACTTTGGCTATTCCAAAATCCATAACTTTAACCATCTTGTCGTCAGTTATCATAATGTTATCTGGTTTTATATCTCGATGAATTATATTGTTTTTATGAGCACACTCAAGTGCTTTGGCTATTTGCAAAACTATGTCTATTGTATTCTCAGCGCTAAGTCTACCATTTTCCTTAATTACTTGTTTTAATGTTTTTCCATTAATATATTCCATAACTATAAAATTAATATTATTTTCTGCACCAACATCGTGAACATTCACTATGTTTGGATGCGATAATTTTGCGACTGAAGTTGCCTCCCTTTTAAACCTGGAGGTGTACTCTTCATCATTACTTAACTCTGCTTTTAATATCTTTACAGCGACAAATCTATTTAATAAGTGGCACTTTGATTTATATACAATTCCCATGCCACCTTCTCCAATTTTCTCTAATAACTCATATCTATTTAAAAGTAATGTCCCTATCATATATTTTGTCCCCCCATGAAAAATAGCACATAAATATTATATCATAATTAAGATATAGGTTTTTAAAATACTAATTAAAAGCTGTGAAGTAATTAATTCACAGCTTTTGGGTTTATTAAATTATTTTTATTTAACGAGAGATTCACTATCAAAATTTGGAGACGAAAATAATTTATTTAAATCTTCAAAACTATTGTATCCTTGTGCCTTTATTGTTGCCACGTCACCATCTAATGCGATAACGGTTGGGAAAACTTCTACACCCATTGTGTTTGCCATATCAAAACATTTAAAAGTCTCTTTTCTTATTTCTTCAGATTGAAATTCCTTTTCAAATTCCTCCCTAGATATATTAAAACCTTCAGCTATTTCGGTGTATACCTCTAAACTATTCATATCTTTCCCATCAACGAAAAAGGCTTCTTGAATTTTTTTAAGAAAACTGAATTCCACTTCTTTTTTTAATTTTGTGATTACAACAACTGCTTTTGCGCCGGGGAAACTATCAAGAACTATAGAATCACCTTCTAATACATTTTTATTATAACCTTCTCCAAATCTCTTATCAGTTAATTTCTCTATTTCCACATTGTGGCCTTTTATATAGTCCCTTAAGCCGGGGCTCGTTTTTTCAACATTATCACCAGTCCACATTCCACCTGGCAAAAGGTTAAAATCATAAACATCTTTATATTTTTCTTGCAAATTTGTTATCACATCACTAGCTCCATAACTCCATCCACACATAGTATCCATAACATAATATATTTTTGTTTTCATTTTCAATTTACCTCCCATTCATATTAATATTTTATAAACAAGCAACCCTGCCTGTTTTTTGTAATCACAAATACCCCCTTTTTTAATAAATTTATAGTTCCCCATTAATCATTGTTTTAATAAAATAAATTGACGAGCTTGCTTATTGGTAAGTTTAACAACATTTCATATTGTTTATCATTTCCTTTTACTACAAAACCCTTTGACATATCCCACTTATTATTAGAAACTCCTTCCCAATACAAATATGAATATTCTTTATTATCAGCAAAATTTGTTAATGTGCCATCTGGCTCAGCTTTTACTTTCCATCCATCTTTGTATTCTGGATATGTATATGTAAGCTTGCCTTTATACTCAAGTTTTACGTTAACTGTCTGCTCCGTGATTGGATACAGATAAATTACAGGTTTCTTAACTTTATCACTTGGTTCACAACCAGTTAATACTATTACAATAAACGACAGAATTAGAATAAGGTACTTTGATTTTGATGTTTTCATATTTATTCACCTCAAATGTAAATTTTTTCATACTACTATTCCATAAAAACTATTGTTTTTTAATATTTAACATAGATTACACAGTTTATTCATTATATTGTCACATTTCCGTGTTATTATTTGATTATAAGTTAATTATTGATTAAAGCAAAGTCCCCCTTTACTTTAATAGAAAGCTATGAATTACACATTCATAGCTTTTACTTTGTAAATCACGCTATTAAAATCTTTGTGATTCTTCATTTATTATACCCCTCATAATAAGCCGCATTCAATATGAATATCCCTTCTATCATCTAATGTGATTTCTTTATCATATCGTACAAAATATATATTACTTTTAAATCTTATATTTTTTAATTTTTTATATACCTCATTATTAGGATGATTGCTATCAATGCCTATTACAAATATTTTATACTTTGCTTTTATTATATTCGAAATTTCACTTAAAAAGCAATTATCCTTAACTTTTTAAGTTGTCCAAGTTTTCTGCAATAATCATAATGAAAACTTTTTCTAAGTAAGTCATCTATTTCTGGTATTTCTTCTTTTGTCTTTATGTATAATACATATCTATCTTTTTCCGGTGTTACCATAAAAAAATCTTTTTTTATATTTAAACCTTCTATTATAGTCTTAACAAAATCCTCATTAAGTTTTTCACCGAAAAGGTCGCATACTTTGTCTCTTCTTCCTATAAAAATGATTCTAGGAGTTTCGCCTGAAAACCCACAAACTTCAATAACATCATTGATTCTGTACCTATATAATCCACCACTTGTTGTTAAAACCACTTCATATCGCTCATTTTCTTTTAACTTATCTCCTAAATACACTTTTCCATCTTTTAAAGAAATGAATTCAAAAAAATGAGAATTATAACTTAATCTAGAACCTTTCTCGTTAACAAATGCAAATGAGACAAAACCTTCTGTTGCAAGAAGTCCCTTAGGCGCAATGGTAACCCCTTTGAAAGCCTCTTGTAATTTTTTACCATATACCTTTGCATTTCCATCGGTCCAACAACTTATAACCTTTAATTTGGGCCAAATTTTAGTATATTCTTTCAATTTTATGTACCTAGAAATTTCTTTTCTTCTTCTTTCTTTAAGTGAGAAAAGCAATGTTTCACTATTTTCATCTAGATATTCTAGCAATAAAAGCAGAAATGTTGGATTCCATATTGATATGAGTGTTAAATTCCTACACTTTAAAAGGGAATGAACTGTTTTAAAACGAAAGATTTCCATATCACTTTCTTTAACAATATCCTTTGGGGCTACAAATATTTTATCGATTAATAACCTTTCTATTTTTCCAAAATATTCACTATCTTCTTCAAATCCAATAGGTAGGCCACCTTGCGTATATTCCTTTTGCGTGGCTATGGGGGTAACAGACCAATAGCTTTTCCCCCATTTTATTCCGGGGGTTTTTGTATATAGATTATATAACCAAGGTTTTATTCCACATTGAAATCCCGACTTTAAAGAATTAGTATAGGGAATAAGTTTACTACTAGACACTGATCCACTAGTCTTTTCTAATAATAATACGTCTTCCCTTGTTAATATGTTATTTTTACCTTTTTTTATTTCTTCAACATATGGCAAATAATCCTCATAATTTGTGAATGGTACCTTTTCTTGAAATTCTTGAGCAGTCTTAATATCATTAAATCCATATTTCATTCCATAGGTCGTATTACTATTTCCTTTTATGATTTCACATAATTTTTTGGTTTGTATTTCGCAAATACTCTTAACATTAATATATCTCTTATATTCTTTTTTATAAAGTGCGCAGCATAGTGAATTAATTAGATAACAATATAATTTCTGGAACATAAATTACTGCCCGTAAAAAAGACGTTTTGCTGTTGGTCTTAGGTTATCTTTTTCCATCTTTGCTAAACATACCAAATCATTCCCATCAATATATGTTGGGTTAATTTCCACAAAATATTTTATGTGCTTATCTCTTAGTTTTTTATCATCAATATCAGCTACGCCTTCTTTTAACTTGTCCTTTACATGCTTGTACTTTATTACCCCTGATTCTTCGTCAAACTCCTCTGGATATGATGCGTTTCCAAAAGCATTCATAATATCTTGAATATATTTTGGTGCTTGCTCTTTATAGCTGGGATATGATTTTTTAAAAAATGCTGGTAACATCTTATAAGTTTTGTATCCCTTAGAAATTAAAAACCAATAAAATTCATCATACTTTTCTCCATAATCAAAGAAAAATTTAGCAAATGCTTTATGTAATTCGAAACTTCCCCAATAATCACTGTGTATTATAGTATCTCCTGAAAAAACGCCATGTACTTTTTTATCATCCACATCTACTTCTATAATCTTTTGCGTTGAAAATCCTTGTATTATTTTCAAATTATCTCTTAATATTATGCAATAATCTTTTTCTTTTAAATCTTTTATAAAATATTCAAGAGTCATATTATCATAGAATTCATCCATTAGTTTATACATAACAGCTATATCTTCATTACACAATTCTTTTATTTCTAAAATTTCTCCAAATAAATCACTCATGTAGTCCTCCTTAATTTAGTTCAACTACTTTCAATAAATTTTATTAATCTTGTCCACTTTAAATAAGCCAACTTTATTAGTTTGTTGTTGTTGTATTTTAAACCTATATTAAAAGACTATGATGGATAGTTTTATAATACCCAGCATAGCCTTTATAATTTTCATTTATAGAGCAAACTTCACACTTGTGATGACTACCCCTTTTAATTTTATAAATTATTTCCTATTAATTACTGTTTAGCATATTTAGCTTTATAAGCTGCTAAATCATCACTTACAGTTGTTTTTTCTAGAGCCTCAAATTCGTCCTCTAAAGATTCAACTTTAAGTTCTCCTAAACCTTCTGCTAAAGATTCTTTTTCTTCTATCTTACGTTCTAATCGATCTAAATCAATACTATTACCTTTTGTTCTAACATTAGCTGTAATTTCATTAACCTGTTTTGATGCCTCAGCTGTTTTAAGTCTAGCTATCAAACCATCTCTCTTGCCTCTCAAATCTCTTAAATCCTCATCTAATTCAACTAAGCTTTTCTTTAAGTTGTCTGCAGTAATTTTAGCAGCTTCATAAGATTTTGTTAATGATACGCTCGTAGCCTCACACTCTTTTTGTTTAGCTATTGCTTTACTTGCTAATTCATCATTACCTTTTTCTATGGCCAATTTAATTTTAGATTCCCAATTACTCATATCTTCAATAGACGAGTTCATTTCTCTTTCAAGTCTTTTTACATTTCCAAAAACTACAGCTGATTTAGTCTTAGCTGCATTGAGAGCTTCATCTTTGTCTCTTATAGCTTGGTCTATAAGCGCCTCAGTATCCTCGTTTGCATCCATAATTTTATTAACCCCTGCTTTAAAACTATTACCTATTCTATCAAATATTCCCATTATTTATATTCCCCCTATTTATATTTATTATCTTTACTTGTTATCTTTTTAATTATCTTTATTGTACACTAGCTCTCCATGAATAGTCCAGCTATACTCTCTAGCTCCTCTTCATTTTCTATATTTATATATTCTGTATCACCAAGTCCATCAGTCATAATAAACATTTGTTTATTATCCTCATTATCCTTTTCTTGTAGTAGAATATATTTTTTATCATATGCGTTGCTTTCCACTATTGCTAATATTTCAAAATCAACATCTCTTTCTTTTTCATCATTGTATAATTTAAGCGTCTTAGTACTTTCTATTATACAGGTCTCTTTTTTATCACAATCCTTGACTCTACACCCTGATAAACAATTACCGCAAGAACTGAATTTACATTCATATGCACAATCTATACATTCACACTTAGAACAATTTTGGACTTGATTTAATTGCTTTTCATATTTACTATGATATTCACGAACTTCTTTAGTATCATCTACTGCGAAGTGCATTAATTTATTAGCCTCTTTAATAGATTTATCTATTATACTAATAAATTCTTCTGATATTTTCTCAAACTTCAATGCTTTAACTTTATTCTTTAATGTTTCATCTCTAAACTCATTTGAATATACTTTCAAAAATAAATCCCCATGAGCTTTTGCATAATTATCCCTCATATCACTTAAATACTCTTTTTCATTACCCATTAAATCTTTATTCCCCCTATCCCTTATTTTATTTTTTTCTTTTAACCCATTTGATTGCAAAGAATATTATTATTATAATTATTAATATTCCTACATTCCTAAACATCGAACCTAAAAACGAATTCCCATAAAATATCATTGGTATAAAACTTCTATTATTGTTACTACCTTTATTTACATTACTAGTACCTGTAGATTTATTAGTTGATGTTGATGTTGATGGCTTTTTCGTTGTTGTTGATGGTTTTGAATAGTCACTACTTGATTTAAAACCTCCACTACTGCTACTACTTGAACTTTTACTGCTGCTACTTGAACTTTTGTGACTACCACTTGATTTAAAACCACCAGACCTTGCTTTAGCATATACATCAAAATTAATTGTTACTATTAATGCTACCATCAATAATATAGATAATATCTTTGATAACTTCTTCAATTTTAAGTCATCCCCCCATTTTGTAAAAATTCTCTATCACTTATATATTTATATTTCAACAGATCGATTTTATGCTTGCATAATATGTTCATCTTATATATTTACCAAATTCACAATTACCCAACTTTATACAATCATATAATACCATAAATGGACAATTATTGATAGTTTTTGCACAATCTATATAAAATAAATGACATGTTTTTTTAATATTAAGAATAGTTAATATTGTTACTCACTCATATAACATAGTTTTATAATAATTCATCACTTAGATAATTTATCAACATTTTTTTTTGCCACATCTATATGATAGGTCACCTGCTTAATATATGGTTTTTTAGATATAACCAGCCATGCTGTAAGGCAAACAACTCCTATTACTAAATACATTAGTCCCATTACTACTATTTTATTTGAAAAATTCAAGGAAATTATAAACATACCAATACTACCATAAAATGTCATTGCACAACTCATTAAAGAAGAGGCTGCACCAATATCGCCCTGTAACTGTTCAAGCATAAGGTTAGTTCTTGCAGGTGCCATAATGTTACCAAAAAGCGAAGCAGGAATTAATGATAATGCAAAGACTAGTGGACTTAAATTACCTATAGTACAAAGTAATAACCCACTTATACTGGTCACAATAAATGAGACAGTTATAATTGAATTACTATTATAAACTTTTGATAATTTAATGTACACTAAGGGGCCTAGTAGGTAAAATACCGCGTTCATTGCAAAGTAGTAACTATATACCTTCTCACTTAATCCAAAGCCGTTTACATAAATATATGAAGAGGCCGATATAAATGACATTGAAGCAATAGATGTCATAGAAAGTATTATGAGAAGCGACATAAAGCTCTTATTCCTCGCAACTACACCTAGCCTTCCTATGGATTTAAATATACTCCCTGTATTTAGATTTTCGTTAGTCTCATCCATAGCTATGCTTCCAGCTAAAGCTAAAATTCCTATAATAGACAGCACTATAAATACCCCACGCCAGGAAAGAACACTTAATATAATTGCTCCTAACACTGGTGAAATTATAGGTGATAACATTCCCATTGACTGAACTAAAGCTATTATTGTTACACGCCTTCTGCCACTGTATACATCCTTTACTATTGCTGTTGCCACTGCTGTTGCAGCACCACAACCGATAGACTGCACAATACGAAAAAAGATAAGTTGATATACATTAACCGAAAATACACATAAAATACTCCCAATAGTATATATTGATAATCCTATAAGTAATACCCTTCTTCTTCCGTATTTGTCACTAAGGGGTCCCCAAAATAGAGTTCCCACAGCGTAAAATATAAAGAAAAATATTAATGTAAGATTTACTAAACTCGCTGAGGTGTTAAGGCTTTCAACCATTCTAGGAAGGGCTGGGAGGTAAATATCTGTAGATAATGGGATAAACGCACTTAAAAAAGCTATAAATATTATAAATCCCTTATCTCCCAAGTATTTTTGTCTCTTTTCCTTAATGTCATGAATATTTACTTCGTTTTTCATTCTTTTCCTCCAAATAATAGTAGCACAAAGTACTGACTTTTAATTTTGTATCAATTCATTATAACTTTGTTTTCTTTATTTAACTATAAATTAAAAAATATAAAGAACGTAATTCCTCTTTATCAGTATTTTTCTCAAAAAAATCAAGCGAATCATTTGCTACTTCTTTATGTCAAGTCAATATTTATTAACAATGAATAAGTGCATCGCTATATGCTAAAACTATATTGTATTTAGTAAATCGAAGGAAGTGGTGGCTGTGTTTAAAGGTAATATAATAAAAAATTTGCTAATTATTAATTTAGTTTTTTTAGGTATACTACTTTTCGGTAAGATGTTCTTTGTTCATAGTTTTATAAGAGTACTTTCCAAGTCATTTTTAACCCCTTTTATATTTTCTCTATTTTTATTTTATATTATAAAACCATTAAATACAATTTTTTTGAAAAAAGGGCTAAAGCCAAATACTTCAGCTCTATTAACATTAACTCTTGGGCTATTCACCGCCATTTCTGCTATAACTTTTTTTAGTAATTATATTGCAATTGAGTTTGATGGAATAATAAAAGAACTAACCGCTATTGTTAAAAACCAAGACTCTATTAATCAAATAATGAATAAAATTAATAACAATATACCTGCTCATGAGGTTTATAAAACCTTTGCTAAAATAGCTAATACTTATATGCAGAACTTGGTCCATAACCTTATGTTCGCAGTAAAATATACATTACACACCTTTTCAACCCTATTCCTTGTTTTGATAATATTATTTTATTTACTTAAAGATGCCCCTAAATTTAAGGATAAAATTATATGTATAATTCCTGAAAAATATAAAGAATTTGTATTAAAGACTCTAACAGATAGTAATAAGGTATTGGATGCTTATGTTACAGGCCAAGCAAAAGTAGCTCTTTCTTTGTCCATTATGATATTTGTTGCCTACAAAATCATAGGGATTCCCAATGCTCTGCTTTTCGCTTCAATAACTTTTATATTAGCTTTTATTCCTTTTATAGGTTTTTTTATCTCCATGATTGTTCCCTCAATTATTGCCTTAAGCATGGGATTTATTATGATGGGAAAACTTGCAATTGTGTTCATCATTGTACAAACTTTAAAAGGAAGAATTGTTGTTCCGCAAATTATGTCTCAAGCAATGAATATCCACCCTTTAACTGACATCTTCTTAGTAATAGGTGCCGTTGCATTAGGTGGACCTTTGGCAGCCTTTGCTATTGTCCCTATTTACGCTATTATTAAAACAATATTTTCTAACTTGTATGGATGCCATTTAATTAAAAAATAAGAGTTTATCAACTATGTATAGGTGCAAAGCAAATGTCGTGAAATTTACTTTCACGACATTATGACCTAGATGTATCTTTAAAGTGAACCCATTGATCTATGGTTGCTTTTCATTTTTACTACTTTTTCATTTTTTTTAATTCTGCATTATATACATCCATTGCTGCTTGAGCTACTGCCATGTCTTGATCAACAGATCCACCACTTACACCAACAGCGCCAATAGTTTTTCCTTTATAAACTAGTGGATATCCAACACCCCTCCGTATCATATATAATTCACCCGAAAACTCTAAAGGCTTCCGAGAGTTTGGCTTTCTCTATATTCCCTTATCTCATCAATATCAAAAGATGCCACAAATATTCCTTCTTCTTCCCCCGCCTCGACAATCAGTGTACTTCTTGAAATCCATTCTTTTCCCTTAGATGAAACAACATTAAAAGCCATAGAATGTCCATTGCAAGTACCTTTAGCATAATTGGTTAATGCAACACCTACCATGTTTTCATAAGTTCCTGTTCTTAACTGACACTTCCTAGTTTCATCAATTTCACACGCATTAGGAATTAGGATTACTTCAGCACCTTCAAGCATTAAAATTGTTGCACTTTCAGGAAACTCTCGATTATAACATATCATAGCTCCAATTTTCACACTGCCCATAGATGTATCTAAATCACAAACTCTCTCCCCATTCTAAATAATATTGGAATAACTGAAAGTAAAAATAGTCCAACTATTATAATAGATATTAATAAACTATAAAAATTAATAATTCCACTATTTATTGAATCAACTATTATTAAAACATTCACTGGAACTTGTAACAAAACGCCAGTTATTAGACCGGGAGAATATCTTTTAAGAAAAATAGTTGCAATAAGGTGTGGAAATATAGTATTAATTATCATTGCCCCAACAAATCCAAAGTAAAAATATTTTAATAATAATACATTAGGGAAAAATATAAATAAACTTGTACACAAATATGCAATTAGCGTAATTATTAATACTGCGAAATGAAATTCATTTTTTTCTACTTGTTTATGGAATTTCGTTGCATATTTCGACCATTGTGGTAGCCATAAGGCTTCTTCCACATTATGCAAAGTTATTGAGAAAAGAAAGAGTAAAAATATATTAGTTTGATTAACCATCATTTAATCCCCCCCTACAATTCTACTTATAATAGAATTCTTTTATCATTTATATTTATCTCTATTTTACCTTCAGTAACTATAATATATTCTAGCTCCAAAAGGGATAATCCCAAGTTTAGCAAATTTAAAATGCTGCAATCCAAATGGTATACCTACTATTGTTATACAAAAAATTGCACCTATAATCAGGTGTGCTATAGCAAATTCCCATCCAAAAATAATAATCCAGATTATATTAAAAATTAGTCCTCCAACTCCAAAATTACCAAGCTCTATTTCTTTTCCAAAAGGCCACAATACAAACATTGATATTTTGATACATTGTATACCAAATGGTATTCCAATAATTGTAACACATAAAATTAGACCTGCTAAAAACCATATTATAGCTGCAATAATTCCACCAAATAATAACCAAATAATATTTCCTATAAAATTCATTGTCTACCTCCAATCTTTATTACTGTTTAAACAATTTCTTTAATCTTGGTCTCTTTAGTCCAAATTTCATTATGCCCTCTTAAATTTCTACAATATTTGATAATAAATTAAAAATCTCATGCTATTTTATCCACTAATATGCTCTATATTGTATACGTTACCATAGAAAACATAAAAATATATCACTACCATAAGCGGTAATTCTCAAATTATATAAAATACAGTTTATCTTTTATATAATTCGATATTGGCCTATTATTCTCCTTTAATATTTTTAATAATTCATATGTTCTTTTTTAAACAACAAAGCAATAAAATAGTGTATAATATCTTTTATAATTCCAAATAATATACAAGGTATAAAAAATAGGTGGTGGTAATAAATGAAACCTGTATTAATGTTTATAACGAACTGGTGTCCTTACTGTAAACAAGCTTATTATATCATGGATGACTTAAAGAATACCAATCCCAAATATGCAAATATTGAAATTAAAATAATCGATGAAGAGCGTCAACCAGAGATTGCTAAGCAATACGATTACTATTATGTTCCCACATACTATGTTAACGGAGTTAAGGTTCATGAAGGGGTTCCCTCTAAGGATATTATCCGCAGCGTATTTGAAGAAGCTTGCATGTAAAAAACACCTGCGATTTTCCTCGTAGGTGTCTTACTATTCAAATGCCTCTCCTGAAATAGCTTTTCTAATTGATCGGTCCGCTTCTATATTAGCCTCTATTTGTTTTTGTACAACTTTATTATTATTAATAATAATATTTCGTTTTTCATCGTTTTTCAACTTACATATTCTAATAACTTCATTTTCATTTATGCCAAAGTTTTTAAGATAATTTAAATATCTATCCTCTTGACTTGTTAAATACTCACTTATTCCTAATATTTTGCATTTTTCTATATTTTTATAATTTGTTGTTTCTATATAACCATCAAAAGCATACCACAATGCTTTGCTTGAATTCTTTTCTGATTCAGTTTTTAAACCATCTAAATATTTAAAGGCAGATTCTATGTCTTTTTTTACTATTACTATTTCCTTTTGTTTTTTTATTTTAGAGTTTAGTTCCTTTACATCTTCTTCTTTTAGCTGAGAATTTTTAATGTTATTTTTTGCATCATTGAATTGTTCATCTTTTATATTTTGTTCAATAATATTTATTTTGCTTAGATATTTATTGTTATTATGTAAGTGAATACCTACAATACTCATTCCAATTACAATTACAATCCCAATAATTATAACTATAACTGCTCTCCTTTTCATTTTCAATATAATCCCTCCTTCTTGTATATAAAACTAACCTTACTATATTTACATCATATTAACAATACATATTAAAACCTTTACCTTTTGTATTATAATACATTTATGCCAAGTTGTGAAATACTAATATGTTAATTTTTTTAACATAGGGTTTAAATTATTTCCTGCTGAGCTGCAACATCTTTGCAGAAGATGCATTGACGAGTTCCATTTAAAGATATTATTCGCAGCGTATTATTATCCATTGCGCAAAAGTGAAAATAAGTCTCTGAGGTTACCCCCAGAGCTTCATAAACTGTTCTTTAATTTATAATAACCGTATAACTATATAACCCATTAATGTTTGACATTCTTCTTTATCAATTCCATAAATGTTTCAGGGGTGACTATTGCAACTTTGGGATTTTCCTTGAGATTTTCTACAACTCTTTCAATATTACTAAGGCTTTTGCTCCAAGCATGAACATAAACAAAAGTGTAACTATTAGAACTATTAATATCTACTTCTCCAGAGTCAATCCGCTTATTAATATTTTTTACTAACTCGTCTCCACTTTCCAAGTTATCCCAAAGTAAATCTCTACAAGACGCTATAGGTTTATCATTAGACCAAATAATTTCTCCATGGTAGTTATCGTGTTTATGATAATCAAGATAAAAAAGTCCACGAATATTAGGCTTAACAGTAAATTTATCCCAAAGATCATTATTATGAAAAGAAGAGTCATCGATAATTGCTATATATTTCTCATCTACATTTTTCATGTAATCATTTAACAAATCAATATACATTCCAAGTTCACTTTTATCAAATTTACTTGGATACATATAACCATTTCCAGAGGGTGGTACTATAAAATAATCATTAGTAGATCCATGAGCTGCGCTTTCATAATATAAGTTAAATACAGTAGGTGCAAGGTAATATAAAGATGGGCTTAATGACCACCCCAAATTAAATTTACCTTTATCAGGAGATCCATACCATTTGTGAGAACCATAATTAGTTCCAAGGTTCCACTGTTGATTATCTCCATCAGACATAATAAATGTTACATTATGAACATCTTTTTTATTTGTAATTTCCATTGATGTTTTTTGAGTCATAGGTAATGAAGGAAATGAACTTAATACAGTTAAATTGTATGACCAATCTGCAGCTACCATACTAATACCATGTTTTGAGGTTGTACTGACATTGATAAATTCATCTGGTCCCCACCCGAGGCAAATGGACTCCTTTCCCATTGATGAAAATATATTATCTCGAAGAGTTGTATCAATTATTTTATCCTCATAAAATATAAGGGATTTTGTCATTATGCCATAGTCTCTTAAGGCGGAATCTTTTCCTGGTGATAGTTGAATTACTATGGAATGGTTAAGTCCATTATTCCATAAATTATTGTATGCCCAGTTTTCATCTGTATTCCTACAGTCACCTTTAATCTTTCTAATACCATGAGCTCTTGCTTTATCTTGAATAGCTTCATCAATTGCAATGCAATTATTTAATGAGGCTAGGCAGCAAGCATTATTTATTGAAGGATCTTTTAGCGATTTATTATAAAGTACATATCCATCAACATAATTATTAAATATATCTAATAATTTCCATGGATCCGAAATAACTCTGTATGGAATTCCATAACTATTTTTAAAATTATCTAGCCATATTTGATAATCTGGTTGCGAGGAATTAAGTGTATATATCTGAAAACAAGATTGAGCATTAACCAAGCCTTGAAGGGTAGCTATCATTGTTCGCTCACCTGGCGTCATTGTATCTTGAGAAATAACATATAAGTAAATTGGAGTTATAGGGTTTTTAATATAATTAGATGTGTTTTCACAGATACAAGTAACCGGAAACAACTTATTATTGAAAGTTTTTTTCCACTCACTCCAATTAATACTAGTCATTGATATTTGACCTGCAGTATTTATAGAATTTTTGCAAAAAATTAATTCTTTCATTATTATTAAAAGAACTAATATGGCTCTCATCAAAATTCGCTAATAATAGTTGCCTTTTAATAATATCATCAGCCATAACATTTTTGGAATTCTTAATCATATCATACATAATCATGAAGGTAGTAGTTCTTCCTATACCTTGTTTACAGTGAAAATGTAACCAGGTATTGTTAGGTTGTGATCTTACGAGCTCCACAAAATAATCAACCATCTCATCTGTAGGTATCTTGCCATCAGTAACTGGTATGCGAATATATGATAGTGATTTAGAATTAACTAGATTATTCTCATTTTCAACTTTTGTTGCAACTGTAATTATATTCTTATGATTATAAAAAGTCATAGTCACATTTAATTTAATACTATTTAATTTATTATATTCATCTAATAAAACCTGCTCCAAGGTTAATCCTTTATTAGCATCATTTTTTACATTAGCCCAGCTAACAGGATTTCCATTAATGAATCCATGGGATTCTTGTCTTAAGTCAACAACTGTTATAGGTAATGGATTCTCTATAATACTTATTATCAGCGGTAAATTGTATTCTGAAAATTGTTGACTACCAGAAATATTTAATGTGTTTAATCCGCTAAGATTTAAATTTTCATGGTTTTGCGCATTTAATAAAGTTGTGGACATTCTGAAGTGTGATGGCATGGCATAATAATTTTGCGAATCTAAAACAAGATGTACATTGTTGTCATCTAAGGATGTGTTAGGATCTTGTGTAATTTCTCTCCAAGCTATACTTTTATTATAATCTTGCATCATATTGGCAACAATCATTTCGTTGTTCATCTGCACATATTCATTATATTTCATCATATTATAAAAATCTGGACACCAGTACATATATATCCTCCATAAAAATAGATTTCACAATATATTATGTTTGAAAGATTATTCTGATACTGGGCCTGATTGTTATATCTTGCATATTAACTTAAAGTTATTCTAAAACTAACTCTTGAATTGATTTTCCTGGTGGTACAATTGGATATACACCCTCATCCTTACTTATTACACAATCTATAAGCATAGGTTTTCTTACTGTTTTTACGGTTTCAAGTAGATTTTTTAATTCCTGAATACTTGTAACCTTATATCCCTCAATACCATATGCCTCTGCAAGCTTTACATAGTCTACTTCATTGCCAATATCCGTTTCACAGTATCTTTCATTACTGAACATTTTCTGCCACTGCCTTACCATTCCTAAGGTATGATTGTTCATTATCACAGTAATTATAGGAAGCTTATACTTTGAAATAGTCTGTAGCTCATTACAACTCATTCTAAAGCTTCCATCACCGGTCACCAAAAGTACCCTTTTGTCTTGTTGTCCCATTTGACTTCCAATGGCAGCGCCCAGTCCAAATCCCATAGTCCCGAGCCCTCCTGAAGTTATAAATGTTCTAGGTTGTTTAAAATTCCATTGTTGCGCAGTCCACATTTGATGTTGACCTACATCTGTTGTAACTATTGTTTCCTCCTCAAGAGCTTCATTTAAACATTGAAGTACAGTGCGATGCGTAAGATTATCCTCCATCTTAGGAACATTTTTAATGTTTGCAAGCTCTACAACCTTCCAGCTTGATATTTCATCATGCCAAGATTTCCTGTCTTTTTGACTCATATAAGAAAGTAAAACTTCTAAAATTGTATTCATATCCCCAACTAAAGATAAAGCTACTACTTTGTTTTTATCTATCTCTGTTTCATCAATATCAATTTGTATGATTTTTGCTTTTGGCGCAAATTCATCTGCTTTTCCAATTACTCGATCACTAAATCGAGCACCAATTGCTATAATTAAATCACTATTTGTAACTGCTAAATTTGTTTCGCGAAAGCCGTGCATTCCTACCATTCCAAGGGCTAATTTATGATCTCTTGGAATCGTACCAAGACCCATTAATGTATTTACCACAGGAATATCTCCTACTCCTGCGAATTTACATAATTTCGTTGAAGCCTCAGCTGTTTTTACTCCACCACCAGCATAGATTATAGGTCGTTTTGAAGATTGAATCATTTTAACTACGTCTTGCATTTTATCTATATCTATCACAAACGTGTTTTCTTGTTTTTTATCTTCATTTTCTACCTTTTTGTATTCCACCTCACTAAAAAAAATATCTTTCGGAATATCTATAAGCACTGGACCCGGCCTTCCACTTCTCGCTATCTGAAAAGCTTTTCTTATTGAACTTGCTAAATCCTTCTCATCTTTTATAATACAGCTATGCTTTGTAATAGATAAGGTAATTCCCATTATATCTATTTCCTGAAAAGAATCACGTCCAAGCATATTTCGTGGAACTTGTCCTGTAATTACAACCATTGGAATTGAATCCATATAGGCAGTTGCAATTCCAGTAATGGTATTCGTTGCCCCAGGTCCTGATGTTACAAAGCAAACTCCAACTTTTCCTGTTGCCCTCGCATAACCATCTGCTGCATGAACTGCAGCCTGTTCATGAGCTGTTCTAATATGTGTGAAATAATCCATTTCATCATAAAGTGCATCATAAAGTGGAATCACAGATCCACCAGGATATCCAAAAATAATATTCGTATCCTGCTCTTTTAAACACTTAAGTACAATTTGAGCTCCATTAAGCCTCATTATTTTACCCTCCTTAAATACATTTATTTAATTCTCGCTCTTAAATTCTTCAATTTCATATACATTTATTATTTTTTTAAGGTGCATCATTGCTTGTTCTATTCCTAAATTAGAATATTCTTCTATTGTTATCCTTAAATCTGAATACCCATCAATTGTACCTTCTGTCATTACCAGGCCTTTTATTTTAAATTCTTTTCGCCTTAAAGTATTTGCAACTCTTACTAAAGCATCTATACCATGTTCCACCTTTGCACTTATAGTTTTATACATTACAATTCCCCCCTTTTTTAGAAAATAAAAAATCTTCCATTCCTATAAACACAATTAAACTATGTTTATAGGGACGAAAGATTCGTGGTACCACCCTAGTTCGTAATTTACTACTATAAATTACCTCCTATTTTTGGTCAGAAGAAATAAGAAAATGCATTTCCTTAACCATAGCCCTATATCGGAGGCATCCGTCTTCGTTTACTCTATGCGAAACTGTGCATTTCTTGTGATTAAGTTTATCTTCACACTAGTTTCAATTTCAACTAAGCAGCTCAAGAGTGATTATTACATATCTCTATCAACACCAACTCTCAGCAACAGTTGGCTCTCTGTGGTTTCAAATGTGATATCTTTCTCTCCTTCATAGCTTTATAAATATTATTCTTAATACATATAATATTCTAAATTCACACACTTGTCAAACTATTTTTTACTTGGTGTGACCTGTTATAAACTCAGAAGCGTATGTCTACATATTTCACCCAATTATAAAATCAAAAAAAAGCTGCAAATTACAGCTCCTTTACTTTTTGTTCAATTTTTCCTTTTCTTCTAAAGTGACATCACTAATGTCTGTAGTCCTATTTGACAAATTATACATAATAGACATCTCAGTTTTTGAAACTCCACTACTGCCTTTATTAGCATCTAATTCATTAATGGAATTTTTTGCTTTTCCCACCTTATCTTTATTCATTAGTATTCTCCCATCGATTATAGAATTACACTATATATACAGTGCATTATATAGTTTGCCCCTTTTGATATAAAGTATATTCAGATATAATATGTTTTATATCAATAATAATATATAATAGAGTTACTATTTATATTATCCATAATTCAATAAAGGGAGCGATTTTATTGATTACTTATATTAATAATAAAATACATGAATTTACAACCATAGATAAAGTATTTTCTGAAACAAAAGACACTAAAGAAATTTTTTGGCTTAATATTAATAATCCCACTGATGATGATTTCAAATTTTTGAAACACAAATTTAATTTCCATCACCTTACTATCGAAGACTGTGTGCATAAAAGTAAAAGATGTAAGATAAATGATTATAAGGATTATCATTTTTTAATACTTGTCACATCAGATAGTCATGCAAATAATGCATTTTCTTATAATAACATTTATGCATATATTAGCTCAAATTATATTATTACAATACATTATGGTGAGAATAGAACCGTAAAAAAGATTATGAATGATATATCCAAGGGTTTAAATATTGTTTCTAATGGAAGTGATTTTGTTTTGTATCATATTCTTGATGAAGCAATAGACCAATTATTTGTGGTAACAGACAAAGTTGAAGAGAAAATTAATATCTTAGAAGGAGAATCCATGAACAACCCTGTTCAAAGTACACTTAATAATATAATGAAAGTTAAGAAAAGTGTTATTAAGCTCAGAAGAGTTGTTTCTCCCCTTCGCGAAGTATTAAATACACTTTTGAGGCATGACGATATTATAACTGAAAAATACAGACTATATTTCTCTGATATATATGATCATGTACTTCGCATATATGATTTGATCGAATCTGATCATGAAATGGTTACATCTTGCTTAGAGCTTTACTCTTCGCAACTATCTAATTCCATGAATAAAGTTATGAAAGTTCTAACTATAATTACGACAGTTATGATGCCTCTCACAATAATAACAGGAATTTATGGTATGAATTTTCATAACATGCCCGAATTAACTACTAAATATGGTTATTTTATCACTATATTTATAATGTTTTTTATTTCCTTATGTCAAGTTTTAATTTTCAAAAGAAAAAAATGGTTGTAACAAAAAACAAAAACACCAAATAAATGGTGTTTTTGTTTTTTTGTTAAATTAATAACAATAAAAATTAACTAAAATTCACACTTAAATTTATTTTTAAATTCTTCAATTAGTCCTTCTCTAAAATCCGGATGTGAAATATTGATTAGTGCTTTAGCTCTCTCTCTTAAACTTCTACCTTTAAGTTGTGCAATTCCAAACTCTGTAACTATATAATCCACATCAGTTCTAGAAGTTGTAACAACTGCTCCCGCATCTAACAATCCCACTATTCTTGAAATTTTTCCTTTTGAAGCTGTTGCTGGTATTGCAATTATTGATATACCATCTTCGCTCATATTTACACCACGTACAAAATCAACTTGCCCTCCTACACCACTAATTTGTTTTAAACCTATACTTTCTGAGCACACCTGTCCCATTAAATCAACCTGTACACAAGAATTTATAGAAACCATTTTATAATTTTGCATAATGACGCAAGGGTTATTCACATAATTTACAGGATACATTTCAACTAAAGGATTATTATCAACAAAGTCATAAAGTCTTCTAGTTCCCATAAGGAATGCTACCACAATCTTTCCTGGATGAAGTGTTTTAAATTTATTGGTTATTACACCTGCTTCTACTAATTCAACTACTCCATCTGATATCATTTCTGAATGTATCCCTAAATCCTTTTTATGTTTTAAGAACAAAAGTACAGCTTCTGGGATAGCTCCGATTCCAAGTTGTAGTGTAGACCCATCTTCTACCAGAGATGCGCAATTCTCACCAATCTTTTTTTCAACGTCCCCTATATTAGGTGGCTGAAGTTCAATTATTTCATGAGATGTTTCAACTATATAATCTATTTTTGATACATGGATAAATGAGTCCCCCATAGTTCTAGGCATCCTAGGATTCACTTCTGCAATTACCATTTTTGCATAATCAGCAGCAGGTTTCGTATAATCATTTGATACTCCAAAACTACAATAGCCATGCTCATCCGGAGAACTAACTTGAACTAGAGCTACATCTACAGGCATATATCCTTTTCTAAATAACTTGGGTACTTCGTGAAAGAAACAAGGAGTAAAATCTGCTCTTCCACATTCAATAGCTTCCCTTGTATTTTTACTTGCAAAAATTGAATTATCATGGAAATGTTCTTCCATGCCAGGTTTCGCATATGGAGCTGTACCAAGTACTACCAAGTTAACTATCTCTACGTTTCTGTAATTTTCTTTATTCGCTACCATTGCATCAATTAATACTGTTGGTTCACCAGCTGCGTGACCCACCACAACTCTATTACCAGATTTGATATACGTAACAGCCTCTTCCGGTTTAACAAGCTTACTTTTATAAATTTCCTTCCATTTCATAAAAATTCCCCCTCATATTTATTGATATCTATTTATGATGAAACCTTAATACCTTCACTAAGTATCTTGCTTTTATCACTTTCTTTCTTTAATAGGCTTTTGATGATAACTGTGCAAACAATGCCTACAATATTCATAATAGCAACAATCAAGAATGCACGTCCGTACTCTCCACCGCTTGATTGTTTAACCATCGCTGCGAGTCTTGGTCCAACAAATGCTGCCAAACCAAATGCAGTAAACATCACGCCATAATTCACGCCTATATTTTTAGATCCAAAATTATCTGCTGTTACTGACGGGAATATACCCATAAACCCTCCAAAACTAAGGGCTATACCAGATACTGCTACAATAAACACACCAAAGCTTTTTGCTCCAGATAATAAGATTAGCATTCCACTACTTAAAATATACATACACAAAATTGCATTATATCTTCCAATTTTATCTGAAACGGATCCCCAAAATATTCTCCCACCCGTATTCGCAAATGCTAATATACTAACTGCAACTGCAGCTACTTGAGGAGATAGTCCTATTTTTTCTTGAGCTATTGGAGATGCATGGCCAATGATCATTAGTCCTGAAACACATCCAATTGTGTACATAACCCATAATACATAAAACTTAGCATCCTTCACCATTTCTCCTGGAGTCTTATCAATAGTAACTGTTACTACTGGACCTGCAAGCTTTGGCGTCCATCCTTTAGGTATAAATCCTTCTTTTGGAGCTTTTATAGCAAATGAACATAACACTATACCTATCATGAAAACAAATCCCAATACTCTAAATGTTGAAAGTACTCCATATTTATTAATTAAAGAAACAGCCAGTGGCGCAAATAAAACTGCCCCAGAACCAAACCCCGCCGCAACTAGTCCGCCTGCAAGACCTCTTTTGTCAGGAAACCATTTTACAGTATTACCAATTGTACATGCATAAACTGTACCTATTCCTAGCCCCCCAAGCACTCCATACGTTAAATAAAGAACAGTTAGTGAACTTGTAAATCCAGATAGTATTATTCCTACCCCAAAAATTAATCCCCCTACCAGTGTTACCTTTCCAGGTCCGCTTTTATCTTGAATTTTTCCAGCTACAATCATTGCAAAAGGTACTAAACATAAGTTAATAGTAAACGCAAGCGAAGCTTGACTAGTTTGCCATCCAAACATTTCTATTAAAGGTTTTTGAAATACACTCCACGCATAAGCAGAACCAATACATAAGTTCATAATAATACTTGCCAATAGTACAATCCATCTATTAGTTTGTTTTTGTTGCATTGACAACACTTCCTCTCTAATTCTTTTTATATTATTTTTGTCTACAATAAAATAGGGTAAACCTTTTCATCCTTTCTATTAGCATTAGTACACTTTTATTTCCACATATATAACAAGCAATAACTATGCCAATAGTTATTGCTTGTTATATAATCTTCTAGGTCCTGCATTCCCGCTGAACTTTATAATAAACTATAATTTATTATAAAATCATAATTGTTCTAATTCTAGTACAACCTTAGTACAAACCGTCCCACAATTAGGATTTTATCAATATATATAAAAACAAACCTAGTACCATTGACTGGTACTAGGTTTGTTTTTATGAAATATCTATCTTGAGTTTATTAATCTTATAATATAGATTGCTCCTAGAAATCCCCAGGCATTGTGCCACTTTATTTTTATTTCCTCTACATTCTATCAGTGTATTAACAATCATGTTTCTTTCGGCTTCTTCTGAAGATATCTTTAGATTATTTATTGATTCTTCGCCTTCATTATCACAAGAATGATTGCGATACATATATTGAGGTACATCATCGCAGGTAATAAACCCATTCGACATGCTACATACTGTTTCCAGGACATTTAGCAATTCTCTAATATTACCAGGCCAGTCATAATCCAATAACGCCTTAATAAAAGAATGGTCAACTTTTAAAACATCTATATCGTTTTCTTTTGAGAATTTCCTTATAAAATGATCTACCAATAAGGGTATATCCTCTTTTCTTTTATTCAATGGTGGTATAATGACAGTAATCACATGCAGTCTATAAAATAAATCATGTCTAAATTTTTTTTCATTGACCATTTGATAGAGGTTAGCATGGGTAGCTGCAATAATTCGAACATTTATTGGAATAGGAAATTGACCCCCAACCTTTTCAATTTCTCTTTCCTGTAAAACGCGCAGTATTTTAGCCTGCAGAGACAATTGCATATCTCCTATTTCATCAAGAAAAATTGTTCCTCCATTAGCCATTAAAAACTTTCCAGAATGTCCACCCTTAATTGCCCCTGTAAAAGCGCCTGCCTCATAACCAAACAACTCTGACTCCAAAAGATTCTCAGCAATGGCAGCACAGTTAATCCTCATAAATGGTTCATGTCGCCTGCTACTAAGATTAACAATGGCGTGAGCAACCAGTTCCTTACCGGTACCTGTATCACCAATGATTAAAACGGTAGACTTTGTTCTCGCTGCAGCAATAATTCGTTCTTTTAATTGTATCACAGCGGTGCTCTGCCCAATAATATCATCGATGGTATATTTAGAATATAATTTTGAATGATTTTTATATGACGTTAAATGGATACTTTGAAGTTTAGAAATCCCCTCTGGCATATATTCTACAATACTCTTCATGCTTATTACACCAACAACATTATTATCCAGGTTTACTACAGGAACAAAATCAAAATCTACTTTTTTCAAATCCTTTATATCATCATTTTCTGAAATAACATGAGCTTTATGTACCAATGAGTCAATAGTACAATTTTGCTTATGCATGTATCCTATCAGAGAAATGGTTGTAATAATACCCTTATACTTATTATCATCATCCACAACAATGGCATAGGATGTTTTCTTTGATTCCATTTTTGCAACGACTGTATCTACTTTATCTCCAAAGAAACACAGTATAAATGAACGATCTAGAATATCTTTTGCTTTCAAAACTCCACACCCTTTTTATAATAAGATACTATATTTAGAAATATATTCAATATTTCTCATTTACTATTTTTTTGTAAACAAAAACACTAATATCATATTTACATTATACAACAATTAATTTGTAATTCCTTTATTTTTAAAATTTAGTTAGTATTGATTTAATAATATGTGATATAAGAGCCTTAACCCTTCCAAGAACATTTTTTTTGCATATATCTAGATAAAATTTCTATGCCTCTCCCCTTGTCAGTTAATTCATCAATTCTGATTTTCCCTTGATGTTTTTTAATAATGTTATTAAGCATATTACAGCCAATATATTAAACATTGGGAAAATAGAAAGCTCAATTATGCTCATTTTAACATTATTTAAAGCTGAATTTATTATCATAGCAGAAATACAGGTTAGCATTGTTATTCCCTTAATAATTAATACTGAAGACAATAAATAACCGAAAGGTTTTCGCTTGATTAATAATACGCCTGATAAAATTGCAGCAGGAACAATAATTCCTAAATCCATACCTTGAATTACAAGTGTTGTATAATGTTCTAATCCTATTGGGACTGCTCCTTTAAAAATTGATGGTGCAATCTTCCCAAGCCATAGCATTCCTATAGCAAAACCAAGGAATATTTGAAATCCTCCTAAGAATTTAAGTGGCAATTCTTTTTTGAAATGCGTTGCAATGTTTTCAATATCAAATGACATCATAGTGAGAATAAAAGCAAATAAACTTAAAGACATGATCATAACATAAATAATAAAAAGCTGGTTATACATCCATAAAAAAGTGCACGACATATATGTGTAAAGAAAATATCCTAAAGTACCAGTTAATATAAGTTTTCCTCTAAATGAACCCTTACCAGCAAAATAAATGGATACTAATAACATTGGTATTCCCATAACTAATGTTACAAAATCAACTGCTTTCCCTTGTGCTACAATAGATATAGAATCGTTTTTATAAAGTCCCGAACCATTAATTATCACTATCTCATTATTTATTGTTTTATATTCATACTCTTTAGTGCCACCTTTCGAAAACAACCCAAAACTGCATGCTGTTAATGATAGAACTACAATACAGAATACAAGAATTTTGATAGACTTTATAAATTTCATAATTAACCCCCCCCATTTCATTATTAATTAGTAATTGTTTTTTGATTTACACTGAGACTTTACCTTTTGAAATTATTTGCCAACTCCTTTAACTAGTATTTCTACATAAGAGTTTATTATGGAATTGATCATCTTTTCATCACAAATCTTATTTAACACAATCATATTTACCATACCGAAGATACCTGTAATTAGCAAAAATGCTGTAAATTTCGTATTATCTATAACAAGGTCTCCTAATAAAACTCCTCTGTTTAGCATATTTATAAGTAGATTCATAGCCTCGTTATCATTAGATATTTCCCACATAGTATTAACACCACTTAAAAGTGTAGCTTTAAAATGCTCTCTGCGATTTAGTAATAGATGTGCAAGTTTTATAAGGCCTGTACTCAAAGCCATTTTAGGTGTCATACTTTCAAAATCGATACATAAAAGTTCTTTAAATATTCTATTATAGTTATCAATGGTAATTTCCTTTATAATGTCATCTTTATTCTTAAAGTAGTTGTAAATCACAGCAGGAGAGTAATCTATATCCTTTGCCAGTTTCCTAATAGAAAGCTTTTCGTAGCCGTTCTCTATTATGAGTTTACTTGCACTGTCAAATATTTTTCCCCTTATCGCTTCTTTCTCTGCTTCTCGCCTTTCTGTTATTCCCATAAATCCGCCTCCATATTTCTTCTTGTGAACATTGTTTATTGTACCAACACCGTTTATTTTTGTAAAGGAGAAATTAAAAATTAATTTTTAGGATGAACGAACAAAAGTCTCAGCTTTACAAATTTAAGCTGAGACTTTTAATGCCGTAACCATTATCCTCCCTCTATATCTTATGCCCATCTTATTAATGTTCCCGGGAAATATTTAGCCTAATTTTATTCCATTATTTTCAGCAAAATTAATAATATCCATTGATGGAACCCATAAAGATATTGCCACCTGTTCCAAGATTTGTTTACGATTTATTATGCTAGTATTTACCCTTGTACCAACAAGCATTCCAAAAACATTACCATTCACCATAAATCCTGGACATCCACTTGCTCCAGCATACATCAAATTATTAGTTTCATATATTGATATTACTCTTCTAGAAGTAGGATTTTCATTTATAATTGCTGAAATATATGCACTTTGGAATCTCTCAACCAAATTAAATTCTATGCCTGTAGATAAAAATTCTGTGGTTGAAAGTGGAAATGCCAGTGAACCACAAGTAGTGCCACGCTCTACAAAGTCAGCTTCAAGATGGAGGCATTTTGTTGAACGTGGATTATCTATTCTTAATAGAGCAATATCTCTAATGCAATCTTCTTCAATTAAAATAGCCCTCTCCAGTGATTTCCCAATGTCAGATGCACAGATAACATCAATTCGCTTATGTCTTGGATTATCACTATTATTTTCTACGTGTATACAATGTGCAGCCATAGCCAAAATACCTGGGGCTATCATGAAACCTGTACCATTGCACCAAGTTTTTTCATTGCCCGATTGCGAAGACGATAATGTTCCATAAATTCCACCGCTATTTTGCCTGCATGCTTCTCTAAACATATTTTCACCCCTTAAATTTTTCAAAACATATCATGACTATAATATTTAGACCGCCTTCTATTTAATCTATTTTGCAGTCCCATAGCCTTATTATATGTAGGTGGTGTAATATTTGTACAGTTTATAACAAATAAAAAACTAAATATTGATATTATGATTAAAACTGAAATAAGGATAAGAAACATTAATTTCATTCCTACCCTCTTGATACTGTTTTATTGATTTGTAAATATAT
>Ga0209540_10000190_pt1 | contig 74501 bp, 61 predicted proteins | sample BarGraIncu01121A_FD_184501 | JGI IMG/M metagenome (GOLD analysis project Ga0209540, IMG submission 184501) | Arctic peat soil microbial communities from Barrow, Alaska - Barrow Graham LP Incubations 011-21A (SPAdes) (version 2) | ecosystem: Environmental > Terrestrial > Soil > Wetlands > Peat... | reverse complement strand
CTTGATAATGTATCAGGTTGGATACTGGAGCTCGACCGTGGAGAAGGAATTCCGTGGAAAGGAAATTACACTTCGTGGCTCGAACAAAAGACAGCACGTATGGCCGGAGAAGAGAAACAAGCCAGCAAACGCCGTAAAACATTGGAACGCGAACTTGAATGGGTACGCATGGCTCCCAAAGCCCGTCACGCCAAAGGGAAAGCCCGTTTGGAAGCTTACGATCGCTTAATCAACGAAGACCAGAAAGATAAGGAAGAAGCATTGGAAATATTTATTCCTAATGGTCCTCGTCTTGGTAATAAAGTAGTTGAAGCCATTGGCGTATCCAAAGCATTTGGTGATAAATTGTTGTTCGAAAATCTGAACTTTATGTTACCTCCAAATGGTATCGTAGGTATTATCGGGCCAAACGGAGCCGGTAAAACGACCCTTTTCCGCTTGATAATGGAACTGGAGAAAGCCGACAAAGGAACTTTCGAAGTAGGTGAAACAGTAAAAATTGGGTACGTAGACCAAAGCCATACGGATATTGATCCTGAAAAAACGGTTTATCAGGTGGTATCAGGTGGAACCGATTTTATCCGCGTAGGTGGAAAAGAAATCAATGCAAGGGCTTATTTATCACGTTTCAACTTCGCCGGTGGCGATCAGGAGAAACTTTGCGGTATACTTTCGGGTGGTGAGCGAAATCGTCTGCATTTGGCTATTACGCTGAAATCGGAAGCCAATGTATTACTTCTCGACGAACCAACTAATGATATTGACGTTAATACTTTGCGTGCATTGGAAGAAGGCCTGGAAGCTTTTGCCGGCTGTGCAGTGGTTATTTCCCACGACCGCTGGTTCCTTGACCGAATTTGTACACATATTATTGCTTTCGAAGGTAATTCGGAGATATTTGTGTTCGAAGGTTCATACTCCGAATACGAAGAAAACAAAAAGATACGCCTTGGTGATGATTCTCCGAAACGGATACGATACAAGAAACTGATCGTGTAATCATTGATTGTAGAGACGCAATTCATTGCGTCTCAATAAAAATGCGCTTCGCCGATAAACCGGGAAGCGCAATTTTTCATCTAATTAAATATATATTTTTTATATCGAGTAAACTTAAATGTATATCCTCTGTAAGTATAATTCAAACTTGCACCATTTATTACTATCGTGGGGAGTGGAAGTATCGGATCGGCGTGGTTGATAAATAAAGTAATTGTATCATTCTTTAAAGTATAGAACATCGTTTGCCGTTTTTTTGCCGGGTTATGTTTTAGTTTGTTCCATTCTTCTACTGAATCAGTACTTAAAAATTTAAATTCTTTATACTCCATAATAGAATAGGTTGTAGAACCAAGAAAATCGCCACACCTCCATGTTGTTCCTGAGAGAATATTTAAATCTGTATAATCATAGGTACATGAAAATCCCAATATCGTAATGAGTCCCAATGTTACTAAAACAAGTTTTTTCATAATTATTAGTTTTTAATTGAAACCTGATTTTTATTGCTCATAAAATACTAAAGTAATTGTTCCTGTCGCAGTTGAGTTGTTTATTTTATAACTCAAGGTATTTAGACCGATTATAATTGTTGGTAAAGCTTTGGTTGGATCAGCATTATCAACAAATAAAGTAATAAATAAATCATGTATTGAATAATATCTGGTTGAGGTTTTTTTAGCACTATCCTCATTCTTTTTCTTAGTCCATGATTGAACAGAATCGGTACTTATGAATTTGTATTCTAAATAATCGTAGGTAGAATTATAAACAGAGTCAGCACTAAAATCATTGCATCTCCATGTTGTTCCGGAAAGAACGGTTGGGTCAGTAAAATCAGGGTATTGATTGCACGAAGGGGTTAGAAAAGATATAAATGCCAATGTAAAATAAAGAAGTTTCTTCATATTTTTTAGTTTTATCTGCCCTATTTAATTCTTTTGACTTAGGTCTTTAGTTGTGGTACAAAAATACAACTTTTCTAGTCAAATTCATTTCATTTATATTAAATGTACTCAAATTCAGATATAAATAACAAATGCGCTTCCCGAATTATCGGTGAAGCGCATTTTTAATAAGTACCCTTTACGGGTTCCCCCGATAGCTATCGGGGCTATCGGGAGGGCATAGGGGTTTTTACATTCCGTCTTCGATGTTCCAGACAAATGCCCGGATACCCATCAGTTCGGAAGTTCCATCTAGCTCGCGCAATTGTTCAAGAATCAGCTTTACTTTTTCATCTTCCACCACAGTGATTATGGCGGTATTTAATGATGGCCATGCATGAGTTCCGTAATGAGGTTCGCCGGTTTTAGTTCCGCGACCTATAACCGATTCCCAACCGCTAAATCCACGCACATGATTCAGGGTCAAAATAGTCTGAACTTGATCGTAATATGCCTGGTCGAATGATATAAATATTGATTTCATCTTTCTTAGTCTTTAATTATTAATATTTAATTCTTCCGTTTTCTTTTCCAGTGCAATACGTTTCAGCTTGCGGTGTTGACGTTTAACGCCACTTGCTGCAAACAAAGTATAGATAGTTGGAACAACAACCAATGTTAATACCGTTGAAACTGTCAAACCTCCGATTACTGTAACAGCCATAGGTCTCCACATTTCCGCACCCTGTCCTTTACTTATTGCCAAAGGCAACATACCGAGGATAGCAGTTAAACTGGTCATCAATACCGGACGCAGACGTGATTTACCACCTGTTACAACCGCACGGATAATACCGTTGCCACGTTCGCGGTTCAGGTTGATATAATCCACCATCACAATACCATTCTTCACCACAATACCAACCAACATAATTACACCCACGAAAGTCATTACGTTGAACGTGGTTCCCGAAAGCCACAGGGCTAAAACAACCCCTGAAATTCCAAATGGAACTGAGAACATAATTATAAACGGATAAGTTATTGATTCAAACTGGGAAGCCATAACCACAAATACCAGCAGAACAATAATTAAAAGCAAAGAACCTAAATCGCTAAACGATTCCTGTTGATCTTTGAAAGAACCGGCAATAGTAGTTGTAATATCCGAAGGAATATCTATCTTTTTAAGTTCAGTATTAATGTCTTTCACCGCTTTATCCAGCGTAGTCCCCGAAACGGTCGATGAAACCGTAATAACACGTTGACGGTTTTTACGTTCGATGGTAGGCGGCGTGAAACGTTCCACTACATTACCTAAATCTTTCAGCCGGATAGCCTGCCCCTGATTATTGTAGATAATGATATCTTCAATAGCTTCGATGGATTGACGGTATTGAGGAGCATAAGCCACCACAATTGAATACTCTTCACCATCTTCGCGATAGAGCGAAGCTGTTATACCGTTGATTCGGTTACTAAGATAATTGGATGCTGTGGCAATATTTAATCCATTCAAGGCCAGTTTTTCACGATCAAAATCAACCTGGTATTCAGGTGTATATTCTTCGCGGCTTACGGTTGTATTTACCAACCCATGAATTTTAGATATACGTTTTGAGATTTCGGCAGCAACTTTATCTGTCTGATTAAAATCGTATCCATATATTTCAATATCCAACGTCGACTGGCCACCCATCATACTCATACCTCCACCGGCAGTAACCGTTGATTTACGAATTTCAGGAATCCGTTTGATATCATTACGAATGCTGTCTGTAATAGCAAAAGCGGAGCGTGTCCGATTTTTCAAATTTACTAATCTGAAAGAAAATGTTCCGACATTACTTGAATTTTTACTAAACAACGATCCGAAGATATTTTTACTGCTGGCCTGACCAACACTAAAGTTAATCATATCAATTTCGGGATATTTCACTTTCCATTCTCCATAGAGTTTTTGACAAACACCTTTTGTCAGTTCCATCTTGGTTCCTACCGGCAATTCAATGGTCGCAGAAATTATTCCACTATCCTGTGCGGGGAAGTTTTCGGTTCCTACCCAACCTACAACCAATGGAAGGACACTTATTATAAAGAACAGAAAAGCAGAAATTATTACTATCCACTTGTGGCGAACTGCCCAGTTAACCAATTGTGCGTATTTCTCATCCAATTTATCCAGAAAACGTTCGATAGGTCCATAAACCGCATTAAATCCTTTACTGCGCTTTGGGTCCAGTCGCATCAACTGCGAAGCTAACATTGGAGTCAGCGTCAAAGCACAAATCATTGAAACGGTGATAATAATTGATACCATCCAACCAAGTTGTGCGAACATTACACCAGCCATTCCCGAAACCATTGTTAACGGAAGAAATACAGCAATAATAGTGAGTGTCGAAGCGATAATTGAAAGTCCAACTTCATTGGTTCCATTTACAGCTGCCGTTTTAGGACGACTACCCCGCTCAATATGCGTGGTAATGTTTTCGAGCACCACAATGGCATCATCCACCACCAACCCGATAGCCAGCGACAAGGAACTAAGCGAAATAATATTCAATGTTCCACCTGTAAGAGCCAGATAAATGAATGCCGCAATTAATGAAATTGGAATTGTCAGGATAATAATCACCGTTGCACGCCAACGGCCCAGGAAGAACAATACCACGATCATTACAAATAAAAGTGCATATATTACCGTTTCGGCCAAACTGTTAATCGTTCTAACAATGTTGTCCGAAGTATCATTAATAACATTAATTTTTACATCCGAAGGAAGGTTCTTCTGAATTTCAGGCAGCATCTTTTTTACTTCCCTGGCAATCTGAACCGTATTTGCACCCGATTGTTTCTGAACAATGATTGATGCACCCTGTACGCCATTTGTATAAGTTTCCTGCATACGTTCCTCATGTTTATCTTCGACCACGGCCACATCGGACAATTTCACGGTTTTACCATTGAAATTTCCAACAACAATATTGTTCAGTTCAGAAGGATCTTTAAATTGTCCCTCTACACGCAGAGCATAAGTATCACTACCAACATCCATTGAACCTGCCGGAGTATTCACATTTTCCATGCGAATATACTGTGCCAGAGCTTCAACTGTCAGATGATAAGCTTCCATTTTAATCGGATCAACATACACCTCAATTTCGCGCTGTGGAGCACCGCTAATAGACACAGAACCCACACCATTAATACGAGCCAGCGGATTAGCCACCTTTGTATCCAGAATTTTGTAAAGTGCCGGTAAACTCTGATTAGCCGTAGCCGAAAGCATGATTACCGGAATCATATCCGTGCTAAGTTTGAAAATAATCGGATTACCCGCACCTGCCGGCATAAACGATTTTACTAAATCCAACTTGTTGCGAATATCATTTGTTACGACATTCAGATCCAATCCATAGTCAAACTCCATCGTAATAATCGAACGATTTTCCTTCGAAGTTGATTTTATATTTTTAAGATTCGAAACCGTATTCAGAGAACTTTCGAGCGGCCGGGTTACATTTGTTTCAACATCTGAAGCACTCGCACCATCATAAGTCGTCATAACCATAATGGTGTTGGTTTCAATTTTAGGCAACAAATCAATTGGCAATTTATTGTAAGAGAAAATTCCCAGAATAACTACAGCGATAAATATTATCGAAGTCATTACCGGTTTTCTCACCGAACTTTCGTATAAACTCATATTCTTTAATTAATAATTAATAATTCACAATTAATAATTCACAATGTATCTAATCCCACATATCAATCAACCGATTATCATTGGGACTAATCTATTTACTTGATAACATTTACAGCAGCACCATCTGTCAGTTTCGATTGTCCTGCCACAACAATTTGTTCTCCTGCTGTTACACCTGAAATGACTTCAAAATCTGAATCAACTCTTCGTCCTATCTCCACTTCTTTATATTGTACTTTGCCATTATTATAAATAAATACAAATTTAGCTCCTGATCCGGTTTGTTTAATAATTGACAGATCGGGAATAACAACGTGCTTAACTTTCCCAAATTCCAGTGTCACGCGGGCAAACATACCCGGACGAATTTTATTATTGTTGTTATTCACTTTAATCTCAACTGCAAAAGTACGTGTATTCTGGTCAATTGTTGGATAAATCAGATTTACTTTCCCCTGAAAATTTTCATCCCCGAATACATCAAAACCAATTTTTACAGGCATACCTTTTTTTACCTTAGCATAAAATGATTCCGAAACGTTAACCAACAATTTTACCGGATTGATATTCATAACAGTCAGTACCGGCAATTGACCCGAGTACATATCACCGTTATCGTAGTTACGTGCTGTTACAACTCCACTGATAGGGCTTAACAGAAAGGTATTTTCTGTCAGATTCTTTACATTCGTTTGAGCCACATCCAACTGAAGTTTCGAGTTATCCAAATCTTGTTGCGATGCACCACCCACATTGAAAAGTTCTTGTGTACGTTTATACATACGTTTTACATTTTCAATCTGTGTTTCCAAATTTGAAAGATTGGCCACATCCATTTGAACCAGTTTCTGACCTTTTGATACATGTTGTCCCACTTCTACCAAAATATCACGGATACGTCCGGGAGCTGATGGAGCAATGCTGTTTTTAGTTTCGGGCAAAACAGTTGCCGTCAATTCGAAGGTTTGTTCAACATCGCGTACGGTAGCTTCATGTAAACGGACATTTTGAATTTCGGTTACAGCAGCCTTATCAGTTGGTTTTTGTTTACTGCACGAAGTCAAACCGATAACCAGTGTCAGAAGGACCATTCCAGTTAATTTAATCTTTTTCATATTGATCGTTTTAATTATTTACTTTTTTATATTTTTATTTATGGTCGACAATCAACTATCAATTGTCAACTATTAACTATTTTGAGTCTTTTCCTAATAATTTTTCTAAATCTGACTTAGCCGACAAATAATCGAAAATAGACTGGTTATACATTAAACCAGCTTGTATATAGGCTAATTCGGAATTTGACAAATCGAGGTAGGTACTCGAACCGACTTCATAAAGCTTCTTCGAAATTGAAACCGCCTTTTCGGCCTGACGTAAACCTTCTTTGTTCGATTCAATCTTTTCCATCGCCTTTTTGATATTATCCAGGTATGTGATTGCCTGCATTTCAAGACTTCTACGCAGATTATCCCGTTGGTCTTTCAACTGACCTTGCTGTATCTTCAGTTGTCTTTCCTTGTATGTTCTTGCACCACCCTGAAAAATCGGAATTGAAAGTTGTACTGCAGCAGTTGACATAGGAAAGAAATTCAGGGCTGCACCATCATTTGTCATCGACATGTATTGATAATTAAAACTAGCAGCCAACGTAGGCCACCAGGCCGCTTTTTGTACTTTGAAAGCCTGATTTAATTGCATCGATTTTATATCAAACTGATTCAAATCTGTATTTGTTTTCAGACTGGTGGTATCAATTGATAACACATCTCCGTACATATTCTTTTCGAAATCGGCCAAACTGCCTTCAATCTTCAATCCGATAAACATATCTACACCCATCAACATTCTCAGTTGCAACTTACTCATATTAACGGCACTTTCTGCAGAAACTAAATTGGAACTTGCATTCTTAACCTGAACATCAGCACGAATCCATTCAAATTCGGAAACGGTTCCCTGCTTATATTTATTTTCAATAATGCGGGCATTCTCGGCTGTATTTTCATAACTACGTTTAAAAACATTGTATTGATCCTGAGTCAATAATATCGTATAATAAGCTTTAGTTACCTGATTTACCAAAGAAAGCTTTGATGACCGGGCAGTTTCAAGTGCTAACTTAGCATCCGTTTCAGTCATTTCCAACGAAGCCCAAAGTGTGGGCGAGATTAATGGCATGGAAGCCGATAAACCGGCATTAATCGTATTGTCTTGTCCCACTTCAAATCCATTCGGGTCTGCTGGAAATCCCGGAATTGCGAAAAACATACGTTGTTTTTTCAAGGCCCGCTGATAAGATCCGGAAGCTGAGATAGTTGGAAACAACGCTGCAAATTTCTCCTTGTTGGAGTAATCAACACGTTGAATTTCCTTGTTCGCCACTTTAATGGTAGGACTTTCACTCATAGCTATTTCCAGTGCTTTCGAAAGCGATACGGTCAACGTATCTTGTGCTTTTAACGCTAACGATGGCAACATACATATGAATGCTGTCACCAATACCATTTTTCTTTTCATCCTTTTCACAATCATTTGTTCATTAAATTTGTAATATTATTATATTGTATTTTTACCGTGCTTCTTAATGTCTGGCAAAATTATTTAAATTTATTCTCAATTCATGCTATAAATCGTTGAATAATCCTTTTTCCCCCGATGAAAAACCAAAATATCAGGTTAAAGCATTAAATCATTTACTCAATTAACCCCAAGCGCCTAAAGGGGATGTGTAATTAGTTCCGTCTCGTATAACTTTTTCTACAAAATAGATAATATTTACCCTAGCAAAAAACTCTCTACTTACTACCAACTACTTACTCCTAAGAATTAAAATGTAAAGTTTTTATGTTCAACCCCTCTGGGGTTGATGCTAGAAGAGTCCATCATCCCCAGGTTCCGCAAGCTCCACCGGGGGTTATTCACAGTTAACCCCTTCGGGGTAAAAGACTTTAATTGGACAAATTTATTTGGTTCATTTGATTTTTGTATTGGGTATTCCCCAATTGTAATGCTACTTACTACCAACTATTAACTACCTACTTTTATTACCTTCTTCTTTCTTACTATCTTACTACCTACTTCTTACTATATACTACCTACTTCTTACTATAAACTACCAACTATAAACTATTCCCCTTTATTATAATGTTCCTCCATATATTTCAACCCTTTTTCATTGGATATTAAATGAATCATCAAGTCGAAAAAAAAATCCAGTAAATGTTTCTTCGTGTATTTTTTGGGAGACAATTGCATTAATTCGAAAGTGTTCTTAATTTGAATGGAATGAAATAAAGAAATCAATTCTATATCCAGATCATCTCTGTAAAAACCTTCAGCAACTCCCTGCCGTAAATTCATTTCAAAACCCTGCCGCATTTCATCACTTTTTATCGTTTCATGTTTCTCAAAGACTTTGGGATAATATTTTTCCAAATCGAAACAAAAGGTTTGAGATTCAGTTTCTAGTGCCTTCTTAATTTCCTTAATAATAATAATTAAAGAATCAATAGCATTTTTATTTCTAAAGAGTTTTTCGAATTTATCATAATTATTCTTTTTATGATGCATCAAAACAGCATCTACAAGGTCTTCCTTTTGCGGAAAACAGGTATAAAAGGTTTTTTTTGAAATGTGTAATTCATTACAAACATTGTCGATGGAGACACTCCGTATCCCATATTGCTCAAATAGGCGAGCAGCAGCAATAACAATATTTTCATTTTGATTTTCCATGGATATTTTTAGAATAAAAAACGATGCAAAATTAGACAACTAAAACTTCAAATTACTATATTACGAAATATTTTACTGTTAAATATATACAATTAAATCATATCTATCTGATTAAACAGTATTTGAAAATATATTTTGGAAACTTATTACTTTCAAAAGTTTCCTAGTTTCCATTCGAAACAAAAAAAACCTTGAATTGTTTTCAAGGTTTCTTTTTTAGCATTAAAATAGCTACTTAATTATTTGGTGTCTTCTCTGTCCACGATATTTGCTTAACGTTTCTGTAATTTAACGGGAATGAATGTGGTTTTGGTAATTTACTATTATCAAGCATCGAGAAATGCGAATTTTTACTAATAAACTCGGGAACTAATTCTTTCATAGTTCTTACAGTGTTCTCAGTATCAACTTTTCTTGCAAATTCTATCATCAACTGTATAGAATTCACTACTGTCTCAAAATGATATTTCCGGACAAAAGCTACCGTGATTTTTTCATGCTCTGTTGGTAAAGTTGTTTCTTTATCATTCAACAATTCTTCATACAGTTTTTCACCCGGACGCAAACCGATAAATTCGATTTTAATATCTTTATCCGGAATAAACCCGGCCAGTTCTATCATTCGCTTTGCCAAATCTACTATTTTGACAGGGCTTCCCATATCGAATACATAGATTTCACCGTTATTACCAAAAGAAGCTGCTTCCAATACCAACCTGCAAGCTTCGGGAATAGTCATGAAATAACGAATAATATCAGGATGCGTCACCGTTACAGGTCCTCCCTTTTCAATTTGTTCTTTGAAATAAGGAATAACCGAACCGTTTGATCCCAATACATTTCCAAAACGGGTAGTTACAAAATTGACTTTACTTCCATTTTTCTCACTCTCAATAGCCAGCGATTGAATATAAATCTCAGCTATCCTTTTGGATGCGCCCATTATATTAGTAGGATTTACGGCTTTGTCGGTGGAAATCATGATAAAACTTTCCACATTATACTTCACAGCTAAATTACTAATTTGCATAGTTCCTAATACATTTACCAAAATAGCTTCACAGGGATTTTCCTCCATTAATGGAACATGCTTGTAGGCTGCAGCATGATATACAATTTGGGGATGATATTTCCGAAAAACAAAATCCAACCTCCTTTCACTTTGTACATCTCCAATTAGGGGGACAAATTTTAAATCCGGAAAAGAACTTTCCATTTCCATTCGTAAATTATGAAGTGGAGTCTCTGCATTATCGAACAATAAAAGCAATTTAGGTTTAAATTTTGCTAACTGGCGTACTAATTCACTTCCTATGGACCCGGCTGCACCCGAAATTAAGATAACCTTGTCGTTAGTTTGATTGGCAATTCTTGCCATATCAATCTTAATTTCTTCTCTTCCCAGCAAGTCCTCAAATTGAATTGGTTTCATCTGGCAACGAACCTGATTTTTAGAATCCAGGCAATCGAACGGAGGCGAGACCACGACGGAGAGCCCCCTATCTATGCATTTTGAAATAAATGTTTGTTCTTTTCTAAGACTATTATAATCGGGGAAAATAATAGTTGAGACTTCATTCTTTCGTAAAAACCAATCCAAATTATCACCATTCAGATGAAATACAGGTAAGTCCTGCACACGCGTTCTCTTGGCTATTTTATTCCGCGTTACAAAGCCTTGCACCTGATATTGATTAGCCGATGTTTTGTTAATCCATTGTACCAAAGCGATACTATGCGAATCGATTTCATAAATTAACGACTTATTGCGAACTTCTGTTGTATAATTAACCGTATAATTATAGATAAGAACGATACTGAATCTCATAATAAGCAGCAATATCAGGCTAATCATAAATATATCCTGTACAAAAAAATAGCGATGATCAATACGAGAACCCATCAGAAAAATCAACAGGTACAGTACTCCACTTGAAAACAACAAAGAAACAAAAACACGCCACATTTCCAGAAAATTGGAGTGACGTATAAGACCCTGGTAAGATTTTAAAGTGAAAAATGAAAACCCATTTATTAAAAGGAAGACAACCCCAAACAAAATAGTATTGGAAATTGAAATTTCAAAATTCATATCCTTGCTCTGTATATAAACGGCGAAAGCATATCCTATCATGCACAAAAATATATCGATTTCAAAAACTATTAATCGATTCATCAATGACAATCCCATTATCTTTTTAAAGAAATAGCGAAGTTTTTCCTCAATTTTTTTCATAACATATTTAGTTCTTTTTCAACGCAAAATCATACATTTAGAATACTGAAAAATCTGAATCAAAAACAATATTCTCAAGTTATTAATTCAAATTGATTCAATATCTTTTTCTTAGAAATACACACGATTGGCTCAACAAGTAAGCAACCATAATAACTTGCAAAGATATACATTATTATCCACATTGATCGTTTTTATGAAAATAAAAACGAATAAACCTTTATTTGAACATTTATTGTGTCAACAAATATGTATTGACATAAAAAACAAAAACATTCTTATCCAATTCTAACTTATAACCACAAAGTTCATAAAGTTTATTCTACAATTCTTGTTTACACTGTTTATAAGGACAGATCTGTTCTCCCACCTATTGACTTGTAACTATTAACTATTTACTATTTACTACCCACTATAAACTATTAACTATTTACTACCCACTATAAACTATTAACTATTTACTACCCACTATAAACTATTAACTACCTACTAAAAATATGGTTTACCACCCCTCTGATCCCAATATAACACCGATATGGATAATAAAACATCACTAGTGAAGGATATTTAATTTGATATCTGCTTAACATAAAAGACTTTGAAGGAAAAAGCACATCCCTGATATACCGTATTTTTTCTGATAGATTCTGAGTGTTTTTCATATATTCAAAATGGCCGGAAAGCATCACATTGGAGTCATTTCCAACACTGCCCTTTAAATACTTACAAAACAATTGTTCATCCTTTTGGGTTAATAAATAACCGTATTTATCTATAATAGCTATTGGAACAGTAGCATGCATATAGTTATGTATCATCACAATAAACAGGTAAACTATCTCTTCGCATTTATACAACCGGCAAGATGCTGTCAGTTTCTCCCAATCCAATGTATCTGAATATTTTTCCAACAGATTGGTGATATCGTTAAAACAGGTAAACTGAACATGACCTATCCGAAAATGCTTATCCAAATGTAAACAAAGATGGATCAACAGATCCTGGTTATTTAATGCCGAAACGCTGACTCCGTTTAGTATGGCATGGATGGCGTTTTTCCATAATTCTGCTACAATTAAATCATATTTCTCCTTTTTTTGATGCAGTTTTATATGGATTTCTATGGATACGCCATCCAATATCATGGGAGGATAATGAACCATATCTTTCTCAAATTGTGACAAAACGAATTTTGACAGATTAATTTTAGAAGGTTTATAACCCATACCGGCAAGAATAGCCAGACATTTATCCCCATATTCTTCTTTTACCAACAAATCAATATCGCTGAATTGGCGCAGTCCAATATCCTCATACAACCATTCAGATAGATAAATCCCTTTTAAGGCAATTACCGGAATATTTTGGGAAGTAAAAGCCTCAGCAATTTTACGAAAATGTTCGTATAAAACCGTACTTCGGCTAAAAGTTTTATACCAGACTTGTTGGAGTTTGGTTTTGACAACTTTGGGTATCTGCGTACTGTTTGTCAGTAGTGCTAGTTTTTTATACAACAAGGGCCCTATCCCCCTATTGATAATAGTGTTAATCAGATAATCCCAGTCCTTAACCAGTGGAATCAACCCATTGATCTGTTCCATCTCAACAGGTGAAGGATGTAACTTTATAACAGAAAGTATAAGCTGATCTTCGGGGCGCAATTCCATTTTAAAGACTTTTTGACTCATAGAACCGAATCCATTATTTAAATAATTTGTTGTTTTGAATAATACTACTGTGGTAATTTGATAATGTGATAATTAACCAATAACTCAATAACCACCAACTAACCCATTAACCAACTGCCTAATAATTTTGTTTTATCCATATTCCAAAAAACCGATCGTATACCTGAAAAACATTCTTTTGTTGAGTTACTAAATCTTTTTCAATTAGATACTTAAGTGCAGATTGAACTGAACTGGGTGTATGAAGCCTGTATTTACGTACAAAATCACCGGAAGTAACCGCAGTTGCTTTTCCTTCTTTTGATATGGCTATTAAAATTTCCTTTTGTTTTTCCGGCAACCGTGATAATATTTCCTGAAAGGTAAACTCCTGAACGGAAAGAAGGTTTGTTAAGGCTTCGTCAAACATAGAAACAGTACATTTATTACCAATATCTGTTAAAGAAAACAGTTCATTGAACATAATTTGAAGATACCATGTATGACCATCAAACTGTTTGTAAATCTTGTCAACTATTTCTGATTCTATTTGTCGGTTATTGGTTTCAAAATGCTGACAAACAAATTCTTTATACTTATCAGGTGATATGCTTTCAAGATGCATCATGCTCACACTTTGATAAAACGGTCGTGCCGGACTTTGAAACATAGTAGACATAATATGATGTTGACTTCCGGCAAAAATGAAATTCGTATTTTTGCATTTTTGTATCAAAGTCCGCAAAACCGCTTCTACATTAGCTTCTGCATAATGAGCAATCTGTTGAAACTCGTCAATAGCAACAATACAAGGTTTATTCGCTTGTTCCAGATAACGGAATATTTCATCCAGGGTGGTATTTGCTTCCACAATATCCCCCAATCCGATCTCAAATGAAGGTTCGCCCATAACACTATCCAATCTGAAAGCAGCACGAAGGGAAGATATAACAGAAAAGAACTGATCCAAAAACTTCTTTTCCCGGGGTTTCAGTTCCTCAAAAATTTCTTTCCCCAAGGCAAAAACAAACTCACGCAGGCTGCTTGTAGCATAAATATCAATAAAGAAAGTAGTATACCGATCCTTTATTTCAGGCTGCTGAAAACAATGTCGAATCAATCCCGTCTTTCCCATCCTACGGGTTGAAATGACGGCTACATTGCGACCATTTAGTAAATAGCGTACTAAATTTTGAGTTTCTTCGCCCCTATCACAAAAATAATAAGGAGATTCATAACCACTTATTACAAACGGATTTTTCAAAAACATACCATTATTGCTTTTATAATTATTGCAAATATAATAATTACAATTGAAATAACAACAACAATTATAACTTTTAGAATTTTGTCAGATATTTTCAGACTTGAACAAGCGGAATCAATGCATTCATCTGTTTTCCTAATCCTGAATTTTGTTTACTTTTTTGTAAACCTATTTCAGGACTAGACAATATGTCAAAAACTACAATTACTTTCCTTATTCTTTGTCTCTTACTTCTCAACTACCGACTTCTTATGGAGCTTGCGACATCCCGCCCAAACGGGACTACTTACTCCCGACTCAGTACTTCCAACTCCTGACTCAGAACTCTGAACTACAAACTCATGACTCGGAACTCGTTACTCAGAACTCTCGACTTCTTACTACCGACTATAAACTACCGACTATAAACTATATTCCAATACATCGTCCTCACCAATCGGCATATACGGTCCATCCTTCACCTCAAAAATAACCGTACCGGATTCCAACACTTCCAGCGTATGCCATTTCCCTGCCGGAATATTAATCCCAATTTTCCCCTCTTTTAGATTTAATTCTTCCTTATAAGTTAATTCTTTATTCTCGTTGTAAAATAAGACCCTTATGCCTCCCCGCAATAAAATATAGGTCTCAGAAGTATGACGATGACGATGAATAGGAAGTTTAGTCCCCGGTTCCATAGCATTTAATAAGCGTTGAGACTTTGAGTTCAGGTTCTCATGAAAATTATGATTCATACGTAAACGAGGGCTGGTTTTTGCCTGCTCACTTACTAAATCCAACAAATCAGCATCTATTAATTTCATATAGATAAATTTTTAAATAATTACTCAAAAAGTATTTTAGTAAATATGGTGGGACTAACCATAATAAGAATAAAAACGACCAATTTAAGTAGAAATAATTAGTTTTTATGCAATCGGTAATACTTTTTCATTAAAACAATATAAACAATTGATAAAATCAAGATTACACTTATGAGATACAAATATGAATGAGAGCCGGACAGGAAGAGTCCGATGGCAATCAATGCCTGAAGCAGCCCATAAATAGAACTTACAAGCAATTGAGGTATTTTTAATTCATTGGCCATTAGTTGAAATAAATGCTTTCTATGGGCTTCAAAAATATTTTCACGTAATAATAGGCGGTGAATAATAGTCAAAACCGTATCTACTCCGTATACAGCCAACAAAACGATATAACTAAAATCACGGGTTTTGAAGATCAGAAGTCCCAGCAAAAATACAATGATAAAAGCTGCTGACATAGCTCCAATATCACCTGCAAAACATCGGGCCTTCTTTCTAAAATTAAAAAAATTAAAAACCAATAAAGCTAATATAAAAGTATATATGAATCCACTATCCACAAAATTCAGTTGAACGGAATTTATATAGCACAAAGCACCAATAACTACCAGGCTATATCCTCCGGTAATGCCATTGATACCATCCATAAAATTATAAGCATTTAAAATACCGGTACAAATTACAAGAGAAATAACCGAATAATACCAGGGTAATGTTAACAATCCCCATTGATAAAACATCAATGCCATAGCCATAAAATGTAACACTAGCCTGAGTTTTGAAGATTGTGGACGAATATCATCAGCAAAACTAATGATAGACAGTAGCGTTAAACCCAGAAAGAACCAGGGATATTGAAAACCTTCAAGCGCAAAATAGAGTAAAACCCCTATATAAAAAACAATTCCACCACCCCGTAAAGTGATGGAAGAATGCGAACTTCGCTGATTTGGCTTATCGATAATATTAAAGTGGTCAGCTATTCGGAAGTAAACTAACTCAGCCGCAAAAAAAAGAATAAAAAGTAGGATATAGATCATTGTTTAGCGATTAGGGATTAACGTTTAGTGATTAGTGATTAGAGATTAGGGATTAGTGGTCCACTACAAATAATAAACTTTTTGGTTTAAACTATAAACTACAAACTATTAATCGTTTTCCTAAATCCATCTTCCGCCCTCACCGGCATTTTCTCTATTCCCAGAGCCTTCTTTAGCTTCGCATTGGATACCACATAATTTTCGGTAAGTTTTTGCAGCCTCTCTGTATTTAAAGGTAAATGCAGCACTGTTCCTATCTTAGCACAGAGCTCTATAAACGATTTATTCCATTTCCATATTCTATCGGGTTTACCCATAGTGGCAGCCATAAGTGTTATCAATTCATTGGTCGACAAAGTTTCATCATCACCCACATTGTAAATACCTGTGGGGATATCTTTTTCAATTAATTGTTCGATGACAAAACTAAGGTTATCAATAGAAGTAAACGACCGTCTGTTTTCAAAAGCTCCCAGGGGATACGGAATTCCTTTCTTTACCACCTGATACAATAAATTCAAATTCCCCTTATTACCCGGCCCATGAATCATACAGGGTCTTAATATGTAGGTAGTTTTTAGTGGATAGTTTGTAGTGGGTAGTGGGTAGTGGGTAGTGGGTAGTTGTCTCTTTTCTTTTAACTCCCGACTACTATCTACCGACTGATTATTACTCTTAACTCCTGACTCAGTACTCTTAACTCCCGACTCAGTACTACCAACTTCCGACTCAGAACTCTGAACTACAAACTCCTGACTCCCGACTTCCGACTCAGTACTCTTAACTCCCGACTCTTTACTTCCAACTACCAACTCAGAGCTCAGAACTCCTGACTCTTGACTCCAAACTCCTGACTCCTGACTCAGAACTCCCGACTCAGAACTCTGAACTAGTAACTCAGAACTACCAACTACCGACTGCCGACTAAGTATATAATTCTCCGCCTTAATCTTACTTTCTCCATAAGGTCCTTTCGGACTTGGAACAACATCTTCCGTTAATATCTCTCCCTCTACCTTATCAGCAGCCGCTTTTACCGAACTAAAAAAAATAAACTTTTTAGCTTCTGAAGTAAGAAACCAATCGTAAATTTTCTCCGTTAATCCTGTATTTATATCAAAATACACCTGCGTATTGGTTCGATTCTTGGTATCATGCGCTTTCCCTGCTAAATGTATAACCACATCCACTACAGGGATGCTCTCCAACTCAGTCCAGGTATAAGTTTTGACAACTCCTTCTTTTTTTGGTGACACAATATCCAGCCCATAAATGCTATGCTGAGCTTTAAGTGCATTCACTAAGTTAGTGCCTACGAAGCCGTGTATGCCGGTGATAAGAATATTCATTTCAAGCTCTTTAATACATTTCTATTTATTTTCGTTCTTTCATTATCAATAAACCAGCCATACTTATTGAAATAAATGATAGCTGACTTGAGAAATACTTTAAAAAGTTTAAAGTTCTTAGCCGCTCCTCGTTCATGAGCATGAATAATACTTACTGCTGGATAATAAATTGTTTTATATTTTGAATGTATTCTTCTTGAAATATCAAAATCTTCAAAATACATAAAAAATCTTTCATCATACAACCCAATATCTTTTAGTGCATCTACTCTAAATAAACTAAAACAACCCGATAGAATTGGGACATTAACTTCTTGCTTATGAAAATTTTCTAATGTATATTCTTTATTCTTTGAATTTAGCAGTTTCTGTAAGGGATTAACTACTCTAATTAAAAGATTTAATGGGGTTGGTAAAAGTTTTGGCAAAAATTGGACACTTCCATCCAAGTTTAAAACTTTAGGCATTATCATACCAATATTAGAATCTTCTTCGATTCTTTGGAGTAATATTGGTAATACTGTCTTATCAAAACTAATATCAGAATTTAACACTAGATGATATTTAACGTCTGACTTAATTGAATAATTTATAGCAAAATTATGACCTGAACCATATCCATTATTAACTCCTAGAAATAAATATTTTGCTCCTAAAGTATCAAACCTATCATTTTTTAAAGGAGAGTTATCAATTAGAAATATTTGGCATACACATTCAATAGAATTTAACAAATATATCAAATTATAAATTTCTTCAAAATCAGAATTATAAAGTACAATTGAAATATTTATATTTTTTCCCATTGTTGAGTTTTAAAATTAAATTTCTTTATAACTTTTGCAGGACTGCCAACTGCAATTACATAAGGTGGAATGGATTTACTTACAACGGAATTTGCACCAATTATTGAACCCTTCCCAATTGTAACACCTGCCAAAACAGAAACTGACTCGCCAATCCAAACATTATCTTCAATTATAACATTTTTTGATGAAAGTGGACGGTCACCCGGTGGAATATCCGGATAATCATGTTTGTCCTTTCCTGTATAACATCCATGTTGAATATCAGATATATAAACTTTACTTGCTATCAACACATGGTCTCCAATTACAACAGAATCAATTCCTGCAATATGTACAAAATCATTAATTTCTATATCTTTACCAAATGTAATTATTATTTTTTTTGAATAAAATGGATAAGCCTCTATTCTACAATAGCTGCCAGTAGTAAGATTTGATCCAAAATCAATAAAATTTTTGCCTCTTATTTCAATTGGGAAACGAATTAACCTTGATCCAGGAAAGATTAGTTTCGTTTTAAGCAAGTGGCTTAACAACAGTATCAATCCAAAGAAACCATATGTCTCAAATTTATTATAGCTCTTATGCATAAATCTATTTAATTATTTTATCACATATTTCAAGGTATTTCCTTGCCCTTTCTTCAGCAGTATCAAAATTCAACAACTGTTCATTACCTTCAGCAATTAAATCATTTCTTTGTTTTTCATCACTAATCAATAGTAATATTTTTTCTACTATATCTTCAGGATTTAGAGGATCAAAATAAAGTGCTGCATTTTGACATACTGTTGTAGCAAATGATAAATTAGAAGTTAGAATCGGTTTTTGCATTTTCATTGCTTCGACATAATTCGCACTAAAGCATTCTAATAAAGTCGGTAAAAATAAAGCATCACATTCAAAATATAATTGTGGACAAAGAGATACATCGACCAAACCTAAGTTAATTATTGAAGACATTGCTTCATTAGACATTTTATCCTGCAATTGTTTATCGTTGACTGTTAATATAAATTTAATATTAATCCCTTCTAATCGTCTTTTTAAAATAGGAATTACTTCGTTAAGTATTTCCAAGTTTTTATTCGGAGCAAAGGAACATAGACTTATGAATCTAAATTCATCAATATCTTTTGCAGGTAGTATATTTGTTCGGGCTGGTACAAAATTTTCAAAAAAATGATTATATGTATTTGAAACAGTATAAATTCTTTTTCTATCTATATTTAAATAATACTCTAATCTGTTTGAAACATCTTCTGTTTCACAAACAAAAAAAAATCCATTTTTTTTTAATAGAAATCTATGAGTCAATTTATAAATGAATATTTTTATTTTATCTTTCAAGTTCATTATTCTAAATATTGGAGATTCCGGATATACATAATGTGGATATGCATACCCTATAAGATGAGGTGCTTGTGGAGTCCAATAGGAAGGCCCAAAAACACTAAAAACACAATCTGGATTTATGTTTTTTTCAAGTTTTCTTAAATATGTTCGAACAATATACCCTCTTAGTATTAAACGAGGGTGTGTAACAATTTTGTAAAAAATAAAATTTGAGGAAAATTTTTTTGTGTCTATTTGTGATGCTACTCGGGTACTCATTAATATATAATACGTATGCTGAGAAAATTTTTTACATTCTTCTATAAATGAAACAGCCACCTGAGTAACACCAGTTCCACTTAAAGTTGAAGCATTTATCAATAATTTCATAATATTTTGTTTTTATAAAAAAATATAAATCTATTAATATTTATTATTCATAAATCAAATGATTATGTAGAGTAAGTATGCCATATTAAATTAAAATCAACAATTTATTAGCATTAATTATTAATTTTTAATTATTCAAATATTTTTCTTATTACAAAAAAATGCTTATATAAAGATAAAAAACGACTTTCATAGAGATTAAAATTGAATATAATAAATTTGAAGAATTCTGTAAATTACAGCAATAAAACTACATTCTATTTTTTTTTGCTTTGAAAATTAAATTTTGTAATATAATTTATTAATTTTGTCCTAAGATAAAATTTAAGAATCATTTTATAGTTATCTACGTAGCAGTTAATTTTATTTTTACTTTTATTATTTATCTTCGTTCTTAACACTTCTTTGCCTACAATGAGAATACTCCTTCCACTTATTCCACCTTCTCTTACATTAGCTGTTACAATAGGCAAATAATAAGGTTTTATTATATCCAGACACCTCAATAAGAAATCATAGTCACCAACAATTAGATAATCAGTATTAAATAGACCCTTTTGTTCAAATAAACTTTTATGATGTAGGCTGCCTACATGTGCAATACAATTATATGTGTGCATTTTTTTTGTCCAAGGTTTACCATATATCCTAATAGGATTAAGATTTTCTTTCACTAAGAGACATTTTGATGAAATAAAATTTAAATCATGAAATTTGTTAATTTCATCAACATATTTTTCAATTGAATTATTCAACAATATATCATCGCTTCCAACAAACGAAATCCAATCACCTGTTGACATTTTTAAACCCTTATTCCAAGCATCATATATACCTTTATCTTTTTCTGAAATCCATTTTAGACGACCACCGAAAAGAGGTTCATATGCCTTTATAATTGAAACTGTTTTATCTATTGATTCTCCATCAATTATCAGATATTCAATATTCTTGTAAGTCTGATTTAATATGGATTCAATAGTCTCGGCTATTGTCTTTTCTGAATTATAAGTTGCTGTAATAATAGATACTATTGGTTGGTCTGGCATTATATAGATTGTTTCTATTAATAGGTAAAATTGATTGATGAATATTTTAAAAACTTAGCGCATTACAAATCTTGTATTATTCACTATTTTATTATTTTGTTTAATTCTATGGAAAAAAGCGATCATTAAAAGCATTATTAATAATCCTGTCACATCTGGACGTTGTAAATAGTTAATAAAAATTATGACCAAAGATTTAAAAGTATCGTTAATATAAAATGACCATTTTTTGAAATTTAAAGAATATATAAGGAAAACCATAAATGGTAAAAACATAAAAAAGGCCCCTATAATGCCATTATTAGCAAAAGGACCCAAAATATTTGCACCAAAATACCCGTACTTTTTTGGTACAGTTTCAATTCCATGACCCATTAGTGGCGCGTCTTTGAATGCGCGTAAAGCATTCTCAACCAATGAGCTACGATTATCTGAAACCACTTCGCCTACTTCCTCACCTTTAAATAGTCCTTCTACTCTACCAATCGTTTGGCTATAAATTAAATGAGATACAACAGATGAATCCCTATTTACCTGAATAAAAAAAATCGCTGTTGCAAAAAATAAACCTATAAATAAAAACGACTTTTTCTGTTTTATCGATAGATAAAAAAATACAATATATAAAACCAATGATATAAAAAATGCAACGGACATAGTAAATAAACCTCCAAAGATTAATAATATTTCAGTTTTCTTGCTGTTAAAGTAGATTTTATTGAGTAAAAGTGCTTGTATAATGAAGAAAGCAAAAGCACCAGGTTCATCAAAAAAACCACAAACTCTTATTAACATTCCACCTCCTATGTAAAAGGGGCTTCTTGCAAATGAAATTATATAATTTATAATTGGCCGGCCATCGATAAATTCAAATTCATTGTAACTTTTTCCACCAAATAATGCATAAAAAAAAACTATAATTCCCATAAATATCATAAACTGAATTATTTTCAAATATGATTTAACAAATGTTTCAATGCCTATATATTGTATGATAAAAAAATATGTAATAATTATAGCAATATTTTGAATAACAAGATTAATGTAAGCCGTATCATTATGATAAAATGCACTAGCTAAATAAAATACAATTTGAAATAATAGAATGAAAATTATCAAAGGATGCGGATTTTGAATTTTACGCTTTATGATTACTAGAATCAAAATAATAACCAATAAAAAAAAAGCTGCAAATTTGCCAGGATGCATAGGTAGTACAAAAAATGCAAATGGTGCAACGCTAGTTATTAGAAGCCATAAGATTATTATATATATATATATGGTTTTTGACTGCATCCTAGATTTTTTTTGTAATATCCTCATACAAATCAAGATATTTTTGCAAAGTAACATCAATACTAAATCTTTCTATTACACTCTTTCTACACATGGAACTGAGTTTATTCTCATTTTCCAATAAATAAATAATTCCTTCTACAAAATCATCAATATCATAAGATTTAGCTAGATATCCATTTGTTTTATGCAAAATAATATCTCTTAACCCACTTGTGTCAAATGCTACAACGGGTGTACCACAACTAATAGCTTCTAAACTCGTATATCCAAAGCTTTCAACCAGTGAAGGAGTTAACAGAACATTGCCGCAATTATAAATAAGAGCCATTGAACTTTCATCTCTAATGGAACCAACACAGGAATATGAAAAAGGAAAATTATCTGAAAATATTTTATTTTTTGTTCCGAATACAATTATGTGAATTGAATCAGGATTTATAATAGTGGATAGCTTCTGCATAGATTCTAAAAGTAAACCAAATCCCTTATTTTTATCTTTGTCAGGATCCTTAGCAGCTCCAAATATTAAAATTTTCTTATTTGTTTTAATCCCAAATAATCCTTTGGCAAAATTTTTATCAATGGGCTTAAAAATATTTGTGTCAATCAAGTTTGGAATTACTTTGCAAGGCATGTGGCCTAATAATTTACTGCTTTTAAACATTTCAAATTCCCACTTACTTGGAACTGTAAAATAAACATTGAGAGATTTCCAATGCAATCTCTTTAAATGCCATATTAACTTATCTAAGTCTAGGCCTCTAGAACTATTTAATCTGTTGTTTTTATTATAGCCAATAATAAAACGATTATCATTATTTAAAACATCAGGATGGTGTTCAGTCCCACAAAATACCCATGAATCATGAAGTGACCAAATAATTTTTTTTCGTATTTTGTTTATATCACTAATACTTAGCATTTCACCATTTATCCAATGTAAATGTATCACATCAGCATCACTATTATTTATCACCTTTAATGCCTCAGTTGAAAAAAAACCTAATGAATGGGAGATTGGATTACTATTTCGCTGAAGTTTTAAAATCAAAGAAGCAATCTTTCTCTTTAATAAATTGAATTGATAGCTTCCAACTGAAATTGAAATAATTGAATCATCTTGATCATATTTCTTCAATACAAGTATCTGACTATCATAGCCATTACTGATTAGAGCTTTGTGCAGGCGGTTGCACGCAACAGCTGCTCCACCACCTACCTCTGTTGCATTTACATGTAGAATACTTAATTTCCCATCCATTATTTTTAATTATCACTATTCCATTATATAACTACTCAGTACCCAATAAAACACCTTCTTAGATACTTGCCACGGCAAGGATTGCCGAGAAAGGATTTTGATTATTCTATTTGGCAGTTTGCGTGATAGAATCAATTTGACAGTAAGTGTCAGCTCCCGCATGTGATTTAAACTTACCACTTACTTTTTGTTTTACTTTTAGATTTATGACAGCCTTTCAGAAGCGTTATTTTCGTATGGCACGTCAGGGTCGAAAAGGAATTTAAATACATACTCTTTGTATTTTGTCAAACTCTTTATTATGACAATAATCTTTTGATGCAGATTATCAGTAGATGTTGTCCGTAATTTTTCGAATCTATTTAAAATCGAACTGCGGTCGATGTCCTCCCACAATTCTGTTTTTCTTTTGTATATCGCCTCTCTTATTAATTCGGTTAATTGTGTAGACCATGTTTGTGTGGCATCTAATTCCGATAAATAAATCAGTTCTCGTATAATATGAGCCAAACATATTTGATGGTCAGCAACATTCATATTAAAATACGAGCGATGACGATCAATAACTAAAATTGAGCTTGGCAATCCATTCTCAAAATGATTATCTATGGCAGCTTTTCCACGTGACTTGTTGCTATGGATATATGTCAAACTCGGGGTTTGCCAAGCCCACATCCAATGCAGTTCTCCATTGATATTTTCACACGTTTCATCGGCACCACTTATCGGATTTTCCTCTCCTATTAAGTATTTGAAATTTATTCGCTAAATGTTATATCTAGAATTTAAAATAAGTGAGTATTTAGCATATTCAGGTAGTTTTCCTAAATAGACAAATACTAATTGTAAACATAATTTATTGGAATTCATAATATACTAAATTAAGAATGCATCATAAACTGCTTCTGAGGACACACTCTAGGTATTTCTATTAAACTATTTGCAGCAATTAAATGGTTGAAATTTTGAGTAAAGCATCCATTTCTATTACTTGGAGTTGGACATCCACTTTATATTTTATCATAAATTCGTTCTCTAACCCAATCGATATTATTTCTTATTACTTTTGCAGGAATCCCAGCCACAATAGAATGACTTGGAACATCTTTGGTTACAATAGAATTAGTTCCAATGATACTATTATTTCCAATACTCACACCTTTTAGAATTATTGAACGAGCACCAATCCAAACATGATTACCAACATATATATCTTGAGCCATATTAATTCTTCTCTTTGTTATATTATCAATTATGGAATGTGAATCGCCCGTTCTAAACTCAATACCATAAGAAAACATACAATCCTCTCCAATGAGAATGCTTTTATTAGGTTCTGTTACTGCCAAATGCACTGATTCAAAACTCGTCTTTTGTCCAACTTCAATTTTACAATGGTTATCTTCAAAACAAACACTGCCACCTTTAAAATTACAGTTTTCCCCAATTATAAATTTATGATTATTGCCTCTCATAAAAAACAACATATCAGACAAAACTGAACCTTGCATGATTTCTATTAAATTATTATCACCCACAATATCATATTTAACATTTTCCAAAATACCATTATTGATAATAATATTATTTTTCCCTTGTATTGGATTACTATATTTAATTCTAAATCTTTGAATCTTTTTTGCAAATAAATGCAAAAGTTTATTCTTATATACAATTGCTTTAATAATACGATTCATACTCCTATTGTTAATGTAAAATGAATTCAATTAAATGTAATATATACTCCAAACTAAGGTTTAACTCAATGATTTAAATTCGAACTGTATATATTTAAAATGTGTAAAAATACTAAGCCAAATTTATTATATAATTAGATAGTTTTTTATAAATCCGTATCATTATTTGTTCAATATAGCTAAAATATGTGTTTTTTAAATCTAGTTCTTCAATTTTGAAAAGATTTAAATTATTCAAAGAAAAGCCCACAGACTCCCAAACACAAACCTCAACATTAACATACATGAAGCTCATTTTTGCAATAATAGCCTTCAATAATACTTCTCTGTCTGCTAGTATTTTATATTTTAGATTATATAGACCAATTATATCAAAAACTGATCGATTAAAAAAAACACTCTGATGACAAATAGTTTCTAACAAAAAAAAACTCTTTCGGATCTTATTTGGAGGTATTATTACTATATTATTTTCTTTAATTATTGTATTTCCATATATTATATGTGCATTAGATATCATAATTTTTATGGATAAATCAAATAAAACATTTTCACTCGAAAAAACATCTCCACTATTCATAAAAATAATCCATTCCCCTGTTGATTTTAAAATACCTTTATTCATCGCATCATATATTCCCAAATCGGGTTCACTAATTGAATAATTTATTCGGGATTCGTATTTTTTAATCACATCATTGGTTCCATCAGAAGAACCTCCATCAATCACTATATACTCAATATTTAAAAACGTTTGACCTATAATACTCTTAATCGTTCTCTCAATCGTAGAAACTCCATTATACACAACAGTGATAACACATATTAAAGGTGGATTTACTAAACTACTATCCATTAAAACAAATTTAATATTTATGCTTATTGAAATTTAACTTCAAAAAATAATTTATGAATTCCATATTCCTTTTGCACGATGTAAAATAACTTTTTTTATTTGAATTGGCATCCACCAAGATGAGATAATTATCGCAGATAATGTTTGAGCAACGATTAATCCTGTCAACCCAAAATAAAATCCAGAGAATATTGTTATAGGAATATTCAACACACAAAGAATTATTGCTGAATAGAATTGAATCTTCAATTTACCAATTCCGTTCAATATAAAAGAATATATCATTGTCCAAGCATTTACAACAACATACCCTCCCATTGCAACTGTTACTGGAAAAGGAATAACTACGGAATCCTTCAACCATATCCTATAAAGAAAAGGTGAAAATAATACCAAAATAACGGTTAATATAAGCGTAAAATACCAAAATAATTGAATTTTTTTTACTACATTAAACATCCACCTTATATCCTTTTTGACATAAGCTTCTGTAAACGCAGACCAAAATGGTGTTATAACAATAGTCACAATCATAGTAATTATTGACAGATACTTGAATACAATATTATATACTGTGACCTTTTCTGGTCCGAAAAGATGAATTATAACAAGATTATTTGTTTGAAATACGATAATTACTGCTATTTGAATTATAAAAAATTTAAGTCCAATACCAATCAAATCTTTTACGTACTTTAACTTTACGAATTTATATGATGGTATATATTCTTTTAGGTCGTGCTTAAAGAACCACATTGAAAAACCAATCAACACTAGTATTTGAATTCCTCCCATTGTCAACCCTAAATAAACAAGCGAAGCACTCACTGTTTTTGTCAATATATATATAACTAATAAAATTAGAATTTGGCTCAACGTTGAATATATAGAAGCCAATGCAGGTTTTTGTATTGAAGTTAAAAGAGTTGTTACTAATTGTAATACAAATTGTGAAAAAAAACTAAAAAAAACAATTATAGCAAGTTCATTCAACTCTCTTGACATTACTTTGGGAGCATTTAGTATTGAACACCAATCTAAATATGGATTAATTACTAAAAAAAGTAGGAACATTAAAAACATTACCGAAGAAAGAACAAAATATGTTGTACTCACATAAATTTTTGCCTTTTCAGTATTCCCTTCAGCAATAGCTTCTGTAAACTTGTTTCTTAAACCATTTCCGAGTCCAATATCAAAAAGACTTGCCCAAGTAACGATCGAAGATAACGTTAACCAAATACCATATTGAGCTGAAGAAACATAATTTATGGTTAATGGTATCAATAACAGACTAAATAAAACACTAATTCCTTTTAAAAAAAACATTGATACGATATTTTGCACTGCACGTTTGCTACGTTCGTGACCTTGTGTAAAATAGCTCAAAATCTTACTTATCATCTCTTTCATTGAATTCTATTGTTGAAAATTATCTGCGTTAGCCATTTATTTTTTAAAATGAATATACGAAGATATATTTGCAATTTATCACTAAATGAACAACTATTTGACCATAAATTTTTATTTATCAATCTATATCTTAAAATATTGTAGTCTGAGTAATTTTTCAATACAACAAAAAATAACTGTTTATAATTCATACTAGTAAATAAGCTGAGCAACTTTCTTTTGTAGTATTTATTCAATTCTAATGGAAGATGTGAAAAAGTTGAAATGCCTAAATAAACCTCCAAGGCATCCCAACCACTTCCACTTTCAGAATCTTTAAATGTAACAATCTTATCATCAACGATACGAACTTTGTTTCCCTTATTTAATGCAAATAAAGTCAAAACTAAATGAGGAATATATGTATATGAAAAGGTATAAGAATAACGAAAAAAAGGATTTAAAATATCCAGATTATAAATTGCGTTTGACATAAACATCAGCTCTCCTTTTTTTCCAACCTTATCATAATAATCAATAAACGACTCTATACAGTTCACATCAAACATTGGTTTTATTTCATGTTGTATGGTATAAATATCTACAAACCTGACAGATGAGACATCCGCAGAAATTTTTATATAATTATTTATTTTTTCGATTGAATTAACATGGACATCATCATCATCGGAAAGTAGCCACATCCATTTGGTTTTACAATACAAATAAGAATTAGTTAAATTACCAATCATTCCTGTATTAAATGGATTTTTCACTAATACCAGTTTATCATTTTCAAATAAATTCAAAACTTCTTGAACATCGTAATTTGAATTATTATCTATTACAATTACTTTTTCAATAGTTTTAGTATCTTGTAAAAAAATAGATTGTAGAGTAGATAATAGCCTAGTCTTTCTATTATATGTAGGGATTACAATTGTTAGTTCATTTTTCATAAAGGAGTCAACACTATTTATATTTTTCAAATATTCAATCAATATAATAATTTCAAAAAAAGTTGCGTTCATCTTTTAAAATCAACAACCCTTTTTCTAATTCTATTTTTGATTTCCATTTTATTATTTCGATATTTTTAGCTATTGGCGCAACCGCATACATAGGATCAAATTCTCTATATGGTAGCCCTCCCCAATTGGCATTTATTTTCTTAGAAAAAACATTTTCTAAAATATGGCTTACCTCTCGTATAGAATGTCCATTGCCTGTTCCTAAGTGAAATTGCGTAAAGTTATCAGTACAAACATCAATATGAATAAACAAACAATAAAAAAATGATGCTATATCATCTACGTGAATAAAGTCAAGAATCTGTTCTCCCTTACTAAATTTGACAGGTCTCGGAGAATCCATAGCATCTAACATATAGTCTATAACTTTCTTTTGATTATTTTTTCGTCCATAGGGAGAATAAACAATGACATTAATCCATTTAAAATTATTTACTGTTTGATAATACTGGATAACAGATCGAAAAGCGGTTTTGCTGGCAGAATAAAGATTATTCGGAAAAAATTCACCTGCACCATATAAATATTCGGTGAATGTACCAATATTTATAAAATACTGACATGATGTTTTTGAAATAGCTTCCAACAATAATGTTCCAAAAACAATATTTGAATCAATAATTTTTATTGCTGTATCTGCGTCATCTTTAGTATTAAAAAGAGCAGCCATATGTAATACAATGTCAGGAGAATAGGATATAATATTCTCCCTCATATCATTATCTATTTCAAATATAGTTATAGGAATTAATGGAAATAAGTTTAATGCCTTTTCCTTAACCCTCACAAGAATAGCTATATCAGTTATTCCCTGTTCAAATAAATAAGGAATAAGTGTTTTTCCCACAAATCCTGTTGCTCCGGTGATTAATATCTTCATACGCTAAAAAAATCTATACGGAATCTCTGGTAATTCCTTTTTATCAGACTCAATTGGATCATGGACATCGTCAATAATATCAAGTATCATTGATTCTCCATCAGCAACTCCGGCAAATGCCATCCAAAGTCCTGGTGACACTGTCAGACGACTATAATCTCCCTCTGGAGATAATACAAATTCTTTAAATTCTCCTTTAGTTTGACTATCATCCCTGTCATCATAAATTACGAATTTTACAGCTCCAAAAGAAACAACTAAATTAAGGGTAAATCGATTGTGTCTTTTCCAACCTTTTATTTCGTTGGAATCTATTTTACTAAAATAAGCCTCTCCAAAACCTTTAAATCCATTGTCTGTTGATTTCAAAGCATGAAATACATCCCCTTTAGGTACAACTATATGTTTTAACGGGTATAAGTCAACTCCTACCATAATTATCTCGTCCAATTTAGATATTGTTTTTGAGCTTCAGCAATATAATATTCGATTTGATTCATCGTCAAAGCCAACATATCTTCCTCTTTATTATGATAAAACGACTTATACCAGTCAGAAATTAATTGGACTGTTTGTTCATAATGTAAAGTTGAATGCCAGTTAAGATATGCCAGAGCTTTATCACAATTCAATTTCAATAACTTCGCTTCTTCAAATGGAACCTCACCTGTCACTTTAACTATCTCATCTCCTTTGAATCCCCATTGAAATGCCAAATCTTTGACCAATTGAAGAACGGTTTTGGTAAGTTCTGCTTTTGGACCAAAGTTAAATGCCTCTCCATTTTGTTCATCACCTTCATATAAATTTTGGGCAAGAACCAAATAGCCACTTAACGGTTCTAAAACGTGTTGCCATGGACGAGTTGCTTTAGGACTTCTGATTTCAACGCAATTATTAGTAGAAAATGCTTTAATACTGTCTACAATGATACGATCTGCCGACCAGTCACCTCCGCCAATCACATTTCCAGCTCTGGCTATTCCCAATTTAATATTTGATTTCGATTTTATAAATGAGTTCCAATATGACTTTATTACAAGTTCTGCAGCACCTTTGGAACCAGAATAGACATCTTTTCCACCCATTGCATCATTCTCTCTATAGCCCCATATCCATTCAACATTATCGTAGGCTTTATCACTTGTGATTAAGATTACAACACAATTATAATCAATATTTTTCACAGCTTCCAAGACCGATGCAGTACCAACAACGTTTGTAGTTATCGTATCAAAGGGTTGGGAATAAGAGGTAGAAACAATTGCCTGCGCCGCCAAATGAAAAATAAAATCAGGTCTCACTTCTTCAACAAACAAATTAAATTCATCTTTATTTCGTATATCTCCAAACTTATGATGAATCTTTTTTTCTAAACCTAATGTTTTAAACATTGAGGGCTCAGATGGAACATCTATTGAAAAACCATAGACATCTGCATTGCACACTAACAACCAAGAAGTTAGCCAAGACCCTTTGAATCCTGTATTTCCAGTTATTAGAACCTTTTTACCATGAAAAATATTTCCAAACATACAATTATTTTTTACCAGACCTTCCAAGGAGCATTTCCTTTGTCCCACATTTCATTTAATTCAGTATTATCTCTTAACGTATCCATCGGTTTCCAAAACCCGGTATGCTTATAAGCATATAATTGCCCTTCAGATACTAATTTCTCTAACGGTTGTCTTTCAAACATCTCGTTATCTCCACCTGTTAGGTGTTCGAAAACTTCTGGTTCACAAATAAAATATCCTGCATTTATCCAAGCACCATTACCATCAGGCTTCTCCATAAAAGAAAAAACGGTTCCATCATTATCAATATCTAATGCCCCAAACTTACCACTTGGTTGATATGCCATAAGTGATAGCAATTTACCCGATTTATTATGGTTTTGAATTGCTTGCGATATATTCACATCAGAAACACCGTCTCCATAAGTTAACAAAAAAGGTTCATTCCCTATATATTTTTGAATTCTTTTGATACGACCACCAGTCATTGTATTAAGTCCGGTATCAACCATAGTCACTTTCCAATCTTCAGAATGATTGTCGTGTATTATTAAGCTATTATTAGACAAATCAACTGTCATGTCACAGTTGTGCCTAAAATAATTTGCAAAATACTCTTTAATAACATATCCCTTATAGCCACAACAAATGATAAACTCATTAATACCATAATGACTATAGGTTTTCATAATGTGCCACAAAATAGGTTTTCCACCAATTTCCACCATGGGTTTTGGTATTAAATTGGTAGCCTCACTTAATCGTGTTCCAAGTCCACCTGCTAATATAACTGCTTTCATAGAAAATACGAATTAAACGAATTAAATATTACGAATTACACTAAATATAAAAATACAAATTTCATGAACCAACAGTCTGCGAAGCTAATTAAGAAAAATGATTATCCGCAATTAAGCCCAGTCTCACCCGATATACACACTTATATAAATGTATAAAGTTGCGCATTGCCGTTGGGTCCCGTCCCGATAGCTATCGGGAGCTATCGGGATGTTATCCCAACTCTTGTATTCTTTGGTCCCGATAACTATCGGGATTTAATCCAGTCCTCGCTGGCGCGGTTCTGTGAACCTTGACATTCCAATCTATCTTTTTCCTCTGCTGGTGCGCCCCGATAGCTATCGGGAGTGAACCGTGTCCTTTTAATCCTTTTTGGTTTTGATTTCCTTATCAACAGCCTCAATCATTTCTAATACAAGACTAAACATTGGTTGTACAGACTCAGCATTATAGTCAAAGATATTTTCGTAGTCTCCTTTTTGCCTCCAATCGTATAATTCGGTAAGAAGTTTTCCGAATTTTTTGTCCAATTTTTAAAAATACGAATTACACGAATTAAATCGAATTACACGAGATAAAAACTAATTATACAAATTATAAATACGAATCTATATTTAACGTACTCCAGTTTGTCATCGGTGTTCATAACCTAATTCCTTCTTTACTGACACTTACATAAAATGGAGTCACTTTTTGCTTCGTTTCCCAGTCTTTATTGGAATAGGCAAAAAGAGAAAATGGTTCTCCTGTTTCCAATTCTAAATCGTAAAGATGATTCCTGAATTCACGTTCTTTATTTAAATCAACAGGGTAATCAGTAAGTATAAGTAAATCCCAATCAGAATCTTTATGTTCGTTACCCCTTGCACGAGAACCGTAAAGTATAATCTGTGCTTTGGGATCAATTTCTAATATGTTCCTTTTAATCAATTGGGCTATTTGAAAAGTTTTCTTCTTCATAATCCAGATTTTATAAATTTAACGATCATTGTCCCGACAACAAAAGTAATCATTTCTGTCAAAAAACGATATTTTTATGTCTTCTCCCACTCGTTTGCCGTCCCGATAGCTATCGCGGAGAGTAGTTGTTGGTTGATTGTAACACAAAGTAGACAAGTAGACGAGTAAACGAGTGAACCATTTACCGCTAATCACTAATCATTGATCACAAATCCTCCCGGCAATAGGTTACTTGTGCAGAGCTTGCCGAAGCATCAGCTGCACTATTAAATTTCCTTTAGGATAATTACTCAAGACTTGAGAATAATAAGTTGGTTTTTAGTGTATCGATACTTTTTTAAGAACAAAATATCTAATTAATTTAGCATTTTCCATTGCTTTCTTCATATGATAGTTTTCAATTTGCATGAGATTGGGATATCTTACTTCGGAGGCATATATTGTCAAATCACTGCAAATTTCTAAGATACTCTCAAATTCAACATCGTAATTAGCCGAAGTTTCGCAAAGTACCACTAAATCATGCGTTTTCTGTAATCGCCCATTATTATAAGCAATGTAACCTTTAAGCATCTTTTCTGCACACTGTTGGCAATGGTAACATACAATTTCATATTTAGGTTTCAATTGACCCGAGAGTATTGTAACAGCTTCAAGATCGTTATCGGCATATTCAAACCACAGTAAACCGTCTTTATTTTTATCCATAAATTTTTTGGCCTTCTGTGGAAATAATATACTCAAATGTTGATTGATCATTTTTCCGATTATTAAAATCATCGGTATCACAAACCAAAATATCAATAGGCATAGAAACATTTCCTAACAACAACCTTCTGGCTTGTTGAGTAATTTCAATTTTTTTCTTTCCTTTTAAATCAGCAACCACAAAAATATCAATGTCACTATCTTTATTGGCAGTATTATATGCATACGATCCAAAAAGATAAACTTGCTTAGCATCAATACCCGCTACAAGTATTGTTGAAATTTTATCTACTAATGTTTTTATTTTTTTATTCATAAGACGAGAACTTTAGTTTATTGTTATTTCTCTTCTCCCACTCGTCCCGATAGCTATCGCGGAGAGTGGTTATTGGTTGATTGTAACACAAAGTAGACAAGTAGACGAGTAAACAAGTAAACAGTGAACAGTAACACCATTACACTATACACCTTTAATCACTAATATCTACACAGCGATGTTCGTCACTCCCATAGGAAGTAGACAAGTGAACAGTTACATTAACTATTAACTACCAACTATAAACTCTTATCTCTTTTCTCGGAACTCGAAACTCGGAACTCTAAACTCTAAACTACCGACTATAAACTCTTATCTCTTTTCTCGGAACTCGAAACTCGGAACTCTAAACTCTAAACTACCGACTATCTGGTAAAAACTACCTACTATCAACTACCTGTCAATACTAAAATTCAATTTAATTTGAGTTTTAAGATATTCCTCAATTTCAATAGGTGTAACGTTATATACAGGTTGTAATAGTTTAAAGCCACTATCAATATTAAATCGTTTATGGTCAACAAGCATTGCCAATAAATTTTTGGTAGAAAGTAAATGACCTGAATATTTTGTTGCCAATTGAACTATTGATTTAATATCGACACCTGATATAAGAATTGAATAGATGTCGTAATAATCTCTGAAATTACTTCTGCGCATTAAAACTTCCATTTTCATTGCTGCAATGGAATAAATGTCAGCAACATAGAGGTTATTCTTAACATGAACAGGAGATACAACCGGTGTAAATTTGTTACTGGCATAGAATGATATTTTTACACCAGAAACAACAAACTCGACATGATCGAAGTCCCAAATTTCTCTTGATTCAATGGTGCCAATTTTATTTAGCTCTTTTTCAATATTAACCCAATCAACTTCAGGTTTATGTTTTTTATCCGTTTTCCAGCTCATAAAATCAAGATCTTCACTCAGACGCGTTTCCAATTGAAGGGCAAGAGCTGTACCACCTACCAAAGTATAGGGTTTTATGCAATTCAATGAACAAACGTTCTCGAATAGTTTGTCGGTATGTGGTGTGAGACCTTTCATTAAACAATTTTCAACTGACGGTTTTCTATTCTTTTCAGATATCTTTCCGGTTGTTTTATATCAAAATACATCCAGGCTATCAATTTATTTAATCTGGCATAATAACTTCCCTGAACAACCAAACGGTCTATCCACACTTGTTTGATACTCTTTATCGGATATATTTTAAATAATAAATTAATATCTTCAATATCCAAATAAAGAAAAGTTTTTTCAATTAAAATATCATCCGGCACTTGCTGAGTATCATGCATCTCAAACGACCAAAAACGTTTTTGATCCAAAAGTTTTTTTATCAATATGTCTTTGGCTGATTGTTGGCTGCGCCAAGCGGCAGAGCCGAGCAGATTATTCATTACAAAAATTTTTATTGGATTATAGCAAAAAGCAATATCCTCCCTGCAATAGGTTATCAGCTATCCTTCTCCCACTCGTTTGCTCCCGTCCCGATAGCTATCGGGAGCTATCGCGGAGAGTGGTTGTTGGTTGATTGTAACACAAAGTAGACGAGTAAACAAGTAGACGAGTAAACGAGTAAACAAGTGAACCATTTACCGCTAATCACTAATATCTACACACCGTTGTTCGTCACTCCCATAGGAAGTAGACGAGTAAACAAGTAAACAGTGAACAGTTACACCATTACACCATACACATTAACGTTAATCACTAATAACTAATCACTAATATCTAATATCTACACAACAATGTTCGTCACTCCCATAAATGGTTGTAACTATCGTAATTTGATTTGTATTTTTACAAAAAGAATTAATGCAAAAACACTAATTCTTTATCGTTAAACACTTTATTTTGCTTCGTTTTTTTAAATTTCGAAGTACAAAATTACACTTTTTTGTTGAATTAACTACTAAATGTTTGAGTTTTTTTTAAGAATTTATTGTACAGCTAAAAACCAATAAGTTAGCTAACTTAATAACTGCAATTATTCTGTATGTCAAATATTTTTAAATGAGTATCCGCTTGAGTACCCAATTCTTTGTTCCGAAGGGACTAAATGTGAATAACCCTGTACGAAGTGCGGGGGGAAAGTACACTTCTACAACCCCAACCCCGCAGGGGTTGAATATGATAGCTTTAATATTCAACCCTTTCAGGGTTGTTGCCTATGTTTATTATTTACCGTGTGTTTCACACACGGTTATTCAAATTTAACCCCTATTCGGGGTTTTAGGTATTAAAACGGATACTCATTTATTTTTAATACTCAGACATTAAGGGGTTATTATTATCAGCATACGGCCCAGTATTTACATATTCGTCTCGATAGTGAAAGGACAATGTTCGTTGCAAATATCCTCACTGGCGCAGCCCTTGTTCAGCGTAGTCTCCATCCACGATAGCTAAGAAATTTTATTTTTATAAATACTTGTTCTTATGGCTGTAAGCTAATTACATTCTAGCCCAATGGCAACTCCCGATAGCTATCGAGGACTGAAAGGACAACGCCTTGGGATGAATAGCAAAAAAAACAATTTGCGCCCTGAAAGGGCAATATAAATAATGGTGTACGTTTATTCTCTTTTTTTTTATACTGCCCTTGCAGGGCGTATACATTATCCTATAATCCTTTACCCAGGTCGTTGACCTGGGCTAGAATATGTCAGGCTTTCAGCCTTTTAAATCCTTAGCTTGACGGCTATGGTCTGGATACTACACCAAACAACATACGCTACGACCAACTGAGGCTGAGCAGTATTATTAAAATTGATATGATATAGGATTTGCTAATTTCTTTGTTATAAACAAATAACCATTAACCACTCGTTACTCCCGTCCCGATAGCTCCCGATAGCTATCGGGACGGGAGCTATCGGGACGAGGGGGAGAGAGTTTTAATTTGTAAAAGTAGAAATATAAGTAATAGGAAGTAAATAATGTCCTATTTCATTTTAGATTGCATCCTATTTTCACCACTGCAGCTCCCTCTCCTTGTGAGAGGGCGGGGGGAGAGGTCGGAAATTTAGAATAGTACATTATATTATACCACTTACTTAAGTGATTCCTTATTTCGAACTCACGTTAAATTTATACTAGTCAAATATTGAATTGGTGTTTACTCATGGGGCGACTTGGAGTCACCCTGTGAATTGAAGAAGGAAAAATGTTCGTTGCATCAGTCCTCTCCCAAACTTTTGGGAGGATTATGTTCGTTGCATCCGTCCTCTCCCAAACTTCTGGGAGGATTATGTTCGTTGCATCCGTCCTCTCCCAAACTTCTGGAGAGGATTATGTTCGTTGCATCAGTCCTCTCCCAAACTTATGGGAGGATTATGTTCGTTGCATCAGTCCTCTCCCAAACTTTTGGGAGGATTATGTTCGTTGCATCCGTCCTCTCCCAACTTCTGGAGAGGATTATGTTCGTTGCATCAGTCCTCTCCCAAACTTTTGAGAGGATTATGTTCATTGCAATCGGTCAATTTCAAAGCCTCTTTAGGGAGTTGGGGGTCACAAAAGCAGACACAATGAACTGGTATTGTGCAAATTGTTGCATACTTTGTACAAATCTATACAAATAATTTCTTCATTTATAGTTTATTTTGGAAAATAATTTGCTAAATTGAATTATTTATAGTATTAAAAATCAATTAGTTAAAATTTATTTTGGAAAACTTCTTATTTATTTAGAAAATAATATAAATAAAAATGACATTTATTGAAATTTATGACCTATCTTTGTATCGCAAGTTTAGATAAGGTGAAGAGAAAGCCTGAAGTGGATTTGTAAGATTGCTATAGGTAATCTTTCTTTGAAATTTTTGAGATATAACAGGATGTTTCTACAATCGAAAAAGGGAGCATTACCTATACTGATCTTTATGAATATTAATTTTCGTAATACTTTATAAATAATGAAGAAGGTATTGGTTAATTTTTCTTTTTCTAGAGTTCGGAAATCAGAATTTCCGGAAATTATGAATGCTTTATTGGATATTGTTGCGAAACACAATCCGGTAGCATTGTACATTGTAGGAATGTACAATTTGTTGTTAGAGTTAAAACCTCTTCTCGATAAATTGACATTGAAATATGATGGTTACCCCATCCCCAAAGAGGTTGAAGACCTGCGTACTAAGCGGGACAATCTTTTGGGTGCAGTTTTGTCGCACTTAACGGCGATTGAAAAGGCAAAGGTAGCCTCCGTATCCCAACAAGCAGCCCTGGCAGTTCCTTATTTGAGGAGTTATCTGGATGGAATAATAGTTGAAAACGCAACGGTGAAAACCGGGCGTGTCAATCAATTATTGACCAATTTGGATGATTTCGACACTATGAACGCTGCCCTGGTAACGTTGGGTTTAAATGTTTATTTTGGCGAGTTGAAAGTTTGTCAGCAAAGTATTAAACAGGGCGAAAGCCTCCGTATAGAAATCATATCGGTTCGGATAAAGCAAAACACCTTAATTGCAAAGGAAAAAATTGCCAATGCAGTGAGCAATTTGTTGGATGCCATAGAACTGGCTAAGGTTGAACATACGGAAATTGATTATATGCCGTTGATAAACGAACTAAATGTATTGCTAAACTCCAAGCAGACCATGCTGAAGAGCCGCGTTACACGCAGTAAAAACTCTATTGCTAACAAAACAACGACAGTCGCTTCGTCTACTACAACTTCTGCGACTGCCATTTAGCAAAGCACATTCCTAATCTATCAAAATGAGCCCCGTATTCCTGTTTGCGGGGCTTTTTTTTGCCCCATTCTTAATTTGTTAAATTTTCTGGTAATTTTTTTTGTTGAAATAAAAAAACAATGTAAACTTTTTATAAAGTTGCACACTGTTTATAGATTTCCACTTATAGGATTTGTATTTTAAATTGACTGAAGAAAAATGCTCTGAAAAACAAAAAAAGAGAAACAAAACAATACGCTTTTTCCTAAATTGAATGTTGTTTTTTAAAGACAGTACAAATATAGCACTAAGAATTGCAAAGTATTGCAAAGTATTGCATGTTTAACATGTTTTTTTACACATATTGTGCAATTAGCCTCACATTTAACACTATTCCGGTCGATATTCATTAAAAACCACAATTTTCATTTAGCTCTCGTGGTTCAGTGTTTGGTATTTTTTTCCCGGGGCCGACACTGGAATACGATTTTTTCATAATCCTGCATTTAGTTTGCTTTTTTGTAAACCTATTTCAGACATTACCAACTATAAACTACCAACTATAAACTATAAACTATTCTTCTTTCCACTTTTTCTTAGCACCGGCCATAAATCCTTTTCCGAATACAATACCTACACCGATAATTCCTCCCAGGAATATCCAGATAATCAATATCATGGGACGATTGGGTTTTGATTTCTCGAGTGGAACAGATACAGGCTCTATAATGGTAAATACTGGAGTATCTTTTTTAACCTGAATCTTGGCTTGTTCCAGTTGTTTGGCAAGTTCCACGAAAACAGTATTAGCAATGCCGTACTTTGTTTGCATACGGGTGGTCTGAACTTGTGGCACGGAGCTGGTCAGATTTTTATACTGATCGGTCTTTTGTGCTATATTCACCTGATAGCCTTCAGCCTGTCCTTTGGCTTCGTTATAGCGTTCCTGAATAAATTCGAGTTCGGCTTTTGCCTTTTGAATTTTAAAATCGGTAATATCCCGTTGCAGCAATTCCTGTGCTTTTTGGGCAAGTTGGGCAGCAGCCAGTGCTTCGGGCATATTGACAGTAAGCGTTAAAAAACCTTGTTTTGCATCTGCTTCCAATGAGATAATTTTGTCAAGCGCTTTACTTACTTTATTTTGATCTTCAGTCAACACGATAAGTTGTCCGCGTTCATCTTTCGAGAATACTTGTTCAGTTTTTTTCCCTTTTATGGCAGCGATGATTACTCCCGGAAGTCCGATGGTATATTTTTTTATAGTACCCAATACCGAAGTTTTTTTGTTATTGATGGTATAATCGAACAAGGATACCGGCTTATTAAACTCCTTAAATTTGATAGGCGTATTCATCAGTTCCAGTTTAAACGGAATACTGCTAACTATTTTAGGATACAAAATAGGTGACATATCTCCACCCGAACTGGAAGCGCCCAGATCGATGCCGGCCAGAGCTGCCAATCCACCCAATCCACCCATAGACGAACCTTTGCCACTCATTTGTGGAACCATAATGGTAGTAGCTGTATACTCTGCAGGAGTTAAGATAGCTACAAAAACACCCAAGACTCCACCTATCAGCAGGCAGATAAAAAGTGTTTTACGTCCGGCCCAAAAGGTTTTGGCAAGTTTTAGCAAGTCTATTTCGTCCTCTTCGTCCGTATTGGGTTGTATGTAAGTTTGTTGTTCGTTCATATTGATTTGTTCCTGTGAAATGTTATTCGTTGATATTTGCTCCCTGCGGTCGTGTTATTCGTTGTTATTAGTATACTTCATTTATTTACATCTGACTGTCTGTTTCTTTGCCTGTACCTGCGCCTTAGCCTGTGCCTGTGCCTCTTTTTAAAGTCTCTGCAACAGCAATATAATTGAAAGCGTCGACATCAACACAGAAAGTCCTTTGGATACGGTAGTTTCCAGATCCATTTTTTCCTTCGGTTCCAGTTTTTCCTGAATTTTTTTGGTATCCATGATCATGGTAATGGTTGATCCGGATACTACTGTAGGATAATTACGGAAAAATAAAAACCGTTTGGTAGATTGCATCTGGTTGTTGGGATAAGTCACCGTTACCGAGTTGCGATCGGCATCCTTTTGGAATCCACCGGCAAAATTCCATATATACCAGCCGGCTGATTTGCGTCCCTGAAAAACGATATTTTTGATGGAATCACCATCATTATGCACGGAATATTGTCCCATGCGGGTTCCGTTTTGAAGGATAGATACTGTGTTTTCCAACCGGTTGATATTGATCACATCCCCTTCGAACAGAATAGGATTTTGATAAACACTTCCTTTATGTCGCATAGCATCTTTTATATTCATGCTGATATTGCCACGGTTATTATAAGTACGGAAGAACCTTGCACCATAAGGATCTGCATCACTCAGCAATCCACCGGCCAATTTAATCACATCGCTTAAGGTTGTTTGTTTTGATTCCAATACATAAGTTCCCGGATATTTCACTTGCCCGTTCAATTCTACGGAACGGCCCAATGTAAATCCCGGTGTTAAGCGCACAACTACCTGATCGTAGGGTTGTAAGTTGAAATTTTTCGGACTAATAACCTGATAATTTGAATCAACCTGAAGGGTAATCATACTCAATTTGGTTTTTTCGGTAGGTGACAGGGTCGTTCGGAATACTTCTACCCGGTTGAAAGCTGCTCCTACAGTGAATCCACCTGCATTGGTCAACAGGTCAGATATAGTCATAGTGGCATCATAGGTAAATCCTTTAGGTGTTTTAACTGCACCGAAGACCCTTAACTCACCCACATTGCTATAGGTAGCATTGTCATAAATATTCAGCTTATCACCGGCTTGCAGTTCAATATTATCGGCCTGACTTAACTCAATACGGATATATTTTATTTCGGTAGGGTTGAATAGGTTGCGTCTGAAAATATAGGCAACAGGATATACACTGTTCTTTAAACCTCCGGCCATTTCAATTGCCTGTTTTACGGTAACGCGGTCGGTCAAACCGATAATTTTCAGGAAAGGTTTGCGCACCTGCCCGCTTACGGCTAATGTATCCACATCGCGGTAATTTGCCTTGTTCATAATACGGACAAGGTCACGGGCCTGCAGACTAAAGTCAGATACACCGGTTTTTTCATTCGGGAAAGGTATCGTCAGTAATTCAACTGTTGAGTCAGGTCGGATACGATCAATAAACAGCATATCCGTTTTAGCCTGATAAGTTGGTTTGGCATTGGCAAGCAAAGAGCTGAGCGTTGGATTGGCAGATAAATCGAAACGTCCCGGGTAATATACACTACCTTCCACATCTACGTATTGATCCATGGGTTTCCCTATGGCTTTGATGCGAACCACATCACCATTCATAAGCGGCACTTTGACCTTAGCACTCTGCACATCAGCCAGATTCCACTCTAACAATCGCTCTTCACCGTCAACGAAACGTTTAATCTGAACAAAATTGGGGTAAACATTCATTGTTAATCCACCCGCATAATGAAACAGGTCGGTCAGGGTTTCATTCGACAGCATTTCATAAGACATAGGCCGATTTACAGCTCCTTCGATAGAAACCAACTTTTGAATAACGGGAACGAAAAGGATATCGTTGTTTTGAAGATCGAATTTAAACTGTACAGCCGGATCGTTCATAAAAGCGTAAAGATCTATGCTTTTGCGTGTATTTCCGCGTATAAGCTGAATATTACGTACCGATCCGATATTGGAAGGCCCTCCTGCAGCCGATAGAGCATTAAATGCAGAGTTAAGGGCTGATATATTAAATCCTCCGGTGACTTTGGCTTCACCAAATACATTCACCATTATGGTACGGGCTGTCACGATGGTTACGGCAAACTGATCGCCCCTGAATAAATAAGCAGTGGACAGATTTTTCTTTATCACTTCTCTGGCCTGCGCCAGTGTAAGTCCTTTCAGGAAGATTTTTGCTACTCCGGTAGGTTGAATAGATCCATCAATAGCTATACGTTGCTGAATATCGGTTTGGGAAGCTCCGAAAATGGTTATATGTATTTCATCCCCTTCACCCAATACATAGGTATCAGGAGCCTGTGCACCATCGGTGGTACGGAAAACATCCAATGATTTGTCGGTAAATAATGAATGACCATAAATAGCCGTTTGGCCTGTATTTTTGACCGAATCAGTTTTTATTGTACGTTTAGAAGCTTCTGCTGCTGCTTCCTGTGGGGTGGTTTTAGGTGCTTTTTGTACTACAAATGTCGTAGTATCTTTCGCATCGGTAGCCAAAGTAGTTTTACCTGCTTTCTTTTCTGCCTGAAGTTGATCCAGTATAGCTGTCACTCTTGCCTGATATTGAGGTAATTGAGCCGGAGGAACACTTTCCAGATCAATACCATTTTGTAATAACCTTGCACGGACTTCAGCCTCAGTCAGGCCACGTTTTTGCAGTTCTCCGTTTATCATTTGCATGGTTGCCGGTGAAACGTTTTGAGCCTGAATTGCAGTAGAACCAACCAGCATAACAACTACCATCATTGCCAGTATATAAAAAGACTTCATTTTCATAATTGCTAATTTCATAAAAAATACTTTGTTGATTTATATGCTTTATTTACGTTACAAGATTCGTCACTCCCGGGTGGAAGTAACGAATTTTACGCAGATTTAAAAATATCTGTTAACCTCACCCCAACCCCTCTCCCAAAGGAGAGGCATCGTAGTTTGGAATTTTATGCTATTTATTTTTGACTTCAGTCCTACAAGATGGACAAAAGTTAGTTATGCGTCCTAAAAACTACTTAATCAATTAACCCCAAGCCCCTGAAGGGTTGTTAAAAAATTACCTCCATCCAACTAATTAACAAATAACTAATCAACAAATAACTAATTACCTAATTAACCTCCCGAGATAGCTATCGGGGTAACTAACCAACCACCTTTTGGATAAACGACAACGGAACCGTGGTAATAGCACATCCAAATCGTTCCAGTCGTACCATTACCTGATGTTTTCCTTTTATCTCAACCAGTTCACCCATCATACCTTCCAATGGTCCTTTGGTAATGATGATCGCTTCGCCATGTTCAAAGGATTCCTGACTATATTCCACAGGCTCATCCGCATGTTCAACCATAAACCGCAACCCTTCTAACTGTTTATCGGGGATTGCCACCGGCTGTCCGCCTTCACGAACAAATGCAATAGCACCGTAAATGGCAGTTACTTTTAAAAAATCTGTACCCGGAATATAAACAAAAATATAACCGTTTACTACGGGTACAAGCACTTCCTTCACCCGATCACTCCAGCGGCGTTTTACAGTTTGCAGTGGCAAGTAATGTTCAATTGCTTCCTGAGTAAATCGTTCACTGACTTTTTTCTCTGCCCTTGGAGCGGTATAAACAGCGTACCAACGGAGTTTATCGGATTGTAACATTGTACGATCAAAATTTTCAAAGTTCTTACTACCTACTTCTTACTACCTACTACTTACTACTTACTACCTACTACCTACTTCTTACTACCTACTATAACTTAATGGCATTAAATTGAATTAGTCTTTTGAACACAGCGTTATCGGCATAGGTAAAATTAACAAGATCAATCTTTTGCCATCCATATTTCTTGTAAAATTCAACACGTATTGTTCTCAAGATCCCTTTGTTTACAGGATTTTCGGTTATTATCATCAAATAAATATCTCATCCGGTGGTAGTGTCAGATGTGCGGGAACCGAACAAATAAAGCTTTGCATTCGGAATTTTTTCGGAGAATATTTGTTTAAAAAATTGAATGATTTGATTGTCTAATCTCATAATTCATATAAAAAATACCCTGTAAACCTGAATATGTACAGATGTCAATTGTTACAAAAAGTTTGGCAAAAGTAATCAAAACCTATACAATATGCAAATAAAATTATTGAATTATTAAAAAAACTATTGATTTTCGATTTAATCCTGTTATTCTGTTCTAAATGACTCAGAACTCAATATTTCAAACAATATCTAAGCCCACGGGGTACAATGCTCAGAAATGCAAAGTTTTTATAAATTTCCCGCTCCAAACAAGGCTAACCAAAGTAACCATTTAATCATTTGAACAATTTTAAAAGAGTACATGTATGAACTAAAAAAAAATCATATTAAATAATTGGAAATAATCATGTTGCAATTGTAATTTATAAATTATAAATTATATTGTATCTTTATGCCGTGATTGTGGTTAACTAAAAATACATATCTATGACAACTAAAAAATATATCACCGACAACAAAAACCGTTTTCTCGAAGAATTGTTCAGTTTAATCCGCATTCCTTCGGTCAGTGCGCACAGTCACCGTCAAACTGAGATGCAACAATGTGCAGAACAATGGCAGAAATTATTGCTGGAAGCAGGAGTAGATAAAGCTGAAATACTTGCTACAAAGGGTAATCCTGTTGTTTTTGCCACTAAATATCTCGATGCTTCCTACCCTACTATTCTGGTATATGGTCATTATGATGTTATGCCTGCCGAACCATTGGACTTATGGGTTTCACCACCATTCGAACCGGAAATACGGGATGGAAAAATCTTCGCTCGCGGTGCCGATGATGATAAAGGTCAATCGTTTATGCATGCCAAAGCTTTCGAATACCTGATTCGTACAAATCAACTGAAATGTAATGTAAAATTTTTACTCGAAGGCGAAGAAGAAATCAGTTCACCGAGCCTGGAAGCCTTTTGTATTGAAAATAAAGAAATGCTGCATTGTGATATCATACTTGTTTCGGATACCAGTATGCTTTCGGCAGATATTCCCAGCATTACTACCGGTTTACGTGGTTTAGCTTATTGGCAGATTGAAGTAACCTCTGCTTCGCGTGATTTGCATTCTGGAATATTTGGCGGTGCAGTGGCCAATCCGATTATGGAATTAGCTAAAATGCTGGCTACACTGACTAATTTAGATGGGCAGATTACGATTCCTGGTTTCTACGACGATGTGGAAGATGTTTCTGTTTACGAAAGGGAAATGATAGCTAAGATTCCTTTCGATAAGGATGAATATATGAAAAACTTAAATATCAAAGCCTTATCCGGTGAGAAAGGATATAGCACCATCGAACGTACCGGAATACGTCCTGCTTTGGATATTTGTGGTATCTGGGGAGGTTATACCGGCGAAGGAACAAAAACCGTTCTACCTTCGAAAGCCTACGCAAAACTGTCTGCCCGACTGGTTCCGCACCAACAATACGAAAAGATAGCCGAACTGGTGGCAGCTCATCTGAAACAGATTGCGCCTGAAACTATTGATATAAAAGTGACCTGTTTACATGGTGCACAGAGTTACGTTTGTCCAATAAATTCAACAGAATATAAAGCAGCAGAAACAGCCTACACGACTGTCTTCGGTAAAAAACCTTTGCCTGTAAGACGCGGTGGCAGTATAGGTGTTATACCCATTTTTGAGAAAGTTTTAAATGTAAAACCTGTTTTGATGGGTTTTGGACTTGAATCGGATGCCATTCATTCACCCAACGAAAATTTCCCGCTTGATTTATTCTATAAAGGAATAGAAACTATTGTGGAATTTTATAAGATAGTTGGTAGTTAATAGTGGTTAGTGCTTAGTACTGAGCAAATTGAGTACCAAAGTCATTGAAATTAAATTATCAACCCTGACAGTCTCGCCTTTGGTGAAAAAGACCCTGGCAGAGGTTGAGTTTCTTAGGTATAATTAGTTGGTGGTTACTGGTTCCAGCATATTGGTTATTGGTTATTGGTTCTTTACACTTGATTCTTGGCTCTTGCATTTCAACGACTTACAGTTATGCTAAAAAATATTTTAATTTTTTTCGAAAAATTATATCAAAAAGCTATTGTCATTTAAAAAAAATGCACTATGTTTATTGCACTTTTGAGATCACAATAATACAAACAATTCTAATACCTAATGTCATGACGAAAACGATAACATTCAACGAGCTACGTAAAGTGAAAGATTCTCTCCCAAGCGGTAGTATGACCAAGATCGCTGAAGAACTTGGTCTGGAAAAAGAAACAGTAAGAAATTATTTCGGTGGACACGATTACAAAGATGGAAAAAGTTGTGGAGTACATATAGAGCCGGGACCTGATGGCGGTTTAGTCATGTTAGATGATACGAAAATTCTCGATATAGCACTTCATATTATTGATGATCATAAATCTTAATTTTCAAATAGAAATAGAATAGAAGCAGTGAAAATAATTCACTGCTTTCTTTTTTTTAATAAAATGATAAGGAGGTATTGCATCCTGGTTCTTGGTTTTTTGTTTCTGGATTTTTTTAAAAAACCTTTTATTTTCAATTCTCTTTATCAAAAAAATATTCTATTTTTGCAAATTACTATCGACTATTAACTTTAAACTAATTACTGTTATGTAACTAGATTTTAAATATCTCATTATCAACAATTAAAAATAAATAAAAATAAAACCTGTCTACAGCAGGCAGGCGTCGGTTTACACTGTCCCGATAGCTATTGGGATAGCGGATTAAAAACGGATTAGAAAAATGCAAGCATTTTTGATTTTCTGAAAAACAATTGAACTATCAACTACTTAAGTAGTTGGAAAGATATAATGTCGTAAAAACCTTTCGCATTTTTTCACTACTTCTTTTGGACTGACCTCGTCCAGTGAACCGAAAAACAAGTGAGAAAGGCGGTTAAGAATCGTCCTTGTTTGAGTCTCCGCTATTTGCGGAGGCGATCCCGATAGCTATCGTGGATGGACGATTTAAGCCTTTCGAGCGCTAGTTTTTCGAGTGAAGGGGGGCGCAGTCTTGACTTTTTTTGCTTACTTTTTTGCGTCAAGGCAAAAAAGTGAGTGGGGCGCGGGGCTAGCCCCGAATTAAAATACGACATTATTTTGTTCTCATTACTTAGATAAGTATTCACTACCTATGGAGCTTGCGACATCCCGTCCAAACGGGACTATAAACTATAAACTACCTATTATAAACTATAAACTAATATATGAATTTACCCGAAGCCTTCGTAGACCGCACAAAAGCCTTGTTAGGGAATGAATTTCAGGCGCTTGTAGCAGCTCTGGAAGAAGTTCCGCCAACCAGTATTCGGGTAAACGACAAAACTGATTATCAACCTTCCGATGAACGCGTTTCCTGGTGTAAGAGTGGTTATTATCTGAAAGAAAGACCTCTTTTCACAGCAGATCCTTATATTCATGCCGGTGTATATTATGTGCAGGAAGCCAGTTCCATGTTTTTGTATCAGGCGGTAAAACAGCATTTTTCTGATGCTCGAACCGTGCTTGATTTATGTGCAGCACCCGGAGGAAAATCAACATTACTAACACAAGCTTTACCGGAAAGCAGTTTGTTAGTAAGCAATGAAATTATACGGTCACGAGCCTATATTCTGGCAGAGAACCTTATTAAATGGGGCAATCCAAACGTGGTAGTTACAAATAATGAAGCAAAAGACTTTGCAGCTTTGCCCGGTTTTTTCGATGCGGTCGTAATTGATGCACCATGTTCGGGTGAAGGAATGTTTCGGAAAGATGCGGGAGCCATACAAGAATGGTCGGAATATAATGTAACTTTATGCGCTGAACGTCAGCGGGAGATTCTGTCGTCGGTTTGGGAAACATTGAAAACTGATGGTATACTGGTTTATAGCACTTGCACATTCAATCGCGAAGAAAATGAAGAAAATGTACGTTGGATTTGTGAGGAACTGGGTGCTGATTTATTGACTATAGACTTAAATGGAAATCAGGATATAACCGTCAGCGATTTCGGTTATCGGTTTTATCCGCATAAAACACGCGGTGAAGGTTTCTTTTTGTCGGTTTTACGAAAAAATACTTCTCCTGCACGTAGCATGAAAAATAAAAATGATGGAAAAAAAACAATAAAACCTGCAAATAAAAACATCATTACGCCGTTAACTTTGCTTGAGCCGGAACGTTGGGTGATAGTTCCTGAAAATAACCTGATAAAAGCTTACGATAAAGACAGATTGGATGACTTTATGTTACTTAATAAACATTTGAAATGTATGCATGCAGGCATTTTGTTAGGCGAAATGAAAGGTTCGGATTTTATTCCGGCTGCTTGCAGTGCCTTATCAAAGAAACTAGACAGAGAAACCGTTGAAAATATTGAAGTTGATTACCAAACCGCCATTTCATTTTTGAGAAAAGAAGCCATTCAACTCCCTCAAACAAATCGTGGTTATATATTAGTTTGTTATAAAGGTCAGGCCTTGGGTTGGGTAAAAAATGTGGGAAACAGATGTAATAATTTGTACCCGCAGGAATGGAGAATCAGAATGAAGATATAATTGGTTGATAAGTTATTGGTTATCCCGATAACTATCGGGAGGTTAATTAGTTGTCCCGATAGCTATCGGGAGGTTAAAAAGTAAATTGTAAAACTTGTCCGACTTTTGGCGGATAGCTAAATTGTAAATCTAAATGAATGTACTTTTTCTTGGAACCGGAACATCGACCGGAGTTCCTCTAATTGGCTGTAAATGTAGAGTTTGCACTTCGCCAGACAAAAAGGATAACCGATTACGTGCTTCGGTTCTGATTACAGATGGAACGACAAAGATATTAATCGACTGTGGTCCAGACCTTCGTCAGCAATTACTGACATATCAGGTAAATCATCTATCAGGTATTCTGATAACACATGAACATTATGATCATGTAGGCGGATTAGACGATGTTCGTCCGCTGGGTGAAGCACAAATGTATGCAGAGAAAAAGGTTTTGAATGTTATCCAACGAAATATGCCATATTGTTTTGGCGAAAACAAATACCCGAATGTACCGACGATTCATTTGAATGAAATTGATGAAAATGCCTTTTTTATTGATCATTTAAAAGTATTGCCAATTCGTATTATGCATGCAAAACTACCTATTTTGGGATTCAGGATTGGAAATCTGGCATATTTGACAGATGTAAAAACCTTGGATGATAAAGCAATTGAACAACTTCAAAATTTGGATGTTTTAATTTTGAATTCCCTGAGAATCAAAAAACATATTGCGCATTTATCACTTGACGAAGCATTAGAATTAGCAGCAAGGATTGGAGCAAAAAAAACTTACTTTACACACATGAGCCACGATATGGGTTTACATGAAGATGTGAATCAGTTGCTGCCCGAGAATATTCAATTGGCATATGATGGACTGATTATCAATTGTCTATAAACTATTTACTATAAACAACCGACTACTTACTATAAACTATTTACTATAAACTATTAACTATAAACTATTAACTATTAACTATAAACTATTAACTATAAACTATTAACTGTATTATGAAAACTTTCAGACTAAAAATCATCATACTGGCTTTTGGAACTGTTTTCCTTTCTTCCTGTACAACCTTAATGTATACAAGTTTGGACGTTTTACGTCCGGCAAAAATTGCATTTGCACCCAATGCAAATAATTTGCTAATCGTGAACAACTCCATCACTCAACCGGCAGATTATGGACACAAAATTCAACTGTTGAACGAAAAAACAAAAAAAATTTTGTTACCAACTGATAGTCTTTCAATATTCTGTTTGGGGGCATTAAAAGAAGAATTGGATGGAAAGAATTTCTTTTCAACGGTACAACTGTTACCTGATACACGAAACTCAGGTACAGATTTCAATAAAATTAATCGATTGAATGCAGACACTATAAGAAATTTGTGTATTTCACAACAAGCCGATGTTGTTTTATCACTTGACAGAATAAAAGTAAATGATGAATTAATAGAATATTATATAAATGAAACCAGTACATATTTATCAACTTTAGATGTGAAATTTGAGACCTATTGGAGTATTCATTACCCAAATAAACCTCAAACTGCTAGTATTCAATTTAAAGATACTATATATTGGGAATCAGAATCGTATTACCGAAAGAAAGCCATGGGCGACCTTCCTAAAAGATCGGATGCATTAATTGACGGTGCATTGAATGTTGGACAAAAATCGGTCAAAAGATTTGTTCCTTATTGGGAGAAAGTGGATCGTTACTTTTTCAATTCAAACAATAGATATATAAAACTAGGAATGGATTCGGTATATGTGAAGAATTGGACAGCAGCTATTGGTTATTGGGAAAAAGCAGTTGAAAAAAGTAAAAATACCAGAATTAAAGCTCAGGCTCAAAACAATATCGCAATTGCATACGAAATATTAGGAGACATTGATAAAGCCTTGTATTATGCCAACAAGTCATATTACTCCTTTACTGAACTCTCAATCGTTGATTTAGATTCAAGCAACCGTTTAGTTGATTATCTTTATGAATTAGACCAACGGCAAAATGATATCGCTTTGCTGAAAAAACAATTAGGAGAAAGCAGTAAGTAGCCGGTAGTTTATAGTTGATAGTTTATAGTTTATAGTTTGTAGTTTATAGAAAGAAAATATCAGTAAGCAGAAATTAAGAATAGAAAATTAAGATCAGAATAATACAACCCTAAAAGACAAATCATTATGTTAACTCCAAGTGATATAATTATCCTAAAGAAACGAGGAATAACAACCGAACAAATAGAGGAACAACTCAAATCATTTGTCACCGGTTTTCCATATTTAGAAATTCGCAGTGCTGCCGAACCCGGCAAAGGAATTATTCAGGTTTTGGATGAAGAAATACCCGGTTTACTGGGTGAATGGGAAAAGTATTTGCATACCGAAGCTTCAATTCTAAAATTCGTTCCGGCTTCGGGCGCAGCCAGTCGCATGTTTAAAGATCTTTTCGAGTTTTTAGAAGGTGAAAACAACGAACCTGATAATGCATTCGAAAAGAAATTCTTCAACGAAATTGAAAAATTCGCATTCTACGAAGACCTAAATGATGTTTGTATTAAAAACAACGGACAAACTATTAAAGAACTCATTGCAAATAAAATTTACAAACCAATTGTTGAGAATTTATTGTCGGAAAAAGGTTTAAATTATGGATTGCTTCCCAAAGGATTGCTCAAATTTCACTCCTACCCCGGTGAAAAACGCACACCAACTCAGGAACATTTGGTAGAAGGTGCACTTTATGCTGCTAATGGTTCGGGCAAAGTCAATATTCATTTCACCGTTTCGAAAGAACATCGTGCTTTATTTGAAAAACATTTCAACGAAACGTTAGCACTTTACGAAAAGAATTACAACGTTCAATACAATGTAAGTTTCTCGGAACAAAAACCATCTACCGATACCATAGCTGCTGATTCAAATAACGAACCTTTCCGCGATAAAGGCGAATTGCTTTTCCGTCCGGGTGGTCACGGCGCTTTGATCGAAAATCTGAACGATTTGAATGGAGATATTATTTTTATTAAAAACATCGATAATGTAGTGCCCGATTTATTGAAAGACAGCACGATTACTTATAAAAAAGTGATTGCAGGCATATTGGTAAACTTGCAAAAACAATGCTTCTCGTATTTAAAGGAGTTGGAAAATGATTCGATTTCTCAAGCCAAATTGGTTGTTATTGCACAGTTTTGCGAAGTCAGATTGAACAACCATCATGCAAATATCCATTCACTTTCACAACCGGCATTGAGAAAGTATCTTTTCGACAAACTAAATCGTCCGATTCGGGTTTGTGGGATGGTGAAAAACGTAGGTGAACCGGGTGGTGGTCCATTCCTTACTGTGAATACAGATGGAACAGTTTCTCCTCAGATTTTGGAAAGTTCACAAATAGATATGAATAATCTTTCTGATAAAGAGAAAATGAAACAATCGACTCATTTTAATCCTGTAGATTTAGTTTGTGCAATAAAAAACTACAAAGGCGAAAAATTCAACTTGTTGCTACATATAGATAAAAAGACGGGATTTATTTCGTTGAAATCGAAAAGCGGGAAAGAATTAAAAGCATTGGAACTTCCGGGTCTTTGGAACGGTGCCATGAGTGATTGGAATACCATTTTTGTTGAAGTTCCTATCGAAACTTTTAATCCTGTAAAAACGGTAAATGATTTACTCAGACCGGAACACCAGTGATAGTAAGCAGTTGGTAGTTGGTAGTTTATAGTAGGTAGTTGTCAGCATCTCAGACTGGTAATTTAGTTCATAATCCTGAAATTTGTTTACTTTTTTGTAAACAAAGTCCAGCACAAAACATACTACTTACTAACAAATATTACTTAAACTATAGACTATAAACTATAGACTATTAATTAACTATTTCAGCCTTCAACACCTTGATATCCTCTACCGGTCTGTCATTGAGTCCGGTTTTTGTTTTCGATATTTTTTCAACAATGTCCAGACCTTCGATTACTTCACCAAATACGGTATAATCGCCATCCAAATGGGGTGTTCCTCCCAGCGTTTTATAATCAGTGCGTTGTTGTTCGGTAAATTTATAAGATGGGTTTTTCTCTATTGTCACTTTTACTTCGGCTAAAATGGAATCGCGCAAAGCATCCAGTTTCACCTGACTTCGCTCTAACCGATATTTTTTTACCTCTTCTTGTTTTGTATTCACAACTTCCTGAAACAATTTAGCTTCCAGCTTTTGTTCATTATTCTTTTCCATATTGTTCAATTCTGCATCCGTAAAGGTACGCCCCTGAACAATATAAAACTGACAACCGGAAGAAGCCTTTAAAGGATTAGTTTGGTCACCCTGACGAGCAGCAGAAAGTGCTCCACGTTTATGGTAATACTTTGGATAGATAAATTCGGCAGGTATGGTATATCCCACATCGCCAGAACCAAGTGAAGCCTTTGGGTTTGCTTTTTTTGAATCCGGATCACCGGTTTGTATCATAAAATCGGCTATTACCCGGTGAAATAAAACACCATTGTAAAATCCTTCATTTACCAGTTTCAAGAAATTTTCACGGTGTTTGTTTGTTTCAGGATAAAGTTTTACGGTTATATTTCCGTATGTCGTTTCTAAACGAACAATTGAGGATGATTCTTTACTGATTGCACACGATTCAGACATAAATAATATCGTAGTTAAAATTAATAATATACTTTTCTTCATGACATTCCAGACTGTATTATGCGAGTTTATTAACATGACTTATCGGTACAAAAGTATAGAAAATAGTGCTTTTATGAAATATTTTTGAATGAAAAAATTGAAAATTGAAAATTGACCCATAAAATTTGTATATATTTGTACAGTTAATCAATTAGAAAAATTAATATATGTACGAAGCTTTACAACAACTTGACCCGATTCGAATCAATTTTTCGGCGTCGGGCATGCACGTTATTAATATTGTGCTGGGTTTTATCATGTTTGGTGTCGCCTTAGGTCTTAAACCCAAGCAATTTACAGATTTGATTAAAGAGCCAAAATCTTATTTAGTAGGACTCACTTCTCAAGTTATTGTTCTACCGTTAATGACATTTCTGCTCGTCATTGCATTAAATAATCTCATTACTCCTACAGTAGCGATGGGTATGATTTTAGTAGCTGCTTGCCCGGGAGGCAATATTTCTAATTTTATGACATCCTACTCTAAAGGAAACACTGAGTTATCTATTGGACTCACTGCCAGCACTACCTTGTTAGCCACCATTACTACACCATTAAACTTTGCATTTTGGGGTGGTTTGTATATGAAATTTATTAGTGCAAGAGCAGGACAATATCTTCAAACCCTTCAAATTGACAATAGACAAATGTTCGAAACCGTATTTATTCTCTTGGGAATTCCTTTAATTATAGGTGTTTTATTTGCTAAATACTTTCCAATAATTACCGAAAAATTAAAAAAACCTATTCAATATTTATCCATTGCATTTTTCATTGCCATGGTGGTATTGGCATTTTCCAATAATTTACAATTGTTTTTGAAATACATCTATTATATTTTCTTTATTGTATTAATACACAATTTTCTGGCATTTGCAACCGGTTTTTCACTCGGAACTATATTTAAAGTTCCAAACCGCGATCGGCGATCTATTACCATTGAAACGGGTATTCAAAACTCGGGTTTAGGATTGGTTTTACTCTTTAATACCAAAATATTCCCACACGATATGGCTATTGGTGGAATGTTTTTCATAACGGCATGGTGGGCTATCTGGCATATCATTTCCGGTTTAAGCTTAGCTACCTATTGGTCGAAAAAATCCCTAATCCGTTCAGATAAATCAGAATATATTGCAGGAAATGATTGAGTATATAATACTTAAATAACTGTTTATCGAAAAATATTTACTCTAAACAAACGTAGATAGGTTTTATTTTTCACTAATCTTGACCTCGTTATGTCCACTTTAGGAAATTGAGGGGTTCACTCATAATTGATAATTCATGTCCAATAAAAAAGACTATCCGCTTATTATCCGCTTATTAAAAAAGTACGTTATCTTTACTTTCAAACATTTCTACGGAGAATACATTGTAGTAGGACGTGAAAACATACCGTCTGATTGTCCTATAATTTTTGCCCCAAACCATTTAAATGCTCTGATGGATGCATTGGCTGTACATTCTATTTCACCAAAAAGTCTACCGGTTACTTTTTTAGCGCGATCTGACATTTTTAAAAATAAATTAGCTGCCAGTTTTCTTCATAGTATCAAAATGTTGCCTGCTTTTCGTATGCGTGACGGCATGGAAAATCTGGGGAAAAATAATGAGATTTTCGAACGTTGCGTTGATATTCTACACCAAAACAAAGCATTAGGCATAATGCCAGAAGGTAATCAGGGCGAACAACGGAAATTACGGATGTTTACTAAAGGGATTTTTCGCATTGCCTTTGCCGCTCAACAAAAATACGGTTCGCAACCAAGTGTAAAAATCGTTCCTGTTGGAATTGATTTAGGTGATTTTGTAAAATTTGGAAAGCATATCATCATCATTATTGGGAAACCAATTGAAGTTTCGGAATATATGAGCAGTTATTCTGAAAATTCAGTTACCGCCACCAATGAAATCCGAGACAGACTCCGCATTGAATTGAGTAGTATTACGTTAGATCTGGCGACTGAAACTCACTATGATTGCTTTGAAACAGCTACAGAAGTTGTTAACACGGCTATAGTAGGAAATTTGAATTTGCCGAATGAAACTATTTTTCGTTTTGTGGCACGACAAAAGATTGCTAAAAAATTGGTAGAATTTGAAAAAGATGAGCCTCAGAAAATTGCTGAATTAGAATCACTTTGCACCGGTTATACCGATTGCATAAAAAAAATAAACCTGCACACTTGGGTCTTGGAACAAGCTCCCTATAAAACATTCACTCTCCTACTTAATGGATTATTTTTAATAGGAACTTTATACGTTTTTATTTATGGGTTCGTACTCAATTTACTCCCTTCTTTTTTACTTGTATTTTTGCGAAAACAGGTTTTGAAAGTTCAATTCTGGGGCTTTTTCAGTTCTATTCATTACGGTTTTGGCATTTTTATTTTTCCAATATCATATCTTTTACAAACTGTTATTTTCGCCTGTTTAGTACCTGTTCCGTGGTGGATTCTGGTGCTGTTCTTCATGAGTCAATACTTCTTTGGCAAATGGGCTTTTCAGTGGTATAGAGAAACCAAAAAATTTATGACGAAAATTCGATATCGTAATTTAGAAAGTAAAAAATCACCCATCCTTGAACAAGCACAAAACCTTCGCAAACAAATAATCCAATTGATTAAATTGTAATCAATTGGATTAATTCGTGTAATTCGTAATATCAAACAGTGTCCATAAAACTCCGTTGTACTTTATTGAACACCACAATTCCTATTGCGAGCAGTACTACCATAAATCCAAAGCTATAAGCTAATTGCCCCCAGCTAAAAGTGCCTACACCCATAGTTCCGTATTTAAAAGTTTCCACTATGGATGTCACCGGATTTAAAGCCATGATCATTTGTTTTCTGGGTGACATGGTACTCAGCGGGTAAATGATTGGTGTAGCATACATCCATAATTGAACCACAAAAGTAAACAATATCGTTAAATCGCGATATTTGGTAGTCATGGAGGAAATAATAATCCCAAAACCCAATGACAGGCCTGCTAACATTAGAATAAGAACCGGAAGCAAGAATACGTAACCATTGGGAGCTATACCCACGCCTGTAAAAAAATAATAGACGTAAAATGCTAAAAATAGCAGGAATTGAATGCCCATACGCACTAAACCTGATGCTACTGTTGAGAGTGGTACAATTAAGCGTGGAAAATATACTTTTCCGAAAATACCTTGATTAGCTGTGAAGGTAGAAGATGTTTTATTCAAACAATCGGCAAAATACTGCCAACACACTATCCCGGCCAAATAAAAAATGGGTTGTGGTAAACCATCAGTAGAAATTTTCGCAATACCACCAAACACTACCATATACATAAAGGTGGTAATAATCGGTTGTATAAAAAACCACGCCGGACCCAGTATAGTTTGCTTGTATTGCGTAATAATATCACGCTTTACAAACATCGAAAACAAATCGCGGTAATGCCATAACTCTTTAAAATCGATATCGAAGAGTTTATTTTGAGGTTTTATGAGGGTATTATATTCCATAGAAATACTAATTACACAAATTAACTCGAATTACACGAATTAAGCTGATTTTATATTCAAAATTCATTCTTAACTTAGACTTTTCTAATCAAAGTTTATTTATAATCTCAATTCATTATTAGTCGCTTTCAGCTAACTAAACACTTTATTTATAAAACGATTCACAATATAACAATTCAGGAAACTACTTCTTGTACCTAAATTTCAGATATTTCAATTCGTGTAATTCGAGTTAATTCGTTCAATTCGAATTTTTCAACCAATGGAATCATACACAAATCCCAATTCCTTCATTTCATTTTTATCATAAATATTCCTTCCATCAAGTATCAATGAACCTTTCATCGTTTTTTTCACAACACCCCAACTTGGCATACGGAATTCTTTCCATTCAGTAACCAATAACAGGGCATCAGCATCCAGCACGGCATCGTAAATATCAGAGGCAAAATATATATTGGAAGCATCTTTAGAATTTAATAATGCAGCCATTTTTGATTGAATAATTTCTTTGGCTTCTGGCATGGCTACCGGATCGAATACACGAACATGACATCCGGCTTGCAATAATTTTTCAATCAATACCAACGAAGGGGCTTCACGCATATCATCTGTATTGGGTTTAAAGGATAATCCCCAAATTGTAACCGTTTTACCTTCCAAATCACCCTGCAAATGTTTTTGTAGTTTATGAAATAGCACTTGCTTTTGATAGGCATTAACTTCTTCCACCGCTTTGAGAACACGTAATTCGTAACCATTTTGTCCGGCTGTTTGTATTAAGGCTTTTACATCCTTTGGAAAACATGAACCACCATAACCACAACCGGCGTACAAAAATTTACCACCAATTCGTTGATCAGAACCAATTCCTTTTCGTACCAAATTCACATCAGCACCTAGCAGTTCGCAAAGATTGGCTATATCGTTCATAAAACTGATACGGGTTGCCAACATAGCATTGGCAGCATATTTGGTCATTTCAGCAGAAAGTATATCCATAAAAATTACACGGAAATTATTCAGCAAAAACGGCCGATAAAGTTTCGTGATCAATTCCTTGGCCTTTTCGCTTTCTACACCCACAACCACGCGATCAGGACTCATAAAGTCTTTGATTGCATCACCTTCTTTAAGAAATTCGGGATTGGAAGCTACATCAAATTCTATTGAAACCTTTCGTTTATCTAATTCTTTTTGAATAGTTTGACGCACTAATGAAGCTGTTCCAACCGGAACAGTACTTTTGGTTACCAAAAGAACGTATTGCTGCATGTTTATCCCTATGGTGCGGGCTACATCCAATACATATTTCAAATCAGCACTGCCATCTGCATCCGGCGGTGTACCTACAGCACTGAAAACAACCTGAACATCATTTAGAACATCAGCGAGTTGTGTACTAAAATGTAAGCGCTCAGCTTTCACATTTCGCAATACCATATCTTCCAGTCCAGGTTCATAAATGGGAATGATACCTTTAGATAAGTTCTCAATTTTTTGAACATCAATATCAACACAGGTCACTTCCACACCCATTTCGGCGAAACATGTTCCCGAAACCAACCCGACATACCCGGTTCCAACTATAGCTATCTTCATTTAAAAATACGAATTTTACTAATTAATACAAATCACACTTATTTAATGATTCTCACAGATAAGAACTTCCAATACTTACCTCTTACTCCTTGCCTTTTAATACGCTGCCACAACCCGTCGAATTCCTTCTTCCAATGAGATAGAAGGTTTCCATCCCAGACTGTTTAGTTTCGAAACATCAAGAAGTTTACGGGGAGTTCCGTCTGGTTTTGTTGTATCCCAAATGATTTTTCCTTCGTAACGAACCGTTTTCTTAACCATCTCCGACAATTCTTTTATGGTGACATCCACACCACATCCGGCATTTACATGCGAAGGTGTGGTATCGGGAGCATCATAATTCAGCAACAAATATACGCTGGAGTCAGCCATATCGTCAACATGCAAAAACTCACGCATAGGTGAACCGGTTCCCCAAAGGGTGATTGAAACATCTCCATTATTAGAAGAAATTCCATATTTATTTAGAACTTTTAAAATCACATCTTCAGTAAACGAACCATCAACACCTTCAATTGGACGTTTATTTAAATCGGCGCGTAAACTCTTCCAATCGTTTTCTTTTAAACATTTTCCCAGAACCATTTTGCGAATCAATGCCGGTAACACATGCGATTTTTCCAAATCGTAATTGTCGTTTTGTCCGTATAAATTGGTGGGCATAATGGATATAAAATTACAACCATATTGGTCGTGATAAGCTTCACACATTTTTATTCCGGCAATTTTGGCTATGGCATAAGGTTCGTTGGTAGTTTCGAGCAACCCGGTAAGTAAAGCATCTTCGCTCATAGGTTGAGCTGCATCTCGTGGATAAATACACGACGAGCCCAAAAACAATAGCTTTTTTACGTCGTGCAAATAACTTTGATGAATAACATGATTTTGTATCATCAGGTTTTCATAAATAAATTGTGCACGATAAGTCATATTGGCAATAATACCACCCACTTTTGCAGCAGCGAGTACCACGTATTCAGGTTTTTCTTCTGCAAAAAAGCGTGCAACAGCTTGCTCGTTAAGCAAATCAAGTTCTTCTAACGAACGTGTTACAAAGTTCGTAAATCCCTTGGCTGCGAGGTTTCGTTTAATTGCCGAACCGACCATGCCATTATGACCGGCAATATATATTTTAGAATTTTTGTTCATATGGTGTAATGGTGTATAGGTGTAAAGTGTATAGTGGAATGGTGTAAAGTTTAATGGCTTAAGGTTTAATATTTTGAGTGTAATACTTTTGCTTTACACTCTTACACCTTTCAACCATTTTATCTATTCAAAATAATTCAACACCTTGAAGCCGCCCTCTTTCAGATAAGTTTCTTTTTTCATAAGTTTTACATCGGAATGCATCATATCTTCCACTAAAGCTTTCAAGTCATATTCCGGAATCCAATTAAGTTTGGTGCGTGATTTTGTAGCATCACCAATAAGCAAATCCACTTCTGTTGGGCGGAAATAAAGTGCATCTACTTCTACTATTGGAAAGTTAATGGCACGGACTGTCTCCAGAAATTCTGCGCCAATCTGTTCAGTAAACAATGCTACGTTTATGTCTGATATGTACCCTTTTTCATCAATTCCTTCTCCTTCGAAAGAGATAACAAGACCTATTTCGGCAAAAGCCATACGTACAAACTCACGCACTTCGGTGGTAACACCTGTTGCAATAACGTAATCATCAGGTGTATCTTGTTGAAGTATTAAATACATAGCACGCACGTAATCTTTTGCATGTCCCCAGTCGCGTTTCGACGAAAGGTTGCCCAGAAATAATTTTTCCTGCATACCCATAGCAATTCGTGCTGCAGCCCGTGTAATTTTCCGTGTTACAAAAGTCTCGCCGCGCAAAGGTGATTCGTGATTAAATAAAATTCCGTTGCTGGCATGTATCCCGTACGCTTCGCGATAATTGACAGTTATCCAGTAAGCATACATTTTAGCTACCGCATATGGTGAACGTGGATAAAAAGGTGTTGTTTCCTTTTGAGGTACTTCCTGTACCAATCCGTATAATTCTGAAGTTGAGGCCTGATAAATGCGTGTTTTATGGGTCAGATTAAGTAAGCGTACCGCTTCAAGTAAACGCAAGGTACCAATACCATCGGCATTAGCAGTATATTCGGGCGTATCAAAACTTACTTTTACATGGCTCATAGCTGCCAAATTGTAAATTTCATCGGGTTGCGTTTCCTGAATTATGCGGGTGATGTTCATAGAATCTGTCATATCGCCATAATGCAAAACGAAATTCCGATTATCTACATGTGGATCTTGATACAAATGATCTATGCGGTCGGTATTAAAAAGCGACGAACGACGTTTCAATCCATGTACAATATAGTCTTTTTTCAGTAATAATTCGGCCAAATAAGCACCATCCTGTCCGGTTATTCCGGTAATTAAAGCAACTTTCTTCATTATAATATTTATATTTTAAAATTACAGATTATATTAATTTGTCTTTACTCCAAACTTCATTTTTCAACGTTGATATTTGCTGGAGTTAAATATTTAAATAGTTTTAAAATGGAATCAATCCTAAATTTCACTATCATCCTCATAATATTTGGAGTATTGTTCATTAGCTTGTTGTTTCTTCTTTTTAGATGCATATTCAAAACCATAAGAATAACGGTATCCGTATGAATTATATTTGGAATAATGGTTACCATCGGCATTTCCAATATCATTCATAACTGTATACATATTTTGAATTTTATCAAATCTGAGTTGCAGACTTAGTCTTTTAAAGAGGTTTTTATTAGTTTTCCCATTTCGGACAATAAATATGGTGGTATCGGACAATGCAGCAAGTGAATATGCGTCAGTTACAATACCAATTGGACTACTGTCGACAATAATAAACTCATATCGTTTACGTAGCTCCGCAAACATTTCAATCAGTTTATCGGATCGAATTAATTCACCCGGATTTGGAGGGATTGTACCTGCTGGTAAAATATCAAAATCTGCACCAGGTAAACCGTGTATAATCACCTCATCGAGTGTACATTGATTGATTAAATAGTTACTGACACCATTCGTTTGCGTAATTTCAAATCGCTGATTAATACTTGGTTTACGTATATCCATATCCACAAGAATGGTTTTTGGACTTACCATTGCATACACTGCAGCCAAATTGATACAAAAATAACTTTTACCGTCACCTGACTCAGTAGAAGTAGTCATTATCATGATATTCGTCTTTCGCTGAACGATAAATTCAATACGCGTTCGAATAACGCGAAACATTTCAGTAAAGGTTGAACGTGGATTTTTTGCCACCAACATAGGATCATTACTAATTGTATGACGAACTGAACCTATCAAAGGAAATGTAGAGTTTTTTTCAATATCTCTGTTTGATCTTACAGTATTGTTTAACAATTCTACAACAATAACTATAACTGTTGGAATAAGAATTCCTAAAAGCAAAAACATGAGTAAGGTTTTCGATTTCTTATCAGAATTCGTTACCGAAATTACCCTTGCTTTATCCAAAATAATATTATCTGCAGAATTAGATGCTTTTAAAATATCAGACTCGGCACGTTTTTGGAGAAAGAATGTAAAATAATTGTCATCCATCTTATATTTGCGCTCAATAGCTATCATTTCCAATTCTTTCTTTGGAAGATCTTCTATTTCTTTATTTACTTTTGCATAGCGTTTGTTAAAATCATTTTTCTCAATTTCTAAGGATGCACGCATACTTTTAACCACTTCCATCACTGTATTTTTGGCATTTTCAATTTTCTTTGTATCTTGAGCATAATATGGATTTTTCTCGCTTACATCACTCCGTTGTATATACAATTCGTTTATCTGTTGAACTATTGCCATTAACATAGGTTCATTTAACCCCAAACTGGAAGGAGCTACAACGGTCCCATTTGCTAAATTTGTTTTTAGGTATTTTGTTAAATAGTCAAGATACGTTTCGCGTAATTTGAGTTCAGATTGTTGAGCATCATATTTCGAAGCTTTACCCAGCAATTCACTGGTATGACTCGGCACGTCAACTATCTGATTACTTTGCCGAAAACGGGTCATTTCATCTTCCGAAACCGCAAGAGATTTAGCTACATCACCCAATTGACCATCTATAAATTTGATGGTTTTATTTGCAGCTTCATTCTTTCTCTCAAGATTTGCAGCTAAGAATGCTTCACACAATTTATTTATAAAGTCTACGTCTCTATCAGATGTTTCGCTGACTAATGAAACCTGCAGCACCGAAGAACCTTCTACTACATATGCAAATTTGAGTCTTGGTGCAAAATCAGAAATAAGCGATTCCCTCGAACGAAATTGGAAGTATAAATCTGAATTTCCCAAAAAATTATCTACATTATTTACCGTGATAAAAAACAAATTATGTTGAACAGGTTGCCCGTACCTTCCTTCCAAAAGGAAGTTTTTGTAAAATTTATTATCGTCTACAGTAATAGAATAAGTTCCATTTGAACGTAATTTGATCTTGAACAATAGATTATAAGCCTCGGGAGCTACATAATCAGATTGAATAATAATGGGAGATGTATGATATAGATTACGCGTTTTAAAACTTCCCATGGAAATATAATCGACTTTTAGATACGGTAAACTATCCACCACTTTACTTACCAGGTCATACGACCCAAGCATAATTACCTGATTTTGAGCATTTCGAAAACCAGATTCAACCCCAAATCCTTGCATAAGCCCCATAGTACTGTTAGATGGGCCACGGGTTTCTTCAATCATAACCGTTCCGGCTGTTTGAAAACTGGGTAACCATGTTCTGTTTTCCAGATAAGCTATTCCTAACGAAAGAATTATTCCAATAATAAATAAATACCAAAAATGAAGAAAATAAGATATCCATTCCAAAATATCAAAACCAGATTCTTCTTCCTCTGAAAAGGGCTTTTCATAATTATTTTGTTCCATAGTGCGTTGTTGGTTCTTAAGTATTAAACAAAGGATACAGCATTTTGCTAAAATTATTTTTTATAATTCATAACAGTAAACAACAAAGACATCGAAAAAGTTATAACACTCAATAAAGCTGAGTAATTATTTACTTTGTAGAAACTGGAGAATTCCTTACGAACGTAAATAATATCGTTGGGATAAATATAATAATATTTTGAATCAATAATGCTTTTCGGACGAATATCAAATTCCAAAATCTGGGTACCATTATTTGTTTCACGAATGATTCGAATATGCTTCCTATCGCTAGATTCATTAAAATCACCCGACATTGATAAAGCTTGAAATATAGTTAATTTCTCTTTGTATATTGAAAATATGCCGGAACCTGCATCACCAAATACTGTAAATGTTTTATTGGCAAGACTCAACTTGATAACCGCATCGGGTATTAACTCCTTAAAACGTTTTTCTACTAATAAAGAAGCTTCGCTTAGGGTAAGTCCTTCCACTGGTATGCCTGTAATAAAAGGTAAATCGATGGTACCATCGGTATAAACACGGTAAGAAATCTGGTTTTGTCCACCAGCTCCTGTTTCGGGTGAAATTAATTTTGAAATTCCTGTTTTATCCGAAGTTAAAAGACGATAAATTATTTCATCATTCACCCGAATACGATAATCGGTGTAATCACTTTTTTCGTAAACCGGTAACGACCGATTATCATCCTGCAATAAACGTAAGCTCCGATAATTGTAACACGATGACAGTGATAACAAAGTCAAAAACAATACGATAAGCTGAGTTTTATTTATCATAAGTAATTACAAATCCATTGGTTAATAGAAAATAGTTTTTACATTTACTCATTTAGTTGGTATTTCAAAAAAAACTTTTATATATAATATACCCAAACGAATATGTTGTTACCAATGTAGACACTGCAGTCCAAAATGTTGAGACACCGAAGAATTGCGCTTTCATCGGTTGTAGGAATATCACGTCGTTAGGTTCTAAATAATAAAATTCGGAATGTATTATATCTATACTCCGCATATCAAAAACTTTTATTTGAGTACCATTTTCCGTTTCGCGTAAAATCCGGAATTTACTCCTATCCGTATAAAATCCAAAATCGCCTGCCATTGCTAAGGCTTGAAATATATTTACTTTCTCCCGTGGAAACGCGAAACGACCTGATTTTCCTGAACCTACTATACTGAAAAACCGACCCGTCATACGAACATCTACCGAATTTATTTTCAAAATGGGTTTTATAGCTTCTTCCAATGCTACCTTAGTTTCCCGAAGGGTTTTGCCTTGTACCAAAACAGCACCTACTGTGGGTAATTGAATTGTGCCATTGGTATCTATCGTATAAGTATATAAATCATTACCTTCGCCCGAACCACCGGTAGACATCATTTGCATACCTGCATTTGTTGATCCGTTAAATAAGGCATTTGTTTTTTCGTCGAGAGAATACACTTGTATAAACAGCTTATCGCCTGATCTTAAACGATATTCCTGGTACAAAACTGTATCTTTGTAAGCGGGAATAAAATTTTTTGTAGACTGCATGTAATTCGTATCGTGCGTTGTGATACAAGATGTAAACTGTAGTGTCAACATCAATATAAACAAAAGCTGAATAACCGGTCTACGCATTGGAATGTTATTTTTGAGAAATTTGAAGCAAAGATAAACAAAATATGTAAATGAGTTGCAAAAAAAATTGAAAATGCAGACTAATGACTGTTTTTTTTCGTTTGGTAATTATCTTAATTTGAAAATGTGGAGATTTAAAAATGATGATACGGTTCCAAAAAATTATCTGTTAAATCTGTAAATAAATCTCTGAAATTAGTCCTTTTCTGTTATTCGTATATTTCAAATAAATCAACTAAATTTGTAAAATAAATCATTTATATTATAAACGAGCTCTATTTTAATAAGCTAATTTGAATTGTGTTAAACTCACATTACATACCTTTCTGATTACTAAATATTTATATATGAATAAAATATATCAAATAAGTATTATCTTCATCGCCATTACTTTGTTTGTTTCATGTAATTCACGTAAAGCACAAGAGAAACAAGCTGATGAACGATTAAAACACATCGAACAACTAATTAGCAAAAATGCTTTGAATGCAGCCAGAATTGAGATTGACAGCATACATTTACTTTTTCCACGATTAGTGGAAAAACGGCGTGTAGCTGCTGCGTTCGAAGATACCATTGTAAGACGTGAAAGCGCACGAACATTAGCCTATTGTGATAGTATATTACCCATTAAACAACACGAAGCCGATTCTATTCAACGAAATTTTCGATTCGAGAAAAATGATAAATATCAGGAAGTAGGAAACTATGTGTACAAAACACAGCAAACCGAAAACAATACAAATCGGATTTATTTGAAAACATTTGTAGATGAAAATGCCGATTTCTACCTGGTTAGTAATTATTGCGGAGGAAAAATAGAACACAGTTCAGTGGAAGTTTCCGTCAACGATTTATTTGCACATACAGATACCATTGAAATATCAAATGCTTCAAATCACAGTTTTACTGATGAAGGAACACGATGGGAAGCTGTATCATTCAAAAATGAAGCCGACAAAGGTGTTACAGCTTTTATAGCCCAATACGCATCGAAGCATATTAAAGTTACATTACATGGTAAAAAATCGTATGTGTATTATTTAGCCGATTCCGATAAAAAAGCGATTACTGAAACCTATCATTTATGGGTGGTAAAAAGAGATGTCGCAAAACTAGAGAAAGAAATAAAGAAAGCAACGCTAAAAATTGAAAGAATAAAAATAAGCAGTAAATAATTGACATTTTTTTATTTATAATATACTGATCTATTAATTTTTACAAGCCTGATCAGAATTATTATTAAATTTATCAACCTGTAAAATCTTAAGTGATATTGAAAACGTTAGAAAACAATATAAATACAAATCAACAAAAAACAACATGAAAAGAACTCTCAAACTTGTTTTGTTTTGCTTAATAGTTAGCTCAACGGCAATAGCACAACAAACAACGAATGTACAAATCATTGAATTAAACGCTCAGAGTTTCAAACAAAAAGTATGGAACTTCGACAAAAGTAAAACTTTCAATCGGGTAGGTAATCTGCCTATTATTTTAGATTTTCATGCTACATGGTGTCGCCCATGCAAAATGTTGGCACCTCATCTTCAGGCCATTCAAAACAAATACAAGGGCAAACTTATTGTTTATAAAATTGATGTAGATCAGGAACCTGAGTTAGCAAAACTATTTAGAGTTGAAGCTTATCCGACTATTGTTTTTATTGGTGAGAAAAACAATTATAAATCGGAATTGGGTTATAAGGATTATGATGAATACGAAACCTTAGTAAAAACTCATTTTTTTAAAAAATAAGCCTGTTTAATTTTCCAATTTCTCGAGAAATAACTCCATCAAACGAGAAACAGCATATCGGTCAATTTCCTTCAAAGGAACTTTCACCAATTCTCTCAAAGCTTCATTTTCATTTGACACACGTACAGATACGAATTGTGCAAATATCACCCTATGAGACAATATATGTTTCATAGGGTTTGATATTTTTCGTACTACCACCTCGTTAATTCCAAAGAAAAGAGTTTTAAATGCTTCATCAGCCAACAATTCTGTTGAATTAAGCAAACGATCCGTTTCAATCAATGGAAATTCGTATAAATTCTGCCAAACATCTTTAGCAATCCGTTTTTGCATAAAAGTATGACCTTCAAATTCAACAAATAAGTAATTAAAAAAACGATGTACTACTTTGGTTTTCTTAGATTTTATAGGCAATTGAGCGACCAAATTCAACTCGTAAGCCCTACAATTAATTTTTAAAGGACATCTTTCGCAATCCGGCGAAGTCGGAACGCAATACAATGCACCAAACTCCATTATGGACTGATTATGTAAACCCGGTTTAGATTTCGATAATAATTCTTGAGCCAAACTGGCAAATTCTTTTTTTCCGGCACCACTGTCTATGGGTGTTTGAATACCAAATAAACGTGACAGGACACGGTATACATTTCCGTCCACCACTGCATAAGGTTGATTGTAAGCAAAGGAACATATGGCGGCGGCTGTATATTCGCCGACACCGGCCAATTTTAAAACTTTGCTATGCTCAGTAGGGAAAACACCACCAAAATCATTCATTATCTGGCGTGCAGTTTTGTGTAAATTACGTGCCCGGGAATAATAACCCAATCCCTGCCAGTATTTCAGAACATCATCTTCATCTGCTTCGGCCAGTTTTTCAACAGTAGGAAAGCGCTCCACAAACCGCAGGTAATAACTAATTCCCTGAACTACACGTGTTTGTTGAAGAATAATCTCCGAAATCCATATTAGATAAGGATCGGTAATATCACGCCACGGCAAATCCCGCTTATTGTTGCGATACCAAGTGGTTAAAATATTGGAAATGTATGTCGAAGAGTTAGAAACGTCCATATCTTATTAAAATTTGTATAAAAATACCTTATTAATGGTATTGCACATTATTTTTATAATTCGCATCTTTACACGTCAAAGATAAGATCTATCTTCAGGCCAGCAAAATTGAAAGAAATTAAACAAAAGTAATTTATATGAAAAGAATTTTATCAGTCTTATTTACAGCACTCTGCTTTTTCAGTTGTTCCACTTCCGATTATACAATAGAAGGAAGCGTTCAAGATAAAGTATTGAACGGAACAACAATATTTATAAAAGAACGCATCAATCGCGAATGGATTTCACTGGACAGCACTATTATTGAAAATGGGAAGTTCACGTTTAAAGGTGTTTCCGATAGTGTTAAAATAGTATATTTGGCATACGAATTTCCGAAGGGTAATAAGGTTAGACAAGCATTTGTACTGGAAAATGGTAAACTGATAGCTGCAATTGACTCTACTGGTTATATGTTCATCAAAGGAACTTCACAAAACAATTTGTTGCAAAGTTATCAGGATGAGAAAAATACATTTTACAAAAAAGTAGAAAATTTCTTCAATACTCATAAAGATAGTATAAAAACAACAGAACAACAATTGGCTTATGCAAAGGAGGAGAATAAACTAAATTCAGAAGAAGTAAGTATAGATAAAAAATTTGCTACCAAACATGTCAACACGATTGTGGGAAATTTTGTATTCACAAATTCATTTTTTAGATGGACAACATCAGAAAAAGAAGCATTGGTCGCTTTATTTAATAACGACACGAAAAAAATTACGCGCATTAAAGAGATATTAGCCGACATAGAAACCGAAAAAAGAATAGCTGTAGGCAATCAATACACAGACTTCCGCTTACCTGATTTAAATGGCGATAGCATTTCATTATCCGATTTAGTTGGGAAAACCGATTATGTTTTAGTAGATTTTTGGGCTTCGTGGTGTGGAGATTGTATTCATTCTTTTCCCGAACTAAAGACATTATATAATTCATATAAAGGTTCGCGTTTTGAAATTATAGGTGTATCGCTCGACGACGATCGGGCAGCGTGGAGTACTGCAATTACATCTCACCAATTAGGATGGAAACATGTTTCCGACTTAAGAGGCTGGAAATGTGCAGGTTCAAGGATTTATGCTGTTAATTCAATTCCCAGTACAGTATTGATTGACAGAAGTGGTAAAATTGTTGGTCGAAATCTCAGTATTCCCGAAATAGGTAATTTGCTCAGTGAAAAGACTCAATAAAATAAAAAAATCGGCTTTTTCGAAAAAAAAAAGGCTGCAATTGTTTTTTAATCAGAATAAAAGCTATATATTTGCAGTCCGTTTAAAAACATAAAGAAATATCATTTAATTACTAACATATAAAAATTTACCCAAATGACTAAGGCAGACATTGTAAACGAAATTGCTAAGAATACAGGAATTGACAAAGTAACTGTATTGACTACTGTTGAAGCTTTTATGGAAACAGTAAAAGATTCACTTTCTAAGAATGAAAACGTGTATTTAAGAGGTTTTGGTAGCTTCATTATCAAACAAAGAGCTGAAAAAACTGCTCGTAACATCTCAAAAAACACAACTATCATTATCCCAGCTCACAATATCCCATCGTTCAAACCTGCAAAAACATTTGTGAGCGTAGTAAAATAATTTTTTCACATAACTAATTTAATTGAGATGCCAAGCGGTAAAAAAAGAAAAGGACATAAAATGTCGACGCACAAAAGAAAAAAAAGACTAAGAAAGAATAGACACAAGAAAAAATAGTCTACTGGTCTTTAGTTATAAAGTCCAAGAAAACAAACTTAAAAGCTAGATTCTTGGCTTTAAGTTTGTTTTTTTTTAATAAAAACAAAACCCAAAATCAAACAAAAAAGTGAATAGCGAACTAGTAGTTGATGTGAAAACATCCGAAATTTCTATTGCGCTGCTCGAAGACAAACGCCTTGTAGAGATAAACCAGGAAGGACGCGAAGAACAGTTCGCCGTGGGAAATATCTATATGGGAAGGGTAAAAAAAATAATGCCCGGTTTAAACGCAGCCTTTGTAGATGTTGGTTACGAAAAAGATGCTTTTCTACATTATCTTGATTTAGGTTCCAATTTCAATACCTTTACACAATTTACAACGCAGGCAATAAGCGACCGAAAAAAAGTGCCTGCGATTCAAAAAACCAAACTGCAACCGGAAATTGAAAAAAGCGGTTCGATCAATGACATATTAAAACCGGGACAGGATATTTTGGTACAAGTTACCAAAGAACCTATCTCAACCAAAGGTCCACGATTGACAGCCGAAATATCCATTGCCGGACGGTTTTTAGTTCTGATTCCATTTGCCGACAAAGTATCTGTTTCGCAAAAAATTAAAACGGAAGAAGAACGACAAAGACTGAAACAACTGATTCAAAGTATTAAACCAAAAGGTTTTGGTGTGATTGTAAGAACAGTTGCCGAAGATAAAAAAGGAGCGGAACTCGACAATGAATTGAAAATTTTGGTGAAACGCTGGGAAGAAGCTGTAGCCAAAGTTCAACAAGCCAAAGGCGTTACGCTCATTTTAGAAGAATTAGGTCGTACGGTAGGAATAATTAGAGATTTATTCAGCCCGAGTTTTAAACATATTCATATCAACGATCCTGCTGTCTATACAGAAGTGCGTGATTACGTAGAACTGATAGCTCCCGATCGTAAGGACATTGTAAAACTATATCAGGATGAAGCTCCGATTTACGATAGTTTTGGTATAACCAAACAAATCAAATCAGCTTTTGGTAAAACCGTATCGTTTAAAAACGGTGCTTATCTGATAATAGAACACACTGAAGCCTTGCACGTAGTAGATGTAAACAGCGGTAACCGCTCAAAAGCAGGAAACGGACAAGAAGACAATGCCTTGGATGTGAATTTAGCAGCTGCCGACGAAATTGCCCGTCAACTTCGCTTACGCGATATGGGAGGAATAATCGTGGTAGATTTTATTGATATGCACGAGACTGAAAATCGTCAAAAACTATTCGACAGAATGCGTGAAAATATGGCCAACGACAGAGCCAAACACAATATTCTTCCTTTGAGTAAGTTTGGACTTTTGCAAATGACACGACAACGTGTTCGTCCCGTCATTCACATTGATATAGAAGAAACCTGTCCAACTTGCTACGGCAAAGGACGCACCAAACCATCGATACTGTTTACCGACCAATTGGAAAGTAAAATCGATTATTTGATGAATGAATTAAAAGTTAAAGAGTTTGTATTACACGTTCATCCTTATGTAGATGCCTATATCTCTAAAGGTTTTCTATCGATGAAGTGGCAATGGAAACGAAAATTCGGAAAAGGATGTAAAGTAGTAGCCGAACAAAAACTCGGTTTTTTACAATACAAGTTTTACGACAAAAAGGGAATTGAAATTGACCTACAAGAAGAAATAGAAAAAATATCGTAATCAAAAATGAAGAAAGAGGCTACCCGAAATGGAGTAGCCTCTTTTTGTATATATTTGTGTCTCTGTCCGGAATAGCTTTACATGAAAATTAAATGATCAATCTTCTTCTTTTGCTTTGAATGATTCCCACACAAAGTAAACTAATAACGCCGCAAAAGCAACCAATGCCGCAATCTGAGCACCATATCCATTTGGGTCTTGCCATACATTCAAGTTCATGACTTCTCCATTGCCGGTAAAGAATATTAAAAATGCTCCGACTACGCCAAATAAAGCGGCTCCGGCAATAAATCCGGACGAAATAAGGATACCTCGCTGAACACGTGCATTGTTAAGCTTTTCATTCTTTGTACTTTTCGAGAACCAATGATTTAACAAACCTCCCACAACAAGCGGAGTATTCAATGGTAAAGGAATAAACATACCCAGTGCAAAAGCAAGCGGAGATATATTCAGCCAATTAATCAGAATCGAAATTACAGCACCTATACCTAACAAAACCCAACTTACACCCGAGCCTGACATAAGCGGCTCAATAATTGCAGCCATGGCATTTGCCTGTGGGGCTGTCATGGGTTGTGGATGCCCGGGAGTCTGTACGAAACCATATGCCTGATTTAAAATAAATATTACAATTCCCACAGTTGCAGCAGAAACGAGTGTTCCCAAAAATTTATAAGTTTGCTGCTTTGCCGGTGTTGTACCAAGCCAGTAACCCACCTTTAAATCGGTGATAAAACCTCCTGCCATTGACAATGCCGTACATACTATACCTCCGATAATTAATGCACTAACCATGCCTTGCCAACCTTTTAGACCAACAGAGACCAACACCACAGAAGAAAGAATCAAAGTCATTAATGTCATTCCTGAAACCGGATTTGAACCAACAATAGCAATGGCATTGGCAGCAACAGTTGTAAAGAGAAATGAAACAATAAGAATGGTTACCAAAGCTACAACAGCCTGAAGTAAAGTGATTTTAACTCCGATCAGCAGGAAAACAAATACGGCAACCAAGGTTTGGAAAATTAAAAGCATTACAAACGACATTTTTAAGTCTTTTTGCGTCCTTTCAACTTTTACTTCGGAATGAGTTTTTCCACCAACACCCAAAGCTAATTTAAATGCACTGCCAATTACGCCTGAAGATTTTATAATTCCGATAATTCCTGCCATTGCAATTGCTCCAATACCAATGGGCCGAACATATAGTTTGAAAATTTCTTCTGCTGTCATTGCTGCAAAAGGATTGATGCCACCGCTCAACGAAGCGGAAAGTGCTCCGATTTCATTAACCATAGGAATAAGTACAAGCCATGACAACAATGAACCAACTGTAATGATTAATGCATAACGAAGTCCCACCAAATAGCCGAAACTAAAAATAAGCGCACTTACATTAAATTTCAACACCATTTTTACTTTATCGGCAAGCATTTCTCCCATTGGGACAATGCGGGTCGTTATTTCTTCGCTCCAAAGTCTGAATGCTGAAAAACAAAAATCGAATAATCCCCCTATAAGACCACTTATAATCAACAGTTTTGCCTGACTTCCGCCTTTTTCGCCTGTCATTAAAATTTCAGTTGTTGCAGTTGCTTCTGGAAAAGGCAATTTACCGTGCATATCTTTTACAAAGTATTTACGGAACGGGATTAAGAATAAAATTCCAAGGAAACCTCCCAATAAAGATGAAAAAAATATTTGCCAAAAATCAACTTGAATTTCCGGATATTTTGATTGAAGTATATAAAGTCCCGGAATAGTAAACACAGCTCCCGCTACAATTACACCCGAAGATGCTCCAATTGATTGAATAATTACGTTCTGCCCCAATGAGTTTTTCTTACGCATAGCAGCCGATGCACCAACTGCAATAATTGAAATCGGTATAGCAGCTTCAAAAACCTGCCCTATTTTTAAGCCGGAATAAGCAGCTGCAGCAGAAAAAATCACCGCCATTAAAAGCCCCATTCCAAGAGACCAGGCAGTAACTTCGGGAGGATTGCTACCTGCCGGCATGACAGGCTTATATTCTTCACCTTCATTTAATTCACGATAAGCATTTTCGGGTAAACCTGTGATTTTTTCTTCTTCCATAATACTAATTATACTAATTTAAAAACGAATTACACGAATTCCAGAAGTAAAAGGTAAGTCACAGGACTAGACAATCTTAAAACTTCCAACTATAAACTATTAACTATAAACTATTTGACATACATAATACTCGCCGACGAAGGTGCTACTATAAATGTAGTATCGGTGACCTGCGAGATACCACTTAAATTGATGAGTCCGTCATGACAAATGAGGTTCCAGTCTCCTGCAGGAATACCCACTTTTACTGCTTTCCTGTTTCCATTATAAATCACCAAAACGTCTTTCCAAATCTCACCATTCACATGATCAGTAAGTGTAAAGCCAACAACATTTGGCACCAGGAAGTTAATAAACTTAAGATGTTGTTGCACCAGTTCCTGGGTAGGTATACGGAAAGCAGCATGTCCTTTGCGCAAAGTAATCAGTCCTTTATAATAGTCTAAAATATCTTTATGTGTTGTTTTGAAATTCCAATCAATTCGATTAATGGAGTCAGCTGATTGATAAGTATTGTGAATACCTTTTTTATTACGATAAAGCTCTTCACCGGCATAGATAAACGGAACACCTTGTGAAGTGAAAACAACAGTTTGTGCAAGTTTATTGAAACGAACCAGTTCATCATCGGTTGCATCAACAGGTTTCGATTCACGCAATTTATCCACCAGACACATATCATCGTGACATGAAACGTAATTTATAATTTGAGTCGGGTT
>Ga0209540_10000188_pt1 | contig 74932 bp, 64 predicted proteins | sample BarGraIncu01121A_FD_184501 | JGI IMG/M metagenome (GOLD analysis project Ga0209540, IMG submission 184501) | Arctic peat soil microbial communities from Barrow, Alaska - Barrow Graham LP Incubations 011-21A (SPAdes) (version 2) | ecosystem: Environmental > Terrestrial > Soil > Wetlands > Peat... | reverse complement strand
AAGGCTCAAGAAAAGGGGGCGAGCCACTGATGTGGCAGCCGAAAAAGAAATACGCGCCAGCCTGGAGCGCGAATGGGGCGACGGCGAACCCGCCGGCGGCCAGCAAGTCAGGCGCTGCCTGGCCATGGCCGATTTTACCATTGTCAACAACGGCCCTTTGCCGGAATTAAAAACCGGCCTGGACACGGTTTTAAAAAAAATTGGAGCTGGACATGTCTAAAAAAAATGTGGCGGTTTATCCCGGATCGTATGACCCTTTGACCAACGGGCATATCGACATCATTGAACGGGGCTTGAAAATTTTTGACAAGATCATCGTGGCGGTTCTGAAAAACCCGGCCAAGACCTATCTTTTTAGCCTTGAGGAAAGGTGCCAGATTTTGAAAAGCGTTTTTAAAAACAGAGAAAAAATCGAGATCGTTCATTTTGAGGGCTTGCTGGTCGATTTTGTAAAAGAAAGGGGAATCACGACCATTGTCCGCGGCCTGCGGGCCATTTCCGATTTTGAAATCGAGTTCCAAATGGCCCTGATGAATCGTAAAATCGAGCCGCGCATTGAAACGATTTTTTTTGTGCCTTCCGAATCCTATTCTTTTTTAAGTTCCAAGCTGGTCAAGGAGATTTATCTGCTGGGCGGCGAAGTACCTTCCATGCTGCCGGCGATCGTGGACCGCAAGCTTAAAGAAAAATATCGGCCCCGTTCGTAAACCGCGCCCTTTTCCTGACCCAGCATAGCTGCGAAGTCCCCTGCAAAGGGGGGATAAGAGCCTTAGATAGCAAATTCAAAATTTGTTCTAAAAAGCTAACAAATTTTAGAACCTAAAAATAAATTTTTTATACTTTTTATATAAAAAATTTATTTTCTAAGGTTCTTATCCGGTTTTTACCGGGTTAGGATTTGCTATAAGGCTCTAATCAGTGCCAAAATGGTAAAATGCTTTTCCAACCTTGGGGCAGGGTCTTGGCGATATCGTTCAGAATGACGAAAACCATCAAGGTTATTAAAAAGGAAAAGCCGATATAGATCAGAACAGTTTTCAATTTTTGATTCAAATCGCGGCGGATGATGGCTTCGATGGTGAAGATCAGCAGGTGGCCGCCGTCGAGGCCGGGTATGGGGAAGAGGTTGATGATCCCCAATTGCAGCGAAATGAAGGCGATGAGCATAAAAAAATTGGCAAAACCGCTAGCCAGGGCCTGCTGGGAAAAACGGGCGATTTCCATGGGCCCGGAAAAGCTTTTTATCGAAATTTTGCGCTGGATCATTTTTTTAAATGTGTTGAAGAGCACAAACGTCCACTGGCTGGCTTCCTGGAAACTGTTTTGTATGGCGGCGAACAGGCCGTAGCTGATTTTGCTTACAGCGATTTTGGCAGTGATGCCGATAACGCCCTGGCCGTTTTCGTTAACAACCGTGGTTAGCTGGCTGAAAAGAAAATGTTCACCCCGCTTATAGGTCAAGCGCAGTAGTTTTCCCGGTGATTGGTGGATGATGTTGGCGAGTTCGAAATATGTGGCCACCGGCTGGTCATTAACTGCGGTGATCATGTCGCCGGGTTTCAACCCCGCTTTCCAGGCCGGATAGTTTTTAACTACTTGATCGATTTCGGCCGGCCATTGCCAGTAAAATCCGACGTAGCCGATTTCAGGGCGGATGCCAGCGATAACGTTCAAGTTGGTGATCAAGGGCTTGTCCTGGCGTAAAAAATCAATTTTCAAGCTTTCTTTGGGATTGGTGAAGATGGTAATTTCCACTTCCTTCCAATTGGTTATTTTTCTGTTGTTAATGGCCAGCAGTGTATCACCGGGCAGCAACCCGGCTTTTTCCGCCGGTGAACCATTTTCGATATAGCCGATGACAGGTTTTTCCAGTTTATAGGCATCGGTTTCCACGCCGCCCATGTTGACGATAACAAGCAACAGCAGGGCCAGCAGTATGTTCATGAAAGGGCCCATGAGCAGGGTGAAAATTTTCTGAGCCCGGTTTTTGGCCATGAATTCATCGGGTTTGGGGTGCTCGGGATCAAATTCTTCATCGCCGGCCATGCGTATATAGCCGCCCAACGGAAACAGGCTGACGCGGAAATCGGTGGCCCCGATTTTTTTCCCGAAGAGGCGTTTGCCGAAACCGAACGAAAAAACCTCTACGCGGATTTTCATCAGCCGGGCGGCAATGTAGTGACCAAATTCATGAACCAGGATGATGATTCCCAGCACGAATAGCAAAATTAAAAACTGATAGATGATGTTCATTTCAGTACCTCATTTTCGATGTGTTCCACGGTTTTTATTCTGGCCAGAGAAATTGTCGCCTGGACGTCGGCAAGGGTTTGTATGGGGTGAAAATCCCAGCCGGCCAACATATGGCTGACAATGGCGAAGATGTCTTTAAAAGTAATTTTATTTGCCAAAAAATATTCCACCGCCGTCTCGTTGGCTGTATTGAATACGGCTCCGGCATTTTGACCCTGTTTTAATACGTTATAAGCCATGGCGATTGAAGTGAAGCGGAAGTTATCCACTTTAAAAAATTCAAGTGGTTGCGTCTCGGCTAAATCCAGATGCGGCCAATGGCTGTTGACGCGTTCGGGATAACTCAATGAATAGAGAATCGGCAGTTTCATGTCGGGAATTCCCAACTGGGCCAGGATGGCAGAGTCCACAAACTCCACCATGGAATGGACGACGCTTTGGGGATGGATCAGGACTTCGATCTGCTCGGGACGCAACTTGAAAAGATGGTGGGCTTCAATGATTTCCAGGGCTTTGTTCATCAAGGTGGCCGAATCGATGGTGATTTTTTCCCCCATGGACCAAATGGGATGGGCCAGGGCTTCTTCCACCCGGATGCCGGCAAAATCCATTTGCGGGTCTTTGAAAAATGGTCCGCCCGAAGCGGTCAATATGACCCGGCGCACCTGCTCCAGCGGGCTGGAGGCCAGGCATTGAAAGATGGCGCTCTGTTCGCTGTCGATGGGAATTATTTCGGCCCGGGAAGCGCTCAATTCGCGGTTGATCAGCTCTCCGGCCGCTACCAGGGTTTCCTTGTTGGCCAGGCACAGCCTCAGGTTAAGGCGTATGGCTTGCAGCGTGGCCGCCAGGGCGATGGTGCCGGTAATGGCGGCAATAACGTAATCGACCTGCGGTTGCGAGACGATTTCCAGCAAGCCTTCTTCCCCAAAAAATATTTTTTTCCCGGGATATTGTTTTCGCAGTTCCTGAGCATGTTTTTTGGATTTGACGCTGATCAGCGGTGGATCAAATTCAGAAATTTGTTGGCCCAGCAATTGGCTGTTTGCGCCCGCCGCCAGTCCGAGCAGCCGGAAAAGCTTTTTGTTTTCACCTAAAACGGCCAGAGTGCTGCGCCCGATTGAACCGGTGGAACCGAGCACCACGATATTTTTTACCATACGCTTATTTCCAGAAATATTTAATCAGGTAAAACAGCAGCGGAGCGCAAAATATGTAACTGTCCAGCCGGTCCAGAATTCCGCCGTGTCCCGGCAGCAGAGTGCCGGAATCTTTTTGCCTGGCAGCCCGCTTGAACAACGATTCGACCGGATCGGAGAGTTGTGAAAAAAGTCCGATGACGGCCGCGCTGATTATGGCGGTTGAAAGTTTGACCGCCACTGGGAACAGCCAAATCGACAGCCAGCCGCTGAGGGCAGCGGTCAGCACGGCGGCAATGAGTCCTTCGAGTGATTTATTTGGGGAAGCGACCGGGTAAATCTTGTGTTTGCCAAAAACGCTGCCGACAAAATACGCTCCCGAATCACCGATAGCGATGACCAGAATTAGAAAAAAAAGGAAATTGGCGCCCAGTTTTTTTAATTCCAACAGGAAATACAGGGGTATGTAAAGATAAAACGCGGTCAGGAAGTTAATGCCCAGATCCCTGACGAACGATTCGAGGCGCGTTTGATTATTGACGGCGAAAAGATAGAACAGGCCGCTGACAATTAGTGCCGCTGTCAATGCCTGGAACAGGTCTATTTGTTTCACGGTAAAGGCTAGAGCGATCAGCAGGCCGTTGAAAAAAATCAACGGCCAGGAAAATATTTGCGGTTTGGTCAATTTGATCAATTCAACAGCAGCCAGGCTGATCAGCAAGTAGAGTATGGCTGAAAAATAAATAACAGGCAGGAAACGGATAGCGCTATAGGCAAAAACAACCAAAACAGCGGTGGTCGGCAGGCGTTTGCTCAAATCTTTCATATGTTTCCGAATCTCCTGGTGCGGCCTTGGAAATTAATGATGGCCTGGAAAAAATCGACGGCTTTGAAGTCGGGCCACAGAATCGGGGTAAAATACAGTTCACTGTAAGCAATTTGATAAAGGAGAAAGTTGGATATCCTGTGCTCACCTGAAGTCCGGATCAGCAAATCGGGGTCTGGGCAGTCAACTGTGTACAGGTATTTACCGAAGCTGTTTTCGTTGACCCGGGAAGCGGGGATGCCTTGGGCAATGATTTGTTTAACGGCATGAATAATTTCTTCCCGCGCTCCGTAATTGAGAGCCAGATTGACTTGCAGGCGTTGGTGCTTTTGCGATTTCGCTTCGGTTTCGCGCAGTTTTTTTTGCAATTTGGCGGGCAGTTTGTCGATCGCGCCGATTATTTTCAGTTTGATATCGTTTTTTTCCAGCAATTCCTGTTTGCTCAGCAAATTTTCATAAAGCATGTTCATGAGAAATTTGATTTCGCTGACCGGTCTTTTCCAGTTTTCACTTGAGAAGGTGAAAAGTGTCAAGTATTTGATCCCCAGGCGGGCAGCAATTTCGGTGATGGCCCGAGCCGTTTCGGCGCCGGCGCTATGGCCGGCGGTCCTTTTTAGGTTCTTTTGCTTAGCCCAGCGTCCATTGCCATCCATGATGATCGCCACATGCCCGGGCAAGTGCTTTTCGTCAATTTGAGCAGCAAGTCGAAATTCAGCGCTTTCTTCAGGATACAGGGCGCGTACATGGTCTAACATTCATGAATTATATTTTTTCCTGGCCTGTTTGTCAAACAGCACAAATTATCCAACGTCGCAGGCGGTAGTCACACTATGGTTTCAGCAAGTTTGGAAGTCGTTGAAACCATTTAGTGTTGGCAATCTAATTTGTCCCCCTTGGGGGCCGCGGGCAGCCCCCAAACGCATTGAAATCAAGATGGGATTGGTATATAATACACGCGGATGAACAAAAAACTGGTTTTTATTTTTATTATCGCGGCTTTCTTTGCTCAATGCAAAAACTCTTCCGCAAATAGAAAAACAAAGGAAACCGTCGACCAGGCCACGACAGCAGAAAACAAAGTCGTAATAGCCATCGGCTCCATTTCCCTGACCAACCGTGAACTTAAAAATTTCATCAAATTTCAATATGCGGATATCTTTGAGCAAAAAAATAATGACAAACTGCTTTCCCGCTTGTTTGATGTTTTTAGCGAACAACAAATCCTTTTGTTCAAAGCTGAGCAAGCCAATATTCAGGTCAGTGAAAGCGAAGCGGCCGCTTATCTGCAAGAAACCCAGACCAGGGGGCGGGATTTGGTCGTGGATGCGCCATTGATCCGTAATATGTTGAAAGTACAGAAATATTTACTGACCAATGTGTATAAGGATATCGCGGTCAGCGATGCTGAAGTGGCGCAATTTTATGAATCCCATTTAGCTGATTTTCGCAAAACCGAGGAAATCCATCTTTTTCAGATCATGGTCAAAGACCGCGAAAAATTGCTAAAAATTCGCCAGGAACTTCTGAATCAGCCCTCACGTTTTGAGGAGATTGCCAGTCGCGAATCGATATCTTCCGAAGCGGCCAACGGTGGCGTCATGGGTTTTTTTGAAAAAGGCATGCTGCCTCAGGAGATGGAAGGCGTAGTTTTTTCCCTGAAGGTAAACGAAATCAGTCCTATTGTCGAATCGCCTTATGGATTCCATTTGTTTAAGATTACCCAGAAAAGGAAGGCCAGGATGCTTTTATTGGCGGCTGTTAAAGATGAAATAAAGAACAAAATGCTTTCGGCAAGACTGGCAGCCGCTTACCAGGATTTTTTAACCAGGTTGAAAACGGAAGTCCCAATGCAATTAAATTATGGCAATTTATATTTTTCCTATATAAAATCAGATTCCGGAGTGAGCGAAAATGAAACTAAAAATTTTTCTGACGGTGATCCTAATCCTAACCATTAACCTGAGTTTCGTAGCCGCGGAAACGGTCGAGGAAATTTATGCTGTGGTCAATGATGAAGTGATTACCGGCAGCGAGCTGAAAAAATTTGAAGCGGACATGCTGCGCTCCCTGCAATCTCAGCTGGAAGGAGAAAAACTGGAGCAGGCGACCCGGGAATTGAAAAAGGATTTGCTGAACAAATTTATTGAACAAAAGCTGTTGCTGTCCAAGATCAAGGAAAAAAACTACGATGTCGACAGCGACGTGGAAACCATTATTCAGGAGATCAAAAAACAAAACAATTTCGCCTCCGATGATGATTTGAAAAAAGCCCTGCTGGCGGAAGGAATTGAATTCGGTGCCTGGAAAGAGCAGTTGAAAGAACGGCGCAAGCAGGAACGGCTGGTCGGAGATGAAGTGGGATCAAAAATCAAGGTGGATAATCCGCAAATCATGGAGTACTATCGGAAAAATCCCGAGCAATTCACCGTGCCTGCTGAAATCACTTTGAATTGCATCTTCCTTAAAAAAAACGCGGACGGCCTAAAACCGCAGGAAAAAATGGATCAGATTATGGCCGAACTGAAACCCGGACTCTTTGAACAAGTAGCCAAAAAATATTCAGAACTTCCCGATGCTGCGAACAATATAGTCCTGGGAAAATTCAAGAAAAACGAACTGGACAAGAAGCTGGAAGAGGTGGCGCTCAAGTTAAAAAAGGATGAATATTCCGCTTGGACTGAGACCGCCAACGGTTGGTATATCATTCAACTGGCAGATTTCAGCGCTGATCGCCTTCAGGAAGTCAAGGATGTCCGTGAGGAAATCATCCAAAAGCTGCACGAAGAACTGCAGCAGGTCAAACTGAAAGATTATATTGAGCAGTTAAAAAAAGAGAGTTACATCAAGATATTGAAAGAATATCAGTGAAAGTTTTCGTCTTTTAAAAAATATAAAATCCCGGGGGCGAGAAAATCAGAAAGGTATGCCCGTGCTGGTGAGTATTTTTTTCTGCAGCTCGATGATTTCCCGGTTTTTTTCTATGCCCAGGGCCAGGGATTGCTGAAAAAGCTCAATTGCCAGAGGGCGACGTTCGCAAAATGACTGGATTTCGATTAAAGATCCGTCTTCCATGGATACGATGTTGATGTCACTATCAGCATGAGAGTCTTCTTCGTAGTCCAAGTCAGCCAGGGTTTCCTGGTCCCTGACTCCGATGGAAACGGCCGCTATAAATTGAAAAGCGGGGAAATCAGCGATCAATTGCTCGTAGACCAGATATTTGAACGCCAAAATCATGGCCAAAAAACCGGCATTGAGCGAGGCGCAGCGGGTGCTGCCGTCGGCCTGAATCACGTCGGTGTCCAGGGTGATTGTCCTGGCGCCGATTTCTTTCAGATTCACAACTGTACGCAGGGCCCGGCTGATAAAACGCTGGATTTCGCCGCTGCGGTTATTGATTTTGCCCCGTTCGCGGGCGATGCGCTGATTGCCCGACGAACCCGGCAGCATGGAATATTCGGCCGTAATCCACCCCTGGCCGCTTTTTTTTAGAAAGTGCGGGGTCTTTTCTTCAATAGTTGCCGTGGCCACCACCCGGGTGTTCCCCTGTTCGCACAAAACCGAACCGGGGACGTTGTTGATGTAACCGGGAATAAAAGTAATGGGCCGCAGTTGCTGCCCGGATCTGTTATTGGCTCTCATGCGTTGCTCCTTGCGGTTTGGTTTTCCAGCGATCATGAAACCAGAACCATTGTTCGGGAAATTTCCTGATTTGCGTTTCAATCAGCCCGGCCATTTGCTGGGTCAGCGCCAGCAGGTCATCATTATCATTGTCGCATCTGGAGTAATTGATTTCAGGCAAACAATCGAGAATTATTTCTTGCCCTTCATAGTGCAGAAAAACAGGGACTAGTGGTATGTTTTTTTTCAGATACAATTGCGCTACTGTGGTGATGGCACTGGCTTTTTGGGCGAAGAAATCGACAAAAACTCCTTCCCGCGACACGGTGTTTTGGTCAATCAGCAGGTAAATGATTTCGTTACTTGCCAGGCGGGTGAGGATGGACCGCAGCGAACCATGCTTATAGATTATTTTTGAGCCCATGACTTCGCGGAATTCCCTGACCTTTTTTTCGATCAGAGCGTTGTCCATGGGGCGGGCGATGCTGTGGATGTCCTTATTGAAATGGGTGTGCAGAATCAGCGGAATCCATTCCCAGTTTCCGAAGTGGGCGGAAAAGATGATCAGCCCGTGTTTTTTTTGCAATGCCTGTTCAAGCACTTCAGGGTGAATGATGCGGGTGCGGGCCAGGATGGTCTGGGGATTTCGGCGGGCAAAAGTACGAGCGATTTCCACGAATACATTGCCAAAATGGTTGTAGATATTTTTTTTCAGTTCCGCAAGGAAACCGGGTGTGGCCGTGGGGAAGGCGCTGGCCAGGTTATGCGCAATCAGCCGTGAATGTTTGCGGCTGCCTTTTTTCAAAAAAAAAATCAGTATTTTTATTTCGATGGGCATGATCCAGGCTGGAGAATATTTGATGATGATAAGCAGAGCGGCAAAAAGCGCGTATTCCAGATAATGTTTAAAGGAAACCTTTTTCTGCGGCATGTTTTATAATTTGCTCAATGGCATCGCCAGGCAATTCTATCCTATTTCGGCTATAGATTAAAGGGATGGCGGCATCAAGGAATTTATTTATTTTGCAAAAATCTTTTTCGGTGCAGACTATCCAGGTCGCACCTTCTTCTCTGCGCAGATTTTCCAGGGATTGCATATCGGTCATGCTAAAGGCATGGTGGTCTGAAAATCCCCGGAAGGCCGCCAAATGATAATGGCCCATGTCGTTTTTAAAACGCTCATTGTCACCCAGTGCCGAAAAAGCGATTATCTTGGCATCGCCGATATCAACCTGGCGATTCCGGCTATCCAGGAAATCTTCGCTGGTGAATTCATAAGTTCCTAGCGGGACTGCTTCTCCCTTCTGGCTTCTCTGTTGGTAATACAGCACCAGAGTTTCGCGGCGTGCCAGGAACTTGAAGTTCCGTAAATAAAAATATGGTTGATTGGGGTTGACCAGCATGATGCTGAAATCTTTCTTGACCTGACTGGTTTGCAAGCCGTCATCCAGAATCAAAATGCGGTTTTTTCTGGCCGCGGCTAGTGCGATGGATTGCAGACGGTCGCGACCGATGATGACATCCCGATCTGGAAAGTATTTTTTCAGCAGCCAAGGTTCATCGCCGACTTCTTCCGCTGTTTGGGTTGGTTCGACCAGGGCGCCTTTTTTTTCATGGCCGGAACGGTAGCCGCGTGAGATGATGGCGAAGGGGGCTGATCTTTTTTCAAGGGCCTGGCCGATAGCTATGACCAGGGGGGTTTTCCCGGTGCCGCCAAAAGACAGGTTGTCCACGGAAATTATGAACAGGTGCGGGAAATGTTTTTGTTGCAGGGCTTTAATTTTTAAATTGACAAAGGAAACCGTTTTAAAAAGCAGCGAAACCAGGTTTAAAGCCGGATGACTCAGCCGATAAAGCGTTGAATTTGCTTTAAGGTGCATGCCAGGGATCCTTTTCTTTTTAAAACGGCATTCAATGCTTTCTCGCTGATTTGTTCCAAGTTAAGATTTTGATAACGGTTAGCGAAATCCACCAGTTCATGGCTACTATTTATCTGGTGATATACACCGGCTTCTTCCAATTCGCTGCCGATATCCGGGAAGTTGTTGTAATAAGGTCCGCCCAGAATCAATTTGCCCATGGCCGCAGGTTCATAGAGGTTATGGCCGCCGATATTCTGGTTGTGGGTGCCGCCCATGAACACTATTTCACTGATGCTCATGATTGGAAACAAATAGCCCATGCGGTCATAGATCAATACCTGGACTTCAGGGCTCATGGTTTGCTGCCGGCTGAACAGGGCGTATTTCAAACCGCTGTGCTCCAGTTGGCGGGCGATGGTTTTGGCGCGCTGGACATGGCGGGGAACGATGATGAAAAAAAAGTTTGCGCTCAGGCGCTCGATGGCCGGGATGACGATATTTTCGCTGCCGCTGTGGCTGCTGGCCAGGGTAATGATTTTTTTATGCAATGAATCCAGGCGCAAGTGTTCCAGCACTTCCTGTCTGGTCGGCAGTTGCTGCAAGCTGCGGTCCGCTTCATCGGCCTTGATGTTGCCGCAGACGACAATTTTTTCGGCGGGGATTTTCAGCTGTTGAAAACGTTTTTTATAAATATTATTTTGCACCAGGAAGCAGTCGATTTTGCTGAAGAAGCGCCATAGGAAAAAGCTGAAAAAGCGGTAACGTCTGAAGGCCGCTGCGGATATGCGGCCGTTGATCAAAAGCATGGGGATTTTTTTGTGGTGCAGCAGGGAAATCCAGTTTGGCCAGACTTCGAGTTCATTGAAAATGACCAGCTTGGGATTTATACAGCGGATGAAGCGCTTGATGGAATAAGATAAATCGAGTGGCGAATGGATTACGCGCAAGCCTAAGTATTCTTTGCGGGCGAATTCATACCCGCTCGGCGTGGTGACCGATAAAATGACTTGCTGCTTTTTTTCACTCAATCGTTGGATCAAAGATTTCAAGCTGCACACTTCGCCCACAGATACAGCGTGAATCCAGATGGTTTGATCCGCGCAGACCGGCATTTGCGGCCGCAACCTATCTTTCAGCAATTGGCGGTATTTTTTTTTGAAAATGTATTTGACCCAGAAAGGGAATGTGCATAAAAGGAGTACTGCATAAAGGAAATCGAGAATAAGCATATTTCATTATAACACAGCCTTTGCCGGAGTGTCACTTGCGCGATGGCATTCTTTTTTTTATTTGACTTCGGTTTTACAAGCGCTTAAAATTCCCTCGTGGTTAAAAATATTTTTGCTGTCAATCCCTAGTGAGTTCCATAATCACAAATTGAAAAAAATGGAGAAAGCATGAAAATGAAGAAAGCATTCCTATCTCTGGCGGTAATTCTCGTATTGACCTCCTGCGCGGGAGAAAAAAGCCAACCTGTAGAGAAGGCGGAAAACAAGCAGTTTGGTTATGAGGAGACGACGATTGTCCGGCTCGGAAAAGCCATGGCCGCCGGTGAGTGCAGCGCCGAAAGGCTCGTCGCGGCCTACCTGCGCCGTATTGACGAGATAGACCGCAGCGGTCCCGGTCTTGGCGCGGTTATTCAGGTCAACCCCGATGCTGCGGCGATCGCTCGGGAACTTGACCGCGAACGCTCCGCAAAAGGCCCCCGGGGCCCCCTGCATGGAATTCCGATCCTGATCAAGGACAACATTGACACCGCCGACCGGATGGAGACCACCGCCGGTTCGCTGGCGCTTATTGGTTCGAAGCCGGCCCGGGACGCTTTCATTGTCAGGCGCTTGCGCGCAGCCGGGGCCGTCATCCTGGGTAAAACCAACCTGAGCGAGTGGGCCAACTTCCGTTCCACCCGATCTTCGAGTGGCTGGAGCGGCCGGGGCGGCCAGACGCGCAATCCCTATGCACTCGACCGCAACCCGTCGGGGTCGAGTTCGGGATCGGCCGTCGCGGTTTCGGCCAATCTGGTTGTGGTTGCCATCGGTACAGAGACCGATGGCTCGATTGTTTCGCCGTCTTCGGTTTGCGGCATTGTGGGGCTCAAGCCGACGGTGGGGTTGGTCAGCCGCTCGGGAATTGTCCCGATCGCCCATTCCCAGGATACTGCCGGTCCCATGGCTCGGACAGTCACCGATGCCGCTATTCTATTGAGCGTCCTGGCCGGGCCCGATTCCGACGACCCAGCGACCGAGGCCGGGTCTGGCCATTTCAGTCCAGATTACTCAAAATTCCTGGATGCCGGTGGGTTGAAAGGGGCGCGCCTGGGAATTGTGCGCTCCGATTCCTTTAATTTCAATCCCAACCTCGATCCCCTGCTGGCCGCGGCGATCGAGAAAATGAAGAGCGCCGGGGCCGTGATCGTCGACCCGGTGGAATTGTCCAACATCGATAAAGTTGGCGATTCGGAGTTCCAGGTGCTGCTCTTCGAGTTCAAGGCGGATCTGGCCAACTACCTGGCGGCGCGGCCCGGGGCGGCGATTCATGATCTTGCCGACCTCATGGTCTTCAATAAGCAAAACGCATTCCGTGAGTTGCCGTACTTCGGGCAGGAGATTCTGGCGCTGGCGGATAAGAAAGGGCCGCTTTCCGACAAAGCGTACCTGGCCGCGCTGAAAAAAAACAGACTGCTCATGCGCGCGCAGGGGATCGATGCCGTGATGGACAAATACAAGCTTGATGCCCTGGTGGTTCTAACCAATGGCCCCGCCCACTTGACCGACCTGGTCAATGGTGATTCTTTCAGCGGCTCCAGTTCGTCTCCCGCTGCCGTTGCTGGATATCCGCATATCACCGTCCCCGCGGCCCAGGTGCGGGGACTCCCGGTCGGCCTCTCTTTTTTCGGCCGAGCCTGGAGCGAGCCGACCCTGATCCGCCTGGCCTATGCCTTCGAGCAGGCGACCCGGGCGCGGACACCGCCGCGCTTCCGGTCCACGGCGCAAATCCCCTAAGCCGTTGACTTTAAACCGCTGAAGCTCTAAAATTGGTGTATGGCAAACAAAATCAAGGCCGTGGTGCTGGCCGCCGGCAAATCATTGCGCATGAAATCGGAAAAAACCAAGGTACTCCATAAAATTCTCGGCAAGGAAATTATCAATTACCTTTTGGATAGCCTCGTTGCCTGCGGTATTGCCGAACAAGATATTATTGTTGTCGTTGGTGACAATCGCGCTGAGATTGCCGGCGCGGTCAAGCGCAATGTGGTTTACGCGATTCAGCAAGAACAGTTGGGTACGGCCCACGCCCTGCTCACCGCTGGAGAATATATCGCCCGACACGAAGGCGAACTTTTGGTGGTAGTCGGAGACAACCCCTACATCACCGCTGGCGCTTTACAAAAATTGATTGCCTGCCACCGCCAAGGCCGGGCCCAGTGCACTTTTATATCCGCGGTTTTTCCGGGAAATCCTCCACCCTACGGCCGCGTCATTCGCGATGAGCAAGGAGAAGTCCGGGGTATCGTGGAAGAAAAGGACGCCAGTCCCGAGCAGCGGCAGATTCGTGAAGTGAACGCCGCGATTTACCTTTTTGAAAACCGGATCATTTTCCCACTCCTAGCCAGGATTGCTAACCGCAATGCCAAAAAGGAATATTATCTTACCGACATCATTGCTATCCTGCAGCGGGAAAATTTGGCGGTGCAAGCGGTCCAGGTCGATGATTGCGCTATCGCCATCGGTATCAACGACCGTTGGGAGCTGCAGCAAGCGCATAACAAATTCAACCACCAGATTCAGCAGCGTCTGATTATGGAAAACGGCGTCACCATCCTGCAGCCCGAGACTGTGACCATTGAACACGATGTGGAAATCGGGCTTGACACGGTCATTTATCCCTGCACCTACCTGGCCGCCGGCGCGCGGATCGGTACAAATTGCGTCATCGGCCCCTTCGTCTATTTAAAAAATGTCCATGTCAACGACGGTGAAAAGGTCATTTTTGAGAAAAGAGAAGCCTGATCATTGCCGGCGCCTGTAAAAGGATGGAACTCCTTGGTGCGAGCGGCTGTTTTTTCCCCAATATTGACATTTATTAAAAACAAAATTATAATAGCCGCAACCCTTGAAGGAGAGTTTTAATGATCAGAAAACTGATAAAGCCGAACCTCAGAGAAATAAAACAAAGAGCGGACAAGGAAAACAAGCATAAACCGCCGCCGCCATACAAAACTCACGCCGAAAATTACTACTATATCAAGCAAATGAACAACCGCACACAGCTGGTGCTGGATCTGGTCAACGGCGACACGCTGAAAGGTTTGCTCGACTGGTATGACGAAAAATGTCTCAAGATCAAGAAACTTGACGGTAACACCCTGATTGTCTTCAAATCCCAGATTAAATACATCTACAAAAATCCCGACTTTGCCGAACCAAAGCGCGAAGAAACTGGGCAATAAAAATAAGGTTATTGCCGTCACCCTGGGTGATCCGCAAGGGATCGGCCCCGAGATAATTCAAAAAAGCCTGGCCGCCTATTCGCCGACTTGTGCCCTGGTGATTGTCGGTGCGCGCCGTTTTTTCCCCGCCGCCGCCATCCCGGATATTAAAAACATTGCCGGGATGGAAGCTGGTGAAATCGCTTTTCTGGATGTAGCCGATAACTCCGCCAAGGAAGATATTTCCTTTACTTTTGTCAAAACGGCGGTGGACCTGGCCTTATCCGGCCAGGTCCGGGCGCTGGTCACAGCACCGATAAACAAAAACAAATGGCTGCGCAGCGGGTTGCCTTATCGCGGCCACACCGATTTTTTTACCACGGTTGCCGGGAGCGTTTCCCCGGCCATGTTTTTCTGGTCCGTTCCATTGAAGGTGGCGCTCTTTACCCATCATATTCCCCTGCGTGATGTGTTCGCCCAAATCAGCCCGGAAAAAATTGTGGCTTTTGTCCGCCTGGTTGATGGCGAACTGCGGCGCCTCTTCGCGCGTGAATTCACGTATTTATTCAGCGGCCTGAACCCCCACGCCGGTGAAAATGGATATTTAGGGCATGAGGAAGAGGAGGCGATTATTCCGGCTCTGGAGGAATTGCAAAAACGGATGCCCATGGCTGGAATATTTCCACCCGATGTGGTTTTTGCCAAGGCCAGGACCATGAAAGACGCGGTGGTGATCGCCTGGACCCATGACCAGGGGCTCATTCCTTTTAAATTGCTGCATGATGGTTCCGGAGTGCAGCTCACCCTGGGGCTGCCATTTATCCGTACTTCCCCGGTCCACGGCACGGCTTACGATATCGCCGGGAAGGGGATAGCCGATCACGCCAGCATGCTGGCGGCCTTGCGCCTGGCCGAATCACTCCTGGGATGAGGGATTTGGGCCGCTGGCGCCGTTTTTATCCTCCAACTCAGCCTTGATATTTTCCTGGATTTTCTTGATTTCTTCCTGAATCTTACGCAGTTGTTCGGTGTATTTTTTTTTCAGTTCAGCGTTGATTTTGCTTTTTTCCGCCTCAAACCTGTTAATCTCTTCGGCAAGTTTTTTACTTTGCAGTTGGAATTGGAACAGGGCTTGTTCTTTTTGCTTCCGTAATTCAGTTTCAGCCTTTTCCCTAACCTGGCGCAGTTGACTGATCTTATCTGTATTAGCTATTTTGACTTCGCTGCGGATGACTTCTTTCAATTTTTGCATTTTTTCGGAGAAGTTTTTCATATCCCAGGTCAAGGATTCTTTTTTATCCGGGATGATGTTGAATTTTTTCAATTGGCCGTCGCGGTAAAGCTCGAGTTGTACCGCCTCCTTGTCTTTCAAAGCTTTCATTACATTCCTGAGATCGAAGGCGGTTCTGCATTCGCGGCCATTGGCCCGGACAATGGTATCGCCGGCTTTGAGGCCGGCTTTTTTTGCGGCCGAGGACTCGCTGATTCTTGAAACCAAAAGTCCGAACTCTTCTTTGACGGCAAATTTTTGGCTGAGTTCGGGGGTTATTTCCATGACGTCGACGCCCAGCTGGCGTGCGCCGCCGAACTCGATAAGATAGCTTTGTATTTTTGGCAGGGCCATTTCCAGTCCTGCCAATTCAGGCAGCTCGCTCAACTCGGGCAAATGGGGCAGCTCCGGCCATGCTGGTTCGCCAATATCTTCATTTTGGAAAGCCAAAGGATAGAGAACTTCATCTTTGCGTTCACCCAGTTCGATGTCCAGGCGCAGCGATTTTCCCGAACGTTTGAATTGGACGGCAATCTTTTCCCCGGCTTGCTTGTCATACAGTGCGGCCGCAATATCCCGGAATGAAGCGATCGGTTTTCCGGAAATTTCCTCTATCTGGTCGCCTTTGGCGATTCCCGCTTTTTGCGCCGGAGAATCTTTTTCCACCGCCTGGATCAAGTTTGAATCACCATTGAAACTGACTCCCAACCAGCCGTAAACAATTTTTCCCGAGGTTTTCAGTTTTTCGACAATGCGCTTGACTTTTTCGATCGGCAGGGCATAGCAGAGACTGCCGCTTTCATTTTTTGAGCCGCTGACCACGATCATCGCTGAATTGTCCTTGAAGGTGTATTCGGGAGCATAGGAGAAACCTACGCTGCCGCGGATGATACCCAACAGCTCGCCTTTTTTATTCACTACGGCTCCCCCGGCCGAACCCGGAGCGACCGGGGCGTTTAAAATCAATTCTGCTTCCGAACAGCTGCTGATGATTCCCTGGTAAATGGCAGGGAAACGGTTGTAAAACAAGCCGATCAGCGCCACCCAGTCGCCGACAGCGGCTTGCCGGGCCTGCGGTAATTGCCGCGGCCCTTTTTGACTGAGGCGCAGCAAGGTCAAGCCTGAACGGGTGTCCTGGCCAACAATCGAGGCCGTGATCTTTGCGCCATTGATATCTTCCACGTATATTTTTTTAAAAGGATGGCGGGTGATCAGCGAGGTGGTAATGATCAGCTCATTTTCCAGGGCAATGCCGGTAGCCACGTATTTTTTAGCATTTTCGGAGACCACTTTCACCAGTGACGGCGAAACCTGGTTCAGGACGATTTTTATTTCATTTTCGATAGTGTCTATTTTTTCCGCGGCTGCAACCGAAAAGGTGGTCAATAAAAGCAGCAGTAGGACGAACAATATTTTTTTCATGGTTTTCTCCTAAATCTGGTTTATGGCGGTATTGTTGCTTGGCAGTTTTTTCTGCAAGAAAACCGGTTCAAGGGAGTAGCGGGTGCGATTGTCAGAAGCCGAGAAAAACAAATCCTCATGCAAAGGAATTTCTTCTTTATTCATGACCGGCGTTTCGATGCCTGTTTGCAGAGCGGGGCGAACGGCTGGGCGGAATATCTGCAACAGCGCGAACAACAACAATATGCTGCCCACAGCCGTCAAGCCGTAGCTGATTTTTCTCAGTCTTTTCTTTTTTTTGATTTTAAAAAAAACCCGTTCTTCAAAATCGGGCCCAAGCCGCAGTTCGGCTTGGGATTGGAAAATGTGCTGCCAATCAGACATGGGTAGCTCCTTGGGTATCGTGATATTGTTTTTTCAAATATTCCTTGCCCCGGAAAACCAGTGACTTGACCGTTCCTATCGGTTTGTTTAATATTTGGGCAATTTCGGCAAATGAAAAATTATCCATTTCCTTCATGACCAGCGGCACCCGCCATTTTTCAGGAATGTGAGTGACCAACTGTGCCAAAATCATTTGTCCTTCAAAATCAGGATTATGGGAAATCTGACTGGCATTGACGTTGGCCAGGGACAATATTTTTTTCAGTCGTTTTTTGCGGAATTCGCTGCGCGCCAGATTGGTGGCGATCGCGTATATCCAGGCTTTGCAGGCCTGCGGGTGATCGGTTTTCAGGGTGTGAGCTTTAAAATATACTTTTACAAAGGTGTCTTGGGTCAGCTCTTCGGCCAGTTGCCGGTTTCCCAGCAGCATATTCAGGTAATTATATATCGGTTTTTTATACATGGTCATCACTTCTTTTAACGCGGCTTCATTTCCGGCTTTCAGCAGTTTAATCAGATCATTCATGACTAACTCATAAGATGCTCATATTATATTGAAAGTTGCAGGATCGGCCAACTTTCTTTTATGATTCGAAAACCCTTTCCATCTCCCCTCCAGACGGAGAGATAGGTAATGAGAGAGATATGACACTATTATAATATATCTTTTTTTAAAATCAACTTTTTCAGGTTTTTTGCCCGGCGCTATTATTTTTCGCCAGTGTTTTTTTTCTGGGTCACTTCGCTGATGTCTTCAATTTTTTTGGGCAATTTCCCCAGGATTTCCTTGTCGACCTTAAACCAATAGGGCAGGGAAGGATTGCGGACGCTGACCGTGTCTGCCTTGGCGCTGGCAAAATTCAGCTCTATGTTTTTCAGTTGACCCGGGGTTTGAGAATTTTCCGTTTGCAATTTAACTGTGGTGACAAATTCAGGCGCCCCTTTCGGGTTATCGACGAATTCCTTAGCTTCGCAGTCGGCTAAAGCCGTCAGCAACTGGTTGATTTTTTCTTCGTTCAATTTGATCTCAAGCGGTGGTTTGAGCAATTTCCAGGCGTAAGCGCTGTTTTTTTTGATTGTAAATTCGCAAGAGCCGTTCTTGAACTGAAGTTCCCTGACGTCAAAGGCGTAAAAAGAGGCGATCTTTTTTTCCCGGAAAGCGGCACTGTCCAGGCTGAATTTTTCGCAGAAATCCTTATCAATTTCAAAAATTTCGGCAAAACCATCGGCCAGCGCGTAATAGCGCTCAGCCTTTTTACCGACCACAACTTTTTTGGAACCGGCCGCTGATTTGAATTCCACTGCGAGCAAGGGTTTTTCCAGGTTGAATTCACGGCTGGAATCGGTGTTTGCTGCCCCGACGAATGCTTTGGCTTCCAGGCGGGATGCCGCGGATAAAATCTCGCTGACTTTTGCCTCCTGGGCCAGTGAAAAAATGGGTTTTTCCATGAACCACTGATTGTCTTTTTTGGAAAAGCTGAAAACTGTGTTTTTATAATTATATTCCAAGGCCGTGACTGCCAGGTTGTCGAATTCCAGTATTTTTTTGTCGCGGAAAGCGAGCAGGTTTTTCTCCAGATTGTTGCGCTTATAGGCTGCGATAAGCACCACTTTGCCATTGCTGGCCAGTTTGGCGTAGGATGAGGAATCGAGATTGTTCTTCATGCCCAGCAAAATCGTGTGCACGGGAGCTGCCATGCCTTTGGCAAATATTTTCAATTCGATTTCCGGTTTGTCCAGGCCGTAACTTTTCAGGTCGCGGGCGTTTTCTTCAACCAGCCGGTCATATTTCAAGGGGCAGAAATCTTCGAGAATGCTCTCCAACGCCACTTTGTCGGCCTTGGCAGCCAGCGGTTCCTCTAAATACCAGAGCGAGTCCCTTCTGGCAAAGACGAATTTCATGTCCTTTTGCCGCAGTTCGATTTTATCGATTTTAGCAGCGGGAAAGTCCAGCAGGACCCCTTCCGTTCCCTCCTTGCGTATCTCCTTACGGTTGATAATGGAGATGGTAGTAATCAACACCAGCAAAACAATTGCCAGGATGACAATTTTCTTCCAGCTCATAGTTTCCTCCGGTACAGCCATATGCCGATGCCAATAATGAATACCAGCAGGGGTAAAATGAGCATGGTGTAGAAAAAGACCAGCCGGCCGCCGCTCTGGGTCAGGTTGACGGTTTTGGGCGCGCTGAGCTTGGGAGCGATGGCTATCAAATCAGCCTCTTCGACCAGCCAGGAAACCATATTGTTGAAAAAATTGCCGTTGGCCTGAAAATAGTAGTACTTGTTTTGGGCAAAATCTGAATCGCCGCAAACCACAATACGGGATTTTTTGGCCGTAGCGCCGTCAATTTCAATGGCGGCCGCAATATCGATGGGGCCGTTTTTGTCTTCAGGGTTTTTGCTCATTGTTCCGGTTTTGATTTCGCTTGCGTACTTGGTTTCGCCCCAGGAATTGGCGCTGGTGGCGGCGATGAAATTAAGACTGACATTGGCCGGGGCCGGAATTACTTTGGCCAGTCCCCGTACCAGGGGAAACATGGTGGCGTAACCAAAGTCCTTGGTGATGGTATGTTCAGCGTACTTGGCTACCACCGGCATGAAATAATTTCCACCCATCAGCCTGGATACGGGGTCGTTTTCCACGGCCACGTTGTCTTCCAAAACCAAGCCAAATTTTTTCAACAGCGGTTTCAGCTCATTGCCTTCGAAAGGGTTTAGCAGCAGCAGCACCCGTCCCTGTCTTTTTTCGATATAGTTTTCCAGCAGATAAATTTCCTTTTCGAAAAGCGGTTTTTGCGGTCCGGCGATAACCAGGGCCGCGGCATCTTCGGGCACGGAGGCTTCCTGGAACAGCAGCAGCTTTTTAACTTTGTAAGATAGTTTTTCCAGGTTGTTTTTCACTTCCGAATAACCGGTTTCCTCGTTGCGGTCGATATCGGGTTCGCCATGCATTTGCGTAAAATAGATGGTTTTTTCCTGGCGCCGCGATACCTTGATGATGGCATTGGTGATTGCTTCTTCGGAAACTTCTTCGCTGCGCGTGCTTTTGCCGTTGTAATCAAAGACCAGGGTGCCGTCGGTTTTGACATCGTATTGCTTGACCAGTTCCGGTTTCAGGTAGGGATCAATGACCGTGGCTTTGATTTTAGCGGAATGGAATTGGTAAATCTCCAGCAATGAATTGAAGGACAAAAGGGAATTGTTGTTTTTACTGAAAAAAGCGTGGATATTCAGGTTTTTTTTAAGGCTTTTGAGCACCTGGATCGATTGAGTGGAGATGGAGTGGCTTTTGCCTTCAGTAAAATCGAAGCGTTGGTGGATTTTTATCCCCAAATAGTTGACGGCCACGACGATGGCCACGATCAGCAGCACGACCACTGCCAGGTTGGACGCGAAGATAAAATTCAGGCGTGAATTCCGGTTTTTAAATTGAGCAATATTGACTACAAAATAAATGATCAAACCGGCCATGCCCAGGAGCAGTAACCCCAGGCCGGCCTGGCCCTTGAAGGCCGCCAGCCCGAAACTGAGCCACAGGGTCAGACCGATCAGGATCAGCAATAAAAAAATATAATTGCCATAGGCCAGGATTTTTTTCATGGTTATCTCCATTTCCGGAATTCGAATATCGAACGGGTCAGGTACAGTCCCAGAAAGATGAAAGTCAGGTAGTAGATAATGTCCTGGGTGTCGATGACTCCGCCGACCATGTTCTGGAAATGGGAAAAAAACGACAGATAGGTCAAGATACCCTTCCATGCTCCGGGGCCGCTTTCGCCAACCCAGGAAATCACCCAGATCAAGATGATAGCCGAAAACGAGATGACCGCGGCAACGACCTGATTTTCGCTAAGAGCTGAAGCGAAAAGCCCGATGGCGATAAAAACCGCTCCCAGCAGGAAAAGGCCGAAGTAGGCGGTCAGCAGAGGCGCTAATTCCGGATTGCCGTAGATAAAGATAAAAATGGCGTAAGTAGCGGTCAGCAGCAAAATAAGGGTGTAGATAATCAGGGCGGCCAGGTATTTGCCGATGATGATGGCCGAAATCTTGACCGGCGAGGTCAGCAGCAATTCCTCGGTATGCATTTTCTTCTCGTCGGCGAATAGCCTCATGGTCAGCAGCGGCAGCAGGAACATCAGGATGATGGTCATGTTATTGAAAAACGGTTGAAAAAGCATTTTGTTGATGTTGATCTGGTTCATGCCGTAACCTGACTGCATGGCTCTCATGGTCTGGTCGTTGGCCCAGGCCAGGATGTTGTAAAAGAAAAAACCGCTGATCAACAGGAAAAATGCGGTCAGGGTATAGGCGATGGGCGAATAGAGAAAAGATTTCAGTTCTTTTTTGGTGATGGTCCAGACGCCTTTCATGCCACCCTCCCTTCCTCGGTCAGGACAATTTTCATGTACAGGGCTTCCAAACCGGCCTTGATCTCTTTTATCTTGATGTCCTTTTGAATGAGATACTGGATGATTGGGTTGAAGTTGTTCAAGGTTTCCCTGAATTCGAGTTTCAGGACCTGGCCTTCGGCCTTGACCTCTTTGATATAAGGGAAAGCGTTTTTGAAATCATTCCAGTTGGCATCGGGCGCCATGTCCATGGTGGCGATTTCCAGGTTTTTCCCCCATTCCTCGCGCGTCAAGGTGGCCATCAAGCGCCCTTCCTTGATTATCACGGCACCATCGCAAACCTGAGTGATTTCGGCCAGAATATGCGATGAGAGGATGACGGTGGCGTTTTCTTTGAACGAACGGATCATTTCGCGGATTTCAATAATCTGGGCCGGGTCGAGTCCGTTGGTCGGCTCATCTAAAATGAGCACTGACGGCTCATGGATGATGGCCTGGGCGATACCAAGGCGCTGACGATAGCCGCGCGAGATATTTTTAATCAGGCGGCCGTAGACGCTTTGCAGGTTAGTTTTTTCAACGACGCGGTCGATGGCGAAATTGATTTTTTTCTTTTCGATGCTGTACAATTCGGCCACGAAACGCAGGTATTCCCTGACGGTCAGTTCTCCGTAAACCGGAACCACTTCGGGCAGATAGCCCACCATGCGTTTGATCGATTTGGGGTTGGTGCTGACATCGATGCCATTGATTTTGGCTTGCCCCTGGTTGGGCGGCAGGTAGCCGGTCAGAATTCTCATGGTGGTGGTTTTTCCGGCGCCATTGGGACCGAGAAATCCCCAGATCTCCCCCTTTTCGACTTTGAAGGAGATATCTTTAACCGCCTGCACGTTGGCGAATTTTTTGGATAGATTTTCAACCTGGATCATCCGTCCTCCTCACATTCTTTCGGGAATGGTGATGCCTATGATATGCAAAAGTTTTTCAACCTTATCCTTAAACAGTAAAATCAGAGTTAAGCGTAGATTCTTAATGGCCAAGTCCTTTTCAGCGAGTACTGGAAAAAGGTGGTAGTAATGATTGAATTTCTGGCACAGATTATAGGCGTAAGCGGCTAGGGAAGATAGCTCATGGTTGGCCAGGGCGTATTCAACCTGGGTTTCAAGGAGCGCCAAGTTGAGTATTATTTCCCAGTATAGTTCTTTTTCCGCGGCGTCGAGGCGCGTCAAACGGCCCGGTTTTTTCTCCGCTACCAGGTCAGCGCCGGCGGCTTTTTTTAAAATGCTGTTCAGCCTGACCATGGTGTATTGCAAATAAGGGCCGCTGTCGCCTTCAAAGTTTAGGGCTTCCTTGAAATCAAAAGCGATCACGGTATTGAGGTTGAATTTGACCATGAAATAGCGCAGGGCGGCCACGGCGATAGCCCTGGCTATGGGCTCGGCTTCGGCTGCGCTTAGCCCGGAATTACGGGACTCGAGTTCGTGTTTTGATTTTGCAATCAGCTGGTCGATCAAGTCATCGGCCTTGACGGCCCGGCCTTTACGCCCGGACACCTCAATATATGACTTGGCCTCTTCTTCCGGTGCCAGCTGCAAGCCCATTTCGCGGACGCAGGCCGGGGTCATGGCCACCATTTCGTAGGAAAAATGGATGAAATTGCGGCTTTGCTCGGGATGTCCCAGCTGGGCGAGAACCTGGGCGATCAGGTTCTGCAAATAGGACTGGCGGACGTCGATGACATTATACACCCTGCCGGCCCGGCCGAACAACGGCGCTTGCGCGAAGGGTTCGGCGGCGGTCATGTAAATGGGATGATTATCGGGATAGGTGAAAAAAGGCCGGTAAAAAAAATCGCGGGGCAGCAAACCAAATTTCCACAGGTTGTAGGCAATATCCTTGCCGACGTAGGTGATGGTTTGGTTGGAGCGGACGATGATTTTTTCGATTTTTTCCCGTTCGTAGTGAATGACCAGGCAGCCTTTCTTTTCCGGGTCCTGGGACCAAATCATCACCTGGCGGGCGGTCAGTTCGGCCGCCGCCGCTTTAAAAAAATCCAGGGCGATGACATCACTTTCACGGGCCAGCAAATCGTACTGAATATCCAGCCTGGCCATGGTGCGGATGTGATCCAGCAAAACCTGCTGAGCGATATAGAGACAGGCTTGGTATTCGGGATTTATTTTGTCTTCAATTTTTTTGTGCACTTCCCGGCGTTCGGCGGCATAGTCCTCATTCCCGGCAAACAACTGGTTCACTTCGGCGTAGAGGTCCCAGAGATAAGCAGCCAAGGCGGTGATTTTTTTTATGGCCGCAAGATCTTTTTTTTGGTAATAGAGCAGCCCCCAAACCACGTCGGCAATTTGAATTCCGGTATCGTCGATGTAGTTTTGGACTTCGACTTCGTAGCCCAAAAAACGACAGCTGCGCGCCAGGATATCACCCAGGCAGGAGTTGCGCAAGTGGCCGATATGAGCCGCTTTGTTCGGGTTGATGCTGGTGTGCTCGACGATAACTTTTTCGGATCTAGGTGGCATCGACCTGGCCAGGTTTTGCCATTGATAAAGGAGAAACTGGTCGCGGTGCAGGTAAAAATTGATGAAACCGCCGCCGGCGACTTCGATAGACTCGATCTCTGGCAGCTGGCCTTGCAATTTTCCGGCCATGGCGTTGGCCAGTAGAAATGGTTTGTTTTTTGTTTTTTTAGCCAGGACAAAAGCCAGGTTGGTCGATAAATCGCCGAATTTCCGTTCGACCGGCAGGGAAAATACCAGGTCAGCGTCAGCAATTTCATAGTCGTTTTTTAATATTGCAAAAATCTGGTTTTTGATTTTTTCCTGCAGGAATTTCATGAGGCGTTTTCCAGGTGCGAGGTGCTGTTCCAGAAATCGACCACCGCCCATTGCTGGCGGGAATTTTCCAGCAGCAGAAGCCGGGAAAGGGCGGCATTGCCAGTCCTGAAGTGCCTGGCCGAGGCCGGGTTCAGCTGCAGCAGGTTGCTCAGGATGGCGCGGTTGACCGACGCATGGCCGGTAATCAGGATATGCTTGCGGCCATCTTGCAAAACCCTCTCAAGCCCTGTCCTGGTCCGGGCGCAGACGGTGCTGAAACTCTCGCCCCCCGGAATTGGAAAATCGGGATCGTTTATCCAATGCTGGTGAATTTCGGGAAACTGCGCGCGCACTTTGCTGTAATTTAGCCCCTCCCATTCGCCCAAATTGATTTCGCTGAATTCAGGGACCAAAGTCAGGGGCAGGTCATGGAAACTGTTGATGATGGTAGCTGTTTCCACTGCCCGTTGCAGCGGCGAGGAGAAAATGGCGTCTAGGTTTTCACATTTCAGCCTGGTGGCCAGACGGGCGGCTTCGTTACGGCCTTTTTGATTCAGTGGATTGTCGATCCGCCCCTGCAAATGGTCGGTTTCATTGAAAGTAGTGGTCCCGTGCCGGACCAGTAGAATTGTTTTTTTAATATGATCCATCACTTTAATTATATAACAGCTTAAGCGGCCGGTCAACCGCTTAAAGGCTTGTTATGGCTTTGCCAAGCCGGTTTTTAGAGCCTTATAGCAAATTCTAAAATTTGTCAGCTTTTTAGAACAAATTTTGAATTTGCTATCTAAGGCTCTTATCCAGTTCTGCTGGGTTCGGTACACTATCAATTAAGAATGGCCTTTTCTTTTTCCATTAGCATAGCATAGATTTCCGCGGCAGTGCGGGCGTTTTTCAGTCCGTCAATGATGTCGGTGCCGGCAGTCAGGCGGGCGATATGGGCCAGGGTTTTTAAATGCAGGCCAATGTCGCGGTCATCACTCATGATCAAGAAAACCAGTTGCACGTCCCGGCCGTCCGGGGCCTTGAAATCCAGGCCGCAGCGGATCAGGGCCGCAGCCAGAAGAAAATCTGAAAATTCGCTGGAAAAGATGTGCGGGGTGGCCACCTCTTTACCGATGCCGGTTGATTGGATGCTTTCCCTCTTGACGAACAAACGCTTGACTTTTTTGACATCGTCGATCAAACCTCTTTCTTTTAAAAAATGGGAAAATTCTCCATAAAAACTGTCGGTGTCCTTGCAGGTATCGGTGATATAAATATTTTCCATTTTCAGGTAGTTGGCTAGTTTCATCATTGCCTCCTTTTAATGTCGTCGCTGGTTGCAAAAATCCGGTCCGGGCCGGCTGAAACCAAATATAAATTCTGTTGACCATCTTTTTCCAGGTGAAACAAATTACCCCAGGAGTCAAGGATGGAATTTTTCGATGCCAGATATTTCGGTACCAGCATGTCCAGGTTTTCGGGATATTCGTTATAGTCGCCAAAATAGGTGGTGATGGCGGCGGAAATATTGTTCATATCCAGTTCCAACGTAGCTATTTTCGCTTTTTCCAAGTCGGCCATGCCTTGGGCGACGGGATTGGCCTGGCGGCCTTTACTTAAGGAAAGGACCAGCACTACAATCAAGGCGATGAAAACAATCAGTATTCCGAATCTCATGATTTCATTTTAGTAAAGAAAAAAAAAATTTACAAGTAATAGCCTGGGGTATTTTTTTGGCAAGCAAGTTCTTTGATTTTTGGATTTAAACTGCAATGGCGGGCTGACTGGCCACGGCTGAAAATTGACCCGTGGCCAGGTCCACATCCTGCAGGAGATATTGGGGATCGCCATCCAGTGCCTTTTTATAAAGGGCGGTTATTTTCCCCGGTTGGCGGCGGCGGATGAGCAGCTTCAAGCGGGTGTCGGGGAAGGCGGTCATTATTTCATAATCGCCGCTGCTGTCTCCGGCGGCAAAAACCGGCTCTAGATCCAGAAGCTGGCGCATGTTTTCCGCTTTGCCGGGACCAAAATTGGATGCCAGCCAGGGCGCCAGTGTACCTTGCAATATGCCATTTTTGAGTCCCGAAGCCATGCCGATCACCAGCTCGGCCGCGAAGCCTGTGCGCTGCATCATGGTCTCGATAATCAGCGGGTTGCTGGCTGTGCTGACGATGACCCGGCAGCCGGCTTTTTTTAAAATCCGGGCCAGGTCAACCATTTCCGGGAAGGGGCGGATCCCGGCCGTCCAATGGTAAAGCAACTGCTCCCGGGAGTCGCTCATGGTACGGTTTTCGATATCGCTTTGCAACTCGCTGTCAATAACCTCTGCGGCCAGCTGGCAAACTTCGGCCGGGCTGAAGCCCTGCAAAAAATTGATGGTCCAGGGATAGGCGAATTCGCAGCCGATGCCCGGGGTTTCTTCGAGGCCGCGGTTGAGGGCCAGCAGGCTGGCGCTGAAATCGCGAAGGACTGCACTGTCGCGAATTCCCCTTATATCGCGACTGAAGATTTTTTCATAAGCGCTGACGATTTGTCCTTTGACCTTAGGCAGCGGCAGTGTCTGGCCGTTGATGTGGACGTAATCGATGCCTTGCACCTGGTCGGGGATGATTTCCCGCAGGCGTTCCGGGCCGAATTTGAATTCCAGGTGCAGTACCTGGTGGCGGAAAACCGCTTCGCCGCTGTCGCCGAAAATGCAGGTGTTGTCCCAGTCGAACACGGCGATATCTCCGGAGCGAACCGTGGCAATAAATTGGTTCAATAATTGGTAATTGCGTTCATTCCAGTTCAGGCGTTGCAGCGTCATGGCCCAAACATAGCCGATTCAAACGGCAAATGCAAATGAAAATATTATGTGGTTGTTTATATATTATTTATACCGCAGATATTTTATTCAGGCCGGAATGAAACTGCGGGAAATCGCCGTAAAAATACCACTTCCCAAATGCCATCCGGCCGCAAAGGCTTTGATTTTTATTTTACATTGCTATAATGTAACCGGTTTTGTGAAAGGAGGATGGAATTTTTAAAAACAGAGTTGCATCACCATGCTCGCCGGGCACCGGCGATAGCTTGAGCCGGGAGTGCTTGACAAGGAAATGAATAACAGAAATAAAAAACCAAACAAATTCTTTCGTTTTTGGAAACTGCTTGGACCGGGGCTTGTAACCGGTGCCAGTGATGATGACCCATCCGGTATTGCCACCTACTCACAGGCCGGTGCCGCCTACGGACTTTCAACTCTGTGGACTGCACTTATTACATTTCCACTCATGGCTTCCATTCAGGAAATGTGCGCAAGAATCGGTTTGGTCACTTCACATGGGTTGGCAGGAACGCTTAAAAGCAATTATTCAAAGCCTGTTTTGTATTTAATGCTGCTGTTCAGTTTTCCTGCCATTGTAATGAACATTGGTGCCGACATTGCAGGAATGGGGGCAGTAGGCAATCTGTTATTCCCTTCTATTCATGCGACTTATTTCAGCATCGTTTTCACCATCATGCTTCTGGTGTTGATTATTTATTTGCCTTATCAAAAAATTGCATCGGTTCTGAAATATCTCTGCATCTTTCTTTTGGTTTACCTGGTTGTGCCGTTCTTATACAAACAAGATTGGCTGGCAGTTTTGAAGGCCGCTTTTATCCCAACCATAAAGTTTGACAAAGACTTTATCAGCATTCTTGTTGCCATCCTGGGAACGACCATTTCACCCTATCTTTTCTTTTGGCAGGCAACGATGGAAGCAGAAGATATAAAGCAAAAGAAAAAACATTTAGTAGTGAACAAAAGAATAATAAAAGGCATGAAACAAGATGTCGATTTTGGCATGTTATTTTCAAATCTTGTCATGTTCTTTATCATTCTCACCACAGGGACGGTTTTATTTAATGGCGGTATTCATAAGATTGACACCGTTGAACAAGCGGCTCAGGCATTGAAACCATTAGCAGGAAATTCGGCATATATACTTTTTGCTATTGGTGTGATCGGCAGCGGACTTTTAGCCATTCCTGTTTTGAGTGGGTCACTTTCTTACATCATTACCGAAACATTCGGCTGGAAAGAAGGATTAAATAAAAAATTTCACCAGGCAAAAGCATTTTATATAATCATTGTCATTTCACTGGTCTTGGGGTTATCGTTGAATTACATCGGCATTTCGCCAATTAAAGCGCTGATTTATTCAGCCATTCTTTATGGATTGACTGCGCCTGTTTTAATTGTCATCATTCTGCACATTGCCAACAACAAAAAAATAATGGGCAAATATACGAACGGGAAAACTTCGAACATCCTTGGCTTTGCGGCATTGGTTCTGATGACCGTCGCTGCCGTGATTTTAGTTTACATGCAACTAACGTAAACGTAGAACTGCCTAAGGCGAAATGCAATGTCAAAGACCGCTCCCGTGGCTTAAGCAGCAAATAAAAAAAAGGGGGCAGACCGGGCCGCCCCCTTTATCGTGGGAGAGAGGAGTATAGAAAGATTCTAATTCTGGCGACCTTGGCGCCGCTCGGACCGCTGGCGCCCTCCATCGCGGTCTTGGGCGCGGAATTCTTTTTTCAACTCGGTTATTTTCACCAATTGTTCCGGAGTGAGCAATGCTTTGACGTCCTGCTGGAAGCGCAAGCGGGCGATCTGCATTTCCGCGTGCATATTGGCTTGCTCGCGAATCAGCTGTTCGGCATCCTTTAGATTCAACTGCTCAGCGGCCATAGTCGTGCGCATCTTCAAGACCTTGATTTTCATATCAGCGCCGAATTTGACTGCCCATTGGTCATGGGCCTCGATCATGGCAGTGAGTTTCTTTTCCTGTTCGGTGCTCAGGCCGATTTTGTCTTTGGCCTGTAGCAGCAACCGGGCGGGAAAAAAGTTCTGATTGGCGAACATATCCTTGTCATGCTGGCCGCGTCCTGACGCCAGGCCGCGGAAGCCCGGCTGGGCATTTAAAAGCAGGACCGCGGATAAAATCGAAATAACCAAAACAATCAATAAGTTTTTTTTCATTTTAGCCTCCTATAGCTTTTTTCACCATTAAAACATTCAGCCATATGATTTCTTGCAGTTCCGCTCAATGCCTTTCATTAAATCATTTTTTCTCTATTGCGAATTTCTGCTTTCCAATTTGTCAGTGATTCTGTATAATGAATTTTAAGGAGGGCGCATGCATTTTGTAGATGAACTGTCGGTACATTTTTTAAAAGTAGTGGAGACCGCAGCTATCGCCGCCGCCAAAACCATGGGCCAGGGTGACCGCAAATTCGCCGATTTCAAAGCCGTCGAAGCCATGCGCAAAGAGATGGACAAGATTGAAATGGATGGCATTATCGTCATCGGCGAAGGCGAGCGCGACGAGGCGCCGATGCTTTTCATCGGCGAAAAGGTGGGCAAGAAAAAAACCGATGGCAAACCTTCCCCCAAGGTGGATATCGCCGTCGATCCTCTGGAAGGGACCAATCTGTGCGCCACGGGAAGCGAGAACGCCATCGCCGTTCTGGCCGCTTCGGAAAGAGGCGGTTTGCTCAACGCTCCCGATATTTACATGAATAAGATCATCGTCGGACCTTCAAATAAAGGCAACATCGATATCAACGCTTCGGTAGCAACCAATTTGAAAAATATCGCCCGCGGTTTGAACCGTGACGTGGAGGACCTGGTAATCATCGTGCTCAACCGCGACCGTCACGATGATCTAATCAGCCAGATTCGCAAGGCCGGGGCGCGCATCAAGCTGATCGGTGACGGCGACCTGAGCGCCGGCATCGCCGCCGCCATGCGCGGCACCGGCGTGCACGCGGTCATGGGCATCGGTGGCGCGCCCGAGGGTGTGCTGACAGCCGCGGCCGTCAAATGCCTGAACGGGGATATGCAGGCCAAGCTGTTTCCCTTCAAGGCCGGGGACGAAGAACGGATTAAAAAAATGGGTATCAAAGGCGGTTTTGACAAGGTATATGAAGTGCAAGATTTGGCTCCGGGCAAGAACATCGTATTCGCAGCCAGCGGCGTGACCCCGGGTTCGCTGCTTAAGGGCATCCGCTTTTTCGGCGGCGGCTACCGAGCCAATTCGGTGATCATGACCTATACCGAAAAGCAAAAGACCATCAAATTCATCGAAGATATTGTCATCGACAGCCCGGGCGTCATTCCGGTTACCATCAATTAATTTGCCCTCTTACAAAGTAAAAGTCAGCCGCAAAATTTTCACTTCCCCGGACACGGGTTTCGGGGTATTCAAGGTTTTGCTTGACAGCTCCCGGGAAAGCCGGGTTATCGTCGGCAATCTGTTTTCCTTAAGTGAAGGCGATTTTTTACTGATTGAAGGTGAGGAAGCGGAACATCCGCGCTTCGGCAAACAGATCAAGGTCAGCCGCTTTGAATTTATTTTGCCCCAGGACGGCGAGGGCATGGCCAAATACCTGTCTTCGGGACGCTTTAAAGGTATCGGTAAAAAAACCGCCCAAAAAATCGTCGATCATTTCGGTCAACAGACGTTTGAGGTTTTGGAAAACATGCCGGAACGGCTAAGCGAAATCTCCGGCCTGAAAAAAACGGTCATTGCCGAAATCAAAAAGAGTGTCCGTGACAGCCGGGTGCTGCGCGACCTGACGGTCAAACTGACTCCATTCGGCATCGGTCAGGAAACGGTTTTTAAAATTTTCCGCGAATTCGGCGACTTGGCGCAGGCGCTGATGGAAAGCAATCCCTACATCCTGATTGAACGGGTGCGCGGTGTTGGTTTTAAAATCGCCGACACCATCGCCCGGGCCATGGGCATCGCCAAAACCGACAGCCAGCGCCTCCGGGCCGGGATTTATTACGTTTTGGATCAGAGCGAATTCCAGCACGGAGACCTGTATATTGAACAGGATGAACTGTTGAAGAAATGTTCCTGGCTGCTGGACATTGCCGACAGCGACGTGTTTGCCGCCCTGGAAAAAATGATTGAACGCTCGGAACTTTGCTGCAAGGAAATTCCGGAAAAATGTATTATCAAGCCGCTGAACGATCTGATTGAAAAGCAATCGGCCCGTCGTCTCTATCAGTTGAGCCAGGGGTTTGGCGCTGACCAGGAGCTGGCGGTCAATTTTGAAACCGTATTTGAAAAACTGGCCCTGGAATTGACCGCAGAACAAAAACAGGCGGTCCTGGCCGCGGTGAAAAGCCGGCTGACCATCATAACCGGCGGCCCGGGCACAGGCAAAACCACTATTATCCGGGCTATCATCGAAATCCTGAAGGCCAACCGCAAATCGATTATGATCGCAGCTCCTACCGGACGGGCCGCCAAACGCATTGAGGAAAGTTCGTTCTACCAGGCATCGACCATTCACCGTTTGCTGAAAATAAATCCCGAGAGCGGTCAGTTCGTTCACAACGCCCAGAATCCGCTGAAAACCGACGCCATCATCGTCGACGAATTTTCCATGGTTGACTCTTCCATCCTTTACTCTCTGCTGCAAGCGCTGGCCGACAAAACCCAGTTGATTATCATTGGCGACAAAGACCAGCTGCCGTCCGTCGGCCCGGGCAACGTGCTGCGCGATATGATTCAAAGCGAATATTTCCAAACCATTTATTTGAATCGCAATTTCCGCCAGAACCAGGACAGCCTGATTGTGGAGAACGCCTTTCGGGTGAACAGCGGCGAAACGCTGCTCTTCCCCGCCTATTCCCCGGAGCTTGATTTTGTGTTTCTGCCGGTTCAAAACGAAGCTCAGGTCCTGGAAAAAGTGGAGGGAATCGTCCGCTATTACCAGAACGAATATTCCTTTAATTCCCCCGCCCTGCAGATCCTTATGCCCATGTACCGTGGTGATGCTGGTATCGACCAGATCAACCGCCTGATCCAGGAAAAATTCAACCCCGAACCTTTTTTACTGAAAAAAGAGAAAATGGCCTTCAAACGTCTGGACAAAGTCATGCAAACCAAAAACGATTATGACAAGCAGGTGTTCAACGGCGATCTTGGTATAATCGAAGATTATGACGTCCGCGACAAGAAACTATTGGTAAGTTATGACGGTTCGATCGTGGAATATGGCGCCGACGAATTGGATGAACTTACCCTTTCCTACGCGGTATCGGTTCATAAGGCGCAGGGCTCGGAATACGATATCGTGGTTTTGGGCTTGCTGCCGTCCCATTCACGGATGCTCAGCCGCGAACTTTTTTATACGGCCATTACCCGGGCCAGGAAAAAACTGATTTTACTTTCGGATGAAAAGACCGTGGCCCGGGCTTGCGCGAATTCTCAGCCGACTTTGCGCAAAACCCTTCTCCCGCTGCGGCTTAGGGAAGTATTCTCTATGCCAGCTATGTTATAATCCGGACATGGAAAATCTAGCTTCCACCCCGATGCTCCGCCAGTATCTGGAGATCAAAAAAAGCTATCCCGATGCCATTCTGTTTTTCCGCCTGGGCGATTTTTATGAGATGTTTTTTGACGATGCCAAAACCGCCGCCCCCATCCTGGAGGTGGTTTTAACCTCGCGCAATAAAAACAAGGAAGACGCGGTGCCGCTGTGCGGTGTTCCCCACCACGCCTGGGAAAACTATGCCGCCAAGCTGCTGCGCCGGGGCTTCAAAGTGGCCATTTGCGAGCAGGTCGAGGACCCGGCCCTGGCCAAAGGCATCGTGCGCCGCGAGGTGACCCATATCCTGACCCCGGCCACGGCTTTGGAAGTCGAATCCCTGGATAACGGCCAGAACAATTTTATCGTCGCCATCCGCCGTGACGGACAGTCAGTGGCCCTGGCATCCATGGACCTGGCCGTCGCCGATTTTGAGGTGAAGACATTCAAATCCGGCAATGAGGAAGCGCTGTATAACGAATTTTACCGGAAATTCCCCAAGGAAATCGTAATTGCCAGGGAATATGAAAACGAATTCCGTTTGTTCGCCAAGCGCTTTCCGGAATTTGGCGAAATATTGGTCACTGTCTTTGACGATGCCGAATTCAATGTGGCCGATTGTACCGCAGTGCTGAAAAAACAGTTCGATTTGTCAAGCATCGAAGGCCTGGGGCTCGATGGTCATCCGGCCGCCGTAGCCGCGGCCGGAGTGATGCTCAAATACCTGCGCTCCATTCGCCGCGGTTCCCTGGCCCACATTTCCCCGCCCCGCTTCAGCGCCAAGGAAGATTACCTGGTTCTGGACGCGGTTTCGTTCCGCAACCTGGAAATTGTCCTTAACCTGCGCAGCGGCACAGCCAGCGGTTCGCTGTTTGGGGCGGTCGATTTTACCATTACCCCCATGGGCAAGCGGCTGCTCAATAAGTGGCTTTCCTACCCGCTGCTCGCCAAAAAAGAAATTGAACAGCGCCTTGACGGCGTCGAGGAATTTTCCCAGAACCTGATCAGCCGTAGCGAAATTCGCAAGCAACTTAAATATTTCGCCGACCTGGCCCGTCTGAATTCTAAAATAGCGCTGAACATCGCCCTGCCCCAGCACCTGCTGAACCTGGGTGACACGCTGGAAAAAATTCCCGCCCTGCAAAGCGACATCCGGAATTTAAAAGCGGACATCATCCGCGACGTGTGCAGCCGGCTGCAGCCGCTGCCTGAATTGGTCGCTATCATCGACAAAGCAATTGCCGAAGATCCGGCCAATACAATCAACGCCGGACAGATCATCAAAAAAGGCTATCACCGCGAATTGGACGAACTCCGCGCCATCAGCCATAATGCCAAGGAAATCGTCTCCGCCATGGAAAAAAGCGAAAAAGCCAAGACCGGCATCCCTTCGCTGAAAATCAAATACAACAAAGTTTTCGGTTATTTCATCGAAGTTACAAACAGCCATCTCAAACTGGTTCCCGAAAATTATATCCGCAAGCAGACGCTGGTCAACGCCGAACGATTTCTTACCGCGGAACTCAAAGACCTGGAAGATAAAATTCTCAAAGCTGAAGAAAAGATCGTCGTTATTGAGCAGAAGCTTTATTTGGAGGTTTTGGCCGAAATCCAGCGTTTCTCGGCGCCCTTGAACCTTGACGCCGACCTGATCGCCGTGTTGGATGTGCTCTCGGCCTGGGGCGAGCTTGCCCAGCGCCGAAGTTATGTGCGCCCCGAAATAAACAACGGGACGGCCATCCGCATCCAGGAAGGCCGGCACCCGGTCATCGAAGCCGCATCGGGCCGCGGCTTCATCCCCAACGATCTGGACATGGATAGCGAAAATGATCAGATCCTGATCATCACCGGTCCGAACATGGGCGGTAAATCGACCTATTTGCGCCAGAACGCGCTGATCGTGATCCTGGCCCAGGCCGGCTGTTTCGTCCCCGCCGCCAAGGCCCAGATCGGCATCTGCGACCGCATTTTCACCCGCATTGGAGCTTCAGATTCATTGATCGAGGGCAAATCCACTTTTCTGGTTGAAATGATCGAGGCGGCCATCATTTTAAATAACGCTACGCTCAGGTCGCTGATCCTGCTCGACGAGATCGGCCGCGGTACCTCCACCTATGACGGTTTGTCCATCGCCTGGGCCGTGGTCGAGTTTTTGCACGCCCTGAAGGAAAGGCCGCGCACCCTTTTTGCCACCCATTACCATGAACTGACAGAACTGGCCGCGATTTTGGGCCGGGTTAAAAACTACCACATTGCCGTCAAGGAGTGGCAGGACAATGTCATTTTTTTGCACAAGATCATGCCCGGCCCCACCGACCAGAGCTTCGGCATCCATGTCGCCAAAATAGCCGGCATCCCCAGAGCGGTGATCGAAAGGGCCAAGGAAATTCTGCTCAACCTGGAGAAAAAAGAGCTTAACCGCCTGGTCAAGGAACGCATCACCGGCCGCATCGAGAAATTGCCGGCCATTGATGCCGGTCTTTTTCCCGAGGACATGGAATTGAAGGTCTGGGACGAAATCCGCGATAAACTGAAAGAAATCGATATCTCTCGCTTGACGCCGCTGGAAGCGTTGAACATCCTGCAGTTCCTGAAAGCCAAGAGCGACAATTTTCAATAGCTCTTCCGTTACCTGGCACTTACTTTTTAATGGGCGTCCCCAAGCCTCCTTGAAAAATGATGCTTTCGAGAGTATGCTCTTCCATTAGGATGTCTCTTTTAATTAGGACAGAAGAAAGACGAGCGAAATGGAAAAACTCCCACTATGTAAAGCGTTTCAATTGATAGAACCGGGTCCGGTCGTCCTGGTGACAACGGTTTCCGGAAGGAAGAAAAACATCATGACCATTTCCTGGCATATGGTCATGGACTTCACGCCGCGGATCGCGTTCGTTACCGGTCCGTGGAATTACTCCTTCAATGCCCTTATGCAAAAGAAAGAATGTGTGATTGCTATTCCGACTGTTGATCTTGCCGCCAAGGTCGTTAAAATCGGGGCTTGTTCCGGCTCTGATACCGATAAGTTCAAGAAGTTTGGATTGACGCCTATCAAAGCAAAATTGGTCAAAACTCCTCTAATCGCCGAGTGTCTTGCCAATATCGAATGCCGCGTCATTGACTATATCGACAAGCACAACATCTTTGTCCTGGATGCCGTACATGCCTGGATCGATACGGAGCGAAAAGAGCGCCGGACATTCCATGCCAATGGTGACGGGACATTTGTGGTTGACGGAAGAACCATCAATCACAGGGAACTGATGCTGGCCAAGATACCGCCCGGCGTATAATGGAGTTAAGAATCTATGCCAGTTATTAATGGAGTTATTTTATGAACAGAAAATTTTCAAAACTTCTTTTATTTGGATTATTCGTCTTAGCCGGTTTTAATTTAATTTGTCAACAAAACAGTTCTTCTACTGCCAGCCTTATTTTAAAGAACGGTTTCATTTATACGGTCAATGGCCAGCGGACTGTTGCTGAAGCCATAGCCATTAAAGACGGCAAGTTTATTTATGTCGGGAGCAATAGCGAAATCAATAAATACGTCGGGAAAGAAACTAAGATAATTGATCTGGACAAACGAATGGTTCTGCCCGGTTTTTTCGATAGCCACTGTCATCCGGCCTATGGAGCCGCCCATCAGCTTTTTGATGTCATGTTCACCGGTTTGAATTCGATTGCCGAATATCAAAAAGCCATTAAAGATTTTGCCGCCAAACATCCGGATGCAAAATTCATCAAAGGCAGAGGTTGGAAAAATACCCTATTCGGCAAAACCGGTCCTGATAAAAAACTGATTGATGAAATAATCAGAGATATTCCGGTGGCACTCGATGATGAAGGGGGGCATGCCAGTTGGGTAAATTCAAAAACTATGGAGTTGGCCGGTATTACCAAAGAAACGAAAGATCCGCGCAGTGGGGTGATCGAGCGTGATCCGAAAACCGGTGAACCAACCGGCACGCTTCGCGAAGGTGCCGCTAATTTGATTTCGGAAATAATTCCCGATTACACTGTCGAGCAATTAATGCAAGCGCTGGAAGCATATCAGAAAATGGCCGCTCAATTCGGGATTACTACTGCGCACGACGCCACTGTGGATGCCGGTGGCAATGATTTTAACGCCTATAAAAATCTTGAAAAGGAAAATCGCCTGGCCATGAGATTCCGTGCTTCACTTTTTGTCGATCCCGCAAAAGGACTTGAACAGGTAAAGCAACTGATAGCCGAAAGAGAAAAAAACAATGGATCGCTTTTTCAAACAAACGGGGCAAAAATTTACATTGATGGCGTGGTGGAAGGAGGTACGGCTTACCTGAAGGAACCGTTCAAGCATCTTCCAAATTTTCGTGGCGTACCTCGTTGGGAAACCGATAAACTATACAGTATATGCGCCGAACTGGATAAGAATAAATTTCAGATTCATGTGCACTCGATCGGCGATGCCGCGACCGCATTGACGCTTGATGCGTTCGCTTATGCAATGAAGAAAAACGGGAAACGCGATTCAAGAAATCTTATAACTCATATTCAATTGGTCGATCCGAAGGATATTTTACGATTCAAAGAACTTGGCGTCGTGGCTGTCCCGCAGCCATATTGGTTCATGAAAGATGATTATTATTATAACCTGCAGGTTCCGTACCTCGGACTAAAACGTGCGGATGATGAATATCCAATGGAAAGTTTTTTCAAAGCTGGCGTTGTTGTGGCTTCGGCAAGTGATTATGCGGTTATCATTCCATGCAATCCATTAAAGGCAATACAGATCGGCATTACCCGCAGCTGTTTGGGAATTAACGATCCAAAAGAAATTCTCTGGCCTGAGGAAAGGGCAACGCTGGAGCAGATGATTGCCAGTTTTACCATTAACGGCGCGTATGCAAATTTTCTTGAAAATACAACCGGTTCAATTGAAGTCGGCAAGATGGCCGACCTGATTGTACTTGATAAAAATCTGTTCAAAATACCTGTTGATGAAATCAACAAGGTGAAAGTTATTTTAACTTTCTTCGGAGGCAAAGAGGTTTTTTCAGACGGCATAACAAAGGATACAAATTTATAGATCTCCAAAGGTATAAGGAGAAAAATTAAAAAGAATCTTCTGCGGTTCCTGAAAAGCAAGCGCGACAATTTTCAATAACTCTCCCGTTGCTTGAATGAAAGCCGGACTTTTTTTTTTGGCCGACATATTATATAATGATAGAAGGTCTGCAACGTATTTGGATGTTCAACGTCAAGGAGTAACGATTCATGATGGCAAAGACAGAGCCGCAGCCGGCTGATAAACCAGTTGTGCTGTTAACCGGGATTGCCGGTTTCATCGGCTTTCATTGCGCCCGCCGACTTCTGGCTGAGGGGCAGCGGGTTATCGGCATCGATAATGTCAACGACTATTATGACGTGGAACTAAAATACGCCCGCTTGCGAGAGCTCGGTTTTTCGGCCGCGGACACGGACCGATTGCGCCAGAAGCCCGAGGCCAGACTGGAGATGCCGAATCTGGTGTTTTACAAAGCCGACCTGCAGCACCGGGAAAAAATAGCCGAAATTTTCGAAAATGAAAAACCGCAGCTGGTGATTCATTTGGCCGCCCAGGCCGGGGTCCGTTATTCGCTGCAGAATCCCTGGGCTTATATGGACAGCAACATCCTCGGTTTCATGAACATCCTAGAAAATTGCCGCTGGCATCGGGTCCGGCATTTGGTTTACGCTTCCTCATCTTCGGTTTACGGCAGCAACCAGACGCAGCCTTTTTCCGTCCAGCATAACGTCGATCACCCCCTTTCCCTTTACGCGGCCAGCAAGAAAGCCAATGAGCTGATGGCCCACAGTTATGCCCATCTTTTCCAGCTTCCCACCACGGGCTTGCGTTTTTTCACGGTTTACGGACCATGGGGCCGCCCGGACATGGCCCTTTTTATTTTTACTGAAAAGATCATGCGCGGCGAAGCCATCGAGGTTTATAATTTCGGCAACATGGAAAGGGATTTCACCTATATTGACGATATTGTGGAAGGTGTCTGGCGGGTGCTGAACAAAATTCCCAGGGGCGATGCCGCATGGGACGGCAAAAAATCGAACCCGGCCACTTCCGCGGCGCCTTACCTGTTGTTCAATATTGGCAATCAACGGCCGGTTAGCTTGCTCCATTTTATCGAACTGATAGAAAAAAATCTGGGCCGGAAAGCCGATAAAATGCTCAGCCCCCTGCAGCCAGGTGATGTGGTTTCAACCTGCGCCGATATTTCCGACTTGCGCCGCCACGTGGGCTATGCGCCGGCCACGTCCATTGAGACGGGGATAGCGCGCTTTAGCGAATGGTTTAAAACCTATTATGGCCAGTGAAAACAGGCGGCGATTGCTGAGCGGACCATATATGCCAAAGGAGCGGCTATGAAATTTACCAAAAACATCTTATGCATCGGAGCCGGCTATGTGGGTGGTCCGACCATGGCGATTATCGCCCTGAAGTGTCCCAGTTACAAGGTGACCGTGGTCGATGTCAACGAGGAAAGGATCGGGCGTTGGAATTCGGATGATTTGCCCATCTATGAACCGGGCCTGCTCGACGCGGTCCGGGCGGCGCGCGGCAAGAACCTGTTTTTTTCCACGGCCATCCCGGAAGGCATCCGCGCCGCCGATATCATTTTTGTCTCGGTCAATACTCCGACTAAAACCTTCGGACTCGGCGCCGGCATGGCTTCCGACCTGCAATATTGGGAAAAAACCGCCCATCAGATCGTCACCTATTCGGAAAAACCCAAGATCATCGTCGAAAAAAGCACCCTGCCGGTGCGCACCGCTGAAGCTATGGAACGGATACTTTCGGAAAATAAAAAAAATATTCATTTTGAAGTGGTTTCCAATCCAGAATTTTTGGCCGAGGGCTCGGCTGTCAATGATCTCCTCGAACCAGACCGGGTCCTGATCGGTTCGCAGCAAACCGAGTCGGGCTTTAAGGCGGCGCGTGAAATTGCGGCCATTTACGCCCATTGGGTCCCGATTGAAAAAATAATCACCACCAATCTGTGGTCGGCCGAACTTTCCAAATTGGTGGCCAATGCCTTTCTGGCCCAGCGGATTTCTTCGATCAACGCCATTTCGGCCCTCTGTGAAAAAACTGATGCCGACGTAGCGGAAATCTCCTTCGCCGTCGGCAGCGATACGCGGATCGGCTTCGAGTTTATCAACGCCAGTATCGGTTTTGGCGGTTCCTGCTTTAAAAAAGACATCCTCAACCTGGTATACATTTGCCGCAGCTATGGTTTGAACGAAGTGGCCGATTACTGGGAAAAGGTGGTCAAGATGAACGATTATCAGCAGGAACGCTTTGTAAAAAAAATAATCAAGGAGATGTTCAATACCATCGTCGCCAAAAAAATAGTGTTGCTGGGATTCGCCTTTAAGGCCAATACCGGCGACACCCGGGAATCGCCGGGGATTTACTTGGCCAAAAAACTGCTTGAGGAGCGGGCTGCCCTGGTGATTTGCGATCCGCAGGCCTTGGAAAACGCCCGCAAGGATTTGGCCGGTCTGGAGGGTGAGGTGGTCTATGAACCGGATCCCTACCGGGCGACACAGGCTGCCCAAGCCATAGCTGTCATAACCGAATGGGATGTTTTTAAAAAACTTGATTTCGAAAAAATATTTGCCGGCATGCGAAAACCGGCTTTTGTATTTGACGGCCGCAATATCCTTGATCATCGCCGGCTTTTTCAAATCGGCTTCAACGTTTTCCCATTGGGCAAACCAAGTTTGACCCATTTTTAAATAAATCGTGCCCAAAAGCACCAGTTAAGGAGAATGCATGTGCGGAATCATCGCTTATTGCGGCGGGAGAACGGCCGAACCAATTTTGATTGAGGGCTTGAAAAGGCTCGAATACCGCGGCTACGATTCGGCTGGCCTGGCTGTGGCTGACCATAAAAAGCAGGTCGTTATCCGTGCCGTGGGTAAGGTTTCCGATTTAGAAAAAAAACTCATGGGTCAGACATTAGTTGGCAACTATGGCATTGCCCATACGCGCTGGGCCACCCATGGCCGTCCGTCAGAACAAAATGCCCATCCGCACAGCGATTGTCGGGCAAAAATCAGTATCGTGCACAACGGCATCATTGAGAATTATCAGGACTTGAAAGAGGAACTGCTTGCCAAAAAGCATGTTTTCACTTCCGAAACCGACAGTGAAGTGGTGGCCCATCTGATCGAAGAATATTTCGATGGCGATCTGGAAATGGCGGTTTTAAAAACCGTTAAGTGCCTGGAAGGGACCTTCGGTCTTGCTGTTCTTCATGCCGATATCGACCGGCAAATAGTCATAGTCAAACGAGGCAGCCCGATAATTATTGGCATCGGTGATAATGAATATTTTGCCGCTTCCGATTCCAGCGCCCTGCTGCCCTACACTCAGAAAATCATCTCCCTGAATGATGATGAAATGGCGGTTTTGAACGCGGACGGTTATTATATAAAGAATTTGAACAATGAATTTTTGCAAAAAGAGATTAAAATCTGCGATGCCCGTGATTGTTTGGTCGACAAGAAGGGGTATGAGCATTTTATGCTCAAGGAAATATTCGAGCAGCCGGAAAGTATTGAAAACGCCTTCCGGGGCAGGATTGTCGAGTCGGAGGGAGTATCCAAGCTGGGCGGGCTGGAGCCGGTCATGGAACGGTTGAAAAACGTGAAAAAAATGATCATCGTTTCCTGCGGCACCAGTTATTATGCCGGCCTGCTGGGCCGATATATTTTTGAAAGCCTGACCGCATTGCATGTCGAGGTGGAAGTGGCTTCCGAATTCAGATATCGGAAATTGAAAATGAACGAAAACACGGCTGTTCTCGCCTTGTCACAATCGGGCGAGACTGCCGACACCATCGCCGCCATCCGTGAAGCGAAACGGAAAGGGGCCCTGATTCTGGGTATAGTCAACGTGGTCGGTTCATCCATAACCCAGATTACCGCTGCCGGCATTTACAACCACGCCGGCCCGGAATTCGGTGTGGCTTCGACCAAAATATATACGTCACAATTAGTCATTTTAACCCTGATGGCCCTTTTAATCGGTCGCTACCAGGGTGTTTCTTATAATGAAGGCAGCGAAGTGATTCAGGCCATAAAAAAGCTTCCCGAGCAGGTCGGCAAAATTTTAGCCGATATTGAACATATCCGGGCGATCGCTCTGACCTATGCGCAATATGAAGATTTTCTTTTTATCGGCCGGCTGTTCAATTACCCGACTGCCATGGAGGGGGCGCTGAAACTGAAGGAAATTTCATACATCCACGCCGAAGGCTACGCGGCCGGCGAGATGAAGCACGGTCCCATTTCTTTAATCGACGAACATTTCCCTACCGTGGCCATTGTCTCCCAGGATTGCACCTTTGACAAAATGCTCAGCAACATCCAGGAGATCAAGGCACGCAACGGCAGGGTTCTGGCCGTGGCCGGCCAGGGCTGCTTGCGGGTGAGTAATGTCTGTGACGATGTCATCTGGGTGCCGGAGACCATACCGCTGCTGCAGCCGATTTTAAATATTGTGCCGCTGCAGCTTTTTGCTTATTTTATCGCCCGTTCGCGGGGCTGCGATATTGATAAACCGAGAAACCTGGCCAAATCGGTTACGGTGGAATAACCCATGACATTTTATGGAAAGCAAATTAATGAGGTAAGACAATGAAAGGAATCATTTTGGCCGGCGGCCACGGCACCCGGCTTCATCCCATCACGCAGGTGATGTGCAAACAGCTGCTTCCGGTTTATGACAAACCCATGATTTACTACCCGCTGTCCACCCTGATGCTGGCTGGCATACGGGATATTTTGATCATTTCCACGCCAGCTGATTTGCCTCGTTTTAAAGCTCTGCTCGGCAATGGCAGCCAACTGGGAGCGCGCTTCTCCTACCAAGTCCAGGAGCAGCCGCGCGGACTAGCCGACGCTTTTTTGGTCGGTGAGGAATTTATAGCCGAGGAACCTGTTTGCCTGATCCTGGGTGACAATATTTTTTATGGCCATGGATTGACCGATTTGCTTAAAAAAGCCGCCGCCCAGGAGGGAGCAACTATTTTCGCTTACGCGGTCAAAGATGCTGAACACTATGGAGTAGTGGAAATGGATAACAGCGGCAAAGCCATAGCCATCGAAGAAAAACCAGAGCAACCGCGTTCCAACCTGGCCGTGGTCGGCTTGTATTTTTATGACCGCCAAGTCGTTGCCATTGCCAAATCAATGCAGCCATCAGCGCGCGGCGAACTGGAAATCACCGATGTCAACCGCGTCTACCTGAAGAATGGAAAATTGAGAGTGCGGGTTCTGGGGCGCGGTTTTGCCTGGCTTGATACCGGAACTCATGAATCCCTGGTCAACGCTACCCTGTTTATCAAAACCATCGAAGACCGCCAGGACATGAAAATCGCCTGCATTGAAGAAATCGCCTTTAAAAACGGCTGGATCGATCGCACGCAATTAAAACAACTGGCACTGCCTTTGCAAAAGAGCGGCTATGGAAACTATCTGCTGCGGGTGGCCGACGAGCCATTATGATGCTGCTGATCGATGCTTTGGTTTCCCTCCCTGGGCAATGAGCGACCGAAACGGAATCTGGCTGCTCGGTGACCGGGGTATGCTGGGCCGGCAAATGGCCGTGGAACTCCAAAAAAAAGGATTTTCTTTTTCAGCCAGCGACCGGGAAGTCGATATCAGCGATTTTCAGTCTCTGAAAGTTTTCAGTCAGGGCAAAAAAATTTCCTGGATTATCAATTGCGCTGCTTATACGGCAGTAGACCAGGCTGAAATCGAAAGCGCAGCGGCGTTCCGCATCAACGCCGCCGGAGTGGAAAATCTGGCCAAGCTGGCGGCCGGACTGGGTGCCAGGCTGGTGCATTTCTCGACCGATTATGTTTTTGACGGCCAGAATCACCAGCCTTATGGAGAAAACGATCCGCCGCGGCCTATTTCGCAATACGGTTGGAGCAAATGGCAAGGGGAAAAACTGCTGCTGGCCAGTTGGCAGTCCGTTTTTATTTTTCGCATCAGTTGGCTATATGGGGTGTTCGGCAACAATTTTGTCAACACCATGCTGAAACTTTTCCGCGAAAAAGCTGAAGTCCGCGTAGTTAACGACCAGTTCGGCTCTCCGACTTATGCTTCGGCCTTGGCCAGCAATGTCGTGCGCCTAATCGGTGTCGATAGTGAGCGTTATGGTCTGTATCATTATTGTGATAGTGGCGTGATTTCCTGGTATGATTTTGCAGCGCAGATCATGGCCCGGGCGCTGGCATATAATTTGCTTGAAAAAAAAATTCCCCTGCTGGCGATTGCCACTGCTGATTATCCGACCAGGGCTATCCGGCCGGCGTACGCAGTTCTCGACAGCGGCAAAGTTGTCCGTGAGTTGGATTTTAGAGTGCATGATTGGCGGATCAATCTGGATGATTTTTTCCAGGAAAAATCGCGGCTGGGAAGTATGCTTTTATGAAAATACCGCAGAAGCTTCAACGCGCGGTTCTTTTCTTTTGGCTGCTGACTGCATTTTTGAGCCTTTATGGCGGCGTGGTAGAAATAACCTGCTCACCAAGATTAGTGAAGGCGGTGCAGGGGGAAAAAATTATGTTGCAATTTTCCCTGCGCAATGGTTCAGCCTATACCTTAAGCCAGGTAGAGAAATTTTTCATTTCCTACCATGCTTATGACGGTTCGGGAAAGCTTATTGCCTATGACAATCCGCGTTTTGCGCTGCCGCAGTCTGTTCGTCCCGGTAGTTGCGTCACTTTCTCCATACCGGTTTATTTCAATCTGGCTGCCGGCATTTTTAGTATCGAATGGGATCTGGTCAGGGAAGGTGAATTCTGGGGCCGGGATAAAAAATGGCGCTCCTGTTGGTTAAATTTGCGGCTGCGGCCGCTGGTGTCGACCGCCTTTAAAAATTTTTGGCTACCTACTTTTTATGAAAGTGGCCGGGAATGGCTTGACCGGGAGCAATATCTTTTGCGCCAGATTTTAAAAAACAACGAAGCCTGGAAAGGCAAGAAATTTTTCGGTTTTAGCGCCGGGACCAATTATCCACAAGTTTGGATCAGGGATACAGCCACATTGATGTTTTACGCGCGTTTTTTTTATCCGGCCGCACAGCTTCAAGAAATGGTTGGGTTTTTTTTGGGTCAGCAAAGCCGGGATGGTGAAATTTGCGACTGGGTCGACACGGCGGGGCATAGCGATAAAAACACGGTGGAAAGCGATCAGGAGAGTTCTCTGGTCCTGGCTGTTTACCAGTTGGCGTTGAGCGATCCGGAGTGGCTGCTGCGCCCGATCGCCGGCATCCCGCTTTTTGAGCGCTTGGAAAAAGCGCTGGAATGGGTATGGCAGAAGCGTTTCGATCCCGACTATGGATTGATTTGGGGTGGCTTTACCGCCGATTGGGGTGACGTGGAAAAAACCTATCCCGACGGGCGGGCCACCAAACTCTCCGACCGTTCGCGGCGCACATTTTCTATCTATACCCAGGCCATGTATATTCAAGCCGGGCAAAAACTGATAGCCATGGCTGAATGGCTGAATAAAAAAAAATGTGTGGATCAATGGCGCCGCAGATTGGATATAATCAGGCGCAATTGCCGGCAACGGTTGTTTCTGCCGGAACAGGGATATTTTCTGATCCACCGCCTGGCCGGCAGTGAAGATTTTTTAGCCCTGGAAAAGGGCATCCTGGCCGTCGGTGGCAACGCCGAAGCCATGCGGGCCGGCTTGATGAGCCGCGCCGAAATCGGGCGCCTGATCCAGGTTTTGGAGAATAGAAGAAAACAATTTGCCTTGCGCAGCGTTTCTTTTACTTTGCTGCCGCCTTATCCGCAAGGTTTTTTCCCCCATCCGCTCCTGGCGCCCTGGAATTATCAAAACGGCGGCGAATGGGACTGGATCGGCGGCCGGCTGGTCGCGGCCCTATACCAAAACGGTTTTCACGCCCAGGCCGAAGAATATTTAAAGGAAATAGTTAATAAAAACCTCAACGATGGCAATATCTTTGAATGGTCCGATAAAAGCGGCGGCCGCCAGGGAGCCTTATTTTATGCCGGAGCTGCCGGTGTTTTGGGCGAAGCGATCCTGCGCGGGCATTTGGGACTCGAAGAAGATTTCGACCGTTATACATTTGCAGCCGGGAGCGACCGTTTCAAGATCGACGTGAGCAAAGCCGGCGACCGCTTCACGGTGGAAAACTCCAGCCAACTGAGTGTCGATATCTCCAGCCTTTCCAAAAAAGAAATCTGCCTTATAACCGGACCCAACGGAAAGAAATCTTGCATCAACAAGAAAGGAAAGACCGAGTTGTTGAAAAAGTGATCTGGTTTCCATTTTGAAGAACCTAAACTATTAAAGATATCCAGATCCCCCCGGCTTCGCCACCCCCCTTACTCAAGGGGGGATAAAGGGGGGATTCGATTGCAAAAGTAATAAATAATGCTTTCAACTTGCCATCGGCCAAGTTGCCCATTCGGTCATTCGGGGATTTTATCGGGGCAGCTTGAGGGATTCCTTGATAAAGCCGATGATGTCGCCGTCGAGAACGCGCTGGGTGTCGCCGCGCTCGATGCCGGTGCGGTGGTCCTTGATGCTTTGGTAGGGGTGCAGGACATAGGAACGGATCTGGTTGCCCCAGGCGATGCCATCCTTGCCGTCTTCGATGCGGTCTTTCTCGCGCTGTTGTTTTTTGATCTCCAGATCGTAAAGCCGCGAGCGCAGCATTTTCATGGCCTGTTCCTTGTTCTGGTGCTGGGAGCGTTCGTTCTGGCACTGCGCCACGGTGTTGGTCGGCAGGTGGGTGATGCGCACGGCCGAATCGGTACGGTTGACGTGCTGTCCCCCTTTTCCCGAAGAGCGATAGGTGTCGATGCGTAGATCTTTGAGGTCGATGTTGATGCTGACCGAGTCGTCTACTTCCGGGATGACGAATACCGCGGCAAACGACGTGTGCCGCCGTTTGTTGGCGTCGAATGGGGAGATGCGCACCAGGCGGTGTACGCCGATCTCTTCTTTCAGATAACCGAAAGCGAATTCACCCTCGTAGCGCACGGTGACGCTTTTAATACCCGCTTCCTCACCGGCCAGGATGTCGGTGATTTCGGCCTTGAGATTCATGCGTTCGCCGAAGCGCAGGTACATGCGCAGCAGGATTTCGGCCCAATCCTGGCTTTCGGTGCCGCCGGCCCCGGGATGGATGCTCAGGAAGGCGTTGCTGGCGTCATTTTCGCCGTTGAGGTAGTTTTTAATCTCGGTTTCCTCGACGTATTCCTGCAAAAGGGCTATTTTTTGTTCCAACTCCGGCAGCAGGTCTGGATCTTCGTCAATCAGGAGCAGGTAAGTTTCCAGCTCTTCGATGGCAGTATTCAATTTCTGATCGACTTTTATAAAATTATTCAGGATTTTTTTTTCTTTCGCCAGCCGGGCCGATTCCTGCGGTTTGCTCCAGATGGCTGGATCGGTCAGTTTGGCGTCGATTTCTTTCAGCCGGTCTATTTTTTTGGCAAGTTCAAAGAAACCCCCGGAGGTCGGAGGTTTTTTTCTTTAATTCTACAAAAAGATTTTTTATTTGTACCAGTTCCATGGACCGATTGTAAACGGTTTCAGTGCCGTCGTCAAGATTATGTAAAAGTCCAATATGTATTTGAACTTATTCAGGTTAATTTTAAATAATTTTGCAGATAGGATATAATTTAAAAAACGGATATATAAAATGATATATTTCTCCTGGTGGCGAAACAATTTTTCGAGGGCTCGCCGGTTGCTGCTGACCACTTTGATAACTTTTTGTAAAGCAGCCAATATTTTGTGTGAGACTAAGTGGAGAATTTTCCCAATATGAAACATCGAATTTATGTAGATGAAGTTGGGAATCCAGATTTGGCTAGTTCGGATAATCCAAACCACCGGTTTCTAAGTCTGACCGGAGTGATTTTAGAACTCAACTATGTTCAGGATAGTGTGCAGCCACAATTAGAAGCGCTCAAATTAAAATATTTTCATTCTCACCCAGATGAACCAATAATTTTTCATAGAAAAGAAATGTTCAATGCAAAAGAACCATTTGAAGCACTTCAACAACCAAATCTACGAAAAAAATTTGATAAGGAATTATTGGATCTTTTAACTGCTTGGGACTATACAGTAATTTCTGTTTGCTTGGACAAAAAAAAGCACAAAGACCAATATTCAGTTTGGCGTTATGATCCTTACCATTATTGTTTAGCTGTCTTGCTAGAACGGTTTATTTATTTTCTAAATACTCTTGAATCATATGGTGATGTTATGGCTGAATCTAGAGGTGGGAAAGAAGATATCCGTTTAAAAGAATCTTTCAATCGCCTTTGGGAAAAGGGGACAGACTATGTTGATCAGGAGCAGTTTCAGAAAAGATTGACCAGCCGTCAATTGAAAGTAAAAACTAAATCAAATAATATTGCCGGATTGCAGTTAGCCGATATCTTAGCCCATCCTTCACGGAACGAAATTTTAGCGGAAAATAATTTCCCGCAAAATTTATCTGCTCCTTTTTCCCAAAAGGTGATAAATATTTTAAAAAACAAGTATTATCGCCGAGATGATGATATTTATGGAAAAAAATTTTTATAGACAAAAAAAAGGCCCTTGCGGGCCCCGATGGCGTTCGCCATCCACCTCCGGAATTCCGGATTGATTTAAGTATCTACTACTAAAATTAAAAAGTCAAGTTTTTGTCAAATTAGGAGATGCAGTCAAAACTGCCCAAGAATAGCAAACCTAAACCTATATATTAACGTTCTTCACTTCTTGCAATTCAGCGTTTTAAAATAATAAGACTTTCGCGAAGATGAGGTTTATTATCTTTTGCTTCACTCAGTTGGTTCCATTGTTGAACAGAGATTCTTCGGAGATATCGAATTATACTAAGTTCCTTTAATTGCCAGCCCAATTTCTCGCATATATCGACGAGAATAAGATCAACAGGAATCTCAACGCCTGCATAGGCTGAAGTTGATACGACAATCCATACTTGAGCTGTTCTGGTCATGTGCTGGTTGAGAATTGCAAAAACTCGTTTCAAATCTTCAAAATAAGCTTGAATCATCATTGGGATTCGATCATCCCAAAGCAAGTCGCATCGCTCCTTCACTCTGATTAATGTATCAGAAAAATGCTGGCCGAAGTTATCTTCATACGGGGTTGGCCAATTTACTTGAATATGTGATCGAAGTGTTTTTAATCTTAACTCTCTCAATTCTTTTTGTGACTTAACAAATTTGCCTAAGAATAATTCTGGCCGATAGACGTCTGTATAATCGAATGAATTAAGGTAAGGAGGGGACATTATGCATAGTTGGGACTTGGCTCCTGTTGGAATCCAGCTTTGCTTCTTTCGAGAATCGCCAAGAAATGCTTGTGAGGATTTACTAATAATTGGGCACTCCTTAAGATCAAATTTAATATCATTAATCCTTTTTTCAAAAGCATTGATAAATTCAATTTTTCCAAATTTTGAAAATCTCCAATCTTTTCGATATCTAAGACATTTTCCGTCTTTTTCTGCATTACAAACATCCATTGCCGCACCGATTAAACCAAGAATGATAATGTTGCGAATGGGTAGTGGCAGCGCTTGACTTGCTTGCCAACCTCCTTCAAAAGCTCTAAGTACCGAACGATTGAAAAGCCATTTATCAGATTTTCCAGCCTCAGAAAAAGTTGAGAATTTTTCAAGTATGGACGGTGCACCATTTTTTATATTTGTAATTATTTGCAATAAATATTTGTCAATTGAATGTGGATTACAATTTGTTAGTTTGGTATTAGTAACAAAAACAAAAAATGGATTAACTTCAAGTCCTATTCCGGAATAGCCATTAAGCGCTGCTGTTAAAACTGATGTTCCACTTCCACTAAATGGGTCCATTATCTTTAGATTTTTCTTGTTTGCATTGTCTGTTATAGCTAACTGAATTACTTGTGGAGAAAATGCTTCCTTGAAACTATACCAACGGTGTCTTGGCAATAAATGGTTATCGGGAGCTCCGACGTTTTTTAGACTCCCCACTGTTGATACTGTTGAGTAGATTGATTCTAGTCTGGACTGCATAGGGGTTCAGCAAACATACGAATGGGTTCAAAAAAATCGAAGCGAGTTTTATGGTATTCAGGGTTGAATTTAATATTTTGATCTTTATACCAAAGTCCATTTATTGAATTAATCATTTCGGAAGTTGGTTTCACACCTTTTCGACGAGCGTCAATGATAACTAGATAACCATATACTTCAAATCCCGGTGCCCATTTTCGCTTTGCATCTAAATATTCAGCTAATTGCTTGGCACCTTTTTTTGCGCGAGCATCTCTGTATTTAACCATTGATCCACTTTCAGATAAAGAATTGCCCATCCATTTTATTTCGATGATTGCAATTCGATTCGTCAATTGCCATGTTACTTGGATATCAACAGGATGGGTTTCATCAACATTAGTTTCCGGATGAACATTGCCATCGCGAATAACGTCATGAAGATAATGTGCTAGTGATTTCCTCATTAATACTTCTGGTTTACATTCAAAAAATAATTTATTACTGGACTCTCCGCCATGCCATGCATTCGAAAAAATTTGGCACCGTGATGTTCTGATGCTTCTCCACTTATAATCTTCTAGTGCATCTGCAAGATATCGAAACGTAGGGATTGCAAAAATACTTGAATGTAATCCATGACTTGGATTTTTTATTTCAAAACGTTTTGACTCAATAAGAAAGAATTCTTTGCCTTCCGAGAGCAGATAAACGATAGCCTGATTTGCTAATTTTGCTGGCTTAATAGAGACATTTTTCCATACTCTATATTCACTTGGACTTATAACTTGAATAACTGTCGTACCTATATCCCGCGCTGTATCGCAATGTGCAGCTAGATATTGAACTTCATTGAAATGCGTAGGAATTCCGAGAATGGAGAGGGATCCTGTTGAACTTATTTCACGAATTATTATTAATGTGCTTTTTGTTGTTTCAGGATTGATAAATTCATAAAGGCTTTTTATACTTTCGAGTAAATCTCGAAATGCTGTTACTCCGGGATTTCCATAAAGACGAACAATGGCAGCCTCATGCATTTCCTCTACTATTGCTTTCATGATATTGATATCAAGCTTCATAATACAATTCACACATGAGGTTTGTTAACTTCAGATAAATATTTGATCCAAACAATTGCGGGAATCATAAGGTCATCAACTTGAACGCCAACTGCATAACTTAATGCTTTGAATTGTTCATATAACCTATCAATATCGCCTTCTGTTAAAAGATTCCTACTTTGCATCAATTCCATCGCCGGTTTTATACTGGGTTCTTGAAGTATCGCATCTCGAAGTTGATTAATAGGAAGAGCAAGTAGACAGGAACAAGCGCCATCTAGGTAAGGTTCCCGTTCACTCATTGTAGAAAGTGATCGTAGTACTTCATATTCTTTATTCCCATGTTCAGTTGTTTGAAAGTAGAAGTGTTCCTTTCCCAAAAGCATCCCTTGGTATGCAAGTATTCCAATGTTCTCATGTATCTCAGGGCTAAAAGGAAAAGCTTGTTGAGTTACAGCAAATGTATATCCCCATGTAGCGACAGGTTTCCCTTTATATAACCACAATAAACAAGATAAGTAGCTAAAAAGATGAATCTCAAGTTCAGAAGGTGGTTCATCTAATCGAGATTGAAGTCTTGTACATAATGCTAGGCAGTCAAAATAAGCTTCAGGATTAACCATGATGTTGTCACTTTCGAGAAATAAGAGCATTCTCAATATCTTGGAGAGCTTTATTAAACAAATCGTCTTCTTTTTCTTGAACTTCTGACAATTCGGTCCAGTTTGTCATTTTATACAAAATCATATTTTCGTGCCCGCATTCTGAAGCAAGTTTCAGGAGAATTTGAGAACTGTTAATGTTCGCTGTTATTAGGAGGTTGTTTTTCCTTCTGACAAACGCTGCAAACATCTGGCCTACACGACTCTCGTAAGCTATGTCAAGCGATCCTTCGGGAGTATCAATGAAAAGAGATGCGTTGATGTTTCCTCTAACCATATATTGAGCGATTGCCATTCTGAGTGCGATGTCCACAAAAAATCGCTGACTTTCTGAAAGTTGCTGATCCTGTCGTCGGACAATTCCATGTAATTCAAGGATGAGAGATACACCAGGTGAGTCTATTGATGTACTAAATTCAACGCGAATATCAACTGGAATTCCTAAAAATAAAAAAGCCAATTCTCTGAACATAGGCACAAACTTTTCTTGTGCTTCGCTGTACAACCTTTCAAGTTCTCTTTGAATATCGAGATATTCGTTTTTTTTCTTGTCGCGTTCATCATATGCAATTTTCTTTTTTTTCAACAAATCGTGTAATATTTCGCGCTTGCTTTTAAGGGCTGCAACTGCTCCGTTAGCTTTATTTCTAATTTGATAAATCGCTTTTTCATTTTCTTTTTCAAACTGTTCTAACAATTCATATTTCAAATCGTGTGATTTCTCAAGTGCTCGGATTTCTCCCGTGATTCTTTCAATTGTTTTTAAAAAACTACTAATACCTGTTTTTAACTCCGATATTTTTCTGTCTATCTCCTTTAGCTCATCCAATGAACTTTGATCTTCGTTAGGCTCTGGAATAGTACTATCGCAGAGAGGGCATTTCCTATTCTCTATCCGACTCTTTATAGTCTTCGTGATGTTGTCACTATGATTTCCACATATTGCACATTTGCTATCAGCTAATGATGATGCAATAACAGGATTAAATTCAACTCGTTTTTGTTTTTGTATTCTAAATGCAAATTCTTTATTGTAACTAATTTGTAATGAAGCATATTTAGAGTTTGCCTCACTCCACGTGAGTTGTGTATCATTCAAGAATTCTTTTCTCTGTTCGATTTGTTTTTCAATTTGGGAGAGTTCGTTTTGAAGTTGTTCATGCTGTGTCCCCAACTCTTCAAGATTTTTTATATTACTTGGAACGCCTAAGGCTTCCTGAATTGCAGTGATCTCTCCTCGTATTGAGGTTGCTTGCCAATTATAGTTTCTTGCTCTGGAGCCGGCACGATCCATTTCCCTAAGAAGCTTTTCTGATTCCTGGACTTTTTTAAAATCGGCACCGACACACAGATGAATTGCTGTATTTAGTGCGCGCCTGTCCCAGAGCAACAAAAAACGACTTTCATCAAACGTAAATACAAATAACTGTAAGAATACATACTGTTGAAATGAATTGAGACCAATGTCTTTTGTTAATCGAATTTTGTATTCTGAGTTTCTTTCGTTTGGAGTTGCCATTGAACCATCAAATATCACTTTTCCATTTTTCGAATTGATAATCATTAACTCCTGTAACTGCTCTGGCTCGAATACTCCTCTTGTTAGGGAATAAATTGAATCATCTGATTGGAATTTTATTGAGAGTGAAGCCTCATCGCGATCTGTTTCGTTGATTCTCCCCTCAAAATACTGATCGCTATAGGTTCGACTTAGTGCATCCTTGTAATAGTCTTCGACGGATTCGAATTTACGATATGGCTCGCGAACAATTCCAGTAAGAGCATAATTAACTGCAGCAATAAAAGTTGATTTGCCAAGGCCATTGGCACCGGCGAGGCAAACTACACCTTGCTTCATTTCAATGCTAATATTCGGCTTGAGAGTATATAGGGAAAAATTATTTAACCTTATATTTAGTATTTTAGGTAAATTTAGGCGATTTCCATTTTCCATTTGTGCTCTCATTTTTAATGATGATAATCAAACAGTTAATTTCATATCATATTAACGGATCTTTCTCAAGTCCCAAATTAATAACTCCTGCCTTTAATATAGATTTACCAAAGGACTTAAACCTTGTGACAAATAAAAGAAAAGTATAAACACTTTGGGGAAAGAGACAATGGGGAATTATGTGATAATATGAATTAAATCAAGGTTATATGAATGGAAAGGATTGAATACAAAATAAATTAAAAAAATCAGCAAGAAACAAGTCTATGGACACCAAAATGAGATATTTGAAATTAGGAAAACAGAAAAACGCCGAGCTGACAAGCGCACTCGGCAGGACTCGGACCTGCCGCCTGCTGCTTATAGGTTTTCAGCCTAAGTCGCTGGAAAGTAGGTAGGTGGTAGTAATATCCTGAAGTAGCGTTTTATTTGTGATCTGGGTGAATTTGCCTGATGCCGGGTTTTGTACTATAATCTGGACGCTTTTAAAAACAACCGGAAAATCAAATGAAAAAACTGCTTGAGCGCATCCATATCGTGCTGGTTGAGCCCAAAAACGCGGGCAATATCGGTTCCGTGGTTCGAGCTATGAAGAATATGGGCCTGACTCGCCTGCGCCTGGTTAACCCCGTCCCTTTCCGCGATGAAGTGGAGCAAAGAAAAATGGGTTACCGCTCCCAGGAAATCATCGCCGCCGCCAGTGAATTCACAACCCTCTCGGACGCTTTGCATGGCATCTCGCATGTCTTCCTGGCCACGGCCAAGAAGGGTAAATGGAAAAAAGATTTTCTGTCGCCGGCCCAGGCCGCGGTCCGCATTGTCGAATGCGGCAGTGGGGAGGAAATCGCCCTGGTTTTCGGCCGTGAAGACAAGGGGGTGACCACCGATGAAAGCCAGTTGGCCAACTATTTCGTGCGTATTCCCATGGCCGGAGGCTATCCGTCGCTCAACCTGGCGCAGGCGGTAATGGTGCTTACTTATGAAGTGTACAAGACGATCAGCGCCAGCGAACATATCTCGGAACTGCCGCGCATGGCCGAAAAAAAAGCTTTCGAACGGCTGACAGATAATATCTGGGAACTGATGAAAAGCCTGGAAGTGCGCGAACCGGAAAAAGGCCTTTTCCACCGTTCGTTGAAACGGGCCCTGAACCGCACCCGCTGGACCAACGCCGATGTGGCCGTGTTCGACCGTTTTTGCAAGCAGGTGCGCTGGTTTACGGAAAACCGCTGCCGATCCAATGCCGATAAAAGAAAAGAATCATGAAGTTTTATAATACCCTGACCCGAACGGTTGAGGAATTCAAGGAAATAGAGAAAGGACACATTGGCCTTTATACCTGCGGGCCAACGGTCTATGATTACGCCCACATCGGCAACTTCCGTTCCTACATTTTTGAGGATCTGGTCAAACGGTTTTTTATTTTTCAAGGCTACAAGGTCAAGCACGTGATGAACATCACCGATATCGACGATAAAACCATCCGCAAAGCCAATGAACTGCAACTGCCCCTGAATGAAGTCACCCAAAAATACATTGGTGCTTTTAATGAAGACATGCATTCCTTGAACATTCTGGCGGCCGACGTCTATCCGCGGGCTACCGACAATATTCCCGAAATGATAGCCCTGATTGACACCCTGCTGGGAAAAGGTTTCGCCTATAAAAAAGACGGCTCGGTCTATTTCAGCATCGCCAGTTTTCAAAATTATGGCCGCCTGGCCAATATTGACCAGGACAGCCTGAAACCGGGGACGGCGCTGGAACTGGATGAATATGATAAGGAAGCGGCGCAGGATTTTGTCCTCTGGAAAGGGAAAAAGCCGGATGAACCAGCATGGCCGGCACCTTTTGGTCAGGGGCGGCCGGGCTGGCATATCGAGTGTTCGGCCATGAGCATGAAATACCTGGGTCCCCACTTTGACATCCACATGGGCGGGGTGGACAATATTTTTCCGCATCATGAAAATGAAATCGCCCAGTCCGAATGCGCCAACGGCCAAAAGTTTGTCAACTACTGGCTGCATTGCCAGCATCTGGTTGTGGACAATAAAAAAATGTCCAAGTCAGCGGGTAATTTTTATACCCTCAGGGAATTGCTGCAGCGCGGTCATGACCCTCTGGCCATTCGCTACTTGCTCATTTCCAGCCACTACCGGAAGCTGCTTAATTTTTCCTTGGACAGTCTGGAAATGGCCGCGCAGGCGCTCGCCCGCATCCGGAATTTCGTTTTTTCTTTGAAAAATATTTCTAGGGCGAGTGAAGACACCATAGAAATTGGTAGATTAATTGAAGCCAACCAAGATGCTTTTACTGAAAACCTGGCTGACGATTTTAATATTTCTGGTGCGCTGGGGAATTTATTCGATGTTATTCATGAAGTGAACCAGCGGATGAACAACCTGAGTCAAAAAGATGCTGCAAAAATTCTCACCTTTGTAGATCGCCTGAACATGGTTCTTGGCATTCTGGATGGCGGGGAAGCTAAACCACTGGAAGCGGTCATTACCGATAAAATCGCCCGGCGCGAAAGAGCCAGGAAAAGCAAGGATTTCGCTTTGGCCGATGCCATCCGCGCTGAATTGAAAAATCAGGGAATTACTCTACTTGATACCGCCGCCGGGGTTAAATGGAAAAAAGAGTAGTTGCCAGCGGCCTTTGTCTGTTTTACTTTACTTTTCAAAAGCCTCGCGGATATAGCGGACAAATTTTTTAAGCAGTGTGTCTTTATTGGCGGGCTTTGGTTTTTTCAATAAGGCTTCCTTGCAATTCTTGAGCCGGAAAGCGATTTCATTATTGGTCGGGTTCAGTTTCTTGGCCTTTTCGAAATATTCGATCGCCTTCTGGTAGCTTCCGGCTTTAAAAAAATTATCCGCGGCGTAAAACCAGACATCATCGTTATTGGGATCGCGCTTGAGGGCATCGGTAAAATACTTTTCGGCAGCGTAGTAGTTTTTCCTGATCGTCAAAATGATGCCCAGATAAGTGAGCAGAAATACATTGTATTTGTTGATTTTGTAAGCTTCTTGGAATTTTTCTCCGGCCTGCATATAATTATCCTTGCACAAGGCGTAGACACCCTGGTTGAAAAAAAATTTCCCCAGTTGATCGGAGGAAAATAGACTCATTTCCGGTTTGTGATCTGTACTTTGAAATATTTTCAGTATTTTGACGAATGCCTCATGATAGCGCAGGAATTCTTCTTTCAGGGTATCCTGGGCAATAATGATCCGTTGAAATTTGATCTGCAGTGTTTTTTCGAAATATTTTTCGAGAATTTTAGGCAAAGGTGCCCCTTTGCCCAAATTGAAAAGACGTAAAAGCTCCTCCAAATATTCAGAACTCTCCATGAGAAAAATTCTAGCACAATTTATAATAAATTAAAATCTTTTTTCAAGAGGTGAAAAACTTCCATGGTGTTGGTCCGGGTGTTTTCGCAAGTACCGCTGCTGTCGATTGTATAATTGGCTACTTTCAGTTTTTCTTTTAAAGGGAACTGGGATTGGATACGCTTTTGTGCTTCCGGGCGAGAGAGTTTATCGCGCGCCATGGCGCGGCGGAGCTGCTCGGCGGCCAAAGTATAGACCACAATGATTTTTTCAAATTCCTTGTAGATGCCCGATTCAAGCAGCAGAGCCGATTCGTAGATCAGAAAGTCGTAAATCTTGGTTTCGGCAATGGCGCGGATCTTGTTTTTACGTTCCTCGCTGACCAGCGGATGTACGATTCTGTTGATGAAATCCCGCATTTCGTGGTCTTCGAAAAGCATTGCACTGAATTTTTCTTTATCAAGCCCCTTTTCCTGGTCGCAGATTTCGGAGCCGAATGCGGATATGATCTCCTGCAGCATGGGCGAATCCTTTGTGAAAATGATATTTTTAGCCAGGTCGTCGGCCCGCATGGTGTAGCACCCCTGTTCTTCCAGGATTTTCAGCACAAAGGATTTACCGCAACAAAAACCTCCGGTCAGGCCGATAATATGCACGCCGTTTAATCCAAAACTACTTTTTTTGACCTTTGATGAAATCCGAGAAATTAAAGATCGTGTTCTGGTCGGTGACGATGGCCTGGATATTGGGGGCCAATAGTTTTATATATTCGTACTGGATCAGCGAGGGATTGTCGGCCAAGGCCTTGCCTTTCAAACGCAGCGCTTCAGACTCGCCCTCGGCTTCGATGATCTTGCGCTTCTTTTCCATTTCCTGCTTTTCCAGAACGTATACCATGCGCTGGGCTTCCTGCTGGGCTATCTGTTTATTTTCAATGGCCTGCTGGAAATCCGTTGAAAACTGGACATTGCGCAGCAGCATTTCGTCGCAGATGATGTAACTCTTTTTAAATGAAGCGCTCAGGCCTTTTTCAATTTCACTCTGAATGAGCATGCGTTTTCCCGAATAGACGTCTAGCACCGGGTATTCGGACACGACCATGCGCACTATCGAGCGCACCTCGGGCCGGAGAACCTTGTTGACGAAATCGACGCCGATGCGCCGATGCAGCTTGTCCAGGTTGTCGACGTCGGGATGGTAGCGCACCGAGATGTCGAGCAACACGTTCTGACCGTCGGAAGTCAGCGCCTGCAACGAGTCATCGCCCTTGATTTCCCCTTCCATGGTGGCGATGCTCATGGTGTAGGTCTTGGCCTTGACATCGTATATGGTGGGTTCTTCGATCAGAGGGATGAGAAAATAGAAGCCCTCGTTCGGGGTGACGCGCAGATTGCCGGTGGCTTTGTTAAAAATCACCGCCCGTTCGCCGGGGTCGACGACGATGTAGATCTTGAACATGAAAATAAGTACGAATATAACGATTAAGCCGATGAGGATCGATTTGCCGATATTTTTGGTCATGTTGCCTCCGCTTTTAAACACCTGTTTGATGTTTTCCATGCAATCAGTGTAATCAATTATGCTATTTTTGTCAAGGAATATCTATTCGTTTTGAACGCGCGCTGACCCGGCGGTGAAAAATATGTCAAATTTCAAACGGCGGCAAGGGCAGGCAATTCAGTCTTGCGTGGTCGAGGCTGCTGTGCTACCATTGTTCCTAAGGCCATGAAAGCCAAAAAAATCTCCTCCAACGATTTCCTGATGCTACTCGTGGTGACGATCTGGGCCGTGAACCTTTCCGTGATCAAGATCGCCCTGGCCGAAATCTCGCCAATGCCCTTCAACGGCATCCGCCTGCTGCTGGCCGCCGCGGTTTTGCTCGTCTGGCTGCTTTTGAGCGAAAAAAATCTGCGCCTGCGCAGGCAGGACTTGCCCAAGATCATTTTTCTCTCTTTTTCCGGCTACACCCTTTACCAGTATCTGTTCATTTCCGGAATCAACTTAACCACGGCCTCAAACACGGCGGTGATCTTCGGCGGTTCGCCGATCTTGATCTCCCTGCTCAGCTCTTTTTTCAAGCACGAAAGAATTAAGCCGCTGGGCTGGCTGGGTATCGTCCTGGGCTTTGCCGGGATCTACCTGGTCATCAGCGGCAGGGCCGGAGGCTTTGCCCTGTCGCGGCACACCTGGAAAGGCGACCTGCTGTTGTTTGCCGCGGTTTTTTTGTGGGCGCATTATTCGGTCTCGGCCCGGCCGCTTTTAAAAATCTACTCACCGCTGAAGTTTACCGCCGTGACCATGGGACTGGGCTCCCTGATGTTTTTCCCTTTTTCCCTTCCCCAATTACTGAAACTCCCGTATTCTTCCATTTCCCTGCGGGCTTGGCTCTGCCTGGCCTTTTCGGGGGTGCTCGCCCTTTCCCTCGCCCAGGTGCTGTGGTTCTATTCGGTGCGCAAGGTGGGCAACAGCCAGACGGCTGTTTATTCCAACCTGCAGCCGGTGCTGGCCGTCGTTTTTGCCCATTTGCTTCTGGGCGAGACGGTCACCTCTACGCTGCTGCTGGGCGCGGTAGTCGTCTTCACCGGTATTTATTTTACGCGGCGCGGCCGGGAAGTAGCTTCTGAATCAGTGGCTGATGGAGCGCGGACATGAAAAATTTAAAATGGCAAGTGATATTGTCGGCTGTTCTGGTATTGACCACCGTTGGCTTGTACGTGCTGCATTTCCTGATCTTCCGCGATGCCCACCATATTTTCATCTATCTGCTGGGCGACATCGCCTTCCTTCCCTTGCAAGTCCTTTTCGTCACCCTGATCATCAACCAATTGCTCGGAAACCGAGAAAAGCGGGTCAAACTGAAAAAGCTGAACATGGTCATTGGTACGTTTTTCAGCGAGGCTGGCGCTGAACTGCTCAAATTGTTCCTTAAATTCGAAAAAAACGACGAAGCCCTGAAAGCCGTTGTGCTGCATGACCGGCGCTGGGCCGACAAGGATTTCAATAAGTTATTAAAACAATTGCCCGGGTTTGCCTACGACATCGATATCCGTGGCGGCAACCTTTCTGCACTAAAGGTTTTTTTAACTTCGCGGCGCGAATTTCTTTTATCCCTCCTGGGCAATGCCAATCTGCTGGAGCACGATAAATTCACCGACCTGTTGTGGGCCGTCTTTCACTTGACCGACGAGCTTGAGTACCGCCAGGATTTCGACCGCCTGCCGGCCGCCGATCTGCAGCACCTGGCCCAGGACCTGCGCCGGGCTTTCCAGCTGCTGGTGCTGGAGTGGCTGGCCTACATGCGCCACTTGCAGCACGATTATCCCTACCTCTTTTCCCTGGCTATCCGCACTAACCCTTTTGACAGCGAAGCTTCGCCGATCTTCAGCTGAGAGCATCATCACGAGGATAGTCTCACTAGATACCTCGGCAAGGCCTCGGTATAGTATCACTAGATACTTCGGCAAGGCCTCGGTATAGTGATACTATATTCAGTTAAGCAATCCTACTTACTGTTGTTGTATTAATTCTACTGATCAGCCGGGCCGCCGGCATCGAGCATGATCTGTTGGATGCGGGCGATGGAGGCTTCAGTATCGCTCAATATTCCCTCGCGCAGTTTCATATTGTCCAGCAGCTGCAGGGCCAGGTTTTTCAAACCGACAGCAGCCGGGTCTTTTTTGTGCAAAGCCACCATTTTTTTGATCAGGGCATGGTCGGGGTTGATCTCCAAAACACGCTTGGATATCTGGTAGTCCTTGTTGACCATTTTCATGATTTTTTCCATCTGTACCGACGGGCCGTCGCCCGGGTTGAGCAAAAGACAGGGACTGTCAGTCAGGCGCTTGGATATTTTCACTTCTTTGATCTGGTCGCCGTAAATGGTTTTCAGATAGGTGATGAAACTGTCCACGTCTTTTAAATAAGCCATATCCGTGGCCTCGGTTTTTTCTTCCAAAGGAATGTCGGCGCTTTCGGCCATCTTGAATATTTTTTTGTCGTATTCACGCAAATGGTCGAGAACGAATTCGTCCATGGGATCGAGCAGGTAGAGCACTTCGTATTCTTTTTTGCGGAAAATTTCCAGGGCCGGATTTTTTTCAATTGTCTGGCGGTCCGAACCACCGAGGAAGTAGATTTCTTTCTGGCCCTCGGGCATGCGCTGAATGTATTCTTCAAGATCGATCAATTGATCTGTTTTTGTTTTGGAGCTGGAAAAGAGCAGCAGTTTGGCGAGCTTTTCCCGGTTGTCGTAGTCGCTGACGGCGCCCTCTTTGAAATTCTTGCTGAAATTTTTCCAGATATTGAGATACTGGTCCCGTTTTTTGCTTTTAACGGCTTCCAGATGTTCCAACAATTTTTTCAACACATATTTTTTGATTTTATCAATACGTACGTTATTCTGAATGGTTTCCCGGGAAATGTTCAGCGGAATTTCTTCGGAATCAATGATGCCCTTGACGAAGCGCAGATACTCCGGCATGATGTCCTTGGAGCCTTTCTGGATCAGGATTTTCTTGGAATACAAATCCACCCCGGGTTCGGTTTTCATTAGTCCAAGCATTTCGAATGAGGTTTTGGGAACAAACAGGAGCGCGGTGAATTGCACCGGGGCGTCCGAAGAGAGGTGCAGGTAGGTTTCCGGATCCTCCTGCGTGTTTTCAAGGAATTTGTAGAACTCGAAATAGTCTTTTTCCTCAAGTTTGGATTTGGGCTGAGTCCAGATGGCCTCCTTTCTGGCAATTTTTTCCTGCTCCAGATAAATTGCAAATGGCACAAATTTGGAGTGGTTCAAGATTATGCTTTTCAATTTATAAATTTCCAGAAATTCTTTTTCTTCTTTTTTCAAAAAAAGCTCGATGCGCGTGCCCCGGGTTTTTCTGTCTGTTTCTTCGATGGTATAGCTGCTTTCCCCCTTGGATTTCCACAGCCAGGCCTGGCTGTCCTTTGGCCAGGACTTGCTGATGATATGGATTTCCTTGGCCACCATGAAACTGGAATAAAAGCCGACGCCGAATTTGCCGATAAGGTCCACCTGGTTCTTTCCCGGCGTGGCGGCTATTTTTTTCAGATAATCGAGGGTACCCGAATGGGCGATAGTACCGATGTTGCTGATCAGTTCTTCCTTGGTCATGCCGATGCCGTTGTCTTCGACGATTATTTTATTGTGTTTCTTGTCAATGGCAATGGTGATTTTCAATTCCTGGTCCTTATCTTCGATGTCGGGAGCGGTCAGGATCTCAAACTGCACCTTGTTCAGCGCGTCAGAAGCGTTCGATATTAGCTCGCGCAAAAAAACTTCCTTGTTTTTATAAAGCGAATATACCAGAATATCAAGCAATTGCTTGACTTCAGATTGAAATTCAAATTTTTCTTCTTTTTCCGTATCCATGATTTTCTCCTTGCTTGATTCGGTTTCATTATACCATTTCTGTCAAGGATGGTGTCTGTTTTTCCGGACTATTTTTTGCTTTTTATGCTTTTTGTTGATTAAATCCGTTGAATTTAATACAATGACTTTTGTTTGATAAAATCTTTTAATCATTACATTGAGGAGGACATATGGCTGTGATCGTGACCGGAAAAAATCTGAAGGTTGAAGATGTGTATAAGGTGGCTTACGGCCTTGAGAAAGTCGAACTCCATGCCGATGCCGTTGAGAGAATTAAAAAATGCCGGGCCTTCATCGAGAAGCGCATTGAAGCCCGCGAAATCATGTACGGGGTCAACACCGGCATTGGCGAGTTTTCTGAAATGGTGCTGACCGACGATCAGGTCGGGCAGTTTCAAAAATACCTGATTTACAACCATGCGGCCGGCATCGGCACGCCAGTGCCGATCCCAGAAGTGCGGGCGGCGATTTTGGGCCGCATCAATGTCCACGCCCATGGTAATTCGGGCTGCCGCCCCGACATCACCCAGACCTATGTGGCCATGCTGAACAAGGGGCTGACGCCGGTGGTTTGCAACAAGGGCAGCGTCGGCGCTTGTGGAGACCTGGCACCCATGAGCCAGATCGCCTTGCTGCTGATGGGCGAGGGCGAGGCTTTTTTTGAAGGTGAACGTTTATCCGGCACCGTGGCCATGAAGAAAGCCGGCATTCCCATTCCGGGCCTCAAAGCCCGCGACGGCCTGGCGGCTATCAATGGCAGCAACCTGATGACCGCCATGGCCGCTCTGCAGATTTATGAAAGCGAACGGCTGCTGAAGCAGGCCGAGATCGCCGCCGCCATGACCTTGGAAGCGCTGATGGCCAACATGAAACCTTACGATGCGCGCCTGCACATGCTGCGCGGTTTTCAGGGCGCGGTCACCTCAGCCGAAAACATCAAACGCATTATTGAGGGTTCTGATTTGCTGGGCAAGGTCAAGGTCAAGGTCCAGGATGCCTACAGCATGCGTTCCACGCCGCAAGTTTTGGGCGCCGCCCGCGACCAGCTGCGCTGGACGCGCAGCCAAATCGAGATTGAGCTGAACGGCGTGGGCGACAACCCCATCTTCCTGCCCGATGACCAGGTGGTGCTCACCGGGGCCAATTTCCAGGGCTCGCCTATCTCCGTACCATTGGACATGCTTGGCGCCTGCGTGACCATGATCTGCGTCATTTCCGAGCGGCGCTTGAACCGTTTGCTCAACCCGGCCTTGAGCGTCGGCTTGCCGGCTTTCCTGACCAAGGGCGCGGGCATGTATTCCGGGCACATGCTCAGCCAGTACACGGCCGACATGCTGATCGTCGAGCAGCGTATCCTGTCCATGCCGGCATCCATCCAGTCGATCCCGGCCGCTGCCGACCAGGAAGACTTCGTTTCTATGGGCATGAACACCGCTTTGAAAACCCGGCAGATCATTGACAACGCTTATGGCGTTTTAGGCATTGAGTTCATCGCTGCCGCCCAGGCGCTCGATTTTAGGGATTTCAAGCCCGGTAAGGGCACCCTGGCTGCCAAGGAAGCGGTGCGCAAGGTCGTCGCCCATCTGGACGAAGACCGGCCCCTCTATCGCGATCACAACGCCATGATGGAAACGGTCAAGAAACGCGACATCCTGCACGCGGTTGAAAGTGCCATCGGCGAGCTGAAGACGTATTAGTTTTGAATTTGATATGATCGTTGGTAGATGACATGTTTAGTCTACACAACCTTGGCTGGAACAGTTTTCAGCAGCTGTGCCTTACCATAACAAGGGAGACCCTGGGGCAAACGGTTGAGGTATTTCTTGACTCTCATGATGGCGGCAGAGATGGCGCATTTGCCGGCATCTGGCTACCTGTAGGACTCGAAAACCTCAGTGGCCATTTTGTGATCCAGTGCAAGTTCACAAGTAGGAGCAACTACCTACTCCGTACGGGAGATCTATTAGACGAGGTAGAGAAAGCAAAAAGGCTCGTTGCTGCGGGCCTCTGCAATTCCTATGTGCTTATGACAAATGCAGGCTTATCTGGTACTCGAGCAGAAGAGGTTAAAGATCTCTTTAAAGTTGCTGGAGTGCAGAACGTAGTCGTCTTTGGTTCAACTTGGATCAATCAGCAAATTCTTGAGAATAAACGGTTGCGAATGCTTGTACCGCGTTTGTATGGGTTGGGAGATCTTAGCCAGATTCTGGACGAGCGCGCCTACGCTCAGGCTAGAGCAATCCTCGAATCGATGCGTGAGGATTTGGCAAAAGTCGTCGTTACCGATGCTTATCGGAGAGCCGTTGATGCCATCAGTAAGTATAGTTTCGTGTTACTCATCGGCGAGCCTGCGGCCGGTAAGACGACCGTTGCCTCCCTGTTGGCAATGGCGGCACTCGATCAATGGAATGCCTCGACCCTAAAACTCGACAATCCCGGTAAGGTGTCTGAACATTGGAACCCTGAGGAACCGTCACAGTTCTTCTGGTTAGATGACGCATTCGGTGTCACTCAGTATGAAGATTTTCTCGTCCACCAGTGGAATCACATTTTCCCACAGATCCAAGCAATGCTCCGCAAAGGAGCGAAGATCGTAATGACCTCGCGCGACTACATCTACAACCGCGCACGCAAGGACCTCAAGACGAGCGCATTTCCACTGTTAGAAGAAAGTCAGGTTGTGATTGATGTTCACGATCTTTCCATCGAAGAGAAGCGACAGATCCTCTATAACCATCTCAAACTAGGAAAGCAGCAACGTTCCTTCCGAACGGAAATCAAGCCCTATCTTGAGGGCATAGCAAGCCATCGTCGATTCATCCCGGAAACGGCACGAATCCTGGCCGACCCGATTTTCACGCGGGATCTCTTCATCGATGAGTATTACATCGGCCAGTTCATCGAAAAGCGTGAGCAATTTCTACAGGAAATTCTCCGGGGGCTTGATGTCAACAGCAAGGCAGCACTTGCACTAATATACATGCGCAACGGAAATTTAGAAAGTCCGATTGAACTGCAGCCTTTAGAGAAAGAAGCTCTCGAGCGCCTCGGTAGCAATCTAGGGGGATGCATCGCTGCACTAGATGCTCTGAAGGACAGTCTCGTGTTGCACACACATTCAAGCGGGGAGTCTGTTTGGATCTTCAAGCATCCGACAATCGGTGACGCGTACGCCGCGATCCTGGTCCAGAGTCCAGAACATCTTGGCATATTCATCAAGGGAAGTGCACTCGAGCGTTTGGTTGATCAGGTAACATGTGGCGATGTAGGTATTGAAAAAGCCGTTGTCATACCGAAGTCTCTGTATCTACAAATGCTGGCGAGACTTGAGGAATTCTCACAGAGCAGCTCCTATAAATCCGCATGGCTATCTACGTTCGGTGCTAAGCGGAACTTGCAAGGATTTCTCGCTCGCCGCTGTTCCAAGGAGTTCCTTTCCCTATATTTGGAGCGTAATCCCAGTCTGCTTGACCAGGTTTCCCAACCCGGTCTTTTTCTCGATACTGTTCCAGAAGTGCGATTAGCAAAGCGCCTTCATGAATTTGGTTTGCTACCGGAGGACAAGAGGAAGGAGTTTGTAGAGACAGTGAGCAATTATGCTCTTGAGGGGCAGGACGCAGATGCTTTAGATGACAAAGGTATACGAAGCATCTTCACCGATACCGAATTTAATGATTTAGTGCACAAGGCACGGACAGAACTTTTACCGCGGTTAGACGATGTCCGGCGTGAGTGGGAATCTGATTATTCTCCAGGCAGATCACCCGAGGACCATATGCAGCAATTCCTTGAGTTTTTAGGCTCATTGAAGCACCGGTTTAGCAAAGATGAGAAGGCAATAGAGGTCATTGAGCGTGAGATGCAGTGCACGAACGAATGGATTGATGAAAACACGGAGGAGGAGTCTGAAATAAGTCCTCTGGAGCTGGGAAAAGTTGAGCAGACTGAGAAGTCGTATAGCACGAGAAACATCTTTGACGATATTGATTCGAATGAGGACGTGGATAGTGTATGAATTTAGACCTTGCTTGTTAGGCAGCAAAATTGAAGGAGGTTGACCATGGCCCTAATCAGAGTGAAAGAATCACGTGGCGCATCTGATTTTCTTGTGTGCAAAGTTGACTCGCGCTCCGCTGCAGACCTGCTCGTCTGTGTTGTTGACTCGCGAAGTGCCGCGAGAGGGTGCGATGAACTGTGGTGCTACGTCGATTCGGACGGTGCGGCAGATTCAAAGATTTGTTTTGTCGAATCACGAGGCTCGGCCGATCTCCTGGTGTGCTTTGTGGATTCTCGAAGTGCGGCAGGTTGGAACGGTGATCATAAACTGAAAGGGAAGATCGCCTAAGGGAAGTCATGGGGTCGGAGCTCCAGAATCCAGAAATAAAGTTGATAAATTTGGTCAATTAAAATATGTCTCGGTCGCTAAACTTTAATACTTCGCTTTTGTGGTTGAAAATGATATGATAATAAAATCCATGCATACGCTTGACTATGTTCGCAAATCATTCAACGGTGCAACAAGTAGAGTTGCCCGTTCTGAGATCGGTCAGTTTTTAACACCTGTTGCCATAGCTCAGTTTATGTCTTCTATGTTTGAACCCGGACTTCAAGAGGTGAGTATTTTGGACCCGGGTGCAGGGGCGGGTGTGCTTTTTACTACGTGCGTGGAAACCCTGATTGCGCAAAAAAAACGCCCTCTTTCCATAAAGGTTGTTGCCTACGAAACAGATAGCGCGGTCCTGCCGTATCTGGAAGAAACCTTGAAGAGATGCCACTCACTTTGTATATCCAACAGCATTGAGTTTCACGGGATCATAAAGCGCGAGGATTTTGTCTCGGCTGCCATTGCAGAAACGAGAGAGTCTCTTTTTACCGTTCCTGGCGCGCGATTTACCCATATCATTCTTAACCCACCCTACAAGAAGATTAATAGCCAGACTGATATGAGCAGAATGCTCTATTCCTCTGGCATAGAAGTGGGAAACCTTTACGCGGTTTTCGTTTGGCTGGCAATGCAGTTACTGGAACCCGGCGGGCAAGTCGTGGCGATAACACCCAGGAGCTTTTGCAACGGCCCCTATTTCAAAAAATTTCGTGTTGAGTTCTTGCGGACGATGAACCTTAAACGGATTCACATATTCGAATCGCGTAAGAAGGCGTTCGGGGACGATAACGTTCTGCAAGAGAATATCATCTATCATGCCGTCCGGGGACTTCAGAAACCAAAATCTATCACAATCTCCGCGTCCGAGGGACTTGATTTCGACAAAGTACGCACCGTATCCGTCCCATATGGTCGGGTTGTTCACCCTAGTGATCGGGATATGTTTATTCATCTGGACGTTGATAATGCCGATGATAGCCCGGCAGAGCTAATAAAATGTTTTAGCTCCTCTCTTAACAAGCTGCGCTTGAGTGTTTCTACCGGACGTGTCATCGATTTCAGAGCGCGAAAACACCTGAGACAGTCCCCTCAGAAAGAAACAGTTCCGCTGATCTATCCGTGCCATTTTCTAAACGGCTTTATCAACTGGCCTGTTGAATCGGGAAAGAAACCCAACGCTATCGTTTCATCCGCCGAGACGTTTGATCTTCTTGTCGAAGCGGGATTCTATGTTCTTATAAAAAGATTCTCATCCAAAGAACAGCAGAAACGAGTCATGGCAGCAATATTTGACCCTGCAAGGATCGATACATGCCTTGTAGGGTTTGAAAACCACCTTAACTACATCCATAATCAAGGCAAAGGGCTACCAGCGGACTTAGCGAAAGGGCTTGCTCTATATTTAAATTCCACAATTGCCGACAAGTATTTCCGCCTATTTAGCGGACACACTCAGGTTAATGCCACCGATCTCCGGAAGATGCCGTATCCTACCCATGAGCAGCTTTTACGCCTCGGTGCCTATGTCAAAGAGATAATGCCCAATCAGGAAACCATTGACACCATCATAGAAAAGGAGTGCTTGAATTATGACCAATAAAACAAGCGGAAAGAAAGCAGAAGAAAAGATCAAAGAGGCTCTCTCGATCCTAAACGATTTGGGTCTTCCAAGACAGCAACTGAACGAACGATCTGCCCTAACCCTTCTGTCATTGCTTGGCCTCAAGCCTATCGGCAAATGGGAAGATGCAACCGATCCACTGATGGGTATTACTCCTATGATGGATTTCTTTCAGGAACACTATGGAAAAAAATACGCACCAAACACCCGTGAAACGGTACGTCGCCAGACAGTTCACCAGTTTATGCAAGCAACCTTGATTGTCGCTAACCCAGATAATCCCTCAAGACCGACCAATAGCCCAAAAGCGGTCTATCAAATCGAGCCATCCGTGTTGAAACTGCTTCGAGGTTTTAGGAAGCCAGGATGGAAGAGGTGTTTGCAAAAATATCTTCGGACAGTGAATACGCTGAAAAAGCTATATGCCCGTGAGCGAGACATGAACCGACTGCCCGTCATGCTGGCGAATGGTGAGAAAATCAGGCTTTCCCCTGGTGGCCAAAATGTCTTGGTTAAGAAGATCATAGATGATTTCTGCCCATTGTTCACGCAGGGAAGTAGCGTCATTTATGTTGGGGATACTCAGGCAAAGTGGGCATATTTCGATTTAGAAGCTCTGACACTACTTGGTGTTGAGATTCAAGAGCACGGGAAGATGCCCGATGTTCTGGTGCATCAAGTAGAAAAAAACTGGCTGGTTCTAATTGAGGCTGTGACCAGTCACGGGCCTATAAACCCGAAGCGCAGGCATGAATTGAAGGAATTATTTTCCGCATCGACCGCTGGTTTGGTTTTTGTGACTGCATTTCTTGACCGGAGGGCTATGCTGAAATACTTGAATGACATTTCTTGGGAGACGGAAGTCTGGGTTGCCGAGTCTCCAACGCATCTGATCCACTTTAACGGTGAACGTTTTCTCGGACCCTATGAGGAATAGTATGAAATATTGGGGACGGAAAGGGTTGGGGTCGGTGCTTGCAACTATGAAATTGGCGTGATAGAGTGAAAAAATGAGGAGAGCAAATCTGACTTTTCCCGGAGCATTCAATATGAATTATGCAAAATTACAAGCACTGATAATCCATACGCTCGTGATGTACTATCCGTTCGAGTACGTGGGGCAAGCGCCGAAGCGGTTCATCGTGCGCGCCTCCCGGTATTTGCCATGAGCGCTGTGACAGGGAGGCCGACCGAACCGCAACGCGACACCGGCGATCAGGCGCGTCACGTCCGCTTCGAGATATCACCCAAGACCATGGTGGTGCTCGTTCTCGTCTTCGCTTCCCTGTGGCTGCTGATCCGGCTCTGGCCCGTCCTCCTCGTGCTCGTCGTCGCTCTCCTCGTCGCCGGCACATTGAGTCCGGCCGTCAGCTGGCTCGAAGCGAAGGGCGTGGGGCGCGGGTTGGGAATCGCGATCGTCTTTGCGGTATTCTTCATCCTCGCGCTTCTCGTCGTTGTCGTCACGCTCCCGGCGTTGGTGGCGCAGGCAGTGACGCTTCTCGAGCATGAGCCCGCGTTGCGCGCGCGACTCGCGCGTTATCTCGCCAGCTCTCATCTGAGCGCCCCGCTCGCGACTTGGCTTCGCGGCCTCAAGGCCGACGCGCTGACGGGCGCCATCGGCGCGGCGGCGGTCACTTACTCCCTGCGCATCATCGCCGCGGTCGCCTACGGGTTGACCTCCCTCTTTCTCGGACTCTACATCATGATCGACCGCGATCGGCTCCGCGGGGGACTCTTTGCCCTCGTCCCGCGCTCGCTCCACATTCGGCTCGCTCGCATCATGATGAACCTCGAAACGATCGTCGGCGCGTACATCCGTGGACAGTTGCTAACGTGCCTGCTGATGGCACTATTCGCGTTCGGGCTTCTGACGGCGTGCGGCGTGGAGAACGCTCTGGCGCTCGCGGCGTTCGCCGGCCTCGCGGACGTGCTGCCCTATATCGGTCCTATCCTCTCGGTGGGGCCGATGTTCCTCGTGGCACTGTCGCGTGGGCCCGTCGTTGCCGTCGTTGTTCTCGTCTTCATGTTCGTGTACGAAGAGTTCGAAAGCCGCGTGCTCATTCCTCGGATCTATGGCCGGGCGCTGCGCCTTCCCTCCTCCGTCGTCCTGTTCGCGCTCCTGGCGGGAGGAACGCTGATGGGGATTCCCGGCGCGCTCCTCGCCCTGCCCGTTGCGGCCACGGTGATGATGCTCATCGAGGAGCTGCGAGTGGATCTGCCCGGTGAGCAGGAGCAGCCCGTAGACACGCGCGTGCGCGAAGCCGACGACCGCGGCGAGAAAGAGTACGAACGCAGGACGGAAGGTGTGGGCGCGGAGCAGGCCGCCGCCATCGCCACCGAGATCTCGCAAGACCGGCGTCAGGAAGAGCGCCATCTGCCAGAGGAGGTCGAGACGACCAGCGCGAGCGGGAACGCCAACGGACATGGACAGAAAAGATCAACAAATCCCACCGCTAAAAAAGGAGGTAAATAGTGAACAAGATTACAATGACAGATGGTACGCATATTTATTTCAAGGACCGTCACAGGCAAAAATTCTTTAAATCATTCTATAGGAGAAAAAATGAAAAATATTGAAAAGACCGAAGGTAAATCGCCCTATGTTTTACCAACCCTGCCTTACGCGGATAACGCGCTGGAGCCCATAATTTCCGCAAATACGATTCATTTCCACTACGGCAAGCATCACCAGGCGTATGTCGACAACCTGAACAAGCTGATCGTGGGAACGGAGTACGCCAGCCTGCCGCTGGAGAAGATCATCAGCGAGACGGCCGGTAAACCCGACAAAACCGCGATTTTCAACAATGCGGCGCAAACTTGGAACCATACCTTTTACTGGCACAGCCTGAGGCCGCAGGGCGGCGGTGAACCATCCGCATTACTGGAAAAAAAGATCGAGGCTTCATTCGGTTCCCTGGATGCATGCAAGAGGGAGTTGGCGACTGTGGCCATGACCCAGTTCGGCAGCGGTTGGGTATGGCTGGTATTGGATGGCGACAAGCTCAGAGTGGTCAAAACCGGTAATGCCGATGTGCCGCTGACCATTGGCCTGAAACCGTTACTGACCATCGATGTCTGGGAGCATGCCTACTACCTGGATTATCAAAACCGGCGCGCGGACTATGTCAACGCCGTCCTGGACAAACTGATTAATTGGGATTTCGCGGCCGCGAACCTTCGCTGATTGCAGCCTGAACGCCCGCGTGTTTTTTTTATGACAAACCGATATGGAGATCGATCATGAAGAATAAAAAGACAAGCAATGCTGGAAATCGCAAACAAAAAAATGGCTCGACAATCAGCAGAGGTTCATACCCGGCCGCCGGCGGCGAACTGCACCAGATCGTCGGAGGAGAACACCCCGCGCTCACCACAAACCAGGGGGTTGCGCTTTCCGATAACCAAAATTCACTTAGGGCCAATCCACGCGGCCCGACCCTTCTGGAGGATTTCGTCCTGCGTGAAAAAATCACTCATTTCGATCATGAGCGGATCCCGGAGCGTATCGTGCATGCGCGGGCGACAGGCGTGCACGGTTTCTTCGAGCTGACCGCCTCATTGAAGCAATACACCACAGCTAGGATACTCACCGAGGTAGGCGAGAAGACACCCCTGTTTACCCGCATATCGACCGTTGCCGGCGGCGCGGGTTCGGTTGACACCCCGCGTGACGTACGCGGATTTGCCATCAAGTTTTACACCAAGGAAGGCAATTGGGATATCGTCGGCAACAATGTCCCGGTTTTTTTCATCCAGGATGCCATTAAATTCCCAGACCTCATCCATGCCGTAAAAATGGAACCCGACCGCGGCTTTCCGCAATCGGCGACCGCACACGATACATTTTGGGATTTTATTTCGCTCACGCCCGAATCCATGCACATGGTGATGTGGATCATGTCTGATCGTACTATACCGCGTTCACTGCGGATGATTGAAGGTTTTGGCGTGCACAGTTTTCGGCTGATCAACGACGCCGGTAAATCAACCTTCGTCAAATTCCACTGGCGCCCCAAACTCGGTTTGCAGTCAACCATTTGGGATGAGACCGTCAAGATCTGCGGCGCCGATCAAGACTTCCATCGCCGTGATATGTTTGACGCCATCACCGCCGGCAATTTCCCCGAATGGGAATTCGCGGTTCAGCTTTTCACGCAGGCGGAAGCGGATAGATTCCCGTTCGATCATCTGGACGCGACGAAGTTAATACCCGAAGAATTGGTGCCCTTGAAGGTGATCGGCCGCATGGTGCTGGATCGCTGGCCGGACAATTTCTTCGCTGAAACCGAACAGGTTGCCTTCTGCCCCGCCAATGTTGTGCCGGGCATTGATTTCTCAAATGACCCCCTGTTGCAGGGCCGTTTGTTCTCCTACGTCGATACGCAGCTTTCGCGCCTGGGTTCGGCCAATTTCCACCAGATCCCGATCAACGCGCCCAAGTGCCCCTTCGCCAACCAGCAACGGGATGGGCACATGCAGATGGCGCAACCATCGGGGCGTGTTGCTTATGAGCCCAACTCCTTGTCAAAAAACTCGCCGCGTGAAACGCCGGACAATGGCTTTCGCAGCGCCATGGTAACAGAAGACGGCGCGAAAGGCCGCATCCGCGCCGAGAGCTTCGCCGACCACTACAGCCAGGCTCGGCAGTTCTATCTCAGCCAAACCTCCTATGAGCAGGCGCATATCGCCTCGGCGTTGGTATTTGAACTTTCCAAGGTCGAACATCTGCACGTGCGCGAGGCGATAGTCGGTCACTTGCGCCATATCGACGGCGACCTCGCCAAAAGGGTCGCCGCGGGTCTCGCTTTCGAGAAGATGCCCGCTGCGCCGGCGGCTGCAGCTCCCGTGCGCAGGATGAAGCCCTCTCCAGCATTGCAGATCATCGGCAAGATGAAAGACACGCTTATGGGGCGCTCCGTCGGTATTCTGGTCGCCGATGGGTCAGACGGAGCGGTCATTAAAAAGATAAAAAAAGCCGCGACCGCTGCCGGGGCAGCAGTTAAGATCGTCGCACCCAAAGTTGGCGGCGTGAAGCTGGCCGATGGCTCGATGCTGGCGGTTGACGGACAATTGGCCGGCACTCCTTCCGTGCTATTCGATGCGGTCGCCGTGATCCTTTCCGGCAAAGGCGCCAAGGCTCTGGCGATGGAAAGCGCCGCGATCGATTTCGTGCGCGACGCTTTCGGTCATCTCAAGGCCATCGCCGTCGACGAAGGCGGCCAGGTACTTTTAAAAATAGCGAACGTCGAACCGGACGCGGGTGTCGTTGATGCCGATAATAAAGATGCCTTTATTGCAGCGGCAAAGACACGCCAATGGGAGCGCGAAAAGTTCGTTCGCACATTGGCCTAACCGCCTACTAAGGTAATATGAGAAACTGTTCGGGAGCGTTGGACGGACAAAAGACGTCGACGACTCCCGTCGATAAAAAAGGAGAAAAACAATGAACTTGATAACGACAAAAGATGGTACGCAGATCTATTTCAAGGACTGGGGTGCAGGACAACCTGTGGTGTTCAGCCACGGCTGGCCCCTCAGCGCAGATAGCTGGGAGTCCCAGATGGTCTTCCTGGCTTCCGACGGCTATCGCTGCATTGCCCATGACCGTCGCGGCCATGGCCGGTCGAGCCAGCCCTGGAATGGTAACGAGATGAACACCTATGCCGACGACCTCGCGGAACTCATCGAAACGCTTGACTTGAAGGGGGTATTCCTGATCGGCTTCTCCGCGGGTGGCGGCGAAGTTGCCCGCTATATCGGCCGCCACGGCACGAAACGGCTGGCCAAGGCTGCACTGATCTCTGCCGTCACACCGCTGATGTTGAAAACGACTGCCAATCCCGGTGGCTTGCCAATGGATGCATTTGATAAAATCCGCGCCGGCGTGCTTGCCGACCGCTCGCAATTTTTCAGGGATCTCGCCAGCGGCCCGTTTTTCGGGGCCAACAGGCTTGGGGCCAAGGTTTCGCAGGGCATAATCGACTCGTTCTGGCTCCAGGGGATGCAGGCCGGTCACAAGAACACCTTCGACTGCATCAAGGCGTTTTCTGAAACCGATTTCAGCGAAGACCTCAAAAAATTCGATGTGCCGACGCTGATCATTCATGGTGATGATGACCAGATCGTGCCGATCGGCGCCGCGGCTCTCCGCTCGGCGAAGCTGGTCAAGACCGCAACCCTGAAGATCTACAAGGGCGCACCCCACGGCCTCGCGTATACGCACAAAGACCAACTCAACGCCGACCTGCTGGCATTCCTTGAAGACCGGAAAGGAGGTAGTGACCAGAAGGGCGCTGCAATACCGAAATAGAGTCGTATCAAACAAAACCGTATAATATAAATTATATCTTTACATTTAAAGCCGTTTAAAATATAAATATAACATATCCACATCAAAGGAGAATGCAAAATGTTAACACAGGATCAAAATCAGGGCGGCAAGCGCCGCAAGACCGTACTACCCGTGATCGCAATCGCGCTGTGCGTGGTGCTTCTTCTCGCCGTATCGGGGTGCAGCGGGACGAAACAGACTCAGGCCACAGCGACCATGGCTTCTGGTGTGACATCCGAGCCGACGAGCATCGCCCGTATGCCGTTGCCCGCACTCGATCGACCAGCCAGCTTCACCGACAAGCAGTGGCTCGGCAAGCAGTTGTTTTTCGACACCAATCTCTCAGAGCCGACGGGTCAGGCCTGCGTCGCGTGCCACGCGTCGCAAGTCGGATGGACCGGACCCGAC
>Ga0209540_10000186_pt1 | contig 75556 bp, 58 predicted proteins | sample BarGraIncu01121A_FD_184501 | JGI IMG/M metagenome (GOLD analysis project Ga0209540, IMG submission 184501) | Arctic peat soil microbial communities from Barrow, Alaska - Barrow Graham LP Incubations 011-21A (SPAdes) (version 2) | ecosystem: Environmental > Terrestrial > Soil > Wetlands > Peat... | reverse complement strand
GACATACACGGAAGACTTCTTTCCCAGACAGTCGGAACACTATCGATAAGCTATACCTACGATAGTAACGGGAACGTCCTTACCATGACAGATGGAACCGGCACGACAACAAGGGTCTACGATGCCTTCAACCGTACGATATCCAAGAACGTGCCGTTCTTCGGCACGAGCACCTATGCCTATGACATCACGACCGTCATGGTTGCAGGCTGCACAGCCCAGACGACAACCGATCCCAAGAACAATATTACCCGCAAGATATATGACCGTGTCGGACGGCTCTGGCAGGTAACAGCCGACGGGAAGACCACCGTCTATACCTACAACAATAACGGCAGCGTCCACAGCGTCGTGTACAGTGACGGATCCAGAGAAGACTACACCTATACCGGCGACAATTTGCTGGATACACTCACCAACACCAAAGCGGACGGAACCGTCATCGATTCCTACACGTACACCTACGACGGCGCGCACAACATGCTCTCCAAAACAGACAGCCGTGGAATCACCGCCTATGTTTACGACCGCTTTAACCGCCTCATCAGCGTAACCGAGCCGTCCGGCCAAACGACAACGTATACATTTGATGCAGCCGGCAACCGAAAGACCCAGACGGTAGTCCTTGGAACAGACACGACGATAACGACCTACACATACGATTCCCAGAACCGCCTGACCGGAACCCAGGAGCAGAAGAACGGCGTAATTACGGAGACCGTAGTCTACACCTATGATAACAACGGCAACCAGCTCACCAAGACCAGTACCGCCTACATCGCCGGCGTCCCTCAGACCCCGGTCGTGGAACAGACCAACACCTACGATCTTTTCAACCAGCTGATCTCCACGATTACATCCACAGGTGTGACCGTGATCACACCTACAACGGAGACGGTCGCAGAGTCGGCAAATCCGTCAACGGTTCCCTGACCCGATATCTCTACGAGTATGACAAAGTCGTGCTCGAAGCGAATTACCTGTGCGACCAGACAGGATGCAATGTCTACGGGATCAACCTTCTGACCCGCCAGGTCGAAACGGATACTTTTACCTACATGTATAACGGACATGCACTTAAAAGCACGCGCAGCGGCTGCCAACGAATCTGACCTCTATAGTTTAGAACCACTAAAAAGTATAGTTTCCGCGGCGCGAAGCGCCCTTCAAGGATGTGATGCCGTTTGTGAGCGCGCCTTAGCTTGCGTTAGCCGGCTTCGCCCGGCGATAGCAAGCGTCCAGCGCGAACAAATGACATCACATCCTGACATCACATCTTATTGACACAGTAATGGTTGCGTGCTATTCTTGTTCGGTGACCGCGTGCGCCGGGCTTATAAATGTCGTTTACGACTGCCTTGGAGTGTCAGCGAGACTGGAAGAACAGGAGGGAAACGAAAATATGTATGCTGTAATTTTAACAGGCGGCAAACAGTACAAAGTTACTGTCGGCGAAGAGGTTTTTATCGAGAAGCTTGAGGGCGAATCAGGAGAGACCGTGACATTTGACTCAGTTCTGGCTATTGGTGATGATTCCGGTATGAAGGCAGGCACGGCAGTCGGTACTGCGACCGTCGCCGGAGAGATCGTCAGACAGGGCAAGAACAAGAAGATTGTTATTTATAAGTACAAGGCAAAGAAGGGTTACCGTCGTAAAAACGGACACAGACAGCCTTATACAAGAGTTCGTATCACAGCTATCAACGCTTGATAGGAAGAAGAGAACTTTGACATGATTATTGTAGAGATACATAAGGAATCGTCCGGGCAGATCAAATCACTTCTGGTGTCAGATCATTCCGGATATGCAGAGGCAGGCAGCGATATAATCTGTGCCGGCGCTTCGACTCTTGTGTATACAGCGATAGGTGCATTACAGGATTTGTGCGGACTGGAAGATTTCTACCGCATAGTAGAAGCCGATGATGAGGATTCTATTCCTTTTTCAGAGATTGTAATGCCCGATTCAGCTCTTTCCGAAGAGCAGCTCCGTGTATCCCGGATTATTCTGCAGACAGTCGTAATCGGCCTGAAGCAGCTTGAAGCGTCGGTGAATACGCAGTACGGTAATCAGTTTATTAGAGTAACAGAGATAACACACGACAAGTAGGAGGTGTAACTATGATTATGATGAATTTACAGCTCTTCGCACACAAGAAGGGAATGGGATCGACCAAGAACGGCCGTGATTCCGCTTCCCAGCGTCTTGGTGCCAAGAAGGGTGATGGACAGTCTGTTATTGCAGGCAATATTCTCATCAGACAGCGCGGAACGAAAGTTCACCCGGGAACCAATGTTGGCATTGGTTCGGATGATACTCTTTATTCACTGATAGACGGACTCGTCAAGTATGAGCGTCTGGGCAAAGACAGGAAAAAAGTTAGTGTTTATCCTGCCGAGTGAGATTTCCTGACTACAGAGAAATAGAGCTACAAAGAGGTCCGGCCCGATGATCTTTTCATTGGTTGGACCTCTTTTGAATGTGACACACTTATGTTAGATAAGTAAGGAGTAGAAAATGCTAGTTGATCATGCGAAAATTTACGTTAAGGGCGGAGACGGCGGCAATGGAATGGTATCTTTTCATCGTGAAAAATACATCACCAACGGCGGCCCGGACGGCGGAGACGGCGGAAAAGGCGGCGATGTGGTTTTCTATGCTACGGATGATCAGTCGACTCTGCAAAGTTTCCGGTTTAAACGTAAATTTGTTGCGGACGACGGTGAAAAGGGGCTGTTCCGCAAAATGTACGGACGCGGGGCTACGGATCTCCGGATTGCCGTTCCGGTGGGGACGATGATTACCAATGCGAAGACAGGCCGTGCAATTGCGGATCTTACCGTGGCCGGTGAAGAAATCATTGTTGCGAAGGGCGGAAAAGGCGGCCAGGGGAATTTTCATTTCTCCAACTCGGTTCGCCAGGCTCCGGGCTTTGCCCGGGCAGGTATTATCGGCGATGAGGTAAATCTGATTGTTGAGCTTAAGCTTTTGGCAGATGTCGGACTGATTGGGTTTCCCAACGTCGGAAAATCAACTTTACTTTCTGTCGTTTCGGCGGCCAGACCTCAGATCGCTGATTATCACTTCACTACGATTGAGCCCAATCTGGGTGTTGTTGCTGTTGGCGATACGAGCTTTGTCATGGCGGATATTCCGGGAATTATCGAGGGTGCAGCTGACGGCGCAGGTCTTGGACATGATTTCCTCAGACACATTGAGAGAACCAGACTCCTGATTCATGTAGTTGATGTTTCCGGAAGCGAGGGAAGAGACCCAATAGAAGATGTTGACAGTATAAATAATGAGCTGTCCCTCTTTAATCCTCTTCTCGAGACGCGTCCCCAGATCATAGCCGCCAATAAGATGGACCAGGCTGATGAAGAGAAGGTTGCCCTCTTTACTGCGGAGATGAACCGCAGAGGATATGAGGTGTTCCCTATGTCCGCTGCTATAGCCGAAGGCACGCAGGATCTTATGAATGCGGTTGCGGCGAAGCTGTCAACACTTCCCAAGACGATTCTTCTTAAGGAAGCCAAACTAGAGACGATCTATCGGTTTGAAGCGGAAGAGCTTTTCAAGGTTGATGTATCGGATGATACCTATACGGTAACCGGAGCATGGATGAAGAATATTGTCGATTCTACCAACTTTGAGGATCCCGATTCACTTCAGTACTTTCAGCGTATCATCCGCAAAAAGGGAGTTATTGAAGCCCTTAAGAAAGCGGGAGTTAAAGAGGGCGACCTCGTGCGCATGTATGATCTGGAATTCGAATATATCGACTGATATTTTGGGTTTTTACCTGCTGCTTTTATAATCGTTACAAATTTGCGTGAAATCCAGCCGGATTTTGTGTATAATGAATTCATTAAAACAGCAGGAGGATTTAACTATGCAAAAGTATGTTTGTGATCTCTGTGGTTATGAGTATGATCCTGAAGCCGGTGATCCTGACAGCGGAATTGCTCCCGGTACTTCTTTTGATGATCTTCCGGAAGATTGGACATGCCCCGTGTGCGGCGCAACAAAGGACTCTTTCAGCCCGCTATAATTTGAACGCTTAGCTAATAGTTTATTGTTTCCGGTACTTTTATTTATTTACCTGGACCCAAAGAGAGGCTGTACTTTCAAGAGTACAGCCTCTTTTTTTATGGAGCGATTATCTTATAAGCATTGCTCTTTTTGAAGACACATCGTAAAATGTATTCAGTATAATTTAGTAGGGAGGACAACATGCCAGCACTAGCTATCAGTGAAAATATCCTTTGCGTCGGTGTTCAGCATCCGGATCGAAAAATGTTTGACTGCCTGATGCCGACTCCGCACGGTACATCTTATAATTCATATCTGATCCGTGGAACAAAGAAAACAGCCCTGATCGATACCGTAGATCCTGATTTTTTCGAGGTGTTTCTTGGGAAGCTCAGGAATCTTGAGATAAAAGAAATTGATTACGTAGTTCTTCTTCATACGGAGCAGGACCACTCCGGCTCCATAATCGAACTTCTTAAGTATTATCCCAAGGCCCAGCTTGTCGCTACAGCCAACGTTATCAAGCTGATGAAGACACATCTGCATATTCCTGCCGATACGTTTATGGTTGTAGACGAAGAATCGGAACTTGACTTAGGGGACCATACCCTCACGTTCCACAAGATTCCGTTTGCGCACTGGCCGGATAATACCATGGCGTATGATAAGAAGAGCGGAGTCCTTTTCTCAAGTGACCTCTTCGGTTCGCACTATGCTTCCGACAGAGTATTTGCCACTGCCAGCCACGAGATCAAAGATTCAGCTCGTGCCTATTACGCTGAGATCATGATGCCGTTTGCTGCACAGGCCAGAAAATACACGGAGAAGGTCATTGCCATGGCTCCCCTCATGATTGCATCGGCTCATGGACCCGTGTGGAATGAGCCGTCGCTGATTCTTAAAAAGTATCTCAAATGGACAGGCAGCCAGGTCAATAAGACAGTTGTTATTCCTTATGTCAGTATGCATGGAAGCACCAATGTAATCATGGAAAGACTGACATGGAGTCTTGCAAGAAAAGGCGTGTCTGTTCTTTGCCGGAATTTAGGTGCTGATCCGGAGAGTCTTGTTGTACAGACCGGACATGTCATAAATGACCTGGTTACAGCGGCTGCCGTTATTTTTGCCATTCCGACCGTTCTGGGCGGCCCTCACCCGGCGGGTGCCTACTGCGCTATGGTGGTAAATGCACTTCGTCCGGACACTCGATTCATCGGTCTTGTGGGGTCCTATGGTTGGGGTACCAAAATCGAAGACGTATTCAATTCTCTTACAGGCGGCCTGAAGAAAGCCGAAAGACTTGAAACACTTCTGTTTGAAGGACTTCCGACGGAAGCTGAACTTGCTAAAGTTGATGAATATGCAGATCACCTGGCTGAAAAGATTCTTGCTCTGGGTGATAATTTACTCTGAATCTGACTGAAGTGCATGTAAAATGGTCATATAGATGCCGGCGGTGGATTCTTTCCATCGCCGGCACATTTTTTGTGCTGTCTCTTCATCAGGGGCAAAAAGCGTCAAATCCGCGGTCGGACGTACACCATCGGATAAAATCAAGTGAACCTGATAGGCTCCGTTGGCATCCGGAAGATAATTGGCGAATACACTTGCCTCTTCATGTGCTTCCTGCTTCCATTTGGGCGCGGCCTTGGTGAGGTAGGCGCGAACATGGGCCGGCAGAGTAGGCAGAAGATGCTGGAGTACAATCTCTCCCTCGGGAGTGATATCGCAGAGCTCAAGAGGTCTTCCGGCAGCATCGACGCGTGTCTCGCCCTTTCTGGATGCTTCCATTATGAACCTGTCACGTTTCAGGTCTTCCTTGGCCTGGACAAAAGAAAAATAGTCCAGATAAAGTGATTCGACAGCCCAGTCCATGAGATCGCCCGAAGGGACGCTGCTGACCTGGTGGAGCATATATAGAAGAATCAGTTTGCCGCCGGGAAGATCAATATCAGGCACAGAGGAGGCCTCACTTTCGAAGTAATATTATTAATATGATCTGTATTATATCGGATTTGATCTCCGTATGCTATCGGAAGATCTCTAAAGGTTACATTTTGTGAATACTGGCGGTCTTCTTATTCACACAACCCATAAGAAAATGCTATACTAGCCAAAGACGCATTTCTTTTCTGCCGGGCATGGTTATGTTCATGTGCAGATTAGGTTATTTGGCTGCGTAAATACGGATAATTAGGAGTTTACTATGATTACACTTGATACCACCAATGTACTTTCTTTTATTGATGAGAATCAAATTGCTCAGATGGAACCGCAGGTCAAGCTCGCGCACGATATGCTGAACAAAAGGAATGGTCCCGGCAATACATTTCTTGGCTGGCTGGATCTGCCAGTCAATTATGATAAGGAAGAATTCTCCCGCATCCGCAAAGCAGCGGCAAAGATCAGGAAGGACTCGGATGTTCTTCTTGTAATAGGTATCGGCGGATCATATCTCGGTGCCCGTGCTGCAATTGAGCTTCTATCGCATTCTTTTGCCAATATTGCCTCCAAGAAAATCAGAAAAGCACCGCAGGTGATTTTCTGCGGAAACTCGCTGAGTGCAACGTACATGGCCGATATTTTTGACCTTCTGGAAGGACGGGAAGTGTCCGTCAATATTATTTCCAAGTCAGGTACGACAACGGAACCTGCTATCGCTTTCCGTATTTTTCGGTCATATATGGAGAAGAAATATGGCAAGAAAGAAGCGAGAGACCGTATTTATGCGACAACTGATAAGGCCAGGGGTGCGCTCAAAGGTCTTGCTGTGGAAGAGGGATATGAATCGTTTGTCGTTCCCGATGACGTCGGAGGGCGTTTCTCGGTGCTTACAGCAGTAGGCCTTCTGCCGATAGCTGTTGCCGGTATTGATATCCGTGAGATCATGAAGGGCGCCAAGGACGCTTCACTGGCATATAAGAAAGTAGCCGTAACAGATGAGAATCCGTGCTACCGTTATGCTGCTATCCGCAACTGTCTCTTAAGAAGCGGCTATTCCACGGAAATAATGGTGAACTATGAGCCTTCCCTTCACTTCATGACAGAGTGGTGGAAGCAGCTTTTCGGTGAGTCGGAAGGTAAGGACGGACGCGGGATTTTCCCGGCGGGCGTTGACAATACGACGGATCTTCACTCGATGGGGCAGTATGTTCAGGATGGACAGCGTGTTCTGTTTGAGACCGTGATGCAGGTGGATAAGGCCCGGGCTTCTTTTGAAATACCCAATGATAAAGACAATCTGGACGGGTTGAACTTCCTTTCGGGAATGGATATGAACGAGGTTAACAGAAAAGCTCTTCAGGGAACTGTTCTTGCGCATGTCGACGGAAAAGTGCCCAATATGATTCTTCATATTCCGGAACTGACGCCCTACTGGTTTGGGCAGCTTGTGTTCTTTTTTGAGAAGGCATGCGGAATTTCCGGTTACCTTCTTGCAGTGAATCCATATAATCAGCCGGGCGTAGAAGCATATAAGAAGAATATGTTTGCACTTCTCGGCAAGCCGGGATACGAGAAAGAGAAAGCAATTCTCGAACAGCGTCTGGCCGGTGAGGCAAAAGAGTAATCCATTATCGTTCTGAGCAGGAAGAATAACGTCGCCGGCGCCGGTGCGCCTGTGACTCCCGGCTATCCTTTTGACTGATAAGTCAGGGGCATTTGTTCAGGGGGTTCTTCCTGCTTTCCATTTTGGCAGGAGGCCAAAAAACACATGACAAAAATCAAAATTTGCGGACTGCGACGCCTGGAGGATGCCCATACGGTTAATGAGGGGCATCCTGATTTTGCGGGATTCATACTGACTCCTTCAAAGCGTCAGGTTACCACCGCGCAGGCGGCTGCGATCGGGAGAATTCTGGATCCGTCCATCGCGCGGGTTGGCGTCTTTGTGAAGGAGTCTCCGGAGGAGATCGCACAGGCGGCGTCCATGATTGAGCTTGACGGCATACAGCTGCATCTTGATACAACTCCTGCCTTTTTGGATGAACTCAAAAACCAGTTAATCCGGTATTCCTACGGACGCAGTCCTTTTTTGTGGCAGCGTCTGCCGGTGCCTTCCTCGGAGGGAGAAGGGGACGGACAGAAATCAGGGGACGGACAGAAATCAGGGACGGGAACGGATTTCTCCCGAAGACTTGCCTCTTTTGCGGATTTATCTTTGTTTGACGGACTGCTGCTTGATACGTATCATGACGGTCAGGACGGCGGAACAGGGAAAATATTCCCGTGGAGATCTGCCCTTACTTACATTAATCAGGAAGGCCTCCTGAATTCCCGGATCATCGTCGCAGGAGGCCTGACCATTGACAATGTTGCCGATGCGATTTCGGTATTTCGCCCTTACGCGGTTGACGTATCCAGCGGGGTCGAAACCGATGGATACAAAGACCATGACAAAGTACTTCGTTTCATAGAAACAGCAAGAAAGGCACAGGTTCATTAATGCAATATAAAAAGGATTACATCCCGGTCAGGATTGAACAGGGAGATCTGCTCTCCATTGAGAACCCGGCACGTTATACGGGCGGGGAGTGGGGAAGTATAGTCAAACAAGAGGTTCTTGATGAAATCTGTCTGACCGGTGAGACGCAGTCTGTGCGTTTTGCTTTCTGCTTCCCGGATATATATGAGATTGGAATGAGTAATCTTGCAATCCGCATCCTGTATCATGTTCTCAATGAAATCCCGTATGTCTGGTGCGAACGTGCGTTTTCTCCGTGGAAAGACATGGATAAACTGATGCGTGAGAAAGCGATCCCGCTTTTTTCGCTGGAATCCAAAACCGCACTTCGTGATTTTGACATTCTCGGCTTCACTCTGCAGTACGAATTATGCTATACCAATGTGCTCCAGATGCTTGATCTGGCGGGAATTCCCCTTAACTCGAGAGACCGCGGTGAAGGTGATCCCATTATCTGCGCAGGCGGTCCTGTGGTGTACAATATTGAGCCGATGACAGATTTTCTGGACCTTATCATGATCGGTGAAGGCGAAGACATGATAGTGGAGCTTATGTCTGTAATGAAGGAATATAAGGATTCCAAAAAGACATCCGACCCCATGACCCGTGAGCAGTTCCTTCTCCGGGCTGTGAAGATCGAGGGCGTCTATGTTCCGTCATTTTACGATGTCACCTATAACGATGACGGAACAATTCTCGCGGTGATTCCCAGCAGACCTGAGGCTCCCCGGAAAATCAGGAAAAGAATCATTCTCGATATGGATAAGGCGCCGTATCCGACAAATTCGATTGTGCCCAACACTAAAATCATTCACGACAGAGCGTATCTTGAACTGTTTAGAGGATGTATACGGGGATGCCGGTTCTGCCAGGCAGGATTTGTGTACCGCCCCGTACGCGAAAGATCTGCCAAAGTATTGTGCGAACAGGGAATCAGTATTGAGAAAAACTCGGGTTATGATGAGATTGGCATGCTGTCGCTCTCAACCAGCGATTATACAGAACTGCCTGCTCTGACAGATGACCTGCTTTTGGCTTTTGAAGGACATCATACAAACCTGTCGCTTCCTTCACTTCGCGTCGATTCATTTTCGCTTGAACTTACGGAAAAAGTGTCCAGTACCAGGAAATCCGGACTGACCTTTGCGCCGGAAGCGGGCACGCAGCGGCTCAGGGATGTCATCAACAAAGGAATTACGGAAGAAGATATTATGTCTTCACTGGCACTTGCCTTTGAAGGCGGATGGAGCAGTGTCAAGCTGTACTTCATGCTTGGTCTTCCAACGGAAACACTGGATGATGTTTTCGGAATTGCCGATCTTGTACGTAAAATAGAGAAACTGTATTTTGATATTGGAAAACGCACCGGACAGAGAATGCGAAGGCTTGAGCTTACGGTCTCTACATCGATGTTTATTCCGAAGCCATTCACTCCGTTCCAATGGGAGAAACAGGACACGAAGGAAGACCTGATGCAAAAACAGCAGATTCTGCGTGACAAACTTAAGAGCAGAAACATTAAGTATATCTGGCATGAGCTGGACACATCGCTATGGGAAGTTGTTATAGCGCGGGGCGACCGCCGCCTCGGTCCTGTTCTTCTGGAAGGCTACAGGGCAGGAAATATCTTCGACGCATGGGATGACTGCTTCTCCCTCGGTAAATGGATGCCCATTCTGGAAAAACACGGACTTTCCTCCGATTTCTATGCGACGAGGGAAAGAGAGCCGCAGGAGATCCTCCCATGGGATCATATTGACTGCGGTGTCAAAAAGGACTTTCTTCTGTTGGAGAAGGACCGTGCTTATGCCGGACAGACAACGCCCTCATGCAGGGTGCATTGTGAAGGATGCGGAGCAGCAAGCTTTGGAGGAGGTGTGTGTTATGAATCAAAATGAACGTGAAAGAGCCATGACACTTCAGCCTCATCAGCAGGCATTCATCTGCCGTCTTCGCTTTGCGCGGTCGGGCAGCTTAAGCTTTGTCGGACATCTGGATCTCATGCGTACATTTGAACGTTCCCTTCGCCGTGCAGAGCTGCCTCTCCTGCATTCACAGGGATACAATCCCAGGCCGATGCTCGTTTTTGCACTCCCGCTCGGTGTGGGAATTTCTACGAGCGACGATTATCTTGATGTGTCCTTTTCTGAAGAAATTGATGTTGAGCGTGTTATTAGAGAATTGAACCCGATGCTGCCATCCGGTCTTTTGGTTCTTGACGGCTGGCCGGTTGAGGAATCAAGCGGAAGCATAATGGCTCTTGTAAGTGCGGCGAGTTATCGCCTGAAAGCACCTGGTATTGCAGAAGCACTTATGAAAATCTTTCTTTTGGATGAAGTTACTGTGGAGAAAAAATCAAAGGGACAGATGCGGACACTCAATATCCGGCCTCTGATGCTCGGGCTGATTGAAGATGATCCGTACAATGAGGATGAGGGTACGGTCGTCGTATGTGCCGGTTCTCATGAAAATGTCCGCCCGGACCTGCTGCTGCAGGCCTTGTCGAATTATGTTGATTACCCCAAAAGAGACAGCGTCAACTGTGAAATAGAAAGAACCGGACTATTTGCAGGTGAATACCCTGCCTGCAAGCGGTTTAAGGAGATAAACTGATCATGCTTCGATTATTCGGTGAAATCAAGGAATCCATTACGGATGGCCCGGGGCTCCGTTATACACTTTTTGCCCAGGGCTGTCCTCATTATTGTACAGGGTGTCATAATCCTGAAAGCCATTCTTTTACCGACGGTTACCTTGTGAAGGAAGAAAAGGTAATCGCTGAAATCCTCAAAAACCCCCTTCTCGACGGGGTTACCTTAAGCGGAGGAGAACCTTTCATGCAGGCACCGGAGCTTGCCGCTGTGGCAGCTGCCGTTAAAGAAAAAGGTCTCAGCGTCATTGTATTTTCGGGATATACATTTGAGGAACTGCTTGCTCTTTCGAGCGAACGCAAGGGATATAGGGCGCTTTTGGAGAATACCGACATTCTGATTGACGGACGTTTCGACATGGATAGAAAATCGATGGACCTGCGTTTTCGGGGTTCCGCAAACCAGCGTGCAATCGATGTCGTCAAGTCACTTAAAACAGGAAGTGTTATTCTTTATCCGCTGTAAGTGCCGTATATCGGGACGCATGTTGTTTTTTTAATAGAAAAACGGTAATATGAATCAAGCATATTTCCGTTTATACCAGAAGTATGTCACTTAAATTCAAAAGGGGGACGCATCATGAATACGACGGAGCATGATTTTGCTGACGGCCTTTTGCATATATTTGACAATGTTCTTCTGACGGAGGAAAAGGCTCTCTCCAAAGGATATTTTAATGATTTATCGATTGCGGAACTTCATACGATTGAAGCAATCGGACCCTATGACGCGCGGGCCATGAGCGAGACTGCAAGCCGTCTGGGTATTACAACAGGAACACTTACGGTAGCTATCGACAGGCTCGTCAGAAAAGGATATGTAGAGCGTAACCGTGACACTAAGGACAGAAGAGTTGTCCGGATTAATCTCACGCGGCGCGGTAAGCTCGCATACAGAATGCACTCGAAGTTCCATTCTCTCCTGGTCAGAAGGATCATGGAACCTCTGGAACCGGATCAACAGGTGCTGCTTACTAAGATGATCACAAATATTGATAAGTTTATATCGGAGCAATATAGTAAATACAGTGATGAAACGAATTTGAAAACCAAGCTGAATGACTCTAGGAGGTCAATTGAAGATGTCTGAGCACGTGTCCGGGAAACAACAGGTTGATTCTGACAAGAAGGTAGACTCTGACAAAAAGGGAGATTCTGACAAAAAGGGGGATCCTCGAGAACGCTGCCCCGATGAGACTGCAGACGAGAAGAAGAAAGACAAGATATACGATGATATTATTACTATGGTAACTCGTATGACGACTCTTTCACCGACTGATTTAGCGCCCGAGACGGATATAATGTACGACCTGGGGCTTGATTCACTTCAAATATATGAGCTTGTCGTGGATTTGGAAGACGGCTATGATATTCGACTTCCGGATGAAGATCTTGAGAAAATTCACACTGTTCAGGATGTAGTTGACCTGGTGTTCAGACTGTCACGGTAAGCCGCCGCCCCCGGAAACGGGGACTTGTGCCATGTGTTTCAGAGGGAATGTATGCATTATGTATTTATAATGAATTATTTTGCCGACAAGAAGCGTATTTCGGATTCGGAAAAAGCAATTAACGATCTGAAGCAAACGAAGGGTGATTGTGTTCATGTTATAAGGACAGAATATGCCGGACATGCCGGAGTGATTGCAGCTGAATATGCCGATGCATTTGGGGAAGATGCTATCATCTTTGCCTGCGGGGGAGACGGTACTGTACATGAAGTGTCGAATGCGCTTTTTATGCGCAAAACCCCTATGGCTGTTCTTCCTATGGGAACAGGCAATGATTTCGCCCGGTCGGTCCTCCCGCCCCAATATTATGATAAGCCCCATCTTCTGATTGCGCGTATCGATAATTATGAGATTAAGCCTATTGACGTGATTCGTGTCGAAAGTTTCGATGAGAAGGGCAATATTATTAAGGAGTGCAGCCAGTACAGCATTAATATTACATCTTTCGGTCTGGACACGATGGTTCAGGCTGCTGCCAAAAAGATCACAAAAGCTGCTAAGCACGCCAAAATTATCCGGAGAAATGCCTACACGCTGGCGACAGTGGGCTGCATTATTCGAGGATGGGATTTTAAAATGCATTATTCCTTCGTGCTTGCGGATTCATCTGAAACAGTAGAGGGGACACTTGACTATATCCTGGTTGCTATCTGCAATGGACAGTATTACGGGAATGGTTTTCATCCCTCGCCCAAAGCAAAGCTTGACGACGGTGTCCTTGACGTATGTCTGGCAGAGGATCTTCCGCTCAGAAAGGTCATACCGCTGGTATCACGCTATAAGAACGGGACGCATGAGACTCATCCGCAGATTCACACTTTTCGTGTAACAAGCGGGGTAATAACAGCAGTCAACGGCAACCCGCTGCTGCAGGGTAATTATGAGGGCGAAGATTTCAAGGGTAATCAGGTCAGGTTTGAAGTAGTACCCGCAGCTGTGTCGTTTGCTTTTTTCTCCATCTGAAGCATCCAAGCGGTAATGTCTTCCGTGAGCTTATGAGCATCTTTGCCGTAATCAGCCGGCATAAAAGGCTTGCCGTAATGAACTATGACTTTCTTTCTCCTGTGTGCCGTGTGATCCCATGGCTGCGGCTTTTTCATATGTCTGGAATAGACATCAAATCCGCCTTCTATGTATACGGGAAGAAGAGGAACATTTGCTTTTACGGCCATATAGGCGGCACCGTCTTTGAGCTCGGCAACTTTACCGTCGTGAGACCGGGTGCCTTCGGGATGGACAAGCATGATATGTCCGTTTTCAACTTCCTTTTTTGCCTTAATCAGTCCGCGGACAGCACTGCCGTAACGATCTACGGCAATTCCCTGCCCGACACGCATAATCAGGCGTCCCATAAGACCATGAGATGTCTCAAGATCGGAAGCTGCCAGACAGCAAAAAGTGTTGAAGTGCTTTCTTGGAAGAAAATGTGCAAGCCACATTCCGTCGACATATGTCTGGTGGTTCGCTGCAATGACATATGGAATTGTCTTAGGAATATTTTCTTTGCCCTCAGAGGAAAAACGTAAAAAAATGAGTGTTGCGAGAATGCCCGCTTCATAGACAACATTGCCGAGAAATCCACGCTTAACCGGATATTTATCGGCGTCGCCCGCGTCAGCGGGCTTGGTTTTTGGTGTATCTGTTGATGGACTCACTGTATCTATATCCTCCATGCTAATGATAATAATTGATACCGGAAAGGATTCCGATTTTATTGTACTCTTCATGCTAGACTAGTAATGAGGTAATGTCAAATCAACTTTTCTCAGAATGCTTTGACAGTCAATGCAAACACTTTTTTCATGGACGGTTTGAAGCATACGTGATATCATCGATAAGAGTCTGGAAATTAATTTGGAGTGAGTCTCTTACACATAAAGCTGATATATCAGCTTACACAAAACGCTATTATTTTCGTCTGGGGAGGATATATATGCAGGTCGTTACTGGCAAGGGAATCCGTGAAGCAGTTCGTTATGATAATCTTCGTGATCTGGTACTTGATACACGCACCAGATATCCGGATAAAGATGCCTTTATATATCGCAAAAAGCCCAATCTTGCAGAGATTCACAAGACATTCAAAGATTTTGCCGATGACGTTGAATACATAGGAACAGCGCTGATTGAGCTCGGTCTTTCCGGTGAACATATTTCCGTAGTCGGGGAAAATGCATATGAGTGGGTTGTATCCTATTCGGCTATTGTCGGCGGCGTTGGGGTAGGTGTACCTCTTGACCGGCTTCTTCCGGAAACGGAGACGGTGAGTCTCCTGAACCGGGGGAAAGTAAAGGCTGTCTTTTATCATCCCAAACACCACGAGATGATGATATCTATTGCCGGAAGACAGGAAGAAGATAATCTTGAGCTGCAGTATTTTTTCTGTATGGATAAGGAGCTTATTAAGGGCGAATTTCCGGATGACCCCCGCTTTATGGATTTTTCAGCTTTGAAGGAATTGGGACAGTCTCTGATGAATAACAGTGACAGCCGTTTTTGCGATGCTGCCATCGATCCGGACGAGGTACGTATGATTATTTTTACGTCCGGAACAACAGCCGGCAGCAAGGGCGTCATGCTTACACATAAGAATATATGCTCCAATGTATACTCCATTTCCACAGCGCTGCGTGTTGAACCCGGCGAGCGTGCTTTTTCGATTCTTCCGCTCCACCATACCCTTGAGAATACCTGCGACTTTTTCCTGATGTCACGGGGATGTGCTATCTGTTTTTCAGACGGACTCCGGTATCTGGTCAAAAATATTCAGGAATGGCATGTTGAGATAGTTCTTTCGGTGCCGCTGCTTTTCGAGAATATTCACGGCAAAATTATGGACAGTATAAGTGAATCCGGCAAAGGAACACTCATCTCTGTGGCTGTCCCTGTTACAGGTGCTCTGAAGAAGCTTCATCTTGACTTTAGACGTGTCGTATTTGCTCAGATCCTCGGCAAGTTCGGCGGACATCTGCGTCTGGTTGTTATCGGGGGAGCCGGAATTGATAAATCGATTATCCGTGATTTCAATAACTTCGGCATTGATTTTCTTATGGGATACGGCCTTACGGAAACATCTCCTGTCATCAGCACAACCACACCGGAAAGAAATGTCTTTGGCAGTGTGGGTGTGCCCATGAAAGGAATTCAAGCCGCGATCGACACCGAAGAACCCAAGTACGGGGCTGTCGGTGAAATCCTCACCAGAAGTGACTGCGTTATGCGCGGATACTATGACAACAAGCAAGCGACAGATGAAGTGCTGATGCCGGACGGATGGTTCAGGACAGGTGACATGGGATATCTCGACCGCAACGGATGTATTCATATAACCGGACGGGTAAAGTCCATGATCGTTCTTACCAACGGTAAAAAGGTATTCCCTGAGGAACTGGAGTCGCTTATTAACCTGATTCCGGGCGTTCGCGAGTCTTTTGTGTGGGGTGAGAAGACGGACAGGGATTCTGTTGTGATATGTGCAAAGATTCTTATTGACCGCCAGTCTATCGGCAAGCACCTGCCTGTTCCGGAAAAAACACCGGGGGACAAGGCCTTGAGCGCATATTTTCACGGCCATCTGAAAGAAATCAATCATGAGATGCCATCTTATAAGGGAGTCCGCTATTTTGTATTCTCGGAAGGAGAGATGGTAAAGACCACGACGCTCAAGATTAAGCGCCAGCAGGAACTTGCCGCGATTCACGAGGTTCTTGCAAAGACAGGAGCCACTCTGAAATCGGCTAACGGGCAGAATCTGGACACCCTCTGAGGAGGTACTATCCTTGGGACTTCGAATATTACACGGAGAACACGCTGTTGACCTTTTGGATGCCTGTCTTGAAGAAATTTGCACGGAAGCAATGGAATGGCCTCAAAAAAGAGCATTCCTGATTGTTCCGGAGCAGACAAAGGCGGATATGGAGCGTCGGTATCTTGATGTCAGAAGGCGCGTAAATGCACGCAAAGACGAATTTTCAGGTGCAGCGTCGAACGCTCTCATGCTTATTGATGTTGTCAGTTTCAACCGGTTTGCACACCGGATTCTTTCCGAAGTCGGCGGATTTCCGGAAGAATATCTGGATGATGCCTCGGAAACTATGCTGATCCATCGAATCCTTCATGAAGGAAAGGCGGATTTCAAGGTGCTGTCGGCGCTTGCGGACAGAGTCGGGTTTGTACCGGACCTTCAAAACGTACTGGGGGATTTTGTCCGTTACCACGTCACACCCGACAAGATGAAAGAGCTGGATTACCCTTCCCTCGATCCGGCATTTGCAGCCAAAATGGCCGATTTCGCACTTCTAATGGAGCGCCTTGACGCCGGTGTCCGGGAGCTTGGTTACTGCGACTTGCGTGATGAACTCGAGCGTCTTTCCGGCACACTGGACAAACTGCTTCAGGAAGACCGGGAGCATCTGACGTGGCCGCTTACGCGCCTGGATTATTTGCACGAAACTTCCATCTGGATTCTGGGATTTGGACAGATGCGTGATTTTACACCGCAGGAAAGTATCGTCATAGACCGCCTGTATCATCTTTGTGAAAAAACAACCATTTCCGTGTGTGCGGATTTGGTACCAAAGCAAAAAACGCAGATTCCGGATGGTTCCGGTGCGTTCCTGTTCGGTAGACAGACACTTTATAATCTCCTGGACCGGTTCCCGGATAGTATACTTCGTGAAGTCAGACCTGCCGGTAATAAGAATCCTGCTCTTGCGCATTTGTCAGAAGCCTTTTCAAAGAGAGTAACGACTCCCTTTGACGGGGATTCCTCCGCCGTCCGTGTTCTTTTTCTTAAAAACAGTATGGATGAACTGCATTATGTCGCCGGTGAAATCAGGCGGCTTGTACTGACAAAAGGGTATCGATACAGCGAAATCAGCGTTGTGCTTTGTGACACGGCATCATATGAATCCAATCTTCACGCAGTATTTGCCGAATACGGCCTGGATCCGTTTCTTGATAAAAGACGTCCGCTGTCCGGTACCGTACTGGTGCGGTTTATTCTGTCGATACTCGATCTTGGCGTGGCCGGCTGGTCATTTCGTCCGCTGATGGCGTGCCTCAAGTCCGGTATGTGCCATATTACGAAGGACGATGCGGACCGTCTCGAGAATTATTGTCTGGAACATGGTCTTTTCAAGGGATTTCGGATTTTTTCCGAAGCCAACTATAGTGAAAGGGACGATGCGGACGGGAAAATGCTGGCACTTGTCAGACGTGTTCTTTTTCCGATACGTGATTTCCTCAAAAGGCTCACTGATGCCGGAACTTGTGCGGGAAAAGCGACGGAAATGCTCTCCTTCATGAATTCATACGGCGGTGAAGGTACGGACAATTATCAGCCTGGTATTGCCGGACAGGTCGAAGCTCTCTCAAAAGAGTGGGTTGAGGCCAGGGATCAGGATGCGGCACTTGCTCTTGTATCGTCATTTAACGAACTGGCGGACCTTCTGAAGAAACTGCAGGGACCAATCGGGGAAACGCAGATGTCGCTTCTGAATTTCAGAAGCATGCTGTCAGCTGGAATGGAGGCTTCGTTTTCCGGAGCCATTCCTTCCTATGTAGATCAGATACAGATTTCCGATACAAGAAGAGGTTCCCAGAGGACGTGCCGCGCGCTCTTCCTGGTAGGGGTACAGCGCAGTATTTTTCCGTTCAAGACAGTGAAGGAGGGATATCTGCGCGGGTATGAGCGTGATGCTCTGGCTGAGAACCTTCAGATTCCGTTCCCGAGCCGGTCGAGGGATCAGGTATTTGCAGACTACTACACTGCCTACTCGCTCCTTGACTGCCCGGAAGAGCGGCTCTATCTGTCGTGCCCGCCTGCCGATGACCCTTCCTCCGTTTTCGAGCTTGTGAATGATCTGTTTCCGGAGAATACAGCTGTGAAGAGTCTTCCGCTCTCCGAACATGATCCCCGTCTCTTTTCAAAAAATGCTCTGCAGAGATATATCAGGACGGGCTTATCGGCTGACAGTCCGGAAAATGAACGGATCAGCTACCAGCGGATTGCATGCCGGTTTCCGGACCTTGCCCCGATAGCAGGCGAAAACAGGGACATGTTCGCAGTTTCTATTCCTTCCGGTCAGATTGACAGACGGTACGGCGATATCGAAAAAATGAGTGTGTCGCAAATTGAGACGTATGCGGCTTGTCCGTTTCAGCATTTCGGAAAATATGTAATCGGACTTACCGAGAGAAAGATCTATGAAACGGCTCCGAATGTGGTGGGATCGCTTCTTCACGGCATATTTGAGAATTCCATGATCGAATACTGCCGCGAAGAAGGTGCCGCTTCTGACCGGGAAGGAAAGCTTCTGGTTCATCAGAAATATTTGGGCAGGGATTACCGGTCATGGGCAAGGGAACTTCTGAAAACAGTGGTGGAACAATCGGATGAGCCGATTACCCGGGATCCTGCTTTTCTTGCGAGCGACGGAAACCGCATCATCCGCGTCGCTGAACATTCGCTGCGTGCTATTTTTCTTGATATTTCTCCGGACGCATTCGAACCGGACCGGATGGAATGGAAATTCGGAGAAAACGGCGTGAACCCGGTCAGAATAGACCTTCCATCGGGACGCAGTATCCTTTTCCGCGGTACGATTGACCGCGTTGATCTGAACCGGGAGCAATCAGAGTTTCGGGTTATTGATTACAAAAGCGGTGATAAAAAGATAGATTACCCGTCTCTGTATTACGGTCTTTCGGTGCAGCTTCCGGCTTATCTTCATGCATTTGCCTCTGAAAATCCCCTGTGGACGGCAAGGGACGCCGGATATTTCCATCTGACGTCGCCCATGATCCCGATTAAGGATCTTAAGGGAAGACCTGACGCGAATACGCTAAGCAGGAAAATAGGGAAGACCTATACGCTTCGTAAGCTTGATCTGGATAAAGACGAACTTCTCCTGTCGGGTGTATATGCAATGAAGAAGATAGACAGACACTGCAGGGATCTGTTCGGCGGAGAATTCTCTGTCGCACCGCGCCTCCTTCCGGGCAAGGCAAGTAAGCCCGCCTGCACGTATTGTACCCTTATGTCTGTATGTGGAATCGACCCTGCACAGCCGCCGTTCCTTCGACTCAAAGAACTCGAAATCCCGGAAAGGGAAGACGGGAAAAAGGCAAAAGCTAAAGATGTTTTTGCCGCATGCATAAGAGAATCCCTAACCGGAAACAAAAACGAATCCTTAGCTGGAAACAAAAACGAATCCTTAGTCGTAGAAGAAGGTGGAAACGTATGAATCTTACACCGCAGCAGCAAAATGTTGTCGAGGCCGACGTAGGAAATCTATTAATTAGCGCTGCCGCCGGTTCCGGCAAAACCAGCGTTATGACTGAACGTATCACTTCACGCATATTATCAGGTCAATTGGATCTTCGTCATATTCTCGTTATGACATTCACCAATGCAGCAGCGTCGAATATGAGAAGCAAGATCGAAAGCAAACTTACGGATGCCCTTGCGAGAACAACCGACAGCATCATGAGGAGAAGAATCTCCGAACAGATATCCTACTTACCTGTTGCTCATATTTCTACTATCCATTCTTTCTGCCTTGATGTTATCGGCAATTTCGGATACGATGCACGGACCGACGAAGGTGAAGTCGTTATTGAGCCGGGTTTTTCCACACTTGATCCGGTACATGTATCACTTTTGTATCAGGAAGCTGTAGATGATGTGCTTACGGCCCTGTACGAGCTTTCGCACGCAATCATGAATGTACAATGCCCTGATCGTCAGGCCGCTGTACAGACCCAAAGAATGCCGGGCGGCAAAAATATTGTCCCATTTACTTTGCTTGATGAAACAATAACTTTCGAGCAGTGGTTTGCTGACTTTGACCGCATGACCGCTTCACTGGGAAGTGCGCGAAACGACAGCTCAGTCAGGGATATTATTAGAGCATTTCATTCCTATCTGCGAAGCATGCCCGAATATGAAAACTGGATAAAAGAGAAGCTTTCGGATATGGAGGCAGCGGCAGCGGATTTCGAGAATACCGGAAGTGCGCAGACGCTGCTGGCAGATTTCTATACAGCTCTTTCCCTTGCAGAACCAAATATGCAGGCCATGATGCATTTGCTTCCGGATGTCGCTTTTGTCAAAGCGGCTGCGAAAAACAAAGAGTATCAGGATTATTATAAGGAGCAGCTCCGGATTGTGCGTGAAATCATGGACTCCCGTACGTCCGGTAACCTTACATGGAATCTATGCGTCCGGTTTGCAGCCGGACTTCCGGAAGGTAAGGGGTCTTTTGCCTCCAAAGCCGACGACAATAAGACTTTGTTTTTTCGTCTTTATGCTCCGGTGAAAGAGATTCTTTATTATCTGACGGGAATGTGTTCGCCTGTCTCGGATATCGACTCGTTCAAGACGCCGGCTCGTTTTCTGTTTGCCAGAAACAAGGAAGCACTTGAGGATGAATTGCTCTATATGATTCCGGTTGCATCACGTCTTTATGAGGTACTTCTGCTGATTGATGACAGGTATGCCCGGAAAAAGTGCGACGAGAACGGTATCGATTTTTCAGATTACGAGCATCTGGCCCTTATGCTTGTGAACAAGCCGGACGCTCAAAAATATTACCGGGATACATTTTCTGAAATATATATAGATGAATATCAGGATAACAGCCGGATTCAGGATGCGATTGTTTCCTGCTTTTCAAAAGAGAACTGTTTTGCAGTCGGGGATGTCAAACAGAGCATTTACCGGTTTCGTCATGCCAGACCGCAGCTCTTTCTTGACAAAATGGCACAGTATAGAAATCCCGACAGCGGAAGACTGCTCGAACTGAACAGTAATTTCCGGAGTCTGCCCGGAATTCTTGCTCTGGTCAACGATATGTTTGCACAGATTCTGTCGGCTCCGTCCGGGGAAATTGATTATGACGATACACAGAGACTATTTCCGGAAAGAAAGAATGACAGGGAAGTCCTTCCTGCACCTTCTGCGGAGCTCATTTTAGTTGATCTGACAGCTTCGCTTCCAGGGCCCGACGATGAGACTGATTCTTCTGTTCAGACAGAATCCGGTGAAAATACGGCAGTTCAGACAGAATCCGGTGAAAATACGGCAGTTCAGACAGATTCCGGGGGAAATACGGCAGTTCAGACAGATTCCGGGGAAGATGCGGTCGGTGAAGAAGCAGATGATACGGCTGATCTGGCCAAATCCGAAAAGGAAGCCTATGCGGTCATAGCAAAAATTCAGGAAATGCGCAGTACTTCAGGTGTTGAATGGCGGGATATTGCCGTGCTGGCACGTACAAACAATGAAGTCGCACTGTTTTGTGATCAGCTCAACAGACACGGTATCCCTGCCGACGGAGGCGGGGAATCTGAATTCCTGTCCAACCGCGAGATTCTCCTGATGGAGAATCTCATGCTGCTTCTCGATAATTTTCGTCAGGACATTCCGCTTGCAGCCGTAATGAGGGCATCTTTTCCTCAGACCGGCTTTACACCGCAGGAGATGCTTGCCATTTCGCTTTACTGCAAAGAGACAGGACAGCACACGGATTATTTTCACGAGAAGGTCCTTTTTTACCGGGACTTTGCAGCGGATTCTTTTCTTCTCGAAAAGGTCAGGGGATTGTGTGACTGGGTCGATTCTCTGCGAAGCCGGTCGATGTACCTGCGGGTCTCTGAATTGATTGAACAGATCTATGTCGAGACCGGATTTAGAGAACAGGTCAGTTCACTGCCCAACGGTATGGCAAGGGTGCAGGCTCTGGAAACCTTTCGTGATTGGGCCAACAAATATGAGACCGGAAGAAACGGAGGGCTGTATCGTTTTGTTACATATATTGAAGATATCAGGAACAAGAAAGAGAGCCCCGAGGAGTTTAGTACGGCTGCTGCTGACACCAATGTTGTTCACTGCATGAGCATTCACCGCAGTAAGGGACTTGAGTTCAAGAACGTCTTCGTTGCGGGCATGGACCATGGCTTTCCGTCCGGAAGCAAGGGCACGCGTATTCTATTATCGGAGAATCTCGGAATCGGAATAGACTATATCCGGCCAGACGAGGGTTACTGGTATCCGACACATTATAAGCTTGCCATGGAAACGGAAGAACTGCGCGCCGGACTCGCTGAGAATATGCGTTTATTGTACGTGGCTATGACCCGTGCAGAAGAAAAGCTTTTCCTGGTAGGCTGTATTTCCAGGACAAAAGACGGCAGCATCGGAAGAAGTGCCTCACTTCTTCGCCTGGCGCGTGAGGAGAAAACCGAAATTCTTCCTGCGTGGCTGGTGCACAAGGCCAAATCCAATCTGGACTGGTGTCTCATGAGTTTTGCCAGAAATCCGGCTCTTCCGATGAACCGGCTTCTTTGTGAGGGGGAAGATTTTGACTATGCTGTACCTTTGGATATTGCCGGACGGCGTACGCAGGATATCCGGCTCTCGGTGCTGCCTTTTGAAGAGCTGAAGAAGACTGTGGAAGTATCTTCGTTACCGGGAGAAATGAATCCGGTTCAGGAACAGTCCGGGTACGCCTTGACTTGCGGGGGGACGTTGTCGGCAGAAGACGAAGAGCTTTTCACACTCCAGTATGCCGGTGTCTATCCTCATGAGGAAATGACGAAAGTCCCGGCAAAAATGTCTGTCAGTGAGTTGAAGAGGCGGGTAAATGACTATAGGAGAGATCAGGATGAGGACCAGGAAGATGTCATAGTGCTGCCTGCCGTAACGGCCGGAAGCCGGCCTGTCAATCTGGTTGTACAGCCAATTGCAGCTTTATCCAGACGGAAGCCGGACATGCTGTCTGCGGCTGAAAGGGGAACTCTGCTCCACAGCTTGTTTCAGTATATTGATTTCACCGAATTATCCGCCGATTCCGGACAGGAAGGAGTTCTGCGGGCTGTCGGCAATCTTGTATCCCATAAAATGATCAGAAGTAAGTACCTTCCGCAAATCCAGCCGTATTACAGCGCAATCGCAGGATTTGCATCTTCTTCGCTTTGCAGTCGCCTGGTGTCCGCGGAAAAGCAAAAAGGACGGGGACCTTTCCGTGAGATACCGTTCTCCATAACAATACCTCTCGGGAAAGGAGATGTATCGCTTGTACAGGGTATGATCGACTGTTGGTTCATCGAAGAGGGGAGCGCTGTACTGATTGACTATAAGTCCGATACTATTTCCGGAACATATGCTGACAAAGCACGTATCCTCTCTGAAAGGTACGCCGTTCAAATGAATTATTATGCTAAGGCAATTGAAGCGGCCAGCGGACTAAAAGTTAAGGAGCGAATTATATGGCTGATTCCGGACGGGATTTCTTTTTCAATCGAAGCTCCCGGAAAAATTCAGTGAGTTCAGTACGGCAGGCTTCTTCCAGTATTCCGCTTGTATATAATACATGATGATTATGATCCAGATCAAAAAGGTGGTTTTTGGAGACAACAGCTCCCGCTTTCGGATCAAAGGCTCCGAAATACACATGACGCATGCGGGCTTGGATAATAGCGCCTGAGCACATATAACATGGCTCGAGGGTTACATACAGGTCACAGTCTTCAAGGCGCCATGAACCAAGCCTCCTGCAGGCCTGCCGGATTGCCGCCATTTCGGCATGGAGGGTAACATCCTGCCTGGTCTGCCGGAGATTATATCCTCGTGCTATAATTTTGCCGTTGTACACAATGACGCAGCCGACCGGCGACTCATCAAGCTGACGAGCCTTTCGCGCAAGCAATAATGCGGATTTCATATATTTTTCATGTTGCTGCGTCTCATTCATGCATAAACTATAGCACGAAATCACATTTTTGCGCGATCTTCATTTTCTATTTGCGATTCCGTCCGCGAACGCTTATAATTAGCCTGCCGTAGTTGTGGACATGTATTTTTTTGCTGCTTCGGATTTTTTATTAAGGATGGTTCAAAAATGGCATCAAAACAGGGTATTTGTAAGAACTGCGGTTCATTGATAATGTTAAATGACAGAGAAGATATTTGTGAGTGCCTTTTCTGCGATTGTTTTTTCCCCAGTGCGGAGGCCATCGAGATAGCCAAGAATCCCGGAGCCTATACATTTCCCCATGAGAAACAGGAGAAACACGAAGGCGTTAAAAAATATAACGTGACTCCGGTTTATCCGGATCCGATTCCGGCTGCGGTCAAACGTGCTGATGCGACGGCTCCGCTCAAGGTTGAGAAGAGTCCGTATGAAGTTTCTCCTGATGATATTAAAGCGCCGAGAAAGACGCTTTTGATGATTCTTGGGGTCACTGTCGGTATTATCGTGATCATTGTGGCTATCGCTTTTCCTTTGTATCGGGAGAGAATAGTTCATCGTGATGCACTTTCAGCATCCATAACGGATGTTTTCAGTGAGTTTACCGTTGACGCAACCAAAACTGACGGCTACTATGTAGGCTTTACCCTGCTCGGACAGACAAATGGCGATCTTACCGTTACTACCGCTGACGCGGTCACTAACGATAATGTGCTTCTCACTTTTGAGAACTATGCTGACCTGCGGGCTAAGGAATATGGTATTAAAGAGAGTGATTTTTCCGCTTATTACGGAAACGTTATTCTGACGGTTTATGCCGCAAACGGAAGTTATTCTCTGGATGTCGGCGGGAAGGGTGATATGACTGCAGATCATGTTACCAAGGAATCATAAGCTGCACTGACGCAGGGTCTGATATTACCCTGGAAGAGGAGTTCTTTTTTTAAGGGCTCTGTGTGTATTTTGCAGCAGACCAGGCTATGGGGAGGAATTCTATGGCAAATGATTATCGTTCTATTCTTGTGGAAATTGAAAGTATTGCGCGTGGTAATAATAACCGCATTACGTATAAAGATGTTATGTCCATTATTGAGTCCAATGATGTGGAGCCTGAGATAGCGGAGAAGATTTTTGACTCGCTGGAGGCAAAAAGCATCGAAATTTTGCCTGAGACGAATGTTGAGGAAGAGAATCTCAACGAAGTCGATCTGAACGCAGGATTTGGGGAAGGTGTTGGACTCGATGACCCGGTCCGCATGTATTTGAAGGAAATTGGCAAAGTTCCGCTCCTCAACGGGGAGCAGGAGCAGGATCTTGCCCAGCGCATGCTCGTAGGGGACCAGGATGCCAAGGATATGCTGATTGAAGCAAACCTGCGTCTGGTTGTATCAATAGCCAAACGTTATTTAGGGCGCGGCATGCAGTTCCTGGATCTGATTCAAGAAGGTAATCTGGGCCTGATCAAGGCTGTTGATAAATTCGACTATTCAAAGGGATTTAAGTTCAGCACATACGCAACATGGTGGATACGTCAGGCTATTACACGTGCTATTGCCGATCAGGCAAGGACGATTCGTATACCTGTACACATGGTTGAGACAATTAACCGGCTTGTACGTGTCCAGCGTTCTTTGATTCAGGAGCTCGGACGTGAGCCTGAAGTAGAAGAAATTGCAAAAGAGATGGGGATGCCGGTCGAGAAGGTAAGAGAGATTCAGAAGATTTCTCAGGAGCCAGTATCTCTCGAAAAACCTATCGGAGAAGAAGAAGACAGTCATCTTGGTGACTTTATTCCGGATGATGACGCTTTATCGCCTGCAGATCAGGTTGCCTATACTCTTCTTAAGGAACAGCTTCTCGAAGCGATGAGCGGTCTTACTCCCCGGGAAGAGAAAGTACTGCGCCTGCGTTTCGGTCTTGATGACGGCAGACAGCGCACACTCGAAGAAGTCGGACGCGAGTTCAACGTTACCCGTGAGCGAATAAGACAGATAGAGGCAAAGGCCTTAAGGAAGCTCAGACATCCAAGCCGCAGTAAGAAACTGAAGGATTATATTGATTGATTTCCCATAAAGGGATGAGCCTATTTGTTAACATACAAGAAAATCTGTAGGCCGAGCCTGCAGATTTTGTTGTATAGGGAACTTTTCCGGGGGAGAAGATGAAGAAGCTTTCTTTTAAAAAGGGCACTCTGCCGATTGACGGCATGGATTTTTCCAAAGGCCGTGCTTTGTCGCAGGAGCGTGTTCTTGAACACTTCACACCGAAAAAGGTGGTAATTCCCATGTGTCAATCCATCGGTACTCCGGCTGCTCCGATTGTCAGAGTGGGTTCTGTTGTGTCGATAGGTCAGATGATTGGAAAGCCGACCTCACATATCAGCGCTCCGGTACACGCCAGTATTTCAGGAACCGTGACCTCGATCGAGACCATTCGGCTGCCGAGCGGTATGGACAGTGTTGCGGTTTGCATTCAAAATGATTTGAAAAGGCGGCTCGATGATTCCGTACAAAAGAGAACATCACCGGAGAGTCTGTCGCCTAAAGACTTGAGGCGGCTGCTGCTGTTCTCCGGTATTGTCGGTATGGGGGGGGAAGGATACCCGGCGGCTGCCAAGTGTCAGCGGGCATCCAAAGCAGGTGCTGACACTTTATATGTCAACGGACTGCAGAGCGAGCCGTACCTTACCTGCGACATTCATCTGATGCGGGAGCATGCCGACCGTGTGATACAGGGAGCGATAGCACTGGGCAGCGTATGCAGGGTGCAGAAAATAGTCTTTTGCCTGCAGGATAAATGGACCCAGGAAATAGACACGATGGAAGGCGCCATCGAAAGATTCAGGCCTTCTTATCCGGATCGTGAACTATCTCTTTTAGTCTTTAAGGCACGGTTTCCCCAGGGCTATGACAAACTTCTGATTAAGGCGATTTACCAGGTTGAACTTGACGAGGATCAGAGCCCGGAAGAGACGGTAAAGGCTGTGATATTTAATGTGTCAACATGTGCTGCCTTCTGGGAGAAAATTGAAAAGAACCTTCCGTGTACCTCACGGGTCGTTACGATATCAGGGGATTCGACAGCACAGCGCAATGTCCTGGTTCCTGTCGGCACATCGGTTGAGGAACTTCTGGACCGTATACCGGGTATCGGAGCCTGCAAAAGAATTGTAATCGGCGGCGCCCTGATGGGCGTGAATATTACAAATCTTGATACCCCTATTCTGAAAACGACACAGGGGATTACGCTGATCAGACAGGAAGATCCACAGCGTACGGCATGTATCCACTGCGGATCCTGCGTCGAAGCGTGTCCGGTCGGATTACTTCCCTATTTATGTAATCGCCTTATCAAGATATCCGAAAGGGACGCACTTGCGTATGAAAGCATTGACAAATGTATCTCCTGCGGAGCCTGTTCCTATGCCTGCCCGGCGGGAATAGAGCTGTCAGCTCATATTTCAATAGCAGCACATGAAAAGCGGAAAGAAGGAGGCGGACTATGATCAGGAAATATCCGGCTCCCCATATTCATAAAGAGATGAATGTGGGTCTGATTTATCCGCGTGTCTTGATTGCTCTGCTTCCATGCGCTGCGGCTGCTGTTTATTATTATGGAATTCGAGCATTGCTGCTCCTTATGACAGCAATGGCCTCCTATGTCATATCCGATTATCTGTTTATCCAGTTTGTCCGGCACGAGACATATGTATGGGATGCAAGCGGTCTTGTGAGCGGGGCGATCCTGGCTCTTATTCTTCCGCCGACGGTCCCGATTTTATATCTTGTCGTGGGTGTATTCTTCGCGTCAGTTGTCGTCAAACAATGCTTTGGAGGTGTAGGCTGCAATATATTCAATCCGGCTCTTGCGGGCAGAGCTTTTCTCTCCATTGCCTTTCCAGCCATTGATTCGGCATATGTGCAGCCGATCGTATCACGCTGGTCGCCTGGCACACTCCTGTACGGACCCATTGATATGGTAAGTTCAGCAACCCCGTGGATAAGCCAAAAGGAACGGGTCTTTGAGCTTCTTTCTGGCAGATATCCGGGTACCGTCGGAACCACATGTGCGGCAGCTATTATAATCGGCTGCATCTATCTGGCTGTTCACGGAATCCTGCGGCCGCAGGCACCTCTCGCATACCTTGCCGTTTTGTGTGCCGGCTACTGGGTCATAAGCGGAACACAGGCATCTCTTTTCGGTATGTTCTATTGGATTTTCACGGGTGGAATTCTGTTCGCTGCCGTCTTTGTGATGGGAGATTATTCGACAACCCCGACAACAAACTACGGCCGGATCCTATTTGGTGCGGGAGCAGCGGTTCTGACTCTTCTGATAAGAAATATGGGGAATCCTTCCTACGCCGTCGGATTTTCCGTACTTGCGATGAATGCTGCCGTTCCCATACTTGACCTTTATATCCGCCCGAAAATTTATGGTATGCCAAGTTGGTTTTCCGGGAAAAAGAATAAGTACGGAAAGATCACGGAGAGGGAAGGGGAGCAGGTATGACGCGTACTACATTCCGTAAGATGCTGACACAGGCGGCGGTACTTTTCCTTGTAACAATAACCATCCTTCTGGTGATGAATCTGATTACAAGTCAACGTCTGGAATCAGAAAAGCAAGCCGGATTTCAACAGACTCTCGGGATAGTTCTTCCTGCAGAAAGGTACAGCGAAATTTCGCTTGTTCCTTATCTTGAGAAATACCCGTCGATAAAAAAGGCATATGAGGCTTGTGATGACGGCGGCACACTCCTTGGATATATTATTGATGTGACAGCTGAGACCGAGACCGGAGAAATAACAACAAGAATGAGTTTTTCACTGGACGGAGAAACCCTTATTGCACTGCGGGTGCTGGATGATGGGGAGAAAGCAGCGGAGAATGAAAAAGTACGGACACTGGATTTTTACAATCAATTCGCAAATATCCGTGTACCGGCCGCACTGCTGTCAGATCTGCCGAATCAGAATTTGACAAGCAAGGTATATCCTGCGATTGCCGGGCTTACTGATGGAACATTCAGGGAGATGCAGCAGGAAGCAGATGAGTCGGGATACAAGGATTTCGTTGAAGTTGCAGTGAAAGACGGACGTATTGTTCAGGTTACGTGGGATGCCACACAGACAGACGGCGGAATCAACCGCGTAAAGGCTTCTGTTGACGGTTCTTATGTACTTTCCGATAATAAAGTTATTTGGGCGGCGCAGGCCTATGCAATGCAGAATAAGCTGATAGAGGTTCAGGATCCTGCCAAAATCGCGATCAAGTCGGACGGAACTACTGAGGTTGTTACTGATGTGACAGTGAGCGTGAACGCATTTGTAACATTAGCCAATAAGTGTATTGAAGATTCAAAAAACGGATTTACGGCAGCTTCCGTCACACCCTCAGGCGAGACACCCGGCGAGACGTCCGGGGAAACGGCAGGGGAGATTCCCGGGGAAAGCAATCCTGATGACACGCCAACCCCGACGGTGCAGCCGACTATGGAAACAACAGCGGCATCAGGGAATGCTGCGGAAGATCCTGCACAGGCGACATCTGAGGTATACACGGGAAGCGAAGACGGCGTTGTCCAGAACAGCGAGAACGGTGCTTTGCCTGATACGATCGACGGACTTCCTTCCTCATCAATAAAAACCAAAATCATTGGGGTGGAGGGATCACAGCAGACTTCCAGAATCGTCGTAAGCACTGTAAATCAGGCATATGTATTTCTAAAGGAATATTTGATCGGAGAGCCATGAAAATTTTGAGAGCAAAAGTCGGAATAACACAGCAGGCATTTTTGACCATGGGTACGTACCTGTGTATAATCCTGTTTCATTCGACATCCCTGGCTTCTGCATTTGCCGCTTCAGTATGTGTTCTTCTTATTCAGGCAGCGGCGTTTTTAGTCCTTCCAGCCTTGTACAGGCGAATAACCGGAATGAATCTCACATTTGCGGCGGTTTTTCTTACGGTTATTTTGGCAGTAATCATCTATCGATTATACGGATTTCTGCCATTTGACGGTATTATGCCGTCCAGTGTGCTTTTTCCGGACTTAATATACCTTCTTATTCTCGTTCCTCTGCTTGTGGATCAGGCGCATTCCTCTGATAAATACAGAGCTCGATTTGCAGTAATACAGGCGGCATTGTTTGTTGGAATGATGGTTGTCGTATCCGTATGCCGGGAAATTCTGGGATTCGGCACTCTTTTTGGAGCGAGGATCTTTCCGGAAGGGACACAGCCGCTGCCGCTTTTGACTCATTCTTCAGGGGCTGCCTTTCTGCTGCTGGGATTCACACTCCTTGGGCTATATTTCTATCGCCGCATTTCCGGCAGATCACAGGTGCTTGCCGTTATTGACGAATCAAACCCATTTGCCGGACAGCCGGTTCTGAACAGGAAAAGAGATCTGGGCAATTTGTATACCGCACTCATTTCACTTCTTGTCGTCTCTATCGTGATGCCGGGTCTCTATTTCCTGATAATGCTTGCGATGCCTTTTGAAATACCTTTTGACTATATAATGATTCTTGCAGTCGTGCTGCAGGGAATCGTTCTATTGATTCTGCATCTGATTACAGGCCGCGGCAACGCATATATTGCGGAAATCCTGCATCTTCCGTGGCTCATCCCATTACAGACGTATGTGTTGGTTCTGCCTTTTTCAACGTCAATGAGCAGCTTGCTATTCAGCCGTGGTGTACTCGGCGGACTATTTGTATTGTTCCTTTTTGTTGGCTTCTCCTGGATATTTGGGGCATGCATCCTACTTTTTTTGAAATCAGTGAAAAGAAGGCTGTTGTTTGGAAACCGTCCTGAAATGCTGTCCGGTCTGCCGCTTTTGCTGCTTTTTATGGGTATTGGCCTGCTGATCCTTGCGGGATTTGCAACAATTCCGGATATACTGACGACGCACTAAAGCTGCTAAAATTCATATCCGCGTCATTTCGGTTGTCCATAAGCTCAAAATACGGTATAATCGTGAACGGTCTTACCATCAGACACGCTGGATAATTGATGATGATTTGTTTCCGTAGCTCAGCAGGATAGAGCGATCGCCTCCTAAGCGATAGGCCAGCGGTTCAAATCCGCTCGGGAACACCAGAACGAGAGCATAGAGCCGTAAGGGTTCTGAGCTCTTGTTTTTTTTGATTTTTTTGATTTTCCAGCGGACCTCTGATACTGACTTCAGAAAAAATCCCTCAAATGTATATTGACAAACAAGTCGTGAGTTTATACAATTAACTCACGACTTTCAAATAGCCAGTACTAATTGTTTCTGCTGCAAAACCATCAGTTGAACCGTTGAATAATGAAACTCAGAATGATTTTACAAAATGGAGTTCTTTGTTGAGCGATTCGCCTTCTATTATGAGGAGTGTAATAAATTTGGCATACGGAATGAATATTGATGGCGTACAGAAATCAAATAGATGTCTGGTTTTAAGTATAATGCTGGATACATATTTTATCTCAAGGGCAAAACTTGCCCAAAGAACAGACCTTAATAAAGCAACGATAACGAATATTATTAATGAATTTATTGAAATGGGTATTATTGAAGAATGCGGCAAGATTCAAGGTGAACACGGACGCAAAACGGACGGAATCAGATTGGATGTTCCGAAGCCCAAAATTATTTCACTTCGTATTACCAGAAAATACTTCGAAATCGTGGTATTCGACTTGAATGGATTCAGGCAGAATCCGGTAAGAAGTAAAATAGATGCCGCCAGCGACATAACACTAATATTTGGAGAGATGAAATATCAACTCGACAGACTGATAGATGATATCGGTGTACAAAGCGTTCTTGGGATCTGTATGGCCGTCCCCGGTCCGTTTATCCAAAGTGAAAACAGCGTATCTCTTGTCACTGGGTTTGAGCAGCTCAATAACATTAATTTCAAGAAAGAATTTGAGAAGGAATACGATTTTCCTGTTTTTATTGAACACGACTGCAAGCTGGCAGCTTTTGCCGAATGGAAGTATTGGTCGCAGGTCAACAAAATGAACGAGGGAACTCTCATTCACCTGCTTTCGACCGGCCAGGGCGTTGGCGCAGGTATAGTTGTTAATGGTAAGATGATAAAAGGCGCACTGGGTACAGCCGGTGAAATTGGGCATATGGGCATTAATTTCAATGGTCCTGTTGCGGAAAGCGGCAACAGAGGAATTTTTGAGTATTACTCGTCTGCAGAATCAACCAGACGGTATATGCTGGACAGACTTCATGAGTTTGATCAATCTGTTCTTTCAGAGAGCAGTACGCTGGAAGACATATATCTTGAATATTCGCTGGAAAATCCGCTGGCAGTATGGGCGGTAGAAAGGACGGCATGGTATCTTGGATATGGTATTGCCGGATTAGTGTCACTCCTTAATCCGAACATTGTAATTATCGGTGTGGATTATCCGCGTTCGCAGAAATTTCTTGATGCAGTCAGAGCATCAGTCAGACAACTTACCTATTCAGAAATATATGAAGGCATGACAATCGATTTTTCTCAGATAGAAGGAGACGTGACGCTTTTGGGCGGGTACAGTTTTGTTGTGGATTCCCTGATACATTCAAAACAAATATATGACCAGTTAAAGAGAATCATTTCTACCGGTTAACAGAGCTATTTGTAAATTTACATATAGAAAACCACATGAATCCCGGCTTTCAGGTACGTTCGAAAATTTGCAGACACACAAAAAACAGGAGGAAAGAAAATGAATAACACACCCGAAGTAAAATTAGGACTTGTTGCTGTCAGTAGAGATTGTTTTCCCATGGCCCTTTCACAGACCAGACGTCAGGCTGTAACAGCAGCTTATACCGCCAATACCTCCCTTTATGAGTGTCAGACGATTATTGAGAATGAACTGGACATGAAAAAGGCGCTGGCTGAAGTACGTGCTGCAGGCTGTAATGCGCTGGTTGTATATCTGGGCAATTTTGGTCCGGAAACACCTGAGACACTTCTGGCTAAGGAATTTGACGGTCCGGTTATGTTTGCAGCTGCTTCTGAAGACAGCGCCGACAGCCTTGTCGGCGGACGCGGTGATGCTTACTGCGGCCTCCTAAATGCCAGTTACAATTTGAAACTTAGAAATATTGTGGCTTATATTCCGGAGAATCCGGTAGGAACCCCTTCTGAAGTCGCTGAAATGATTGCCGCTTTTGTTCCGATTGCCAAATCGGTTATTGGACTTCGTGCTTTGAAGATCATATCTTTTGGACCGCGTCCTCAGGATTTTCTGGCCTGCAATGCACCTATCAAGCAGCTTTATAATCTGGGTGTTGAGATAGAAGAGAATTCAGAACTTGATTTGTTCAGTGCCTTTAAGAGACATGCTGATGATGCCAGAATAGCTGATGTCGTAAAAGACATGGAAAAAGAGCTGGGGGCCGGCAATAAAAAGCCGACAATACTTCCGAAGCTTGCACAATACGAAATCACGCTTCTTGACTGGATGGAAGAACATAAAGGCAGCCGGGAATTCGTAGTATTTGCTAATAAATGCTGGCCTGCGTTCGAGATGGAATTCGGATTTGTCCCTTGTTATGTTAACAGCAGACTCGCGCAGAGAGGCATTCCCGTATCCTGTGAAGTTGATATCTACGGTGCGCTCAGCGAATTCATCGGAGTTTGTGTCAGCGATGATGTTGTTACCCTGCTGGATATTAACAACACAGTACCGGCCGATATGTATAAGAAAGATATTGAGGGCAAATTCAATTATAAGCTGACTGATACTTTCATGGGCTTTCACTGCGGTAATACGGCTTCTACCAAGCTCTCTTCCTGCAGCATGAAATATCAGATGATTATGGCGAGAGCGCTGCCTGAGGAAGTAACACAGGGAACACTCGAGGGAGACATCATTCCCGGAAATATCACCTTCTATCGTCTCCAAAGCACGGCCGATGCTCAGCTCAAGGCTTATGTGGCGGAAGGTGAAGTACTTCCCGTTGCGACGCAGTCCTTTGGCTCAATCGGTATCTTTGCAATCAACGAGATGGGCAGATTCTATCGACATGTCCTTGTGGAAGGAAACTATCCTCATCATGGAGCCGTTGCGTTCGGTCACTTCGGAAAAACGTTGTTTGAAGTGTTCAAATATATCGGCGTAGATGAAATTAGCTTTAATCAGCCCAAGCCAATGCTGTACAAATCAGAAAATCCTTTCTGCTGAGATCACTGATCTGCTGAGATCACTGACAGGCAAACATTTTACGCTGTTCGCTGTCCATAAAATGATCTGGTTACAGAGGTCACCCCAACAGCAGTCAAATTCTGCTGTTGGGGTGACCCCTGTTTTTTTGTTATTATTCAGGATTGAAGTATACTGTATTTGTACAGTCCGGTAAGTAAGGACGGTGGTAATCGGCATGATTAGGAACAGGCGGAGAAGAACATATGAAAAAGAGTGATGTTTTTGATCATCTTTCCTGCAATCTCGGTGTGAATAGTGATGAACCCAATATAGAGTTGGCATCCTCATTGTGCGCATCGCGTAATGAAGGTGCCGTAGAAACGCTCATTGGAGGTCTGCAAAGCAGTAATCCGGCAATAGCCGGTGACTGCATAAAAGTTCTGTACGAACTTGGCAGGCGCAGCCCCGATATGATCGCGGACTATGCTCCGGTATTCATCAAGCTTTTACATTCTAAGTCCAATCGTATGGTCTGGGGCGGCATGACGGCGCTTGCCTTGATCACCAGACTGAATCCGACTGATGTTTTTGCCGGGAGGGACACCGTGATCAAGGCCTATGAGAACGGAAGCGTCATTACCAGGGATGAGAGCATCAGTGTTTTCGCAGAACTTTCCCGGGCGGATGAAAAATACGAACGAATCATGTTCCCGCTGATTCTTCGTCATCTTGCGTCTTGCCGTCCGAAGGAAATCCCCCAGCATGCACAGCGTGCCCTTGCAGCTGTCAACGAGGCAAATGCATCTGCATTTAAATCCGTTATTGAAAAAAGGATTGATCTGCTTTCCTCTCCCCAAAGGAAACGGGTTGAGAAGATCCTTCGATCCGTCTGAAAGACAATAACAGGGGTTCTTTTGTCGTGTGATAAGATCAATTGAAATGAAACTCGCATGTTTTCCTGGGCTTTTCAATATTCGTCAAAACAAAAATATATTTGATTATCTAATAATAGTTTAATAATTGAGGTATAATCTAGTTGAAATGTACATACGGCAGATTGCATCCCGATAAGGGATTGGCAACCATCACGTTATTTCTGGATCACTCAATAGAGACTGAATAGTTTTTGTAGGGAGGTATCAAATGGATGTAACAAATGTCAATTGCGAATGCAGTTCAAATCAGGAAAAACAGAAGCTCGATGAGATTTCTAACATCATTGACCTTTACAAAGGTAAAGATGGCAGCCTGATTCAAGTCCTTCACCTTGCACAGGAAATTTACGGATACCTTCCTATTGAGGTCCAGAAAATCATAGCATCATCCATGGTTATTCCTCTTTCCGAAGTGTCAGGGGTGATTACTTTCTATTCATTTTTTTCGACTGTGCCCAGGGGGAAACATATAATACGAGTATGCCTCGGCACGGCCTGTTACGTCAGAGGCGGCAAAAAGCTGGTCGAACGCCTGCAGGAAATTCTGGATGTGAATATCGGAGAGACAACGCAGGACGGGAAATTTACTTTTGAAATTGCGCGTTGTATCGGTTCCTGCGGACTTGCTCCTGCCATGATGATTGACAAAAAAGTGTACAAGCAGGTGAATGTAAACAAATTGGAATCAATATTATCGCAATATTGAGCACTTGAGGGAGTGACGATTATGAGCAATCAGCAAATAGCGGGTATAGAAAATACACGTGAGAAAACAAAGAAGTGCGAAATAACCAGTGCTGCCGATCTGAACAGAATAAAAGACAAGTACAACGAAAATCTGGACAAATACCGTTTTCAGATTCTGATATGCAGCGGTGCCGGCTGTATATCCTCCAATTGCTGCGAGGTCAAAGCGGCCGTCCTCGATGAAATTTCGCTCATGGGAATGCAGAATGACGTAATTGTATATGAGACCGGCTGCATGGGCACCTGTTCCGCAGGTCCGGTTATCCTGATTCTGCCTGAACGTGTTTTCTACACATCGCTCACACCCGAAACCGTAAGGACAGTTGTCCGAAGCCACATCGGAAAAGGTGAGATTCTTACTGAATATACTTTTTACGACAATTCCCTGCGTAAGCATGTTCCGAAAATTGACGATATAGATTTCTTCAAAGAACAAGTCAAAATCGCCCTTCGCAACTGCGGTGCGATGGAATACGGGAGTCTCGACGCATACATTGCAAGGGACGGATTTTTTGCTGCCGCCAGGGTACTTACGGAAATGAGCTGCGCCGATGTTATCGAAGAAGTGAAAAAATCCGGGCTGAAAGGCCGGGGAGGCGCAGGATTTCCAACAGGCATCAAATGGGAAGCGGGACAAAAAGCGAAAAGTGACCGTAAGTTCATTGTCTGCAATGCCGATGAAGGGGATCCCGGGGCTTTTATGGATCGAAGTATGATCGAAGGGGATCCATATTCGGTAATAGAGGGAATGATTATCGGAGGGTATGCAATCGGTGCAGATCAGGGTTATATCTATATCAGGGCGGAGTACCCGATTGCGGTTGAACGCATGTCTCAGGCTATTGAAGAAGCTCGCGTGCGAGGGCTTCTCGGCCCGCAGTGCCGTCTGTTCGGAAGCGGTTTTTCCTTTGACCTTGAGATCCGGATCGGAGCCGGCGCCTTTGTCTGCGGGGAAGAAACAGCGCTGATGAATTCCATTGAGGGATGCCGCGGCGAGCCCAGACAGAAACCGCCTTTTCCGTTCCAGAAAGGTCTTTTCGGATTCCCGACCATCATCAATAATGTGGAAACTTTTGTTGATATTCCTGTTATTCTCCTCAAAGGCGGTGAATGGTATTCACAGTTTGGCAGCGAGTCAAGTAAGGGAACGAAAGTATTCGCACTTGCGGGAGACGTTGTCAATACAGGTATTGTCGAAGTGCCGATGGGCAAGTCTCTTGGCGATATCCTGTTCAAAATCGGCGGAGGGATGCAGCAAAAGAAAAAATTCAAGTCCGCTCAGATCGGAGGACCTTCCGGAGGGTGTATCACACAGGACAATCTTAATGTCCCGACCGATTATGAATCGATAACAAAGCTAGGGGCTATTATGGGTTCCGGCGGACTTATCGCCATGAGCGAAGATACATGCATGGTAGATACCGCCCGGTTTTTTATGGACTTTATCAAAGATGAATCCTGCGGTAAATGTACCGCTTGCCGTCTCGGAAGCAAACGCATGCTGGAAATATTAGAGCGGATTACAAGAGGAGAAGGAAAGGACGGCGATATCGAGCTCCTGGAAGAGCTTGGTGAAACTATAAAGGAAACGGCTATGTGCGGTCTGGGCCAAACAGCCCCCAACCCGGTTCTGAGCACTATAAAGTACTTCAGAAATGAATATGAAGAGCATATTCATCAGAAATACTGCCGCGCCGGAGTCTGCTCAGAAATGTTTATATCGCCATGTGAGAATGCCTGTCCGGCGAACGTTAATGTTCCGGGCTATCTTGCCCTTGTTGCGGCCGGCCGCTTTATCGACGCCTATTATCTGATAAGGCAGGAGAATCCGTTCCCGGCCGTATGCGGCCGGATCTGCACACATCCATGTGAAAGTAAATGCCGGAGAGGATCAACCGACGAGGCACTTTCTATTTGTGATCTCAAGAGATTTGTTGCCGACTATGCGTATAAGAATGAGAAACCCTTCAAGAGCGACATCGTTTTTCCCAAAAACGGAAAAAGTGTTGCAGTCATCGGTGCGGGTGCTTCCGGACTTACCTGCGGATATTATCTGGCACGTATTGGATATACAGTTGATGTCTATGAAACCCAGGGCGTCGCAGGAGGTGTACTGGCCTTTGGTATTCCTGAATACCGCCTGCCCAAGCAGGTCCTTGCCCATGAGATAGATCTTATTGCCCAGTCCGGGGTTAACATCATTCTGAACTCTGAAGTTGGAAAAGACAGCAATTTTCAGGATCTTAAATCAAAATATGACTCTGTCTATATTGCAACAGGAACGCAGTTTCCACAGAAAATAAATATCCCGGGAGAAGATCTGCCGGGTGTTTTGCATGGGATCAATTTTCTGAAGGCAGTGAATCTGCATGAACCGGTCGAGGTAGGGAAGACTGTCGTGGTCATCGGCGGCGGAAATACAGCCATAGACTCATCCAGGACAGCACTTCGGCTTGGTGCCCAAAAAGTTACCATACTTTACAGACGTACGACGGATGCCATGCCGGCATATGAGAATGAGGTGCTTGAGGCTATCGCCGAAGGCGTGGAGATCATTGAACTTGCGGCTCCGGTTTCGTTTATTGCAGGTGAAGAGGGCCCGGTGGCGAAGATAGAGTGCATTCGCATGGAGCTTGGGGAATTCGACAAGACCGGCCGGCGCAAAGCCATTCCCGTGGCAGGATCCAATTTCTTCATTGAAGCCGATATGGTCATTCCGGCAGTGAGTCAGTATTCCGACCTTCCTTTCATCCGGAAGGACGAAATAGGAATTACGCCTTGGGGCACATTCATTATCAACGACAGTACGCTGATGACGACAATGGATGGTGTTTTTGCAGGAGGAGATGTCGCAAGGGGGCCTGACACGGTGATCCAGGCTATAGCCGACGGAAAGAAAGCAGCTGTCTCAATTGATAAATATCTCGGCGGAAAAGGCAAACTCAATAAGGGAAAAGAAATTGAGATACCCAGTGTTTTTGATGAGGATGAAATAGTCTCACTGAAACGCTTCCCGCTAGAGATGCTTTCCGCAGAAAAGCGAAAGAATAATTTTGACGAGGTAATTGTGGGTTACCATAAACTGAACGCTATGGCTGAAGCAATGAGATGTCTGCACTGCGACAGAAGGTAGGTGAAAATAATGGTTAATATTACGATTAACGGCAAACATATTTCCGCCTCCGAAGACAGCACCATTATGGAGGCGGCGAAAGCCAACGGCATCAGCATTCCCGGCCTCTGCCGGCTCGAAAATGTCCACCAGTACGGATCCTGCAGGATATGTGTGGTTGAAATGAAAGGTGCCAGGACCCTTTTAGCTTCCTGCATGACCGTTGTTTCCGAAGGTATGGAAATTTACACCCATTCCGAAAAGGTCAGGAAGGCGAGAAAAGTCCTGTATGAACTGATTCTTTCGGATCACGACAAAGACTGTCTGAACTGTAAACGCAGTCAGAATTGTGAACTCCAGGCGCTCGGAAGAACTCTCGGTGTGGAAGAGACTCGTTTTGAAGGCGAACATTCCAAGCGGTGCCTGGATACATCCGCTGCCATTACCCGTGATATGTCCAAATGTATTCTATGCCGGAGATGCGTTACCGTCTGCAATCAGGTGCAGGGAACGGGCATTCTGAACGCACAGAACAGGGGATTTGATACCGTGATCGGACCGGCAATGAACCTGCCCATCGGCACAGTGAACTGTGTCTTCTGCGGGCAGTGCACGGTTGTGTGCCCGGTGGGTGCCCTTAAGGAAACGGATGGCCTTAAGAAAGTCTGGCAGGCGCTGAGTGATAAGACCAAACGAGTCGTCGTGCAGACGGCCCCTGCGGTGAGGGTTGCCCTCGGCGAGGAATTCGGATACCCGGCCGGCACACAGGTTACCGGTAAGATAGCCGCAGCACTCCATGAACTCGGATTTGCAGATGTGTTTGATACGAACTTTGCAGCCGACCTGACCATTATGGAGGAGGGGACGGAGCTTCTCGAGAGACTTGCCAATGCGTTGACCGGAACAGGAGCGGTTCTTCCGATGATTACCAGCTGCAGTCCCGGCTGGATAAAATACGTTGAGCATAATTATCCGCAGCAGCTCGATAATCTGTCTACATGCAAATCCCCCCACATGATGTTGGGTGCTTTGGTAAAGTCGTATTATGCGGAGAAAATCAATGTGCCTCCCAAGGATATCTTTGTGGTGTCCATTATGCCGTGTACAGCCAAAAAATACGAAATTACCAGAAGTGAGCTCCAAAACGACGGTCTGCCGAATGTGGATGCGGTGCTCACGACCAGGGAATTCGCCGCAATGATTCGTGAGGCCGGTATTGATTTCAGAGAACTTGCCGATGGAGAATTCGACAACCCGTTAGGTCTGTCGACGGGAGCAGCGGATATTTTCGGTGTGACTGGAGGAGTTATGGAAGCAGCTCTCCGCACGGTTTATGAACTTGTGACCGGCCGGGAAATTCCTTTTGACGGACTGCATATTACTCCGATTGAAGGCCTTGAACAGGTAAAGACAGCGCAGATTACGATTGAAAATCCTGTTGAAGAATACAAATTCCTCGACGGTGTTACCCTGCATGTCGCAGTAACCAGCGGACTGAAGGGCGCAAACCAACTGATGGAACAGGTAAAAAAGGGAGAATCCCCCTACCACTTCATCGAAGTAATGGGCTGCCCCGGCGGCTGCATTACAGGGGGAGGACAGCCCAGGTCAAGCGATCCCGAAGTAAGAATCAAGCGGCTGAAAGGAATATACAGTGAGGATGAGGGCAAAGCACTTAGAAAATCACACAATAACCCTTATATTACCAGGATATATGAGGAATACCTTGGAGCTCCGTGCGGCCGCAAATCCCATGAACTGCTTCATACACATTATGTAAAACGCGGAATTTACAACGAGCTTATACAAGACGGCAGTGATGATGCGGCGTCGAGTGAAAAAGCAGATTTCAGTGATAAAGACTGATAACAAAATCAGGGCAGTCTCTAACTTTGCGTCTTGAGACTGCCCTGATTATTAATGTGCAAATGTCTGCTCCTGCATATTACTGCCTGGCAGAATGGACCTTGCAAAGGAATACTTATTTGAAGTATCTCTCCAGAAGTCCTTTGAAGGCCTTGCCGTGGCGTGCTTCATCACGTGCCATCTCGTGAACCGTATCGTGAATTGCATCGTAACCGAGCTGCTTGGCAAGAGTAGCGATTTCTACTTTACCCTGCGTCGCGCCATACTCGGCGGACATGCGTACGGTAAGGTTCTCTTTGGTATCAGCAGAAACGACTTCGCCAAGCATTTCAGCAAAACGCGCGGCGTGTTCTGCTTCCTCAAATGCGATGCGCTTGTAGGCCTCAGCAACTTCGGGGTAACCCTGACGGTCTGCTGCGCGGGACATAGCCAGATACATGCCGACCTCGGTGCATTCACCGGTGAAATTCATCCGAAGACCTTCAACGATCCGGGGATCCACATCCTTGGCAACACCAATCACATGTTCGGCAGCCCAAACCATAGTCGCATCTTGAACCAGAATGAATTTCTCACCCGGGGCACCGCACTGCGGACATTTTTCCGGAGCAGAATTGCCTTCGTGTATATAACCGCATACTGGACATCTGTATTTCATAAATGAACCTCCTATATATTTTATTTCCTGCTCATTATAACATGAAAAAGAAGATTGTAAAGGATGTTAAGTTGTAAAGATAACAAATAGAGACGCTCTTTCTGTGAATAATAGAATTTTCCATGCAGATTTTCACGGCTTCGAGTACAGGGAACTTGAACTCGATTAGAAGGCGGTCTGATTGACGTCCTCCCCTCCCTGAAGGAAGGGGATTCCTACTGCGTTCAGGCAAGGGCTTGAATCGCTTCGGAGGGTTCCTGCTTCATCGAGACGGCTTTTGCCATCTCTCCACAGGCTAACACGGCACGCCCTGCCGCTTCTATGTTTTTAGCCGCATTGATGTCGGCATTTTCGGTGTGACCGCACTTCACACAGGCGAACCTGACTTGTGAAATTCTGTTTTCTTTTGCGATGTGCCCGCAGCAGCTGCAACGCTGGCTGGTGTACTGCGGAGCAACCTTAACGACGTATCCGCCCATCCACTGTTGCTTGTACGTGATCTGTCGCACAAACTCGCCCCAGCCCTGATCAAGAATGGACTTGTTCAATTTGGATTTTGCCTTGACGTTTCTGCCGGGATTCTCGATTGTACCTTTGGCGGATTGGCTCATTTTCTTTACTTGCAGGTTTTCGACAACAAGGACGGCGTGGTTTTTGCAGAGCGTTGTTGTTGTTTTGTGCAAGTAATCATTTCTGACATTGGCAATCCGTACATGGCATTTCTGGATTTTGCACTTGATCTTTTGCGCGTTGTGGCTACCCTTTTTCTTTTTGGCAAGCTGCTGCTGGAGATGGGCAAGTTTCTTCTCCATTTGCCGAAGGCTGTTGATCGGTAGGATTGGTTTCTCGGTGGAGAGAGCTGCAAGTAGAGTAATGCCTAAGTCTATGCCCAAAACAGATTGCGACGGGTGGATCGGTTCATTCACTTCTCTTTGGGTCTGGACGGAAACATACCATTTTCCACCGCGAAGGCTGACTGTGGCGTTTCGGATCGATCCTTCTATGCCGCGGCTCTTCCGGTAGCGCATCCATCCCAGTTTAGGAAGAAAGATGCGCATGTTGTTTTCTTCGAGTTTGATCTGCTTTGCATCAGGAAAACGGAAGCTGTCACGCTGCCCTTTCTTTTTGAATTTTGGATACCCGGCTTGCTTCTTGAAGAACTTTTGAAAGCCTTTGTTCAAATCCATCAGCGTCTGTTGGAGTGCCTGTGAAGGAGGCTCTTTGAGCCATGCCGTGTCCGTATCCCGCTTCCAGAGCGGAAGACACTTAGCCATTTCTTCGTAACGGATATAGCCATTTCCTGCCTTTTGGCTTTCCTGCTGCAAGGCAAGAGTACGGTTATATACAAATCGGCACGTGCCGGCGAAGCGGCTCATATTTCTGCGCTGCTCTCCGTTTGGCATTAGTTCGAATTTGTAGGCTTGCAATATCTTCATATTTGTATTATACCAAATATGAAGATATTGCATAGATGCAACGGAGAAGGGAAACATTGCACTATCCATCCTCGCCCTGAACGACGAGGTTTTTCGCGCGTTCGAATAAAATTGTATTAAGTATGCGGTAAGCGTTATAATTAATACTAACAATTACATACAGATTCTGCCCATCTTAGCTACACGGAGGGTTACAATATGGAACTGCAGCGGTTTGGACGTACCGGTCTTATGATAAGTCCTGTTATTTTCGGCGGTATCATCAACATGAATGAGACACCCGAAAATGCTCAGTATTATGTTGATTATGCAATTAATGCAGGTATTAATTATTTTGATGTCGCGCCTACCTACGGCGATGCACAGTCCCGTCTCGGTCCGGCACTCAAGAAATACAGGTCTGATATTTATCTCGCATGCAAAACAACACAAAGGAGCGCGGAAGGTGCCAAAAAGGAACTTCTCAACTCCCTGGAATTACTTCAGACCGACCACTTTGATGTGTATCAGATGCACGCACTGACAACAAAGGAAGAACTGGACGAGACTTTTGGACCCGGCGGCGCCTTTGAAGTGTTTCTCTGGGCGAAAAAGGAAGGGCTGATCAGAAATATCGGATTCTCTGCTCATAGCGAGGATATCGCGATGCAGGCCTCAAGTCTTTATGATTTTGACACTGTCCTTTTCCCGATGAACTGGGCTTTGGGACTTGAGACCGGGTGGGGTGACCGCATATCAGAAGAAGTTAAGAAGACTGACAAAGGTCTTTTAAGTATGAAGACAATGGTTTCACGAATGTGGCGTGAAAATGAACCGAAAGTCTATCCAAAGTCATGGTGCCGCCCTGTCTTTGACAATGACCGTCTGGCAATCGCAGGCATGAAGTACGGCCTGTTCAAAGGCGGTGCCGCTCTGGTTCCTCCGGGCAATTTCGAACATTTTCTGTTCATGCTCAAACATATCGATGAATGTCTGGCCAATCCATTGACGGATGAAGATTTGGCCTATCTGAAGGAAGAAGCTGCCAAGGTTAAGGATGAGTTGATTTTCTGACCGGAAACTTATTCTTACAATTCAATTGTGTGCTTTAAAAAGAAGTGTGAGCAAAATACCGCTCACACTTCTTTTGCATTCAGATGCCGTTCTCATGCATTCAGATGCCGTTCTTATCGAGAAAATCGCGAAGCAGATTCATGCAGACAGCTTTCCTGTACTCCGCAGAGATACGTCCGCTGATGGGGACAATCGCCTCGTCGAATGCCGCAAGATAGGCATCCCTGACAGATGATGCCTCTGCAATTGTCTTGCCGGTCATCATGGCATCAATATCATTTCTCCTGATGATGACATCACTTACAGAGCCGAATGCAGTCGCACAATTATTGATTCTGCCGTCCGAGACACTCATAATAGCAGCGAATGATACACGGGAAATTGCCTGTGCATTACGTGCGCCGATCTTCTTGTAATAATAGTTCTCATAGCCCGATCGGGGCATAAGAATCTCGACAATCAGCTCGTCGCTTCGAAGATCAATCTGCTTCCTTCCAAGGTAGAAATCCTTGATCGGGAGGATGCGTTCATGGCCAGCGGACATAAGCCGCAGCTTGGAATCTGTTGCGAAGAAGATTAATGCACAGTCTGCTTTTGGCGAGCCGTTGCCGACATTTCCGCCGACTGTGCCGAGGTTCCTGATGGCGGGCCCGCCGACTCCGGCTGCTGCGTCCTTCAGGATATCAGGGACGAGACTGCTTTCAATGATCTCGGTAAACGTACACCCGGCTCCGATGCGGATATATTTAGCATCTTGAGTGATATTCTTCATCTCTGGAATTTTGCCTAGAAAAAGATAACTTACATCATCGGGAGCCTCGATCATAAGATCGGTGCCGCCGCCATATGGAACGACAGTCTTTTCAGTTCGTATTCTCAGGGCCTCTTCGAGGGATTCTGCAATATAGCTGTTTACCATAATCCGTCACCTTCCTCTGCTGCGATTCTGATTGCATTTACGATGGAATTATAGCCGGTACAGCGGCAGAGGTTGCCGGAAATACCCAGACGGATCTCATCTTCGGTAGGATGAGGATTCTTAGCAAGAATACATTCGGAAGCAAGTATCATGCCCGGGATGCAGAAGCCGCACTGTACAGCACTGACAGATGCATATGCTTTTTCAAGTACAGCAAATCGCTTCATTCCGCTGTATCCTTCGATTGTGACAATTGTGCTGCCTTCAGCTCGCCCCAGCGCGACCATGCAGGAATTGATAAGAAGTCCATCCATTATCACAGAGCAAGATCCGCATTCACCTTCTTTGCAGCCGCATTTGACACCCGTAAGTCGGTATTCATCGCGCAGTACATCCAGAAGGCGGGCATTTAGCGAACCTTTGTAATCAACTTCTTTGCCGTTCAATGTGAATATCATTTCCTTTGCACCTCCTGAAGTACTTTCATGGTGTCCTCAGCAGAAAATGGAATGTGGTTAATTCGGGTGCCAATCGCCATCTCCATAGCTTCGATATAGGCAGCTGGGACGCCGACAACGGACAGTTCTCCTGCTCCCTTGGCACCGTAAGGACCCTGCGGATATTTCTCAACATGGATCAGGGCAACCAGATTAGTCACATCCATCGAGGTGGGGATGATATAATCACTCAAATTGTTATTGCGGATGCGGCCTTTTGAATCCGCCGCAATCTGTTCCATGGAAGCATAGCCGACACCCTGCATGAGTCCGCCTTCCATCTGTCCGACTACGATATTCATGTCGATAGGTGTGCCGACGTCAAACGATCCGTATGTTCCCAGAACATTGGCAAGGCCTGTCAGCGTATCTATTTCCAGCTCAACAGCTGCAACGGCCCAGGCATACGTGGGGTAGGCGTCGCCGTGGAAATTCTCAATAGTGAAAGGAATAAGGAAATCGGGTTCCTGAAAGTGTTCCTCGATGATCTGATCTTCGCCGTCTTTCCATATTGCGCGAAGTTCGGCGGATGCGCGGCGAAGCAGTTCTCCGACAATCATCAGGGAACGGGATGCGACGGTAGGACCGCTGTCCGGTACCAGATCGGTATCGGGATTTTCAATAATAATGCGGTCGAAGGGTAAGTCAAGTTCTTTCGCGACGATCTTCGTGAAAGTGGTCAGAAGACCCTGTCCCATATCGGTGTTTGCTGTAAGGACATGTACGATGCCGTCAGAGGTCTTGTGTATTTTTGCAACAGCCTTGATATAATCTCGTTCGCCGCTTCCTGTGAAGCCGGCCCCGTGGAAATAAAGGCTTATACCGATACCGCGGCGATACCGGCCGGTCTGCGGCTTTGAATATTCCTTATACTTTCTGCGGAAGTCACAGGTCTTATCCACTTCATTAATCATGTCAGGCAGCGGTACCGGGAAATGATACATGCCGCTGGTCGAGGTTGAGTCACCCTCTCTGGCGATATGCTTTTCTTTGAATGTAAGGGAGTCAATCCCAAGTCTCCCGGCGACGTGTTCCATCATCATTTCAACAGCAAAGAAAGTCTGCGGTCCGCCGAAACCGCGGAATGCACCGGAGGGTACGGTATTGGTCTTTACTGCGCGGCCGTGAACTTTCAGATTCTCTATATTGTAGACTCCGCTTGAACAGATGATTCCCCGCTGAAGGACAACAGCCGAAAGTGTTGTGTAGGCGCCGGCATCATATATCACGTCAATGTCCATCGCGGTGACCTTGCCGTCTTTGACGGCCACTTTGTAATGACACAGGGAAGGATGGCGCTTGCTGGTGAATTCCATATCTTCCTGGCGATCAAATACGACACGTACGGGCTTGCCGGCCTTATGAGCGGCAACTGCGGTCTGCGCTGCGAGTATGGAGGGGAATGCTTCCTTGCCGCCGAATGCGCCTCCCGTGACATCCTGGATAATCTGCACACGGCCGGGTTCATATCCAAGAGCCTTGGCAACGGCACGGTGGATATAATACGGGCACTGCATGGAACCGTGCACGGTCATTCGACCGTCATGAGGCTCCGCGATCATGCCCTGTGTCTCAAGATATACTTGTTCCTGACGGCCGGTCCGGAATTCCTCCTCATAGATATTGTCTGAATCGGCGAATGCTTTCTCAATATCTCCTTTGCCATATTCATAATTGAAAAATACAACGTCGGAATCACGCATATTCAGGACGGCAGGCAGATCCTCATAGATTACCTCGATAGAATTTGTGATGGCAAGGACCTGCTTTTCGTCGGGACCAACAACCATGAGTATAGGTTCACCGATATACTCAACTGTCTCACACGCAAACACAGGAGTATCATCGAGCACGATATGCACCTGATTTTCGCCGGGGACATCGTTTTTGTCCACAACAAGATAGCCATCAGGCAGCACCGGAACTTTCACATCAACGAGCCGCGCCCTGGCTTTCGTGGAATAAAGAAGCTTGCCAAAAAGCACGCCCTCGGTAGAATAGTCTGCAACATACATGGCCGTACCCGATACTTTCGGAGTATGGTCAATTTTTATAACTGATTTACTGATCGTATCCATACAAATACCCCATATAACTCTGATTCGCTAACAAGAATCCCTTCAAAAAGGCAAAGGATAATTCTACTTTGAGCATAATGGTTTATACTCCAATTGTAAATGCCGTGTTGTTCTTCCGGCTCACGCGAAGTCCATGAATACAGCATACCGGATATTCGAAACCAAAAAGCATTTTTGGTTGAAGCCTTATGGCATCATTATTCTTACTTGATGATGCACTTCGAAAATGGTAAAATTAAGTTGACACATAAATATACTTATTCAAACAGACTACTGTTGAAATGCACGTTCGTGCAGAGGTAGATCGATGATGAAGAAAGAATGTATTTTGCTCACTTTAACGATTTTTCTGGTGGTTTCCTGGTTTTCATTTACTTCTTTATCAGCGGCCACTCTGAACAATACAATAACCCAATCAGGCGTCTTTGTGATTATCTATGAACATTTGTTTTTGGATGTCATTACTCTCATATGGCCTCTATTTGTTCTCGCATTTATTATTTACTATTTGACCAGGAAGCGTTTTGTCAAATCATATATTGTCAGGAAAATATATTTTATTTCTGATAATACTGCGCGTGAAGGATCACAAAACAAGGTCTTCGTTGGTCCGTTTACCGGATGGTGGCAGCTCCTGAGTCATTCATGTAGACAAAAGTTCGGATACCTGACTTTTGCTGCAGCACGAAAAGGGACGGCCTCTGTCAAATCACAGTATCAGAAACCCCTGGATTACCGCACTGCCTCTCTATCAGCCAACCCGGAAGATATCAGGAATGTTTTTAACGGATGTCATTGGATGCTCGGTATGGATATGGATAAGAGTATCCGGATCTCTGAGACCAACGCTCTATATATAAAAAGTGCGAATAGTATTGCCGTGTACTATATCCGGAGATGGCGAAAACGCTCAAAAAATAGATGGAAGACAAACGAGGCATTTTCGAAAAAAGATAATGTCATGTACATGTATGAGCAGAGTGACAAAACGATATCGTACGATTCGGCTGCGGAACTTCATAAAGCTGCACGGGGCATTGTGACAGGCACAGTTATCTCATCAAAGCCCGTTTTCAGGCAGAGCATGCTGCATACGCTGACCGAAGTATGCATCAAGTCCGTACTTAAGGGTCCGTTCGCTCAGGGCAATGTTATTTCTGTTGACGAACGCGGCGGACAGATAGTACTCAAGGAATACATCAAAGGTACAAAACTCGAGCCGGAAGAGATGGAAAATATATCAAAGATTGACGGTAATACGCCTGTTATTGTCGGGATAGACGGATACTATCCGATGCCTCCGGGACAGCATGTGCTGCTTTTTATTTCGAGGCCCGGTTGGGAGTCAGAGGAAGCTGTTCGGAATGTTTACACCTGCACGGGCGATTATGATGGTGTTTTCTTCCTGCAAAGTGATAAAATTACGTATGTTAAACCGCTGCCGGATGCATCAGGAATACACATGTCTTTAGAAGAACGGTGTATTCATGACGGCCGGCTTGCGGTAACCGCAAATGAAATGTCTCAATTGGATGAATAGCAATTGGAAATGAGGAAAATATAGATATGAGTACACCTCATAATTCAGCTGATCAAGGTGATATAGCCTCAAAAGTTCTTTTGCCGGGGGATCCTCTTCGCGCAAAATTCATCGCTGAGAATTTTCTGGAGAATTCGGTCTGCTATAACGAAGTTCGCGGAATGCTCGGATTCACAGGAACATATAAAGGAAAACGCATATCAGTTCAGGGAACAGGGATGGGAATGCCGTCCATATCCATTTATGCCAATGAACTGATGGAGTTTTACGGAGTTAAGACGCTGATACGGGTGGGAACATGCGGCTCAATCCATTCGAATATTCATTTGAAGGATATTGTTATCGCTCTAGGCGCGTCAACGGATTCAAACATGAACCATGACAGGTTTGGAAGTATTTCTTTCGCTCCGACAGCAAGCTTTGATCTTCTTGACAGAGCGTACCATACAGCCATGCATAATAACTTGAGGGCCGTTGTGGCAAATGTTTTTACAAGCGATAAATTCTATGATGGTGCTCTTCAACAGAAGATTGAGCTGCTTTCTTCCTATAGGGTAGCAGCCATTGATATGGAGACCTGCGAGCTTTATACGCTGGCGGCCAGGCATGGCGTGGATGCTCTGACTCTGATGACGGTAAGTGATCATCTGGTGTCCGGAGAAAGATGTACAACAAAGGAGCGGCAGACATCATTCGGTGATATGATCAATCTGGCATTAGAAATTGTATAAAGGTATCCGTGGGAATCATTATTCCAGACTCCAGGTCAAGAGCACAGCAGGAGATACAAGCGTATGAAGAAATCGATTATTGCAGTCCCGATGGGTGACCCGGCCGGCATCGGCCCGGAAATAGTTGTGAAAGCTGTCACAGATAGTGCCGTGCAGAATAGAGCCGTTTGTCTGGTTATTGGGGATCGGCAGGTTCTCGAAGCTGCTATGCGCTTTTGTAATATTACACTTACGATCAATGAGATTACGTCTCCTGAACATTCTGTTGACCAGCCGGGTGTAATGAATCTGATTAATCTGAAGAACGTTGATTCTTCCTTGTTTGAGTTGGGAAAAGTGTCAGGTATGTGCGGGCGTGCCGCCTTTGACTACATTGCCAAATCGACTGAACTTGCGCTGGAAATGCAGGTCGATGCCGTAGCAACGACGCCAATTAATAAGGAATCGCTCAAAGCGGGACATATCAATTATATCGGGCATACGGAAATATTTGCTGAACTGACCGGTACACAGGATCCCCTGACAATGTTCGAAGTTCGCGGAATGCGGGTCTTTTTCCTGAGCCGACATGTTTCTTTGCGAAAAGCCTGTGATCTTGTTACAAAAGACAGCATCATTGACTGCGCTGTACGGTGCATAAAAGCACTTGAAAAGCTGGGAGTTACGGAAGGCACTCTGGCTATTGCAGGGCTCAATCCCCATAGCGGAGAACACGGTCTTTTTGGCGATGAAGAAGTGAATGAAGTTGCGCCGGCTGTTTCGCAGCTGCAGGAAAAGGGCTATGATGTTGCCGGTCCGATAGGTGCGGATTCGGTTTTTCACCTTGCTCTGCTGGGAAGATACAATGCAGTGCTTTCCCTTTACCACGACCAGGGGCATATTGCGACCAAAACTCTCGATTTTGAAAAGACAATTGCTATCACTAACGGACTTCCTTTTCTTCGCACCTCCGTCGATCACGGTACGGCTTTTGACATTGCCGGACAGGGAATTGCCAGTCCTGTCAGTATGGTGGAAGCTATTTTGCTGGCTGACAAATATGCAGCCTGTTTTAAGAATAGGAGATGGTGATTATGAGTAATAAGGAAAAGGGCGGTCAGAACAATCATGTCAGGAAGGATCCTGAAGCAAGCTCCAAAAAAGTCGATGCAGCGTTATCGAAAACAAAAAGTGATCAAGTTAAAGATGAAAAAGAGAAGAGCGCTGATGGTCAATATGAAATCATCGAACTTCATGGCAGAAAAGTTCCCTGTATTACCAACAAGTATTATGAGAAAGAGTTGGCGCGTCTCCAGCTTGAACTTGTCAAACTGCAGGAATGGGTCAAGTTCAAAGGCCTGAAGGTCGTTGTTCTCTTCGAAGGCCGTGATGCAGCCGGTAAAGGCAGCGTAATCAAACGAATTACCGAAGCACTTAATCCCAGAATCTGCAGAGTGGAAGCCCTGCCTGCTCCATCACCCAAGGAAAGCACCCAATGGTATTTTCAGCGCTATGTTGCAAGACTGCCGTCAGCCGGAGAAATCGTGTTATTCGATAGGAGCTGGTACAATCGCGCCGGTGTGGAGCGTGTTATGAGTTTCTGTAACGAAGATGAATATCAGGAGTTTCTGCGCTCGTGTCCTGAATTTGAAAAAATGTTAATCCGGTCGGGCATTATACTGATTAAATACTGGTTCTCCGTGTCGGATGAAGAGCAGGAAAAACGCTTTCATGAACGTATTGATGATCCTACCAAACGCTGGAAATTGAGTCCGATGGATATGGAATCACGAAAGCGCTGGATGGATTATTCCAAAGCCAAAGACGAAATGTTTGCCTATACAGATACAAAACAGTCGCCATGGTATGTTGTCAATGCAGATATAAAGAAGCATGCCCGCCTCAACTGTATTACCCATCTTCTTACGTTGATTCCGTATGAGGATTTGACTCCCGCATTGCTTGAACTGCCGCCCAGGCAAAGGGATATCGGATATGTACGACCGCCGCTCACGGACCAGACTTTCGTTCCGGAAATCTACAACAGAAAAGTGTGACGTTACGTACAGATACTCTTGATTTTGCAGGCTGTATCCGAAATGCCGGAGAGGTTCTCAGATTTGGAGGTATTTTCAGAAGCAGCATCGGATACGCCGGCTACTGTTATTGACATGAGCGGATGAACTTCTTCAATACCATTACGATTTTTGGAAACAATATATCCACGGCTCCAGTCACTTTCACAGTAGAATTCAGGAGACAGCCTCTCGAATTCTTCGATAACCTGCCGGCATATAATGTCGGCATCCGAAGGCGTTGCAATGGCAATGAAGTCTTCCTCGCCATCCTGGCCAACAAAATATTCCTTAGGAATATTTCTGGACAGGATTTGATTTAGACACCGCATTACTGCATCGCCTTTATCAAACCCGTATACCTCATTGTACGATTTGAAATTGTCTATATCAAAATCAAGTATGCAGGATCTGCCGGAGGAAGCCACGGAGACTGGGGGCAGCTTTGATGTGACAGTCCTGCCCGGCAGTGAGGGGACGTGGTTTCCATGGGCTGCATTTACAATTTCTATCTTTATAGATTTCTCAAGCAAATCTTTCACCGTAACAATGCCGCTGTATCGTCCATCTTTGGTAATTGTAATGAAGTCATAAATTTTGTCCGGATCTCTTTGCATTGCGATTTTTACGACAATATCTATTGTCGTAAAAAAGTCGACGCACAAAAAATCCTTGCACATAATCACTTCAATTCCCTTATTGCAGTAAAGATTATAGCCATATTGGCTGCTGAGCTTGGCATTCATCTGATTTTTGGTTGCAACACCAAGCAGCATGTTGTCTTCAATTACACAAAATCCGGGCAGATATGGATCAGACCGGATCATCTGACTGACAACGGAGATTTTTGTATCCGGTGTAACCGTTCCGAGGGAAGTACACAGATTGCCGATATAAATGTCAGAAATTTTACCCTCAGACTGACGGTTTGTATCTTTTTTATAGATTAAGCTGTTATCCATAATTGCTGCAACGCTCATTTGAAATCCCCTCATTTGCTTGAGTTTTATCTAACCTCAGTATAGGGGAAGTGTGTAAGGGATAAATGTTAGCGTTGTATTTTTTTCGTTAGAATAGGAATATTGTTCTGTTATACATTATTATCATGTGTGAAAAATGCTGCTCCTGAATTGCAGCAGTTTCACTTATAATTTCCTGCATTTTGATTGGCTCTATCCTATATAATTCATTTACAATATTATTATCAAGACACATACAGGAATTGCAGGGACAGTTATAATGGATCCTGCAGGTGGTTTTGTACTCGTCCTGATCAGCATCGCACTTAACTTATTGGCAGGGCTTGTTACGTTCCTGGCGGCCGTCCCAAAGACCCTGCCGCTGCCGGAACCTGAATAACACCTGGAAGTGTTGTATCATCATCCATCAAGTCGAAAAATTTCGTCAGTCAAATGATAAATATGGAAAATAATAAGGAGATAAGAAAATGTCTAAAGTTATTGGAATTGATCTGGGTACGACAAATTCATGTGTAGCTGTCATGGAAGGCGGTGAGGCGGTCGTAATTCAAAATGCAGAAGGCGGGCGTACGACACCGTCCATTGTTGCGTTCTCCGCATCCGGGGAGCGCATAATTGGTCAGGCTGCAAAGCGTCAGGCAGTCACCAACCACACACGTACTGTAAGTTCTATCAAGCGCGAAATGGGCAGTGATTTTAAAGTAAATATAGACGGAAAGAAATATGCTCCGCAGGAAATTTCCGCAATGATTCTGCAGAAGCTCAAAACTGATGCGGAAAGCTATCTCGGGGAACCCGTCTATGAAGCAGTCATTACTGTACCTGCTTATTTTACGGATTCACAGCGGCAGGCAACGAAAGATGCCGGTAAAATAGCCGGACTGAATGTGCAGCGAATCATTAATGAACCTACCGCCGCAGCTCTCGCATATGGTGTAGATAAAGAAACAGCTCAAAAAGTCATGGTGTATGATTTGGGCGGAGGAACATTTGACGTATCGGTCCTGGATATCGACAGCGGCGTAATCGAAGTTCTTGCTACAGCAGGAAACAACCGTCTTGGCGGAGATGATTTTGACAGCTGTGTTGTGGATTATCTTGTCAGCGAATTCAAAAAGAATAACCGTATTGATCTTGCCAGGGATGCCGCTGCGATGCAGCGTATTAGAGAGGCTGCAGAAAAAGCGAAAATCGAACTCAGCGGGATGACGGCAACAACGATTAACCTCCCATTCATTACGTCGAATTCTTCAGGTCCGATACATATGGATATCACTCTGAACCGGGCCAAATTTGATGAACTGACAGCATTTCTTGTCCAGAAAACGATGGGCCCGGTTGCGCAGGCCATGCGTGATTCCGGTCTCAGTACCGCTGATATCAGCAAGGTCCTTCTTGTCGGAGGATCCAGCCGTATACCTGCTGTACAGGAAGCGGTGAGGAAGTTCACAGGCAAAGAACCTTTCAAAGGTATCAATCCTGATGAATGCGTAGCCATCGGCGCAGGCCTTCAGGCAGGCGTCCTTACAGGAGACGTCAAAGGGCTTATTCTTCTTGATGTCATGCCTCTTTCCCTCGGCATTGAAACGATGGGCGGTGTATATTCCAAAATAATTGACCGCAACACAACAATCCCGATAAAGAAGAGCCAGATTTTCTCTACAGCTGCCAACTTTCAAACGACAGTTGAAATACATGTACTGCAGGGAGAGCGTGAGATAGCGTCCTACAACAAGACTTTGGGTAAATTTAAACTCGGAGGAATCAAGCGTGCACCAAGAGGCGTTCCGCAGATTGAAGTTGCCTTCAATATTGATGCCAACGGGATTGTTAATGTATCAGCTAAAGACCTGGGGACCGGTAAGGAACAGAACATAGTCATCACAGCGTCCTCCAATCTAAGTCAGGCGGAAATCGACAGAGCGATTCGTGAAGCAAAGCAATTCGCAGCTGATGATGCACGGCAAAGGGATGAAGCAACAGCCAAAAATCGGGCGGAGCAGCTGCTTTACCAGGCGTCGGCCATTATGAAGAAATTGGATAAGGATGATAAATTATTGCTGGAAGAGTCGGTTAAGACTACTAAAAAGGCTCTGAAGAGTAAGGATAATGCACAAATCTCATCGGCCTGTGATGAACTGGCAGCGCTTCTGGATACCATGCAGCAGAAAGTGCCCCAGGAAGACGGCGCCGGTTATGACAGCGATAACGCCGGTTCCTATGCATCAGGCAGTGCCAATTCAGACAGCACCAATTCAGACAGCACCAATTCAGGTAATTATTATGACGCGGATTTCGAGCCCGTTGATAATGAAAAGCAGAAATAAATACCTGGGATACAAAAAGGAGAGAAGCGCCGTATGTTCGGATATGTAGTCGCCAACATGGATAAGTTGACGGAAGAAGAAAAACAGCAGTACCGGTCATGTTACTGCGGCTTATGCAAGTCGCTCGGAAACCGCCACGGCGCCATCAGCCGGATTACTCTTACCTATGACATGACGTTCCTTGTTCTTTTTCTTTCCGCACTTTACGGCAAAGATACCGCACCAGCAAAAGAAAGGTGTATGATACACCCTTTGAAGGCACACGAATATTGGCAGAACGAAATAACCGACTATGCGGCCGATATGAATGTAGCTCTTACCTATTACAAATTTCTCGATGACTGGACGGATGACAGAAATATACTGTCTTTACTTGAAGCAAAGGTGTTTCAGGAGGAAAATAAGAACATTGCCGTGCAGTACCCCGATAAGTGCGCTGCAATTCGAGATTGTCTGGACGAGCTTTCCCTCATCGAAAAATCAGGAGAGCTGAACCCGGACATTCCTTCGAACTGCTTTGGGGAACTGATGGGTGAACTATTCGTCCTTCGTGAAGATGAATATGCACAGCGGCTTCGGACATTTGGAAGATCTCTCGGGAAATTCATTTACATCATGGATGCCTGCATGGATCTGAAGGACGATATAGAGAAGGAACACTACAATCCTATGGTTACAACGTCTTCTGAGAATTTCAGTACCATTCTGAACCTTCTTATGGCAGACTGTACGGAAAAATACAAACAGCTGCTAATATCAAGGGATAAAGATCTGATTGAAAATATCCTGTACTCAGGTATCTGGACAAAATATGAAGCTGTTAAGAATAAACGCAAGGAGAGACAAAAACAATGATTTCCGCTCCTTACAAAGTAATTGGCGTTTTGCCAACTGCTTCGGATGAAGAAATAGCAAAAGCTTATCGAAAAATGGCAAAGAAGTACCACCCGGATGTGAATCACGGTGCTCCGGAAGCCGCTAAAAGAATGAGTGAAATTAATGCTGCCTATGAGCAGATAAAGAGCGAAAAAGCTTCCCGAAAGAGCGGCGGAGGATACTCCGGTCCGACGGCTTACGGCGGCGGCAGTCCGTTCGGTCAGAACGGACCGTTCGGAGGCTTCGGATCTTATGGCAATAGTCAGCAGAGAAGTGCATATTCGGAATTTGATACGGTCAGGCACTATATACGTGCCGGACATTACAGGGAAGCACTTAACGTACTTGACAGCATTCCAACAAGGAGCGCCGAGTGGTATTACTGCAGCGCCGTTGCCAATGCCGGTATCGGCAACAAAATAACAGCCCTGGAACACGCCAGAAGAGCCGTGCAGATGGAGCCGAATAATCTGGAATATCAGCGGGTTCTTCAGCAAATAGTAAACGGAGGAAGCGCATATCAACAACAAAGCCAGGGATATGGCATACCGATAATATCAATGAATAAGATTTGCATTGGACTTTGCCTTGCAAACCTGTGCTGCAAAATATGCGGCGGTTAACCGTATATAAGGAGAGGGAAAATGGGAATACTGGGAAATCTGAGAGATAAATTAGCCGCTTTTATGTATGGCAGGTATGGCACCGATCAACTGTACAAAGCCCTGATTGTTCTGTATTTTATTTTGTTTGCTGCAAATTTGTTTGCTAATTCAATTATCCTGACCGTTGTAATGTGGGCCGTTCTGTTTTGGACGATTTTCAGGTCGTTCTCTAAAAATATTTCCCGAAGACGCATGGAAAATGACAAATTCATGAATATTTGGAATACGATTAAGGCAAAAGCAACGTTATCTATTCGCAGGATCAAAGAAATCAGGACACGGCGTTACCGCAAATGTCCGCACTGTAAATCAGTACTGCGTTTACCTCGCAAAACCGGGAAACGAACGGTTACATGTCCACGCTGTAATAAGAGATTTCAAACGAATATAGTATTTTAATTATGATGTTTTCAGGAGGAAAAATTCATGCAGCCGGAGGGTATGGATCTGTGCACGCAGATCGTCATTTCTTTAGTGAAGCGCTATGCGTAGGTATATAATCGCTCCCGATTCGTTTAAGGGAACCATGTCATCAATGGAAATCTGCGGATTAATTGAACAGACAATTCTTAGAGAAGATCCGGATGCACACGTGGACAAGGTGCCTGTCGCTGACGGTGGAGAAGGATTCGTTGACGCCTATCTGACGATGTGCGGCGGCAGAAAATATGAGAAGCTCGTTTCAGGACCTCTTTTCGAGCCTGTCCGGGCGTATTGGGGCATGCTTACCGACGACTGTACAGCTGTTATCGAAATGTCTGCGGCAGCCGGTCTTGAGCTGCTTACACCGGAACAACGCAATCCCGGGAATACGACAACGCTGGGTGTCGGGGAACTGATCATTGATGCCGTCGAAAAAGGTGCCCGTAAAATCATCCTCGGGCTCGGTGGGAGCGCTACAAATGACGGTGGTATCGGAATGGCTTATGCACTTGGATACCGGTTTCTTGATGAAGCAGGGCAGGAACTTCCTCCGGTCGGATTCAGTCTGGCTCGGATTCATCACATCGAAGCACCTGCCGGTAAGAGGATTACCGATACGGTGATTATTGAAGCCGCATGTGATGTAGATAATCCTCTGTATGGAAGTAATGGAGCCGCTCATATTTACGGTCCTCAAAAAGGTGCTGATGCAGATATGGCGGCTCGACTTGATGCAGGCCTTGTGAATCTCGCCGTCAGACTGAGTGAAGATATGGGAATTGATATCAGTCGAATCCCCGGCGGCGGAGCTGCCGGAGGTCTTGGTGCAGGCGCAGTTGCCTTTTTGGATGCGAAACTTCATTCCGGTATTGATCTTTTGTTGGATGCCGTCAATTTTGATGAGATGGTCAGGCATGCAGATTATTGCTTTACAGGAGAGGGACGCATAGACGGACAGAGCCTTTCCGGAAAAACTCCGGTTGGCGTTGCAAGACGTGCCCAAAAGTATCATGTTCCGGTTATCGGCATAGCCGGTTCCCTTGGACGGGATATTGATTCTCTTTATGATGCAGGATTTACAACGGTCATCAGCACGATCAGAAGTCTTAACACGCTGGAAGAAACACTGAAATCCTGCCGTGAAGATCTCTGTGCCGCTGTAAGGTCAGTCATCCGGCTGATTGTCACTATGGAGCAACATAAATCTTAATATTATCAAGAAGTCCCGCCGTGTTGGACTTCCGGCCATATCCAAAAGTGGTCCGGACTTCGAAAATAATAGCAAAAATTGTTAATATAATACTGGAAAAATGAGAAACGTGTTATTATGAATATCTAACAAATGAAAAATAAATAGTAATATCATATTTGCTCGAAGCGTTTAATAAACACATGAACATCATGACGTGAAGTCTCGGGGGAGAGTGTGTGATGATACAGCTAAGTGGAGGTTATGCTATGAAGCATTTATTTCCAGATATACAGGTATTGACAATTCTACTGATCATTTTAGTTGTTCTATTGCTTCCGTTCATTTATAAAAGGATTATGATGCTGTTTCATTATCTGAAGCCATACCGCCATGATATGCGGATGGAGCAATGGCTGCGGCATCTGGAGGCACCGCCTGTCGGCAGCAACAGCGAAAGCATAATGCGGGAACTTGCCGGAAAGCAGGTTCTTCGAAAGCGCGCTAGGAGCAATGTAATACGTGACGCCCAGATGAGGGTCTACCTTAATCTTCAGTCTGTGCGACGTCAGCTTACCAGGACTCCGGCCAGAACAATTTCAATGATTCCTGCATCACTTTGGATCTTTGATAATTACAATCTTCTTTATCGTGAGATCAAGAAATTCCAGGGTGCAGGAAATCTGCATGAATTACTCAGATTACCTGTGCTTGAAACAGGCGATAAAAAAGGCTGCCCGCGTATATATCTCATTGCACGTGAAATTATTGCAGCTGCCAATAATCATCCTCAGGAAGCTACTATCATCAATCTGATTAATGCTTATCAGATGGAGAAGCAGCTCAATTCGCGGGAACTTTGGTCTATGGGATCGGTAATGAGTCTTTGCCTGCTTGAAAAAATTGTTGATGAAGCAGTTTTTCTGATTCAGGACATTCAGATCAAGATGCAGGCGGATCAGGCTGCGGACCGGATTGCGGCCGCTATGCACAGCGATGTCAGGGACATTACTGAATTACTGAAGAAAGAAATTGACAGAAACAAGTTCAAAGACGAAAAATTCATTACGCATTTCTTTTTCCGGCTCAGGAATATACCCGTCGACGATACCGAAGTAGTCCGATGGTTTTCCAGGATGAACGGTCTGGAGATGGATGCCTATCATCTGCTGATTGATGAGATGATTACTAAGGAAAGACAATATGAGGCTGTGGAAGAATCCCGGATCAGTTCGTTAATTATCAGTCTAAAGGAAATCGGTGAACTTAACTGGGACGAGACTTTCAAAAAAGTATCAAAGGTTGAGGCTGAACTCGAACTCGATCCTGCCCGCATATACTCCGCCATGGATTCGGTAACACGCGGCCGCTATCGTCATGAGGTGGAAAGGCTGGCCGAGAAATACAAACTTCAGGAAACGGAGGTAGCCGCAAGAGCAGTTGAACTTGCGTCCACATCTCCGGCTGACAGTGTTCTGGAGATGCCTGATCATATCGGAACATACCTGGTTGGCAGCGGATGCTCCTTGCTCAAAGCACTACTGGAAAACCGGCCGCTCATACGGCCGTTTCATCCACGAAACAAGAGGAACAGGCTGCGGGGCACCATCTATCTGGTTGGGATTTTCGGAATTACCGCCGCAATGCTGATTATGATATATATTGTGGCCGGTACAGTACTTATTCACCGCCCTGTACCTGCCGCCATTTTGTTCATCCAGTTTTTACTGCTCGCCGTCGGGTTTTCTATTCTGGTGGTACATACCGCATTCACACGCATGGTGCATCCGGAACCTCAGCTGTCGATGGATTTTTCGGAGGGAATTCCTGATGATTTCCGCACGTTCGTTGTTATGCCTGTAATTATAGGAAGTGCTTCAAAAGCGCAGACATATGCAAGCCGTCTCGAAAAATACTATCTGGCCAACAAGCAGGATAACCTATATTTTGCGATTCTTGGTGACCTGAAGGATGCACAGGATAAAGTTTTGCCGGAGGATTCTGCTGTTTTGGATGCTGCAGCCGAGGCCATACAAAAACTCAACGAGAAATATCCCGGTTCTTCGGTGCGGTTTTCACTGTTTCTTCGAGAAAGGCTTTGGAATGAGTATGAGAAATGCTGGATGTGCTGGGAGAGGAAAAGAGGCAAGCTTGAAGAGTTTAATGCACTGCTCTCCGGCGAGGAAGGACTTGGTTTTGAAATACGCGTTGGTTCACCCGAGTTGTTTTCAAGTTTTCGTTTTGTCATCACGCTTGACGCAGATACGGATCTGATACGTGAAAGTGCAGGGCAGCTGGTGGGTATAATGGCACATCCGCTCAACCAGGCGGTTATTGATGACAAGAGTAACCGGATTATCAGTGGTTATGCAATAGCCCAACCAGAGATCTGTGCGAGGGTCAATGATTCCGGAGCCAGCTTCTTCACTCGCCTTTCAGCGGGGGAATCCGGCATCGATCGCTATGCTACGGTTATATCAGATATTTATCAGGATACATTCGGCGAGGGTATTTTTGTCGGTAAGGGAATTTATGACTTTCGCGTTATGCACCGGCTGTTAAGGGGAGCAATCTCGAGTAACACGGTTCTGTCACATGATCTACTGGAGAGCAGCCTGACGCGGTGCGCATTTGCCAGCGGAATCAGGGCGCTTGATACCACTCCTCCGAATTTTGCTGCTTTTGCCCGCCGGGACCACCGATGGATTCGCGGAGACTGGCAGCTGCTTCCCTGGATTTTTCATCGTTCGCAAATAAACTGGCTTTCACGATGGAAAATGATTGACAATCTGCGCCGAAGCCTCACATCTACTGCAAGTGTAATTGCCATAATAGTCAATGTGATTTTTTTCCCGCAGTATGTGTGGCTCTGGGTACCTTTTGTACTTCTGGGCGACGCCTGGAGATTCATATTTTTCCTGTATGGAATCGGCAAACAGAAATTCTTGAATTCATCCGTGCATATTGCTTGGAAAATATTATATGAGCAATTTATGACGATGTTTCTTCAGACAGTATTTAGCTTGATTCTGCTGCCGTTTAATGCTTCATTATCATTGGATGCCATTTTCCGCACACTGTTCCGCGTATTTTTCAGCCACAGAAACCTGTTGGAATGGCAGTCGTCGGAAACGGATGAGAAAAACCTGCCGGACACGCTTGGCAGTTATATATGGATGATGTTCCCTGCAGAGTTTCCGGCTTTCATACTCGCTGCAGTTACTTTTCTTCTGGTTGATTCACCATTTGCTGTTCTTCTGTACGCTCTTGCCTGCGCATGGATGCTTTCCCCGTTTGTTGCCTGGATCACCAGCCGCACCCGCACCATTTCCACCTCGCGAAAATTCAAACCCGAGGATACCTTGGAATTACGCCTTCTGGCCCGGAAAACCTGGAGATTTTTCGAGGACTTCGCAACTGCTGAGAATAATTGGCTCTGTCCGGACAATTTGCAGCAATTTCCAGGGCCGAAACTGTCGGACAAGACATCGCCGACTAATATCGGCATGCAGCTGCTGGCGGCCTTGAGCGCCTGTGATCTTGGTTTCATCAGCCTGCGTGCCCTGGTCAGCCAGTGTGAGGCAGTTATGCTGACACTTCGCCGGATGCAAAAGTGGAACGGGCATTTGTTTAACTGGTATAACGTGAAGACGCTTGAACTGCTGATGCCGCAGTATGTGTCAACTGTCGACAGCGGTAATTTTCTGGCACACCTGATTACCCTCAAAAATGGTTTGCTTGATCTTGCTGAGCGGTCTCTTTTTCCGGATGAGATGCTCCTTGGACTCGGAGATACTCTTGCAGCGGCCGGAGTCAGCCGGGAATCTCTGAAGGGGTCTTTTTCCTCGCAGAAAGACAGGGAGACTCTGCTGGACTTTTTGCGGACAACGGCAGCTGAACAACAACTCGACAGCTATTGGCAGCAGCGTATTGCACAGGCTGCGAACAGTCTTGAGACAGAAATGCATGAACTGGCAGGACCGGACGGTCTTATTCCCGATTTGAGCCTTAATGATCTGGCAGAGTCCGGCCAGGCTGCTGCGGTTATGATTCTGAACAGCATTCGATCCATCAGCATGGAAATCGACACAGTTGTCGGGCATGCTGATTTTGAAAAATTGTACGACGGCAGACACAACCTGTTCTACATAGGATATAGCGTTTCCAACCAGCGAGCCGATTCGGGACTCTACGATTTGCTCGCTTCAGAAGCCAGGGTAACGAGTTTTCTTGCCATAGCCAAAGGCGATATTACACAAAAAAACTGGTTTGCACTTGGCAGGCCGCTGACGCTGGTAAAAGGAGTTCCTGCACTTGTTTCCTGGAGCGGCACCATGTTCGAGTACCTGATGCCCAACATAATTATGAAAATGCCCAGAGGCACTATTTTGAACCGAAGCTGTACTGCTGCAGTCAAATGCCAGATCATGCACGGAAAGCGGCAGAAGATTCCATGGGGAATATCGGAATCACAGTATTTTACATTTGACACTGACTCGAATTATCAGTATTCGGCGTTCGGGATGCAGTATCTGCGCCTCCAGTCAAGTATGAAGCCGGCCAGAGTGGTTGCACCATACGCAACTGTACTGGCTTTGGATATAGCTCCTGAGGCGGCGGTGAAAAATCTTCGTCAATTGGTTAAAGTAGGTGCAGGAGGGACGTACGGTCTTTTTGAATCGCTGGACTTCAACAAACCGGATGCAGGCAGACTTAAACAATATTCACTTGTGCAAAGTTTTATGGCCCACCATCAGGGGATGATTTTGGCATCCATCAATAATAGTCTTCATGAAAATATTCTGCAGGAACGCTTTCACGATGAAGCGATGATCAATGCAGCTTCGATCCTTCTCGAAGAAACACGTTCGGCTGTCCTTATATCCCTCGCACGGCGCGGGTATTCGATTAATATTGAGCTGGAGGATTTTGAGGATGAACAATTTGAGAGCCGTTACTGTAATACCGTTAATTCGCAGACTCCGGTTGCTCATGTCCTGTCAAACAATCATTATCTTCTGATGCTGACATCATGCGGTCAGGGTTTCAGCAGATGCGATGATATCATGATCAATACCTGGCGGCCGGAGACTACCAGCCTATCATACGGGAATTTTGTCTATATACGCAATCTTGCCTCCGATCAGATCTGGAGCAATACATATTGTCCTACATTTGCCAAACCGGATGAATACAGCGCGATATTTTCAGCGGACAAAGTTGAATATAAACGAAGGGACGGACTGATAAGTACAAACACAGCTGTTGTGCTGTCGCCATTTGAAAACTATGAGATACGCAGAGTAACACTTACAAATCACAGTGATCTGGATGCTGAGATAGAATTGACAAGCTATATTGAAGTTGTTGACGATTTTTATCTTGCAGAAGCAATGCATCCTGCTTTCAATAAGCTGTTTTTGGAATTGGAATACGTTTCTGAGCGTAATATGCTGATTGCAGGACGGCGCAAACGTTCAGAAGATGACACGTTCGGAAAAATCATGCATATGGTATGGTCGGAATCCAAGTTTGTCCGTACAGTCGAGTATGAGACGGACCGCCGTTCCTTTATTGGACGAGACGGGACCAAAGCAATGCCTCAGGTTCTAAAAACACATTTGCCGCTGTCAGGCCGTGCCGGATTCTCACTCGATCCGATTATGAGTCTTCGCTGTATTGTATCTGTGCCTGCCAACCGATCGGTCGCTGTCAGTTTTATTACCGGTTATTGTACTACCAGGGCTGAGGTGCATAAACTCAGCTATGAGCTGCGGAAAACGCTTTGGAGCGAAGATATTTTCCGACAGGCTTTGACGAGCAGCAGACTTGAAATGAAATATCTCAATATCAATTCCCAACAGTTGAATGCCATCCAATCGCTGGTTGGACCGCTTTTTTACCCGACTCGCGCCTACCGCGATCAGCAGGATAAAATTATCCGCAATGTGCGCGGACAAAGCAGTCTCTGGAGGTTTGGAATATCAGGGGATTATCCGGTAATACTGCTGCGGGTGAAAGATAAAGGTGACTTGCCGGTGATCCGGGATGCACTGCTTGCTTATGAGTTTCTGCATCTTCAGACAGTGCATGTCGACCTGGTTATCGTAAATGAGGAAGATCAGGACTATTCACAGTCACTTCAGCAGGCAATCATGGAACTGACAGGGACCACGAAGGTTTATAACAGTACCAAGCAAAAGCCGAGTCTGTTCATACTTCGCCGGTTCCTGATTTCGGACGAAGAATCGGATCTGCTTTCTACCGTGGCCCGTATTGTTATCAGACGGCAGACAGGTATCTACATACCCCGCACCGAAATAAGTGCTGTGAATAAGGATCTGAGTCTCCAGAGTATTCCCCTGCCTGCCGGCGATTCCATATTGCCTGGAAGTAATGTGGACACGTCCTTTATTCCCCCTGTACCCCTGGAATATTTCAACGGGTTGGGGGGGTTCGCCGCCGATGGCCGGGAGTATGAAATGTGGCTGGGAACAGGCAGGAAAACACCCGCTCCGTGGATCAATGTCATTGCCGGCGAATCATTCGGATTTCACGTATCGGAGACGGGGGCCGGATATACGTGGGCGGTTAACAGTCGTGAAAATAAGCTGACCAGCTGGTCCAATGACCCTACTCTTGACCCCGCTTCCGAGGCTGTCTACATTAAGGACCATGAGAACGGCGCGGTCACATCACCGGCATCTCTTCGCCCGGGAAGAGGTCAGGGTTATCAGGTTCGCCATGGTTTCGGGTACTCTGTATTCTCACATGCCGAACTGGAAATTGAACAATCGATGACACTTTTTGCTGCAGTGGATGATCCGGTTAAAATCTGGCTGATCAATATCAGGGACCACAGCGGCCGTAACAGGGAATTATCCGTGACCCTGTATGCCGAGTGGGTCCTCGGGAACTTGCGGGAACAGACTGCGCCTTATATCGTGACACAATATGATGCGCTGACAGGAATGTTTTCTGCCAAAAACGTCTATGCCGAGTGTGAACAGCAGCATCCCGCATTCCTGTTTTCAAGTGAGACCATTACTTCTTATACCGGTGACAGAAAAGGCTTCCTGGGTGTAGGCAGATCAATATGTTACCCGTCAGGACTTGCAGAAGAACAGCTGTCGGGAGAGACCGGTGCCTGCTTCGACCCGTGTGGAGCTATCCAGATGGAGTTCAGTCTTGCGGCCGGCGCAAGCAAAACAATTGTTCTCGGATTAGGCCAGGCAGACAATATCGATAAAGCGAATGCTCTTGTCCAAAAGTATCGTTCTCTGCAGACAGCCAGAAATGAATTGGAACGCGTGCATGATTACTGGAATAGTATTCTTACGCGCGTTCACATCAAAACACCGGATAGAGCAATGGATATTCTGCATAACGGATGGCTTGTATATCAGATCATTAGCTGCCGTCTGCACGCACGGTCAGCCTTCTATCAGTGCGGAGGTGCTTTTGGATTCAGGGATCAGCTGCAGGATGCCCTTTCGCTTCTTGACGTTGATCCCGGTTTTGCACAAAGACAGATAATTCTTTGCTGCGCGCATCAGTTTGTTGAAGGTGACGTACAGCATTGGTGGCAGCCGGATACGGGAATAGGTGTAAGAACCCGCATTTCCGATGACTTACTGTGGCTTCCCTGCGTCCTGTCGGCCTATGTGGAACACACAGGCAAACCGGATATTCTTCTGGAAAAGATTACCTATATTCAAGGGGAGATTTTGGCAGCCGGACAACCCGAGAAAATGTTCCTGCCCCATCAATCGGACAAATCAGAAAATGTCTATCAGCACTGCCTCCGCGCCATTGAAAGATCCGGTCAATTCGGCGTAAACGGACTACCTCTGATGGGAGCAGGAGACTGGAATGACGGTATGAACAGAGTAGGTATTGAGGGTAAAGGAGAGAGTGTCTGGCTGGGTTGGTTCTATTACTATGTTGTCAAAAAATTCTCAGCTGTCTGCCTGCTGATGAATGATCAGGATAGTTTTGATCGGCTGATCAGTCTGGCTGAGTCAGTTCGGTTACAAATCGAAAAGACAGCCTGGGACGGAAGATGGTATTTACGGGGCTTTTTCGATAACGGAAGTCCGCTTGGATCACGTTCCAATGAAGAGTGCCAGATTGATTCCATCAGTCAGTCGTGGGCAGTTCTGTCCGGAGGGGGAGACACCAACCGAACAGCGATGGCTCTGGACTCAGCTAAGCATTACCTGGTTCACCAGGGCGAAGGCGTCATACAATTACTCACGCCTCCTTTCAATAAATCCATGCCGGATCCGGGATATATAAAAGGTTACTATCCGGGTATCCGGGAAAATGGAGGCCAATACACGCATGCCGCACTATGGCTTGCCATGGCAAATGCAAAAGCGGGCAGGGGAGCCGATGCGTTCGAACTACTTAAGATGCTGAATCCTATTTTGATCACATCAACGGTTAAAGATATTGCCAGATACGAAAAAGAACCATACGTGATGAGTGCGGATGTGTACATGGGAGATCCATATACAGGCAAATCAGGCTGGAGCTGGTACACAGGCTCAGCAGGATGGATGTACCAGGGGCTGCTGCATTCTTTTCTGGGGATTAATCGACGCGGAGAGAGGCTTCATATTGAGCCGGCTTTTCCTGCTGTGTATAATTCATGGCAGATTGAATATTACTATGGTGCTGCTTTGTATAGGGTCAGATTTGTGAATGATTCCGGTCACGGTACACGTGTAGCTGCTATAACCGTTGATGGTGTATCTGCAGACGGCGGCAGCTTTCTCATGCACGATGACATGTCCGTACACGAAGTAGTGGTTACTCTGTCGCCGGATACGTAATAATATGGTACAATGTAGGCAGTAATAGAATTTAATGATGAATCAGAAGGATGAAAGCAGCAACATGAATAAGATGATTCATCAATAGAGGAACAATCAAATCTTTGTAGGAGCGCATTACCATGCGTTCCTATTTTTGAGTTGGCATTGAATTGGCATTACATGACCGGATATAAGCGAAAATAATAGACACATGCAGTGATATGATACGTATCATGCCTAAAGGAGAAAAATTGTTATTTGAAAATCTTACTATTTCCAAACCTATCCTGAGAGCACTCGAGGAAGCGGGGTATTCTGAAGCAACACCCATACAGACAGAAGCGATTATGCCGCTGCTTGAAGGAAGAGACTTACTCGGCTGTGCACAGACAGGCACAGGCAAGACAGCAGCATTTGCTGTACCGATCCTGCAGGGGCTTTCTTTTGAACAGAAAAATCTGACAGGGAAAAGACAAATCAAGGCACTGGTTCTGGCACCCACCAGAGAACTCGCCATTCAGATTAATGAAAGCTTTGTCGCTTATGGCAAGTATTTGGGTCTGCGGACAATGGTCATTTTCGGCGGAGTATCACAGAATCCTCAGACCAGGGAACTGGCAAACGGAGTCGACATATTGGTGGCAACGCCGGGACGGCTTCTGGATCTGATAAATCAGAAATTTATCCATCTCAACAACATTAAGTATTTTGTCCTCGATGAGGCTGACAGAATGCTGGATATGGGCATGATTCATGATGTCAAAAGAATCATTGCTTATCTTCCCAAGGAACGGCAAACCATGTTCTTTTCTGCAACGATGCCTGCAGAAATCGGTAAACTTTCAGGTTCGATTCTGAAAAACCCGGTCAAAATTGAAATCACACCGGTATCTTCCACGGTAGATGTTATAGAGCAGGAAATCTATTTTGTTAACAAGAACAATAAGATTAATCTGCTGATTCATATTTTGGAGACTACCACAATCGATTCCGCACTTGTGTTTTCAAGGACCAAGCATGGCGCTGACAAGATCGTAAAGGCGCTTGAAAAAGCAGGATTTTATGCTCAGGCGATCCATGGCAACAAATCTCAGAATGCAAGACAATTGGCACTCAGCAACTTTAAGCAAAGAAAAACGAGGATTCTTGTTGCTACGGATATTGCAGCCAGAGGAATTGATGTAGAAGAATTATCACATGTCATAATTTTCGACCTGCCGGAAGTTCCCGAGACCTATGTACACAGGATCGGCCGTACAGGCAGGGCGGGCCTCGGCGGAATGGCTATTTCTTTCTGCGACCAGGAAGAGAGGGGGTTGCTGCGTGATATTCAGCGGCTGATATCCAAAACAATTCCGGTTGTGGAAGATCACCCTTATCCGCTTGTAAGTGATCCGTCGGAAGTAACAGCCAAACCTTCCGCACCGTCCGGCAGACCGCCAAGATCTTCCGGAAAGCCTTCAAGACCCAGCGGCAGACCTTCCCAGACTGCGGGCAGACCTTCGCAGGCTGCGGGCAGATCCACTCAGCCTGCAGACAGGCCCGCGCAGGCGGCAGGCAGAAACTCACAGCCTGCAGGAAGACCTTCCCAGGCCGCAGTCAGGCCCGCCAGAGTAGCTGAGAGCCCTGATCCGAACAGAAGAGGAAAGATTGATCCTGATAAATACAGGCAGCCTTCCGGGGAGAAGACCTGGAAGCGTTATTAATCCTATGACTTGAACGGGAGGAATATACATGAAAACCCCTGCTGTCTCGAGATATCAAGACAGCAGGGGTATTGCGTCTGTGCTGCTGCAGGCTTGAAAACACGGGATATCAAAGGTATCATTGTTATCAGGAGATGAATCCGGACTGTTTGTTGTTATGACATAGAAATATTGTTTCTATATGCAGCGCTTTATTCAAATAACATATCAGCCATGCGAAGTATTTCCTGCCTTCTTTTTTCCGTTATAGAAAAATCGACATGAAAACTCTGCGTAGCACAATTCTCAACAATGAAATCGCCCGTTCTGGAAAAAGCAGGAAGTTTGTTTCGGCTGACTTTCACTAAGGTTCGATCACTCTGTTCGATAATGCCCATTCCATCCTCAAACCTGGTAATAAATCCATTGATCATGAAAAATCCTCCTCTCGACACAATGATAAATTAATTTGTTATTTTTGAGTATACATTGCAAACGATCGGAGTATGTTGTGAAATTGTTAATAATTCGTGATAATATTACGCCGTGGATATTTTATACTTGCTGTCAAAAGACAACGGAACAGGTAAACACATATAACAATAGGAGAATATCATGAAAATTATTATTACTGCACTTTTTGGATTAGAATCGCTTGTCAGTGAAGATCTTATGTCAATTGGATATAAGAAGGAGCATATTACGGTATGTGACGGTCTTATCTCGCTCGAAGTAGCGGCGGAAGAGCTTGCGGATGCCGTAGCAAGGGTGAATCTCTGGGTCAGAACCGGCGAACGTGTTTTTGTAGAACTTGCGAATTTTCCTGCCAGATCTTTCGACGAACTTTTTGATGGTATCGCCCGTATCAGCTGGGAAGAATTTATCCCGAAGGATTTTGCTTTTCACATCAACGGATATTCCAGAAAATCCGAACTTTTCGGGATATCTGCCTGCCAGTCCATATGCAAAAAAGCTGTTGTCAAAAGGCTTTTGTCCGCGCGGAAGATGCTTCCGACAGATACACTTATAGAAGACGAACGAAAAGGTCTCCTCAAGATTCAATTCGGTATCGTAGCTGATCAGGTCAGTGTCATGATTGATACTTCCGGAGAAGGCCTGCATAAACGCGGATACCGTCCGCTTTCAAATATTGCCCCTATCAAAGAAACCCTTGCAGCGGGACTGGTTCGACTGTCCCGATACAGGCCATTTGGTGCAGAAGCCCTGGTAGACCCGTTCTGCGGATCAGGTACGATAGTGATTGAAGCGGCCCTGGCAGCATTTTCCATAGCACCCGGATTGAACAGGCCTTTTGCAGCAGAAAACTGGCCGGTCATCGGGAAACCCGCTTTTTCGAAAGCGAGAGAGGAAGCCATGCAGATGCAGGACAAGGACATACCCGATGATCTTTATTTCTTCGGATCCGACCTGGATATGGCAGCTGTTGAAACATCCATGCGCAATGCACGTTCAGCGGGAGTCGACAGAGTGGTCCAATTCCGCCGGGCCGACGTATTTGATCAGACACCCGAAGCACTCAGGGACTGGACTGGACTTGCCCGTCAGCTGATTCTGTGTAACCCCCCCTATGGTGAACGGCTTTTGAGTCAGGAAGAAGCGGAAGACATCTATAGAGGGATTGCTCATACGTATCTTGATGAAGAAGGAAATTGCAAAAAGGGAATCAGACTGTCAGTAATTTCTCCGGATGATACATTTGAACGGGCGGTTGGGAGACCTGCCGATAAGCGGAGAAAACTATATAACGGCAATATTAAGTGCCAGATGTATCATTATTATAAGCTTGGCAGAAACGAGACATGAATAATGGCCAATAAATTATATGTATCAATCAAGATGTCCGCCGTCGGCGCACACACAAAAGAACATTCATTCTCATCATGACCCGAAATCCAGTGTTTTCAAGGGTGACAGGGATTTACAAAAAAGTAAAGCGTTTTTTACAAAATGATTACATGAATTATACATCGCCTGTTTTCAAGCCTTTTAAGAAGCGAAGTCCCGAAAAGCATTGTCCTGTAGTTATGCACAGACTTATCCCCACAATCCACAGGGTATAGCGGTGGAAAAACCGTTTGAGATTCGTTTTACTTTCTGGAGAATACTACTGCGTGACAGAAAATCGTCTGGTATAATAATGAAAACAATCCGTGAGAAAGGAAGTGTGCAAATGTCCGGTGTGTATGGAAATGCTCAGGCCGCGAGAAGTGCATCTTATATAATGGCCGGATTATCGTCCGCGGGGAAAGATATTGCCCTCAAAGCTATTGCACAGGCACTTCTTGAAAACCAGACCGCAATTATTGCGGCGAACGCCAAAGATCTGGCTGAAGCACAGCGTGCAGGTCTTGCCGCGCCTCTTCTGAAGCGTCTCCTGTTTGATGAATCCAAAATCCAGGCTGTTGTGGAAGGCATCAATAGCCTGATCTCACTGCCGGATCCCGTGGGAAGAGAGATTCTCGCAACGCAGATGGACGAGGGTCTGTCTTTGTTCCGTGTTTCCTGCCCAATCGGAGTTATAGGGATCATTTTCGAATCACGTCCGGATGCCCTCGTTCAAATCGCTTCACTTTGCCTGAAGGCAGGAAATTCTGTCCTTCTAAAAGGTGGCTCCGAGGCGGCAAACACAAATCGCATTCTCGCTGATATCATTGAAGCATCATCAATCGAAGCAGGTATACCCCGCGGCTGGATATCACTTTTGGAATCCAGAAGTGATGTCGAAGAAATGCTCAGGCTTGATGAATATATTGATCTGATTATTCCCCGCGGCTCCAATGCATTCGTGCAATACATCATGCAGCATTCCAGCATTCCGGTGCTTGGTCATGCTGATGGAGTCTGTCATGTGTATGTTCATGGCAAGGCAGACGCCGATATGGCTGTCCGTCTCGTTGTAGACAGTAAGACGCAGTATGTTGCCGTATGCAATGCGGCAGAGACTCTCCTTGTTGATAAATCGATTGCGGCAGAGCTGCTGCCTGTGATTGCACGTGCGCTCGAAGAGAAACATGTCATCCTTCACGGTGATGATCAGGCTGCCGCTATTTGGCCTATGGGCAGCGTGGAAGAATGGCATCATGAGTATCTTGATTATGAAATGTCTGTTCATATTGTCGCAGATGAAGAGGAAGCAATTGCCCATATCAATCAATATGGATCAGGTCACACCGATGCGATTATTACTGAAGATGAGGAGGCTGCCCAGCGGTTTATGCAAGCCGTTGATTCCGGCAGTGTGATGTGGAACTGCTCAACAAGATTCTCAGACGGATACAAATACGGGTTCGGGGCAGAGGTAGGCATCAGCACCTCCAAGATTCATGCACGCGGCCCGGTAGGCCTCGAGGGTCTGGTCACTTACAAGTATAAAGTTTTTGGAAAAGGACAGACTGCAGAAGATTATGCTGCTGGAAAGCGGCATTTTACTCACAAACCTATTCCACTAAAGGACAGGAAATGATATCATACGCGAAGAAAATAAAGGGAGGCGATACGACTTGGTTATAGCGATTTCTTCTGATCATGCAGGATTTGAACTTCGGAAAAAGATAATGGATCATCTGGAAGCGAAAGGGCATACCTTTCTGGAATATGGAGCAGTGAGCAGTGATGCTGCAGCGAGTTACGTATCAGCGGGACAGGGAGCGGCAGAAGATGTAGCTTCCGGTACAGCTGATAAGGGTATTGTTATCTGTGGCACAGGAATCGGTATTTCGATGGTATGCAACAAACACCGCGGAATTCGCTGCGCTCTCTGCACGGATGAATTTATGGCCCGCATGTCACGTCAGCATAATGATGCCAACATTCTTGCACTCGGAGCTCGTGTCGTAGGAAGCGGACTCGCGTTATCCATAGTCGACAGTTTTTTGGCGGAGCCGTTCGAAGCAGGCGGACGCCATCAGATACGCGTAAATGAGATCCTTTCCCAGGAAGAACTGTATTTTAAGGCCCCGTAACACTGGGGCTTTTTATTAGGCTCAAAAAGAAATACAATGATGAATGAATATACGATTGCAGGAGGATTGCATCATGGAATCAAATGTTTTTGTTTTTGATCATCCGTTAATTCAACACAAAATTTCACTGCTTCGCGATAAACGCACAACTACGAAGGAATTTCGTGAACTTGTCGGGGAAATTGCTATGCTGATGGCATATGAGGTTACAAGAGATCTTCCCTTAAAAGAAGTTGAAATTGAGACACCTATCGCTATCGCAAAAACAAAAGTACTGGCCGGTAAAAAGCTTGCAATTGTTCCGATTCTACGTGCAGGATTGGGAATGGTAGACGGTATGCTGAATCTTCTGCCTATGGCTAAAGTCGGACACATAGGACTTTACAGAGATCCGAAGACACTTGAGCCTGTTGAGTATTACTGTAAACTTCCGGAGGACTCAGTTGAGAGGGAGATTGTACTTCTTGACCCGATGCTTGCTACAGGCGGATCTGCTTCTGCCGCCATTACATTCCTTAAGAACAGAGGAATCACGCAAATCAAATTCATGTGCCTTATTGCTGCTCCGGAAGGTATTGCCAGACTATCCCACGATCATCCGGACGTACCGATTTTCTGTGCATCCAAGGATTCCAAATTGAATGAACATGCATACATTGTTCCGGGTCTCGGTGATGCAGGAGATAGACTTTTCGGCACAAAGTAATGCTATATTTGTGCATTTGGTCCAGACCGGATTATGTGCAAAAAACGTTAAAAAGGCGTAAAATAGCAATAAAGACCTAGTGAATGTGAGGTCCGGATTTTTTTCCGGGCTTCATCTGTTTGAAGATGAAAGTGAGACAATATGGGAACGGCAGTCATTCTTGCAAGTTCTAACTGGTTTGTTCAATTTCTGATATCATTCAAGGATCAGTTTATAGAATCACTCAAAATTGGAAATATTGGAGAAGAAATAAGTACAGCTATTCTCCAGAAAAAACAATATTTTGATGTCGGAAGAGTAAATTTCCTTCTGACTGATGCTGTGGTGGTGACATGGATTGCAGTTGCTATATTTTGCATTCTTTGGATTTGGATCGCAGCCAAAAGAGAACGTGTGCCTTCAGGACGTCAGTTGGTTTCGGAAACTGTCGTCGATCTGTTTCTTTCTCTTTGCAAGAACAGCGGAATGAATCAGAAGCAGTCAGAAATAGTGGCGCCCTTTGTTGGCTCCATCTGCTTTTTCCTGATTGCCTGCAATCTTGCGTCAGCTTTCAAAATTGCCCCGCCTGCCAAAAACCCTGCTTTCCCTATCGCACTTGCGCTTTTTACAATGGCATACGTGTTGTTCACAGGAATTCGCTTTGTCGGGGTTAAGGGCTTCTGGGCCTCGCTGCTTGAGCCGATGCCGGCCATGCTGCCATTTAGGATTCTTGATTACCTTATTAAGCCCATGTCGCTTTCGCTTCGGCTCTTCGGTAATATTTTCGGTGCATTTATACTTATGGAATTTATATATATTATTATACCTGTTGCCGTTCCCGGGATCCTGGGTATTTGGTTCGACATTATGGATGGCATCCTGCAAGCTGCTATTTTCACATATCTGACCATAACGTACATAGGCGAAATTATTGAGGGTGCGGAGATTTCCGAGGAGAAACGACATGAACAGGACAAGAAAAAACTCGCGGTCTAGGCTCAGGTTACCCTTTTAATGAATATTTCAGGTATATTTTATCGCAATTGCCACATATGTGTTACTTACATAGGAGGAAGAAAGTATGACATCATTAACAGTTCTGGCCTTAACACTCAGCGGAACAGCAGCTGCCGCTTCATCCACAATCAGTACGAAAGGACTGGCCGGCATTGGCGCAGGTCTTGCCATTGGTCTCGGAGCTTGCGGTGCGGCCATTGGTATAGGTATCGCCGCAGGAAAAGCTTTGGAGTCTGCAGCACGTCAGCCGGAAATATACGGCAAGCTCAATACAATGCTCCTTACAGCCATCGTATTTATGGAGTCGATTGCTATATATGCGCTTGTTGTCAGCCTTCTTCTGATCTTTACGTTCTAACCACTGCTCGTTCATGCAATCATACAGACTAACCACTGTTCGTTCGTGTAACCATGCAGATATGAATATATCGGATACAATGAGGTGATAGATCATGATTTTTGCCAATGCTTTTCTTGCAGTTCAGGCTTTACAGGGTGCAGGGCGGTGGGTGCTTCAACAGACTGAGAGTACAACTTCGACTGCAGCCTCAAATGCAGTGCAGCAGGTAACCGGTCTTCTGACGCCTGATCAATTTGCCGGATATGCCGTTACTGCTGTTTGGACAATAATCAATCTAATAATCGCATATATTGTTTTGAAACATTTTGTATTCAAACCGATAATCAAGCTGCTTAATAAGCGTCGTGAGACTGTGCTTAGTG